>Ga0213836_100602_pt1 | contig 28125 bp, 27 predicted proteins | sample SWPATP03_FD_160578 | JGI IMG/M metagenome (GOLD analysis project Ga0213836, IMG submission 160578) | Coastal seawater microbial communities from Marineland, Florida, United States - SWPA TP0 #3 | ecosystem: Environmental > Aquatic > Marine > Coastal | place: USA: Florida | collected 2016-08-05
CTAGCTGTTGTGTCTCGTGAGGTTGGTGACGGTCGGCGGGTCGTGCGGTAACGGGTGAGGTCCTCCGGGTGGGATGTGAAACGACCAAGAATCACGTCTCACCAACAGGAGGACCTCGTGACCCACCGTAACGCCCCGTTGACACCTGAGGGCCGGCGCCGCGCTTGCGCGGAAGTCGACCGCGGGAGGCCGATCTGCCATGTCGCGGCCGAGTTCCGCATCGCCCGTCAGACGCTCGGGAAGTGGCACGCGCGCTGGCTCGAGTTCGGCGAGGAAGGGCTCGAGGACCGCTCCAGCCGGCCCCTGTCGTCGCCGAACCAGACGCCGATCGAGGTCGAGGACCTCATCGAGGCGCTGCGGCGCGAGTTCAAGATCGGGCCGGTGCAGCTGGCCGGGAAGCTGCGCGAGGCCGGCCACGAGGTGCCCGTCTCCACCATCCACCGGGTGCTCGCGCGGCGTGGCATCAACCGGTTGCGCGACATCGCCCCGGACGGGGAGGATCTGCGCGAGCCGGTGCGGCGCTACGAATGGGCCCGGCCCGGCGACATGGTCCACGTGGACGTGAAGAAGGTCGGCCGCATCCCCGACGGCGGTGGCTGGCGCGTCCACGGCCGCGGTTCCGCGCAGGACCGGGCGGCGCGCAGGCAGCGGGTCGGCTACGTCTATCTGCACTCCGCCACCGACGACCACTCGCGGCTGACCTACACGGAGGAGCTCAGCGACGAGCGCGGCGCGACCGCGGCCGGCTTCTGGCAGCGGGCGGTGAAGTGGTTCCGCCGGCACGGGATCCGCCGCATCCGGCGCGTGCTGACCGACAACGGCTCCTGCTACCGCTCCTGGGTCTTCGCGGCCGCGCTGGCGGCCTCGAAGAGCCGCCACAAGCGCACCCGCCCCTACCGGCCGCAGACGAACGGGAAGGTCGAGCGCTACCACCGCACCATGGCCACCGAATGGCTCTACGCGCGCGCCTGGAGCAGCAACGAGCAACGCCGCGACGCGCTCCAAGCATGGCTCGACTACTACAACTACGATCGACCCCACAGCTCACTCGGAGCCCGGCCACCCATCAGCCGATGCACCACGCCAGCTGTCACCAACCTCGCTGCATAGAACAGCTAGTCGGCTCGGGTCGCCGCGGCGCTCGGCTCGCCCTCGATCACCGTCGGCTTCGGGTGCACCGGCAGCACGAGCAGCAGGCCCGCCACCAGCACGAGCACGATGCCGAGGATGCCGAAGCGCACGTCGCCCGCGACCGTCACGAAGATGCCGAAGAGCGTCGGTGCGAGGAACGAGACCGCGCGCCCGGTGGTGGCGTAGAGGCCGAACATCTCGCCCTCGCGGCCTGCAGGCGTGATGCGCGCCATGAACGAGCGCGACGCCGACTGCACCGGGCCGACGAACGTCGACAGCGCGAGTCCGAAGACCCAGAACATGCCCTTGCCCTCGACGAAGAGCACCGCGAGGCCCGAGAGCGACAGCACGATGAGCGAGATGACGATGACGACCTTCGGGCCGAAGCGGTCATCCGCCCATCCGCCGACGAACGTGCCAGCGCCGGCCGTCACGTTCGCGGCGATCGCGAACAGGATGACCTCGGTCGCCGAGAAGCCGAACACCGACGAGGCGATGATCGCGCCGAACGTGAACACGCCCGAGAGCCCGTCGCGGAAGACGGCGGACGCCACGAGGAAGAGCAGCGTCTTCGGCGCCGTGCGACGGATGCGCCCAATCGTGCGGAAGAGGATGCGGTACGACTCGAGCAGGCCGACGCGCTTCGGCGCTGCGCCGGTGGGCGGCACCTCGGGCACCTTGAGCAGCAGCGGCAGCGCGAAGACCAGGAACCAGATCGCGCTCGCGAGCACCGCGAGGCGCACGTCGAGCGCCCCGCCCTCGCGGCCGTTCGGGATCTGCAGCACGCCGCCGGCGTCCGGGTCGGCGAGCGGGAAGATGAAGAGCACGAGCAGCAGCCCGAGCAGCACGATGCCGCCCACGTAGCCCATGCCCCAGCCGTAGCCGGAGGTGCGGCCGAGCGCCTCCTTGGTCGACACCTGGTGGAGCATCGCGTTGTAGTTGACCGACGCGAACTCGAAGAAGAGGTTGCCCGCGGCGAGCAGCGCGGCGCCGAGCCAGATGTACTCGGGCACCGGCGCGACGAAGCACATGCCGATCATCGCGACGATCGTGACGCCGGTGTTCACCGCGACCCACAGCTTGCGGCGGCCGCCGCCATCCGACCGCTGGCCGATCACCGGCGCGAGCGCCGCGACGAGCACGCCGGCGATCGCGATCGCCCACGCCACGATCGAGGCGTTCTCGGCGAGCGCGCGCGTCAGCTCGGGGGAGCCGCTCTCACCCGCGGCATCCACGATCGCCGGGTCGACGAAGAGGTCGGATGCGATGTACCGGCTGAAGACGAAGGTGGTGATGACCGCGTTGAACGACGCGGAGCCCCAGTCCCAGAGCGCCCACGCCGTCGCGCGCCGGCTGAGCTCGCGGCGGGCGATCGGCGCGACACCGATCTGCGACGGCTGCACCAGGTCGTCGGGTGCGGGCTTGGCGGTGACGGATGCCGCGCGCGGCTCCTGAGGGGCGCTCATGCCCCTGAGCGTAGGGCCGGAAGGCGAACGAGCGGGGCGACGCGGGTGTCGCGGCGGTGTCGCGTGTCGGGCCGCCGCGGCGCGTGCGAGCGGCGACCTTTCACGGCAGATGCACAGCCGCGAAAGTTGACACAGGTCGACTCAAGGTGGAAAAGTTGAGTCATCGCGACTCAAGTCGGCGTCCAGCCGGGCGCAGGTCGCGGCTGCGGTTCCGGGGGACGAGCCCACCGCCAGGCGGCGCATCCGATGCGCTGCGGGGGATGTCGGTGCGCTCCTCCGCCGGAACCAGGCAGAGCAGGCAACCAGCAGGCAGACCGCAGCACAGCTGCGAACAGGAGGCACCACCATGGCACGAGCAGTCGGCATCGACCTCGGCACCACCAACTCCGTCGTCGCATTCCTCGACAACGGCGAGCCCACCGTCATCGCGAACGCCGAGGGCTTCCGCACGACCCCGTCGGTCGTCGCCTTCGTCAAGGAGGGCGAGACGCTCGTCGGCGAGCCCGCCAAGCGCCAGGCCGTCACCAACGTCGACCGCACCATCTCGTCGGTCAAGCGCCACATGGGCACCGGCTGGAAGCAGGACATCGACGGCAAGTCGTTCACGCCGCAGGAGATCTCGGCGCGCATCCTCGGCAAGCTCAAGCGCGACGCCGAGACCTACCTCGGCGAGCCGGTCACGGATGCGGTCATCACCGTGCCCGCGTACTTCAACGACGCCGAGCGCCAGGCCACGAAGGAGGCCGGCGAGATCTCCGGCCTCAACGTGCTGCGCATCATCAACGAGCCCACCGCGGCCGCGCTCGCCTACGGCCTCGACAAGGGCAAGGAGGACGAGCTCATCCTCGTCTTCGACCTCGGTGGCGGCACGTTCGACGTCTCGCTGCTCGAGGTGGGCAAGGACGACGACTTCTCGACCATCCAGGTGCGCTCGACCGCCGGCGACAACCGCCTCGGCGGCGACGACTGGGACGACCGCATCGTCGAGTGGCTGAAGAAGCGCTTCCAGGAGCAGACCGGCGTCGACGTCTCGAAGGACAAGATCGCCATGCGCCGCCTGAAGGAGGCCGCCGAGCAGGCGAAGAAGGAGCTGTCGTCGTCGTCGACCACGAGCATCCAGCTGCCCTACTTCTCGCTCACCGAGAACGGCCCCGCCAACCTCGAGGAGACGCTCACCCGCGCCCAGTTCGAGAACATGACGAAGGACCTGCTCGAGCGCACCCGCAAGCCGTTCGAGGACGTCATCCGCGAGGCCGGCATCACCGTCTCCGAGATCGCGCACGTCGTGCTCGTCGGCGGCTCGACCCGCATGCCCGCCGTCTCCGACCTGGTCAAGCAGCTCACCGGCGGCAAGGAGCCCAACAAGAGCGTCAACCCGGATGAGGTCGTCGCCGTCGGCGCCGCGCTCCAGGCCGGCGTCCTGAAGGGCGAGCGCAAGGACGTCCTGCTCATCGACGTCACCCCGCTGTCCCTCGGCATCGAGACCAAGGGCGGCATGATGACGAAGCTCATCGAGCGCAACACCGCCATCCCGACGAAGCGCTCCGAGACCTTCACGACCGCCGAGGACAACCAGCCCTCGGTCGCGATCCAGGTCTTCCAGGGTGAGCGCGACTTCACCCGCGACAACAAGCCGCTCGGCACGTTCGAGCTCACCGGCATCGCGCCGGCGCCCCGCGGCATCCCGCAGGTCGAGGTCACGTTCGACATCGACGCGAACGGCATCGTGCACGTCTCCGCGAAGGACAAGGGCACGGGCAAGGAGCAGTCGATGACGATCACCGGCGGCTCGAGCCTCTCGAAGGAGGACATCGAGCGGATGGTGAAGGACGCCGAGGAGAACGCGGCAGCCGACCACGCCCGCCGCGAGGCCGCCGAGCTGCGCAACACCGGCGAGACGCTCGTCTACTCGGTCGAGAAGGTGCTGACCGACAACGCCGAGCAGCTGCCCGACGACGTCAAGACCGAGGTGCAGGCCGACGTGGACGCGGTGAAGTCGGCCCTCGCGGGCGACGACGACGAGGCCGTGAAGACGGCGGTCGAGACGCTGCAGCAGTCGCAGTCCAAGCTGGGCGAGGCGATCTACCAGCAGGCGCAGGCGCAGCAGGGCGCCGAGGGCACCGACGGTGCGCCCGAGGACGGCGCCGCGCCGCAGGGCGAGCAGTCCGCTGAGGACGACGTCGTCGACGCCGAGGTCGTGGACGACGAGGACGAGAAGAAGCAGCCGTGAGCGAGCGCGAGGAGTCGAACATGCCCGACGAGCCGAACGAGCCCGACCAGCAGGACGGGAACGGCAGCCAGGATGCGACCGGCACCCCGCAGCCCGCAGCCGCCGAGCCCGAGCAGACCGAGGAGGCCGCGCCCAGCGCGGCCGCCTCGGCGCCCGGCCCGGACGACCTGAGCGACGAGGACCGCGCCCTGCTCGAGGGCGAGGCGGCGGCGATCGAGGCCGAGCGCGCCGCGTTCGAGGCGAAGTCGGCCGCGCAGCTCGACGAGCTGCAGCGGCTGCGCGCCGAGTACGTCAACTACCGCAACCGCACCGAGCGGGAGCGCGCGGGCGACCGCGACGCGACCACGGCATCCGTCATCAAGGCGATGCTGCCGGCGCTCGACGGGCTCGACCTGGCCGAGAAGCACGGCGACCTCGCCGAGGGGCCGCTGGCGCTCGTGGCGCAGAAGCTGCGCGCCTCGTTCGACCAGCTCGGCGTCGTGCGGCTCGGTGAGGTCGGCGAGGCCTTCGACATCGACAAGCACGAGGCGGTGGCGCAGCTGCCGAACCCGGAGGTGACCGAGATGGTCGTCGCCGACGTCGTGCAGTCGGGCTACCGCGTCGGCGAGCGCACGCTGCGAGCCGCCAAGGTCGCGGTGTTCGTCCCGGCCGAGTGAGCTGAGGTCCGGCATGGCGAGCAACGACTGGTTCGACAAGGACTTCTACGCCACGCTCGGGGTGCAGAAGGACGTCACGCCTGCAGACCTCAAGAAGCAGTACCGCAAGCTCGCGCGCCAGTTCCACCCGGACTCCAACCCGGGCGATGCGAAGGCGGAGGCCCGGTTCAAGGAGATCTCCGAGGCGCACGCGGTGCTGTCGGACGCGAAGCAGCGGCAGGAGTACGACGCGATCCGCGCGATGGCCGGTGGCCGTCCGCGGTTCGCGCCGGGCGGCTCCGGCGGCTTCGAGGACGTCTTCGGCGGCTTCGGCGGCGGCCCGCGGGTGCAGTACTCGCAGGGCGACTTCGACGACCTGCTCGGTGGGATGTTCGGCGGCAGCAGCCCGTTCGGCTCGCGACGTCCGGCCAAGGGCCGCGACGTCACCGCGCGGGCCGCGCTCGACTTCACGTCGGCGGTCCAGGGCGACACCCTCAAGCTGACCGTCGGCGGCCGGACGATGACCGTCAAGGTGCCTGCGGGCGTCCACGACGGCCAGAAGATCAAGCTGGCAGGCAAGGGCGACCCGTCGCCGACCGGCGGCGAGCCCGGTGACCTCATCCTCACCGTGCAGGTGCGGCCGCATCCGGTCTTCACGATGGACGGGCTGAACCTGCGCGTCGACGTGCCGGTCACCTTCGCGGAGGCGACCCTCGGCGCGACGATCGAGGTGCCCACGCTCGGCGGCAGCCCGGTGCGGCTCAAGGTCGCGCCCGGCACGCCGTCCGGTCGCGTGCTGCGCGTCAAGGGCCGCGGCGTCGCCGGCAAGAAGGGCACGGGCGACCTGCTCGCGACCATCCAGGTCGCGGTGCCGAGCCACCTCACGAAGGACCAGGTCGCGCACCTCGAGCGCTTCGTCGAGGCGGGCCCGACCGAGTCGCCGCGAGCCGAGCTGCTCGCGAAGGCGAAGGCAGCCTGATGGCGAGCGCGCCGGCCGGCTTCGACGAGACGTCGCCGATCTTCTCGATCGCGGCGGCCGCCGAGCTGGCCGGCCTGCACGCGCAGACGCTGCGCCAGTACGACCGGCTCGGGCTCGTGCAGCCCAGCCGCACCGCGGGGAACACCCGCCGCTACTCGATGCGCGACGTCGGGCGGCTCCGGCAGGTGCAGCTGCTCTCCGGCGAGGGGGTCTCGCTCGAGGGCATCCGCCGCATCCTCGAGATGAGCGACGAGAACCGCGACCTGCGGCAGCGCGTGCGCGAGCTCGAGTCGGCGCTCGCGGATGCGGTGATGCAGCAGCAGGGACGCCGCGTCTTCGCGGCCGGCACCGCCGGCATCACGACGATCCGGGCAGGCGCCCGGCCGACGCGACCGGGCTCGGTCGTGCTCTGGCGGCCCTCCGCGCGCTGACCACCGCGCAGCGCCGGATCCCTGGCAGCGCCGGATGCCGCGCAGGGCCGGATGCGATGATGTGCGCGTGGACCAGGAGCCTCGCGCGAGCGTCGACCCCGCGGCGCCCCCGCCGCCGGGCATCGACACGCCCGTGCCGTCCGACGCCACCGAGCGGGCCGCCGCCGCCGGCCGCATGCGTCGGCGCGAGGCACCGGCAGCACCCGCCGCCGACCGGCTCGTGCCGGCCAAGGCGATCGAGACCCGCGCCGAGGAGCGTGCGCGACTGCGACGCGAGCGGCTCCTGCTGCAGTCGCCTGTGGGCGGGCAGGGGGTCGCGAACCCCGCCGCGGGCTTCGCCCCGTCCGGCGCGATGCTGCCGCCCGGGCTCATGCCGGCGGTCGCAGACTCGATGCCGCAGCGGCTCGCCCAGCAGCAGCAGGCCTACGGGCACCCGCATAGCATCGCTCCGTACGGAGCGAATCCCTACCCCGCGCCCGCCGCAGGTCCCTACGGTGCTGGCCCCTACGGTGCTGGTCCATACCCCCCGGCCGGCTACGGCCCCTACCCGCAGCTCGTGCTCGTGCCGCCGCGCATCCGCTGGACCAAGCGGCAGCGGAGCGCAGCGCTCCTGAGCTCCTGGGTCGGGCAGACGCTCATGGCGCTCGCGACGCACCTCCTCACCGCGTTCTTCCTGATCGTCGGGTTCGCGTTCCTCCTGCACGCCTCCGGCGACGAGGTCTCGGACTTCGAGGCCGACTCGTTCACGACGGTCGTCTCGCTCTGGTCGACGCCGGAGCGCGTGGGTGCGACGGTCGTCATCGGGTTGCTCGTCGGCGGCGGCCTCCTCGCGCTCGGCTGGCTGGCGCAGGCCCTCTGGTCGAAGTCCGCGGGGCTCGCGAAGCCGCACCGCTCGACCTGGCTCGGGTGGCTGTGCACCACGGCGACGACCGGCTTCATCGGCGTGATGGTGTGGCCGATGGCACTCATGGGCGGCCTGTTCTTCATCCTCGGCGCGAGCTCCGCCTCGCTCACGACCGGCACGATGTGGACGACCCTGTTCGCGCTGCTCGGCATCGCGATCGTGCTGACGGGCGGGGTCGGCCTGCTGTACGGCTGGCTCTTCCTGTCGACCGCCCGGCCGCGGGTCGACTTCGCCGCGCTGGCCGAGGCGGAGGAGGCCGCGGCGCGCGCTCGCGACGAGGCCGAGCTGGCGCGCGTCGAGCTGCGCGGCGAGCCGAGCACGCGGTGAGCCGCGCGCGGGCGACCGCGTCCGACCCGCTCGACGCCGGGCAGCGCGCGGCGGTCCGGGCCGCCGGCAGCATCGGCCTGGCGCTCGTCGCGGCCGGCGCGAGCCTCGTGTGGGGGCTGCTCGTCGCGGCGATCGTGCTGCTGCTCGTGCGCTCGGTCGTGGTCGACCTCTTCGACGACGTCGCGTGGGGGCGCTCGGTGGTCGCGTGGGTCGAGCAGCTCGACGGCACGCCGCTCGCGCCCATCGTGCTCGGGCTCGTGCTGCTCGCGGTCGGGACGGGAGCGCTCGGCTGCTGGCTCAGCACGCGGCGGATGCACCGGGCCGGCGTGCCCGCGGCCGCGGCGGTCACCTTCCGCGGCGCCGCGCTCGGCACCGGCCTGCAGGCGGTGCTGTCGACGCTCTCGAGCTGGCTGCTCGGCCTGCTCGTGCTGCTGACCGGGGTGGTGGGCTTCTGGATCGTCGTCGCCATCTACGTCGTCGGCTCGATTGTCGTGTCGACGCTCATCGGATGGCTCGCCGGGCCGCGCACGTGGCTCGCGATCGCCCGTCGTGAGGCACGGCGCGCGGCCGGCGCGGAGCATCCGGCCGCCAGGGGCGTCGCGACGGGATAGGGCGGTCCCCGCACACGCAGCGGCGCCCCCGCCAAGAGGACGGGGGCGCCGCTGCCTGGAGGCACCGCTGCCTGGAGGTCAGGCGCCGGTGCTCGCCGACTCCGAGGACGGCGACGCGTCAGCGGTCTCGTCCGAGCCGCCGGCGCTCAGCTGCGACCGGCGGTCGCGCTGCTCGACCGAGATCTTGCGCGGCTTCGCGCGCTCGGCGACCGGGATCGTCAGCATGAGCACGCCGTGCTCGTACGTCGCCTCGATGCGCTCGAGGTCGACGTCGTTGCCGAGGCCCAGCTGGCGCATGTAGCGACCGGCCGGCCGCTCCTGCGCGAGCCACTGCGCGCCGTCAGCCGCGCCGATCGTGCGTTCGGCCTGGATCGTCAGCGTGTTCGCGTCCACGTCGAGGTCGATCGAGCCGGGGTCGACGCCCGGCAGGTCGACGTTCACGATGTAGTGATCACCCGCGCGGTAGAGGTCCATCGGCATCCAGCTCGACGTGCGCTCGGTGCCTCCGCTCGTCAGCAGGCGGGCGGCCATCCGGTCCATCTCGCGGAACGGGTCGAAGGTCAGTGCCATTGACAACCACCTCCTCAACGTCGGGCCGTCGCCCCCATGCGACGGTCCCCGGTGTCTGTGGCAGCCCCTCGGGGCGTGCCCCGCGGAGCGACGCCAGATTAGCACTCTCGGCAGGAGAGTGCCAGCCGTTCTCAGCGACCTCTCGGCAGCATCTGACCCCTTGCGAAGGGTCCGGGCGGCCCGCATGCTCGATGGGATCGCGGCCGACGTCGATGCCGTCGCGACCGACACCGAGGGGGCGCAGATGCGACTGATCGCGCACGAGTTCATGACGCTGGACGGCGTGATGCAGGGGCCGGGCGGGGCGGAGGAGGACACCTCCGGCGGCTTCCGCTACGGCGGATGGGTGGCCCCGGCGTTCGACGAGACCGTGGGCGAGGCGGTCACCGGATGGTTCGCCACGACCGACGCACTGCTCTTCGGCCGCGTCACCTACGGGATGATGGCCGACTACTGGCCGCAGGTGACCGACCCCGACGATCCCGTCGCCCAGCGCCTCAACACCGCGCCGAAGCACGTCGTCTCGACGACCCTGCGTCCCGAGGACGCGACGTGGGGCGGCACGGAGTCGGTCATCGGCGACGACGTCGTCGAGCGCATCCGCGCGCTCAAGGAGGGCGGCGACGGCGAGCTGCAGGTGCACGGCTCGTGGCAGCTGCTGCAGACGCTGATCGCCGCCGGCCTCCTCGACGAGCTGCGGCTCATCGTCTTCCCGACCATCGTCGGCCCCGGCAAGCGGCTCTTCGACGACGTCGCGCAGCCGTCGGGCTTCGACGTCACGGATGTGCGCATCGCCGACAGCGGAGCGGTCGCGATGACGCTCACCCCTGCGCCGTTCCGCACCGCGACCTACGCCGTGGTCGACGGCAAGGAGGTCCAGGTCGAGGGCTGAGCGGTCAGGCGCGCCCGGCGCTCCGCGCGAGCATCCGCCTCGCGGCGCGGACCCGCACCGGGCGGCACCCCGCGTCGGTCAGGCGGGCGACGATCACGGGCTCGCGGCGCGCGAGCAGCATGCCGCGCCGCACGAGGAACGCGGGGCTCTTGCGGCGCTCGCGGAGGTCGCGCGCGAAGCGCAGCCCCATCGTCACCCAGCGGGAGCGGTGCACGCAGAGCGCGTCGGCGAGGATGCCGCGGCGGCGCGCCTCGGCCACGACCTCGCCGACGAAGACGCCCTCGGCGACGAAGAGCGTGGCGCCGTCGAGCGTGACATCGCGGCTGCCGACGGTCGCGCTGCGCGAGATGTCGTAGACGGGCGCGCTCGTGCGGCCGGTGCGCGCGAGCTGCTCGAGGGCGTCCGCCGCACGATCGAGGTGCCACGAGCCGGGGTGGTCCCAGTCGACCTCGCCGGTCTCGAGCCGCGGCAGCGCGGGGTCGTCGCCCTCGCGGTAGAAGTCGTCGAGCCGCAGCACCGGCAGCCCGGAGCGCTCGGCGATGCGCGACTTCCCCGAGCCGGACGCCCCGCCGATGAGCACGACGCGCGCGAGAGGCTCAGCGACGGCAGGCATGGGCTCCATCATCCCAGATCCGCCGCCTCGCCCGCGTCGACCGGCGTCGTTCAGCGCCGCGTCAGTCGCCAGGCGGCATGCTCGACGCATGCGGGTGCTCCTGGTGGACGACGAGGTGCGGCTCGCCGACGGCATCCAGCGCGGGCTCCGGGCAGAGGGCATGACGGTCGACGTCGCCCACGACGGCGTCGACGGCCTCTGGCGCGTGCGGGAGTTCGCCTACGACGTCGTGCTGCTCGACGTGATGATGCCCGGCATGAGCGGCTACCGCGTCTGCCAGACGATGCGCGCGGAGGGCAACTGGACGCCCGTGCTCTTCCTCACCGCGAAGGACGGCGAGTGGGACGAGGTCGAGGGCCTCGACACCGGCGGCGACGACTGGCTCACGAAGCCGTTCTCGTTCCCGGTGCTCGTCGCCCGCATCCGCGCGCTCGTGCGGCGCGGCGCGCGCGAGCGGCCCGTGGTGCTCGAGGCGGGCGACCTGCGGCTCGACCCGGCCGCGCGCACCGTGCACCGCGGCGACACCGAGGTCGAGCTGACCGCGCGGGAGCTCGCGGTGCTCGAGCTGCTCATGCGCCGTCGGGGCGAGGCCGTCACGAAGGCTGAGCTGCTCGACGACGTGTGGTCGGAGGACTTCGAGGGCGACCCCAACATCGTCGAGGTCTACGTCGGCAGGATCCGGCGCAAGGTCGATCGGCCGTTCGCCCGGGACGCCATCCAGACGGTGCGCGGCGCCGGCTACCGGCTGGCGGCAGACGGTGGCTGACGCGGCCCGCCCCGCGCCGCGCGGCGCGTCCATCCGCCTCCGGATCACGGCCGCCGCGCTCGCGGTCGTCGCGGTCGCGCTCGGGCTCGGCGCGGTCGGCATCGTGTGGTCGCTCGATCGCCTGCTCACCGCCTCCGTCGCCGAGCAGCTCGGCGACGAGCTCGCGGCCCTCGCCGACGGCGTCGACGCGGGCACGATCCAGACCGCGGCGCTCGTGCAGCGCGACGACGACGTGCTCGTCGCCCTGCGCTCCGCCACGGGCGTGGTCGTGAACGCCGACCGGGCGACCGCGGTGCCGGTGCCGACCGGCGCGGAGCCGCTCGAGGCGACCGTCGAGGGCGAGCGGTACGTCGTCGTCGCGCAGGAGGTCACGGCCGGCACGATCGTCGTCGCGCGCTCGGCGGCCGGCATCGACGACGCCGTGCGGCTCGCGACCTCGCTGCTCATGCTCGCCGTGCCGCTCGCGATCGTGCTCGTCGGCACGGTCGTCTGGATCGTCGTGGGCCGCGCCCTCGCACCGGTCGAGCGGATGCGCGCGCAGGTCGACGCGATCGACGCGACGGCGCTCGATCGCCGCGTGCCGACGAGCGGCCGCGACGACGAGGTCGACCGCCTCGCCGCGACCATGAACCGGATGCTCGCGCGCGTCGAGGAGGGCGCGCGGGCGCGGCGGCGGTTCGTCGCCGACGCCTCGCACGAGCTGCGCTCGCCGCTCGCGTCGATGCGGCAGTTCGCCGAGCTCTCGCGCGCGCATCCCGACTCGACCGCGCCCGGCGAGCTCGCCGACGTCGTGCTCGAGGAGGGCGAGCGGATGCACGCCATCGTCGAGGGGCTGCTGCTGCTCGCCCGGCTCGACGAGCACGAGGCCGGCCAGCGGCGGCCCGTCGACCTCGACGACCTCGCGCTCGCGGAGGTGGAGCGGGTGCGCGCCCTCGGGCGCACGGCCGACGGCTCGGCCGTGCGCGTCGCGCCGGTGGTGGGCGACGCCCGGCTGCTCGGCCGGGCGCTCCGCAACCTCGTCGACAACGCCCTGCGCCATGCGCGGGACGCCGTCGCGCTCGGGTCGGTGGTGCGCGACGGGCGCGCGATGGTGTGGGTCGACGACGACGGGGCGGGCGTGCCCGAGTCGGAGCGCGAGCGCGTGTTCGAGCGCTTCGTGCGGCTCGACGAGGGGCGCGCGCGCGACGACGGCGGCTCCGGTCTCGGCCTCGCGATCGTGCGCGAGGTCGCAAGGGCGCACGGCGGCGACGCCTGGATCACCGCCTCGCCCACGGGCGGTGCGCGCTTCGTGCTCGAGCTCCCGGTCGCGACCGATCGATCCTGAAGCGGCGTTCAGCATCGTTCAGACGCGCGTCAGCGGTGGTCGAGGAAGGTGGGGCCCATGAACGAGACTCCCCGCGATCCCCAGCAGCCCTTCGGCCAGGACGGCGACGCCCAGCACTCCGACGCCCTTGCCGCGAACGACCCGGCCCCCCGCGACCCCGCGACCGGCGACGCCGCCCTGCGCGACGCCGACGCCACCACCCGCATCCACGAGACCGCTTCGGCCGGCGCCCCCAAGCGGGGTCGCGGCATCCTGAAGCCCGTGCTCATCGGCTCGGCGGCCGCCCTCACCGTGCTCGCCGTCGCCGGCGTCGGCATGACGATCGCCGATGCGGTCGACGACGGCGATGACCCGTCGCCCTCCGCCTCGTCGGCGCCGCTCGCGTCGGCCCCGGCGCCGAGCGCGTCGAGCGACCCGACCTCGACCGACGCCCCGAGCGCGACCGACGACCCGGGCGCGACGGACGGCCCCAGCCCGTCCGCCGAGCCCGGCGACGACCGAGGCGGCGACGACGACGCGCCCGCCGGCGGTGCGGCATCGGCCGAGGCATCCGACCTCGTCGCCGCCATCGACACGGCGATCGCCGCCGCCGGCGGCGGCTCGGCGACGAGCATCGAGGTCGAGCAGGGCGCCTGGAAGGTCGACGTGCGGCTCGACGACGGCAGCGAGCTCGACGTGCGCGTGCCCGTCTCGGGTGACGCGGTCGTCCGCGAGGACGACGACGACGACCGCTCGAGCGACGTGCCGCTCGACCCCTCGCGCATCGCCGCGATCGTCGACGCCGCTGTCGCGGCCGCGGGCGGCGGCACGGTGACCTCGATCGAGACCGAGGACGACCAGGTGCGCTACGAGGTGGAGGTGGCGGTCGACGGCGACGACGTCGACGTCGAGCTCGCCGAGGACCTCGCGGTGCTCTCCGCCGAGCGCTGATCCCGCACGACGACGACCGCCGCTCGCCCCATGGCGACGCGGCGGTCGTCGGCGTGCGGCCGCGTCTTCGGGACAGCCGCGCCGTCAGGACAGCCGCGCCGTCAGGACAGCTGCGCTGCCGGACTCGGCGCACCGGCCACGATGCTGAGGAACTCGTCGTACTCGCGGATGTAGTCGGCGTTGTCGTACTCGTGCGAGGCCAGCACGACGAGCACGGCGTCGGGGCTGTAGGCGTACTGCGTGCCCCAGGTGAGCGGCTGCATGTAGAGCCCGATGTCGGGCGCGTCGAGCAGGTACTCCCGGCGCTTCGTGCCGTCGTCGGCGATCGCGTGCACGGATCCCTTGACGCAGATGAGGAACTGGTGGCACGCGCGGTGGGCATGGGCGCCGCGGGCGTAGCGCGTGGGCACGTCGTAGACGATGAACATGCGCTTCGGGGGGAACGGCAGCCCCGCCGCGAACTCGACGGCCGAGAGCGAGCCCCGGAGGTCGATCGCGTGCTGCAGCTCGATGAGGCCGAAGCCGCCGTCGGCGATCGCGTGGTTGATGGATCCCGGTGCCGCGTGGATCGGCCCGATCGTCTCGGTGTCGGCGTAGCCGATGATGCGGGCAGGGTTGCCCGCGACGATCGCGTACGAGGGCACGTCGCGCGTGACGACGCTGCCGGCCCCGACCATCGCGTGGCTGCCGATCCGGATGCCCGGCAGGATCGTCGCGTTCCCGCCGATCGAGGCACCGTGCTCGACGACCGTCTGCGGGTAGGCGGCGGGCCGCTGCTTGCTGCGCGGGAAGCAGTCGTTCGTGAAGGTCGCGTTCGGCCCGACGAAGACGTCGTCCTCCAGGCGGATGCCGTCCCAGATCTGCACGCCGCACTTCAGCGTCACGCGGTCGCCGATGACGACGTCGTTCTCGACGAAGACGCCGTCGTTGAGGTTGCAGTCGGCACCGATAACGGCGCCCGGCAGCACGTGCGTGAAGGCCCAGATGGTCGTGCGGTCGCCGACCCGCTCGCTCTCGCAGATGCCCCGCTCGTGCACGAAGTGGTTCATGAGTCCACCCTTCTCAATCGATGGCGCGGTCGCAGGAAGAGGAGCCGTCCCGCGAGGAAGCTGAGGGGCACGGTCACGGCCAGCAGGATCCCGCTCGTGAGCAGCAGCTCGACGAGTCCCGCGGGGTCCACCAGGGCCACGATGAGCCGGCCGACGAGATACACGACGACGTAGACGCCGACGAACGCGACCATCCGTCGCCAGCTCGTGCCCGTGCCGAAGACGAAGCGCGGCGTCATGGCGGTGACGAGCACGAGGCCGGCCAGGTAGCCCGCCGTGTACGCGATCCAGGGAGCGACCACGAGGCCCAGCAGGATGAAGATGCCGTAGCTCACGGCGACGTTGAGGCCGCCGACGAGGAGGAAGCGCACGGCCTGCCTGCCGAGCTCGCGGCTCATCGCTCGAACTCCGTCGCGCGGGCGACGATGGCGTGCGGGCGCCGCTTCGAGTTGTCGAACCCGCGCCGCACGTAGCTGCCGATCACGCCGAGCGCGATGAGGATCGCGCCGGTGCTGCCGAGGTTGACGAGCATGAGCGCGGTGAAGCCCTCGACCGGGATGCGGCCGAGCGCCCAGGAGATGAAGACCGTGAGCGCGATGACGATCGTGGTGAGGGTGCCGAGGATGCCGACGAGCGTGATGACCGTGATGGGCGCGTTCGTGAACGAGAACGAGCTGTCGAGGAAGTAGCCGATCTTCCGGCGCAGCGACCAGCCGCTCTTCCCGTGCTCGCGCGCCACGCGCGCGTACGGCACCTCGACCCGCCGGTAGCCGACCCAGAGGAGGAGCCCGACGAGGCTCGAGTGCGACTCCTCGAGGGCGACGAGCCGGGCGGCGACCTCGCGCGTGCAGCCGAAGATGTCGATGCCGCCCTTCGGCATCTCGGGCTGGATCAGGCGGCGGTAGAGCGACCAGTAGGTGCCGGAGAGCAGCTTCGACGAGCCCGGGTCGTCGCGCGACTGCCTCGTGCCCACCGCGACGTCCCAGTCGCCGGCCTCGAGGATGGTGAAGAACTCCTCGACGAGCGACGTCGGCTCCTGCAGGTCGGCCGCCATGACGCCGACGTAGTCGCCCTTGACGACCGCGAGCCCCGAGCGGATCGCCTCGAACGACCCGAAGTTCCTGGAGTGCTCGACGAGCTGCACCGAGAAGGGGGCGTCGGTGAGCTCGGCGCGGATGACGTCGGCCGAGCGATCCGGCGAGCCGTCCACCACGAGCACGACCTCGAGGTCGTGCCAGCGGCTCGAGAGGTCGCGGAGCCGCGCGAAGAGGCTCGGGATCGTCTCCTCGTTCTTGTAGACGGGGATGACGATGGAGTACCGCGGGGCCATGGCGTCACGACATCTCGTGGAGCGCGGCGACGACGCGCGCCTGCTCGTCGTCGGTGAGCCCGGCGTAGAGGGGGACGCTGATGATGTGCTCGCTCGCCCACTCGGTGACGGGCAGCGGCGGGGCGTCCGGCTCGGCGATCGGCTGGTGATGGTCGGGGATCGGGTAGTGGATGTCGTGCCCGATGCCGTGGTCGTCGAGGATCGCGGTCACGCGCTGCCGGTCGTCGACGACGACGACCGCGAGGTGGCCCGCGTAGGACGGCGTCGCGCGGTTGACCATGCGGATGCGCCCGGTCGCCGCCGCCTCGTAGCGGCCGTGGATCTCGCGGCGACGGGCGACGTCGGCGTCGAGCGCGGGCAGCAGGCGCCGCAGGACCGCGGCCTGCAGCTCGTCGAGGCGGGAGTTCCGGCCCCCGGCCGCCGACGAGCGGTACTTCGACGACCATCCGTACTGCCGCAGCTGGCGGATGCGCGCGACGAGCTCGACGTCGTCGCTGAAGACCGCGCCGCCGTCCCCGACCGCGCCGAGGTTCTTCGTCGGGTAGAAGCTCGTCGTGGCGACGGTGCCGAAGGTGCCCGCGGCCCGGCCGTCGTGGCGGGCGCCCATCGCCTGCGCGCAGTCCTCGACCACGGGCACGCCGCCGGCGATCTCGACGATGCCCCCGGCGTCGGCCATCTGCCCGAACAGGTGGGTGACGACGATCGCGCTCACCGGCATCGGCGCGCTCCGGAGCGCCGCCTCCACCGTCGCCGGGGTGGCCTGCAGCGTCGCCGGGTCGACATCCGCGTACCAGGGGGTCGCGCCGATCGCCCGGGTGGCGGTCGATGTGTAGCCGCCGGCGTTCGCGACGGTGACGACCGCGGTCCCCGGCCGCGCGCCGACCGCCTGCAGCGCGAGCTGCAGGGCGTCGGTGCCGTTCCCGACACCCGCCGCGGCCGCGATGCCGAGCGACGCGGCGAGCTCGCGCTCGAAGGCGTCGTGCTGCGGGCCGAGCACGAACCATCCAGAGGCGAGCACCTCCTCGATGGCGTCGCGCACCCCTGGAGCGGTGCTCTGCAGCCCGCGGCGGAGGTCGTTGAAGCGCACCGCGTCAGGCATCGTTCTCTCCTCGACCGTCCGCGTCGGCGAGGCGCCGGCGCGAGAACCACCGGGTCACGGGTGCGAGCGCCGCGATGAGCGCTCCTGCCCAGAACAGCAGCCAGCCCACGCCGAGCCCGGGGGTGGCGTAGGTCAGGGTGACGAGCGACGCGCCCTCGGGCACGTCGATCGTGACGAGGCCGTCGGTCGCGGTCGGCGCCCCGGTCACGCACGCGTCGTCGGCGCAGACGGATGCCTGCCATCCGCGGTAGAACGGCTCGTTGAGCACGACCGCACCGGCCGAGGTCGTCTGCAGGTCGTACTCGAGCCGCTCGGGCTCGTAGGCCACCGGCGTGACCCGCACGCCTCCGCACGCCTCGTCCGCGCACCCCTCGTCGAAGGCGGCTGCGGTGATCGCGGTGCCGGGGTGGGAGAGGAAGGCGAGCAGCTGCTCCGCCCGATCGCCCTCGCTGATCGCGGCCCGCAGCGTCTCGAAGTAGGTGTTGCCCTTGAGGTTGAGGTACCCGCCGAGCGCCGCCTCGCCGGTGTAGTAGGCCACGTTCCACTCGCTGCTCTGGATGTCGTCGAGGCCGGCGTCCGCGGGCAGCGGCGTGCGTCCCGGTCGCCGGTCGCGGGCGAGCGGTTCGGCGTCGGCGACGAGCTCCGCCACGGGGCCGTCGAACCGGCCGACCTCGGCGTCCACGCGGTCGGTCCGCCAGGGCTCGCGGTTCGAGTAGGCCCACAGCCCGCCGGAAGCGACGACGCCGACGATCAGCAGCGCCGCGAGGTCGCGCCGGCCGCTGCTCACGGCGAGCACGAGCGCCGCCGACGCGACGAGCACCGCGAGCGTGAGGGCGTAGTCGCGCAGGTCGATGCGCGCGAGCAGCCCGCCGACGACGAGCAGCACGACGACGGCAACGGCCACGGCCACGCGCGCCCGCTGCCAGGGGAGCGGGGTGCGGTGCCGCACGAAGCCGTCGACCGCGGAGGCCGCGAGCAGCAGCACGCCGAAGAGCATGAAGACCTTGAAGTCGCTCATGGTGAAGCGGCTGAGCGACAGCCCGGGGAGCTGCTGCAGCGCGTCGAACCACGGGAACAGCGGCAGACCCAGCAGCGCGGCAGGGATGAGGATGCCGAGCCCGAGCCGCGTGAGCGGTGACCCGGGGCGCGCGAAGAGGGCGGCGAGCAGCACCGCGGCGGGGATGAAGAACGAGCGCATCGAGATGTCGTTCGGGTAGAAGCCGTAGTCGTAGCCGAACTGCAGCGAGAGGAGCATCGACCACGACCACTCGGACGCGTCGGGCTCCCGCACGCCGGTGAGGTCGTTGCCCAGCACGTAGGGCAGCAGGCGCACCATGCTGAGGAGCAGGGCGGCGACCATCGCGATCCCGAGCGGCAGCAGGAGGTCGGTGAGCCGAGCGCGGCTCTGCAGCTGCTGCAGCACCACCCAGACGACGCCGATGCACGCGTAGGCGACGAGCATCCCCGGATACACGCCGGACGCCGCCTGCCACAGCACGAGCGTCGCGACCGGGATCGACCACCAGCGCCGCCACGGCCACCGCGTCGAGGCGACGAGCAGCACCCACGGCAGCCACGCGTAGCCGCGGGCGATGTCGGGATGCTCGGCATTGCTGAAGGCGCCGACGGCGAAGAACCATCCGGCCGCGGCGACGAGGCCGGCGAGGAACGAGACGCCGTGGCGGCGGACGAGCAGGTAGGCGCCGACGCTGCCGAACGCGACGTGGACGGCCGAGAGGAAGGCGAGGGCCCACGGCGTCAGCGGCACGACGGCGGCGACGGCCCCGTACGGGAGGTACCAGGCGCTGTTCTGCAGGCTCAGCGACGCGGGGTAGCCGCCTCGCACCGCCGGGATCCACGAGACGGGGTCGAAGAAGCCGCCGTGCGCCCACCACCAGTACGCCTCCTGCGCGTACGCGCCGAGGAAGTCCCACGGGGGCACGCGGGCTCCCCGGATCCAGCCCTCGAGCACCAGCACCTCGAGCGCGACCACGAGACCGGCGAGGGCCGCGACCCTGAACCACCGGCGCCCGGACAGGCGACGCAGGGAGGCGACGCGATCGGCCAGCGGCGTCGGGCGCACGCGCTCGTCTGCTGGGTGGATCAGGTGCATCATCGACCTCCCGGACCGTCGACAGCGGTGGGAGCGGGCCGTGGATCCCTAGGGTCGTCCGGCTCGGGGGCGAGCGGGCGCACTTGACGATCTCCTGACCCAGTCCTGAGTCATCGGAGAGGCGCCTCGGAGCGGCGGTCGCTACGCGCGCGCGGCGTGCGCCTCGCGCGGCGCCAGCGATCGGCGGCGCCACCGCGCGTACGCGACGAGTGCGGCCGCGCCCAGCAGCACCGTCGCGGCCACGATGAGGCACATCACCGCCACGCCGGCGTAGCCGTTCGCGTGCGTCGCCGGATCGAGGAACGGGTACGGGTACCACCACGGCCGGCCGCTGGCCTGGTCGAGGGTTACGGGTCCGCGCAGCAGCGTGTAGACGAGCCACACGACGGGGTAGATCGCGACGATGCGCAGGTCGGCGAAGCGCACCTCGCGCTTGCCGGCGGTGAGGAGCCAGTCGATGAGCATCCAGAGCGGCGCGATGAGGTGCAGCACCTCGTTCGACCAGCCGAGGGTCGCGCCCTGCGGCAGCTCGATGCCGCGCAGCAGCGTGTTGTAGACGATGCCGGTCACGACCATGTACGTCGTCGCGCACAGCAGCAGCACGTCGAAGCGGCGCCCGATCCTGGGTCGGCCGAGCTGGGCCGCGACCAGCAGCGCGAGCACGACCATGGCGAGCAGGTTCGACTCGATCGTGAAGAAGGAGAAGAAGTTCAGCAGGTCGAGCGGGATGGATTCGTCACCGCGGGCGGTCCAGAAGCCGACCGAGGTGATGAGCTGGCCGATCACCGCCGCGAGGATCGCGACGGCGATGATCGCGCGGCCGACGAGCACGACGCGGCGGATCGGCGAGGCGGTGGTCGGGCTGGTCGTCATGCGCGCTCCTGACGCTCGCGGTCCGCGATCGAGCAGGCGGTCGCCCGGTCATCGCGATCGTAGCCGCCAGCGTCTCACCACGAGCGGATCGGCAGCGGCTCGCCGTCGCCGGGCGGATCGGCGACGACCGCCTCCGCCTCGGCCCTCGTCAGGTGATCCGGGTAGAACGACTTCGAGAACCTGCCCGTCGCGTCGTGCTGATCGTGCGGGAGCTCGATCGCGGATGCCGCCACCAGGTCGAGCAGCACCGCCGTCTCGGCCTCGCCGAGCACCAGCCGCCCGCGTCGGCGCAGGTGCACGGTCGCTCGGAACCCGCGGCGCGCCGCCAGCGTCAGCATGAGGCTCCGCTCCGTCGCGTCCGGCACGAGCGGCGCGGACGACAGGACCGCCGTGACGAGCTCGGAGGCGGCGACCTCGCGCGAGCCATGGCGCAGTCGGCTGCCGTCGGGCGCGATCCACGGCGGCTCGCTGCGACGTCGGAGCACGACGGCGGCGACGGTGACGGCCGCCACGGCGATCGCGACGGCGCTCGCCACCGCCCACGGGCCGAGGTCCACCAGCACCGGCACGAGCAGCCCGACGAGCACGGGCACCTGGAACAGCTGGAAGGGGATGGCCGACACCCAGTCGCGCCGCACGTCCGTCGGAGCCCGCCGAGATCCCAGGCGGATCCACCCGCGCGCATCCACCGACGGGTCCCCGGCGGGCCGGTCGCTCGACGCGACCGGGCTGGGCACCGAGGCCGTGCCCACCGCGATGAGCCATGCGCCGCAGATACCGAAGAGCACGATCACGGTCCACGAGCGGCTGGGCTCCAGGGCGGCGATCGGCTCGAGCACGAGCATGCCGACGGCGGTCGTGGCGCTCGCGGCCAGCAGGAAGGCGCCGTAGACGAGAGCGCCCCGGCGGGCGCGCCACGCGCTCCAGGCGTCGGGCGCCCCTGCGGGCTCGCGAGCATGCAGCGACAGGCCGACCGCGACGCCGACCGACGCGAGCGCGAGCAGGATCGCGGCCGCGACGCCCCAGGGCGGTTGCGGGATCGTGGCAGCCGCGGCGATGCCGACGAGCGCGCTCGCGACCGCGAGCAGGAGCCCGCCGAGGCGGCGGCGCGGCGTGCGCTCGTCGCCCCCGGACGCGGCCCCCGATGCCATGCGGCGTGTCTACCACGGCTAGCCTTCGCGCATGGGCTCGATCACCGTCACCGACGACCTCGCCCGCATCGACCTCGACGTCGTGCACCGCTGGCTCTCGACCGACGCCTACTGGGCGCTCGGGCGATCCCGCGCGACGGTCGAGGCCGCGGCCCGCGGCTCGCTGAGCTTCGGAGCGCTCGAGCAGTCCGACGACGGCGACGAGCTCGTGGGCTACGCGCGCGTCGTGACCGACCGCGCGACGTTCGCCTGGCTCTGCGACGTCTACGTCGCGCCGTCCGCGCGCGGGCGAGGCGTGGGCTCGGCGCTCGTCCGGGCGGTGCTCGAGGCGCTCGAGCCCATGGGGCTCAGCCGCGTCATGCTCGCCACCCACGACGCGCACGCGCTCTACCGGCGCCACGGGTTCGGCGAGCCCGCGCACCCGGAGTGGCTCATGGCGCTGCGGCCGAGCTCGGCGGCAAGCGCCGCGGCGTCCGCCGTCTAGCCAACGCTCAGCATCCGGAGTAAACTTGAGCCGACAGCACTCAAGTTTGATCGGATGGGGGATTCGATGGCACGGATGGGCGGCATGATGCCCGGTCAGGATGACCAGCGGTCGGCGCTCGAGCAGTTCGGCACCGACCTGACGGCGATCGCGCGAGCGGGCAGGCTCGACCCGGTGATCGGCCGCGACGCCGAGATCCGCCGCATCAGCCAGGTCCTGTCGCGCCGCACGAAGAACAACCCCGTGCTCATCGGCGAGCCCGGCGTGGGCAAGACCGCCGTCGTCGAGGGCCTCGCGCAGCGCATCGTCGCGGGCGACGTGCCCGAGAGCCTCAAGGGGAAGTCGCTCGTCTCGCTCGACGTCAACGCCATGATCGCGGGCAGCAAGTACCGCGGCGACTTCGAGGAGCGCATGAAGAACGTGCTCGCCGAGATCGCGAAGGCCGAGGGCCGCATCGTCACGTTCATCGACGAGCTGCACATCATCATGGGCGCCGGCGCGGCCGAGGGCAGCCAGGGCGCGAGCAACATGCTCAAGCCCATGCTCGCCCGCGGCGAGCTGCGCCTCATCGGCGCGACGACGCTCGACGAGTACCGCGAGTTCATCGAGAAGGACGCGGCCATGGAGCGCCGCTTCCAGCAGGTGTACGTCGGCGAGCCGAGCGTCGAGGACACCGTCGCGATCCTGCGCGGCCTGAAGGAGCGCTACGAGGCGCACCACAAGGTGACGATCGCCGACAGCGCGCTCGTCGCCGCGGCATCCCTCTCGAACCGCTACATCACCGCCCGGCAGCTGCCCGACAAGGCGATCGACCTCATCGATGAGGCGGCGAGCCGGCTGCGCATGGAGATCGACTCGGCCCCCACCGAGATCGACCAGCTGCGCCGCACCGTCGACCGGATGGAGATCGAGCGGCTCGCCCTCAAGCGCGAGCGCGACGACGCGTCGAAGGAGCGGCTCGCCGCGCTCGAGCAGACGCTCGCCGGGCTGCGCGCCGAGCTGTCGGAGCTCGACGCGCGGTGGCAGACCGAGCGCGCGAGCCTCAACCGCATCGGCGGGCTGCGCGAGCAGCTCGACGAGCTGCGCAGCCGGGCCGAGCGCGCCCAGCGCGAGGGCGACCTCGAGCGCGCCTCGCGCCTGCTCTACGGCGAGATCCCGCAGATCGAGACGCAGCTGAAGCAGGCCGAGGCCAGTGCCGCCGAGGCGGGCGCACGCATGGTGGGCGACCAGGTGACGGCCGACGACATCGCCGCGGTCGTCGCGGCCTGGACGGGCATCCCCGTCGGGCGGCTGCTGCAGGGCGAGACCGAGAAGCTGCTCGCGCTCGAGGGCGAGCTCGCGCACCGCGTGGTCGGCCAGCGCGAGGCCGTCACCGCGGTGGCGGATGCGGTGCGCCGCACCCGCGCGGGCGTCTCCGACCCCGACAAGCCCACCGGCTCGTTCCTCTTCCTCGGGCCGACCGGCGTGGGCAAGACCGAGCTCGCGAAGGCGCTCGCCGAGCTGCTGTTCGACGACGAGAAGGCGCTCGTGCGCATCGACATGTCGGAGTACGGCGAGAAGCACTCGGTCGCGCGCCTCGTCGGGGCCCCTCCCGGGTACATCGGGTACGAGCAGGGCGGCCAGCTCACCGAGGCCGTGCGGCGTCGCCCGTACTCCGTGATCCTCATGGACGAGGTCGAGAAGGCCCACCCGGAGGTCTTCGACCTGCTCCTGCAGGTCCTCGACGACGGCAGGCTCACCGATGGCCAGGGCCGCACGGTCGACTTCCGCAACACCATCCTCATCCTCACCTCCAACCTCGGCTCTGCGTACCTCACCGACCCGACGGTCGCGCCCGAGACGGCGCGCGACGAGGTGATGGGCGCGGTGCGCGCCGCGTTCAAGCCGGAGTTCGTCAACCGCCTCGACGACATCGTCATCTTCGACTCGCTCTCGATGGAGGAGCTGGGCTCGATCGTCGACATCCAGGTGCTCGGGCTCGACCGGCGGCTGCGCGAGCGCCGCCTCGTCGTCGAGGTGACCGAGGCGGCCAGGCAGTGGCTGGGGGAGCGCGGCTACGACCCGATGTACGGCGCGCGGCCGCTGCGCAGGCTCATGCAGCGCGAGATCGACGACCGACTGGCGCGAGCGCTGCTCGCGGGCGAGGTGCGCGACGGCGACACCGTCGTGGTCGACGTGCAGCCCGGCGGCTCGGGCCTCTGGGTCGGTCCGCAGGGAGCGCCCCAGCCGGCGCAGTGGTCGTTCGACGCCGGGTCCGACGTGAGCGACGTCGTCGAGGGCGAGCCCATCGACGACCTGTAGCGGGCGTCCGCCGGGCGGGTGCCGACGGGGCATCGGCGGCACGGCATGATCGATCGGGTGCGAACCCGCACGGGACCGGAGGATCGATCGTGGCTGTCGCGCCGCCCGTCGGGGCCGAGCCCGCCCTGCCGCCGCTGACGCCGGGCCCGCACCGGCGCCGCCTCGGCGTCATCTCGATCGTCGCGTGCTTCGGCGGCCTGCTGTTCGGCTACGACACCGGCGTCATCAACGGCGCGCTGCGCCCGATGAGCGCGGAGCTCGGCCTCGACGCGCTCGCCGAGGGCATCGTCACGAGCTCGCTCGTCTTCGCCGCCGGGCTCGGCGCGCTCGTGGGCGGCCGCGCATCCGACCGGTTCGGCCGCCGCTCGACGCTCGTCGCGCTCGCCGTGCTGTTCTTCGTCGGCACCGTCGTCATCGTCGCGGCACCGGGCCTCGCGGTGCTGGTCGTCGGCCGCATCCTGCTCGGGCTCGCGGTCGGCGGCGCCTCGACCGTCGTGCCGGTCTACCTCGCCGAGCTCGCGCCCTTCGAGATCCGCGGCTCGATCTCCGGCCGCAACGAGCTCGCGATCGTGACCGGGCAGCTCGCCGCCTTCCTCGTCAGCGCCGTGATCGGCAGCGCGCTCGGCCACCTCGACGGCGTGTGGCGGGTCATGTTCGCCGTCTGCGCGCTGCCCGCCATCGCGCTCTTCGTCGGCATGCTGCGCATGCCCGAATCGCCCCGCTGGCTCGCGGAGCACGGCCGGCACGAGCGCGCCCTCGCGGTGCTGCGGAGCGTGCGCGCGCCCGAGCGGGCGATCGCCGAGCTCGCGGCCGTCGAGCGCTCGGTCGAGCGGGAGTCGCGCGGCTGGACCGGGCTGCGGACGGTGCTCGCCGACCGCTGGCTCACGCGGATCCTGCTCGTCGGCATCGGTGTGGGGGTCGCCCAGCAGCTCACCGGCATCAACTCGATCATGTACTACGGCCAGACAGTGCTCGTGGAGTCGGGATTCTCGGAGTCGGCCGCGCTCGTCGCCAACGTTGCCCCCGGCATCATCGCCGTGGTCGGCGGCGTCGTCGCGCTGTGGATGATGGACCGGCTCGACCGCCGCAGGACGCTGCTCATCGGCTTCTCGCTCACGACCGCCTGCCACGTGCTCATCGGCGTCGCCTCGACGGTGCTCGAGCCCGGCGACCCGCTGCGGCCGTTCGTGATCCTGGCCCTCGTCGTGGCCTTCGTCGGCTCGATGCAGACGTTCCTCAACGTCGCGACCTGGGTCTACCTGTCGGAGATCTTCCCGCTGCGCATGCGGGGACTCGGCATCGGCGTGGCCGTCTTCGCGCACTGGACCGCGAACGGCGCGCTCGCGCTGACCTTCCCGTCGCTCATCGACGCGGTCGGCATCACCGGCACCTTCTTCCTGTTCGCCGCCGTGGGCGCCGTGGCGCTGGTCTTCATCGCGACGCAGGTGCCCGAGACGCGCGGCCGCACGCTCGAGGGGCTCGAGGCCGACACCCTGTCGGGCGCGCTCTTCCGTCGCCGCGACCGCGGCTGACGGCGGCGAGCGCCGCGCGGCCCGCGCCCGGTGGTGTGCGCCGGCTAGAGCCCGCCCGTGCCCCGCACCCGGTTGATGACACCGTTCGGGGCGTTCGAGATGTGCACCGCGGCGAGCGCCGGGCCGTCGTCGGTGACCCGGCGATAGCCGAGCACGGCGAGGACGATGCCGACGGGGATGAGCACGAGCAGCACGATCGCGAGCACGAGCTGCAGGGCGGAGCCGTCCGTGCCGAGGAAGAAGGTCGCGACGGCGTCCAGCTCCGTGCCGCGCACCGCCTCGGCGGTGGGGCCGACGCGCGTGCCGAGCGCGATCATCGCGCCGATCGCCAGCACGAGGCCGGCGGCGAGCATGACGATGCCCACGAGCCTGCGGCGCCGGTCAGCCGGTGTCGGCTCCGGCCGGCGCGAGCTGTCGAGCGTGCGTTCCACGGGGAGCGCCGCGGCCTCGGGCGCGGTGCGCAGGATGCCGGTCTCGCTGGGCTTCCCAGCCATGGTGACCTCCTCGTGGGATGTCACCGCACCATAGCGCGCGAGCGGCCCGTGGTGCGCAATCGTGCCGGATCGTTATCGGTACCAATCAGTGGAACGGGCACTTCCCGCTCGTCGCGGGGCGCTCGGCGGATGCGCTGCGCACGCGCCCGCCGGAGGCCGGCTTCGTCGGCATGCGTCGCCGGCTGACCTCGAGGCCTTCGCCCGAGATCGCGACGCGCGGGTCGCTGAGGGCGGCGATCGCGCTCGTGAGCGTCGAGAGCGTCACCTTCTCGCCCGGGCAGCGGTGTCCGGTGTTCGGGCGGCCACCGCCCTGCGGCACGAAGGCCTCGATCGACTCGAAGTCGTCGACGCCGACGAAGCGCTCTGGGTCGAACGTCGAGGCGGTCGACCAGCTCGCGTCGTCGAGGTCGGTGCCGAGCACGTCGAGGAAGACCTTGCCGCCCGCGTCGACGCGTTGGCCGTCGAGCTCGATGTCGCGGATCGCCTCGGCGGGCAGCATCGGCACGAACGGCACGGTGCGGCGCAGCTCGTGCGCGAACGCGGTCGCGAGCGGTCCGTCGGTGAGGCGGCCGCGCTCCGCCGTCTCGGCGGCGATCCGCGCCCGCCAGTCGGGGTGCTCGTGCAGCGCCTTCGCGGCGAACGCCACGAAGCGCGCGACGGCGATCGCGGGGCGGAAGGAGTTCTGCAGCTCGATGCCCGCGAGGCGCGCGTCGAGCAGCTCGCCGTCTCGATCGCGGTGCCAGGCCCAGGCGTGGAGCGCGGTGCCGGCCGTCGCCTCGAGCGTGCCGGCCCGCACGGCCTCGATCAGCTCGCGCGCGTGCCGGTCCGACCAGACGCGGTTCAGCATGGTGAGCAGGTACTCGGGGGAGTAGGGCGAGCCGAAGCCGTCGACGATCTGCGCCTGCCGGCGTGCCCATCGCGTGCGCGCATCCGCCGTGCCCGGCAGCCCCGCCCACGCCTGCATCGCCCGGCCGATCGCGCCCACCGCGGCGTCGTAGGCCGTGCGCTCGCCGCCCGCCTGCCAATCGTCGAGCTCGCGCCGCCACTCCTGCTCCAGGAACGGCTCGAGCCGGGTGACCTGCGCGTCGTCGTAGGCGAGGCCGAGGAACGTCTCCTTGCGGTGCCGGTGCTCCGCGGCGTCGAGCGTGTGCACCGAGCCGTGCCCGAAGAGCGACTCCTGGATGAAGCTGGGCATCGCGCCGTGCCGGCGCACGCTCTCGTCGTCGTAGAAGAGGCGCACGCCCTCCTTGCCGCGGACGAAGATCGCGTCGTCGCCGAGCACTCGCATCGGCGCCGCGCGGGCGCCGGCGCGCACGCGCTTCCAGATCTCCGCGCCGGCGTCGTAGCCGCGGGTGAGGATCAGGAGGCCATCGTCCTTCAGAGGGTTGGGCATGTGGGGGACAGTAGCGACCGCACGTGAGCGCCGCGTCCAGGCGGGCGTGCATCGCGCGTCGACGGCTACACGTCGAAGCGGTGCCAGACGGATGGCTCGTCGACGGGGCGCAGCGGCGGCCCGTCGGTCGAGGCCGTGGCGATGAGCCGCTGGCCAGCGGCGACGAGGGCGGCGCCGACCACGCCGAGCGCGATCCAGCCGAGCACGAGCCCCAGCACCGCAGGCGAGTCGCCCTCGACGCCGAGGAAGTAGACCGCGGCATGCTCCATGCCGTTGTCCCTCGCGATCGTGGCGGTGGGGAAGACCCGGGTGCCGAGCAGCACGAACGCCGCGTAGGCGGCGATGAAGCCGGGCACGAGGAGCCCCAAGCCGATGGCATCGCGTCGCAGCACAGCACCTCCCCGGGCCTGCTCAGGTGAGCCAGCCTACGTCCGTCGAGCCCGCGGCGGCAGGGGGATGTCGACGCCTGATCCGGGTGGTCTGGTGCGATGTCAGAC
>Ga0213836_100605_pt1 | contig 28071 bp, 37 predicted proteins | sample SWPATP03_FD_160578 | JGI IMG/M metagenome (GOLD analysis project Ga0213836, IMG submission 160578) | Coastal seawater microbial communities from Marineland, Florida, United States - SWPA TP0 #3 | ecosystem: Environmental > Aquatic > Marine > Coastal | place: USA: Florida | collected 2016-08-05
GCAGAAGCGCATGCGCCTGAACGGCGCCGCCTGGGACGACACTGTGCGCTGCATCGACATCGACAACGCCAACAAGGTGCTGCTCGACGCGCTCAAGGACGTGGCGATCGAGGACGACAAGTGGGTGCGCCGCCTGACCAGCGAGCGCATGGAGCCGGACGGCGAGGCGCGCGTGGTAGTGACGATCACGGCGATTCCGGTGGTGCAGCCGCAGACCGGGCTGTTTGCGGAGGCTGCGTAATGTTCGATCGCCACCTCTACCTGAGCAAGCACACCAGCCAGTCCGTCACCGTGAACGAGCAGCGCGCGCCGACCGACGAATCCGTGCGACTGCTGCGCGAAATGGAGCAGGCAGCACAGGACAAGGTCGTGCAATCGATCAGGCTGGACGATTCGCCGATCGATTGCGTGATCCATGCACACGACGACCACCTGAACCAGCGCCGTGAATTCTGCATATTTGTGCGCATCAAGGGCAGGCAGATCGAGGTACGTCGCGGCTTCAACCTGCCGGTGACGACCGAGGTGATTGCTGAAGGGCTGCTGGACGCAGTCAGTACGAAAATTGCGGCCGAGCTCCTCAAGCCAGCATTCGACAAGCTGCCGACGCGGTTCCAGGGAGGCTCGCCTTGACCGCGAAAATCCTCGACTTCACCGGGATCACATCGCGCGACATCGACCCGGAGCGCGTGCTGATCAAGGCTCAAGGCCAGCTGCAGGCCGTTGTCGTGATCGGTTACGACCAGGACGGCGACCTGTACGTCGCCACCAGCTACGCCGACGGTGGCGACATGCTGTGGGCGCTCGAGCAGGCAAAGGAAAAACTTTTGGAGATGGCGCCTTGACCGACCACGAACGCCGCGACATCGGCTCTCGCCTGGAGAACTGGGCGCGCGTCTACCGGGACACCTATCGCGCCGGCATCAGCCCGACGGCGGCGTTCTGCGACCAGCTGCGCCGTGAAGCGCTCGGCGAAGTGGGATCACCCGAGCGTCGCAGGGTAGACGACATCGACGCCGAGCGGATCGAGCACGCCATGCGCACGCTGGAGACGAAGCACCGGTTGATGATGTACTGGTGCTACATCAAGCAGGCGCACCCCGGCGAGGTGTGCCGCAGCTTGCACATCGCGCACCGCCCGGCGACGGTCTTCACCACGGCATTCCGTGCCGCGCAGCTGGCTGTCGAGCAGGCTACACAGCCGAACAACAAATTCCATGATGCCTGATCGAAATATCTTGACACCCGGAAATCTCAGCAGTAAATTCCTGTTCACAATTTATTTCCATCTTCCAAGATGCGTATCCGGTTCCCTGATGGGAGCCGGAGTCACGCCCGGGAGAGTCCCGAAGCCCCGCGATCAGCAATGACGCGGGGCTTTTTCGTTTCCGCTCACTGGAGAAAGCATGTTCGGATCCATTCGCCGCCGCCTCGGTTTCGCCATGACCCTGGCCCTCGCCGCCTGCACGGGCGTCGCTCCCGCAGCTGCACAGCACCAGGTCGTGCACACAGCGGCCGCCGCCAGCAAGCCCGGCAACCGCGGCCTGTTCAACAACATGCCGACCTGGTCGGGCGCACGCTACGGCCGCAAGGGCGCCGGCATCTCCATGGCCCAGCAGCAGCGCACCGCGGCGAAGAAGCGCGGCGTCGCGCGCAACCGCCGGCATCATCGGTGAGCGAATCAAGACCTCGCGAGAGGCCAGCGGGACGAGCGACCTCCCGCCTGCGATGTGAAGCCGACTTACCGCGCATCTAGCCATTGAGCAGCGGGTAGTTGGGGTTGGCGCCCCCTTAGCGGATCAATGAGCCTACGACCCACACGACAATCAAGGCTTCACCCAGTCGAGCGCATGCGTGCGCGTCGGCACCGGACGCTGTAACCGGCACCCGAAGCCCAGCTTCTGACCAGCCGGGAACAGCAGCGGCACCAACACCTTGCCTCTCCGGAGGCGCCACACGCTTGGCGATGGATAGAGTCAGCCTGCCGGGGCAGACGAAACCCGCGAGTGCACGCGCAACCCTATGAACGGGCCGTCGCCAGCCGTGTGGTCAAGCGCTGAACGCGTGAGGCCCTCGTGGCCGCCACAAGATGTCTCCTGGGCTGACTCGGCACCAGCCCCTTTGCCCAGCTAACTGCCGGGCTTTTTTCTTCCTGAGGTACGCATGGGCGTCAACTCGGTCTCGCATCACTTCGTCATGCGGTCCAGCTGCGAACAAGCAGCGCTGCAGGCCGAGGAATCGGAATTCGATAGATGGATGCGACACCGAGTCAACGTTGCTCATGCCAAGTTCATGGAGCGCACCGCTTACCACCTTAGCTGCGACTGGCCGCCCTTCTCACCCGAGGCGATCGCTGCCTTCGCGAATACGCCAGGGCTGCCTCGATACAACCGCTAAGACTATTCAGATGCCGAAGCTGCAAACGTTGAAGTCCAGCCTACAGATGGCGCGCAGCCGCATCACCCCATCGCAGCCGCTCCGCGCCGACATCGTTGAGCGCAAGCGCGGCTGGTCTGGCGTGAAGGATCGCGAGCGCATCCGTCAGCGCGACGAAGGTCAGTGCCAGCAGTGCAAGCGCGAACGCCGCGAGCACATCGGCATCGGCACCGACGTCGACCACATCAAGCCGCTGTGGAAAGGCGGCAGCGATGACGACAGCAACAAGGAAATGCTGTGTCGCGAGCATCACGATGCGAAGTCGGCCCGCGAGACGGCCGAACGGGCAGGAAGATAGCCATCAAGCAACATTGTTGCATAATCGCAACGGGGGGGTATCGAACGTTTGGGGCGTCCCGGACAGACACCGACTCCCCACCCACGTGCAGATTAAATCCCCCTTTTCGAAAGAATTCAAATGGCAGGTCAACCAGGCCGGAGCGGCGGTGCCCGTCCGGGTGCTGGCCGCCCGAAGAAAGAACCCGCTGTGCTGCCGCTGGCGGTCCAGTACAGCGACCCGATCGATTTCCTCAAGGCGGTGATGAACGACACCGGCGCCGACGCGAAACTGCGCGTCGGCGCAGCGCGTGCCCTGATGCCGTTTATGCACAAGAAGCTGGGCGAGGGCGGGAAGAAGGACCAGAAGAACGAGGACGCTAAAAAAGTGGCGGGGCGCTTTGCCCAGGCCACGGCGCCGCGGCTGGCTGCGGCCGGCGGTAAGAAGGTCTGACGATGGGTGCGACGCCAGCATGGACGACAGCCTGTCTCGACTGGGAGCAGCGCCTCATCAATGGCGACTCCATCATCCCGCCCCCGATTTTTCCCGACCAGGCCGAGCAAGCGCTCGCCATCTTCAAACTCCTGCAGGTTACCGACCTGCCGAAGAGCGTCTGGGACGAGGTCCTGGGCGAGTACCGAAGCCCGAACTTTGGCGAGTGCAGCGATGAATTTGTATTCGATTTCGTTGCTGCGATCTTCGGTGGGTACGACGCTGAAACCGGCAAGCAGCTGATCCGCGAGTACTACCTTCTGATCAGCAAAAAGAACACGAAGTCGACCATCGCCGCCGGCATCATGCTGACGGCCTTGATCCTCTGCTGGCGCGAGGGAGAAGAGCACCTGATCCTTGCGCCGACCAAGGAAGTGGCAGGGAACAGTTTTATTCCTGCTGCCGCGATGGTGCGCGCCGATCCTGAGCTCAGCGCCTTGTTTCATGTGGCTGACCACCTCCGGACGATCACGCATCTGGTCTCGCGCGCGTCGCTGAAAGTCGTCGCGGCCGACACCGATACCGTTTCGGGCAAGAAGTCCGGCAAGGTGCTGGTCGACGAGCACTGGCTGTTCGGCAAGCGCGCAAATGCTGGCGCCATGTTCATGGAGGCGCTTGGCGGCCAGGTGTCGCGCGACGAAGGTTGGGTCATCTACCTGACGACACAGAGCGACGAGCCGCCGGCCGGCGTGTTCAAGGAAAAGCTCGATTACTACCGCGACGTCCGCGACGGCAAGATCCACGATCAAAAGTCGCTTGGCGTGCTCTACGAGTACCCGGCGAAGATGCTGAAGGCGAAAGCCTACCTCGACTCGTCAACGTTCTACATCACGAATCCGAACCTGGGTCGCTCGGTCAGCCTCGAATGGCTGGAGGACCAGCTCAAGAAACTGGAGCACAAGACCGACGGCTCGCTGCAGAAATTCCTGGCCAAGCACCTGAACGTGCAGATCGGCATGAACCTGCGCGCCGATCGGTGGGCCGGAGCGGATTTCTGGGAGAAACAAGCAAAGATCCCGGGCCTGACACTCGAGCAGCTGCTCGATCGGTGCGAGGTGGTCACTGTCGGCATCGACGGCGGCGGCCTGGATGACTTGCTAGGCTTTGCCGCCCTGGGCCGCGAGCGCGGCACGAAGAAGTGGCTCGCCTGGACCCGGGCGTTTATCCACCCAATCGCCATCGAGCGCCGCAAGAGCGAAGAGACCAAATACAGCGACTTCGAACAGCAAGGCGACCTGGTGATCATCCCGGAACTTCCCGGCGACGTCGCCGCGGTGGCCGCGCTCGTTAAGCAGGTTGACGACAGCGGGCTGCTCGCCTCGGTCGGACTCGACCCGGAGAAAACCCACAAGGTCATGTTCCAGGCCCTGGTCGACGCCGAGATCGACGAGTCGAAGTGCTTCGGGATCTCGCAGGGCTGGAAGCTGATCGGCCCGATCAGCGTCGCGGAACGGAAGCTTGCCGAGGGCGTGCTCGTGCACGGCGGCCAGGCGCTCATGACCTGGTGCGTCGGAAACGCGAAGGTCGAACCCCGCGGGAACGCGGCGCTGATCACCAAGCAGGCTTCGGGCACCGGAAAGATCGACCCATTGATGGCGCTGTTCAATGCAGTCTCCCTGATGGCGCTCGACCCCGAGACCCCGGACGCGCCTGAAATTTACGTTATGGACTACTGATGACCGGAAAACTACTGAACCTGGAGGCCTCGCGGCAGGAATCGCGCGTGCTGGGCTCCTGGCTGGCCGGTCGAGACGGCGCGGCCGAACGCGCCGGCGTCGTGGCCCTGGGCGAGAACTCGCACAGCGCCCTGGAAATGGGCGAGCTGGCCAACCTGCTGGGCGCCGCACATCGGTCGTCGTCCGGCGCCGCGGTGACGGCTGAGACCGCAATGCGCGTTTCGGCGGCCTACGGCTGCATGGCGCTGGTCGCCGGCGCGATTGCTACCCTGCCGGTCGGCGTGTTTCAGCGTACCGGCAACGACCGCGATTCGGCCGACCACGATTACTGGTGGATGCTGAACGAAAAGGCGACCGACGGCTGGACCGCCTCGGCAGCCTGGGAGGCGATCATGCTCTCGAAGCTGTCGCATGGCGATGGCTTTGGCGAGTGGATTCGGCCAGGCTTTCACAGCAACCGGGTGATCGGCTGGAAGCCTCTGCCGCGCCACACGGTGCAGCCTTTCAAGGATGGGAGCGAGGTCTACTACCGCATCAGCCCGGGCGACAAGCCATCGTATGTCCTGAACCGAGCCGACGTGATCCACCTGCCCAGTCTCGGCTTCGACGGCCTGACCAGTCCGAGCCCGCTGACCTACGCGGCCCTGGAGGCGATCGGCACCGCGCTGGCCGCCCAGGATCACGCGGGCAAATTCTTCTCGGGCGGCGCCAACTTCGACTACGCCCTCAAATCGGAAAAGAAACTCGACGAAAAGCAGATGCAGCTGCTCAAGGCATCGCTGATCGCGCGCGCTCAGAACGGTGGCCGCGGCCCCCTGATCCTCGGCGGCGGCCTGGTGCCAGCGCAGCTGAGCGTGAATTCGAAGGATGCCGAAATCCTGGCGACCCGGCTGTTCACCGTCGAGGAAATCTGCCGGATATTCGGCGTGCCGCCGCACATGGTCGGCCACACCGAAAAGCAATCCAGTCAGGGAAGCGGCATTGCAGAGCAAGGCGCCAGCTTCGTACGCTACACGCTGCAGCGGCACCTGACCCCGATCCAGCAGGAATTGAACAGCAAGCTCTGGCCGGTCCGCCAGAAGTACTTCGTCGAACACATCACAGCTGCGCTCGAGCGCGGCGACATTAAGGCGCGGTACGAGGGGTATCGGATCGCCCTGGGGCGCGCTGGCGAGATGCCGTTCATGACCGCTGACGAAATCCGCCGGCTGGAGAACATGCCGCCGAACACCAATTTGAAAATGAACGGAGGCAACAGTGCCGAAAAGTCTGACCCAGCTCCTGGCGAGCAACAAAAAGCGGCCTGACCGGCTGCCGCAATCGCGCATTGTCGCGAGCGCGGACGGTGGCGAGACCGAGATCTATATCTACGACGCGATCGTTGCCGACGAGGACACCGCGTACTGGTGGGGCGGCGTTTCGGCCGAGGCCCTGGTGCCGGCTATCCGCAACATCAAGGGCGGCACGATCCACCTGCGCATCAACAGCCCGGGCGGCGACGTCTTCGCCGCGCAGACCATCTGCCAGGCGATCCGCGACACCGGCGCCAAGGTGATCGCCCACATCGACGGCTACGCCGCCAGCGCAGCGACCGTGATCTCCATCGCGGCCGACGAGGTCGAGATCGCCCCCGGCGGGTTTTTCATGATCCATAACGCCTGGACCTGGGCGATGGGCAACGCGAACGACCTGACCGCCACCGCCGTCCTGCTCGGGAAAATCGACAGCAGCCTGGCCGGCCAGTATTCGCAGAAGAGCGGAATGGCCGTCGACGACGTGCGCGCCGCTATGGATGCCGAGACCTGGTACACGGCGGACGAAGCTGTCGCGGCCGGCCTGGTCGACCGCATCGCCGTGGGCAAAAAGGCCGAGGCCTCCTGGAACATGAGCGCCTATGCCAAGGCGCCGAAGATCGAGAACAAGGAGCCGGAGCAGCTCGACCCTGCTGCCACCGAAGAACACCGCGCGCGCCAAATGCAACGCATCAGCATGATGGCCCGCAGAAAAGTTAGCTGACGCTCTCGCGCCACTAAACCAGCCGCTTTCGAGCGGCGTTTTTTTCGCCCACCCCGGCCGCGAGAGCGGACCAACCACCGAAAGGCACTACCCACATGAGCAAGCTCGCCCAACTGCGCGCCCAACGCGACGCCGCGGCCAAAAAAGTCCACGACCTGAACAACAAGTACCCGACCGACCAGCGCATGCCGGCCGCAGAAGCTGCCCAGCTGGACGGCTTCCTGGCTGAAGTCGAAGCGATCGACGCCGAGATCTCGCGCGAACAGCGCATCGCGCAGCTGGCTGGCGAAAACCCCGAGGCACAGCACGACGCCGCGATGCAGGCCGCTGCCCGTGGTGGCGCGCGCGACGCAGATGAAAGCGCCGCGCTGCGCGCCATGCTGGCCGGTGGCCTGTCGAACCTGAGCGCTGCACAGCGCAGCGCGATGAACGCACGCGTGAACCACGACATCCGCGCCGCGATGTCGACCACCACTGGCTCCGAGGGCGGCTACACCGTCGCGACCGAGTTCAACAAGACGCTGATCCAGGCCATGAAGGCCGCGTTCGCAGTGCGCAATGTCGCCAGCAACATCCAGACCTCGACTGGTGCCCAGATGCTGTTCCCGACGGCCGATTCGACCTCGGAAGAAGGCGAAATCGTCGGCCAAAGCGCCCCCGCAAACCTCGGCGAGACCGGCTTCGGCCAGGCATCGATGGACGTGTACAAGTACTCGTCGAAGTCGATCGCGTTGCCGTTCGAACTGATCCAGGACTCGATGTTCAACCTCGAGGCCTACATCCAGAGCCTGCTGCAGCTGCGCCTGGGCCGCATCCAGAACCGCCACCACACCGTGGGCACCGGCACCGCGCAGCCGCGCGGCATCGTGACCGCGTCCGGCGCCGGCAAGGTGGGCGCCACCGGCCAGACCCTGACCGTCACCTACGACGACCTGGTTGACCTGGAGCACTCGGTTGACCCGTACTACCGTGCGACGGCCAAATGGATGATGCACGACGACACCCTGAAGGTCCTCCGCAAGCTCAAGGACGGCAATGGTCGTCCGATCTTCGTGCCGGGCTACGAGCAGGGCAACCCGGGCGGCGCGCCTGATCGCCTGATGGGTCGCGAGATCATCATCAACCAGCACATGCCGGTGATGGCGGCGAACGCCAAGTCGATCCTGTTCGGCGACTTCTCGAAGTACCTGATCCGCGACGTGATGGATCTGACCGTGTTCCGCATGACCGACTCGAAGTACACCGAGAAGGGCCAGGTCGGCTTCCTCGCCTTCCAGCGTTCGGGCGCGAACATGGTCGATATCGGCGGCGCGATCAAGTACTACCAGAACAGCGCGTCGTAATCAAATCCGGCGGCCGGCGTGGTGCTGGCCGCCCAACCTCATCAGGAGAACAACATGGCAACCGAAGCTAAAAAATTGAAGGGCCGCGTGCTGGTCGATGGCGCCTATGGCAAGTGCGACGACGTGATCGAGATCGACGAAAAAGAAGTCAAGGCGCTGGCCGGCGTGGTCGACACCGACCCTGCCGCCGTCGCGTACGCCGAATCGCTGAAGTAATCCGCAGGCGCCTGGAGGTCGACATGATCCACCTGGAAATGAGCACGCGAACTTCCGAGATCCGCGCCTACGACCAGCCAGGCGGCTACGAAAAACGATTGCCTTACCGCGCAATCGTCACCGTCACGCACCTCAACGACCAAGTCGTCTACCTGAGTGGCGCCCATGGCATCGCCGACCGCGAGACCTGGGAATCGATGCTCAACCTGCTGCGCGCAAGCGGCGTCACCACGGTGATGCTCGAGCGGCGCGGGCGCATGAAAACAATCGAGCTGTCGGCGCCCGGCGCCGGCGGCCAAACGAATAATTGAGGACCACATGGCCACCGTCCCATTCATCAAATTTCAGGAATTCGTCAAGGCGGTCGCCCACGGCAAGCACAACCTGAGCACCGCGCAGATCAAGGTCGCGCTGACGAACACGCTCCCGGTTGCCGCCACTGCCGGCGTCCTCGCCGACATCGCCGAAGTCGCCTACACCTACTGCTCGAGCCGCAACGTGACTACCAGCGCGTCGGCGCAGACCGGCGGCACCTACAAGCTGACCTGTGCGGATGCGACCCTGACCGCTGCTGGCGGCTCGGTCGGCCCGTTCCGCTACGCCGTGCTGTACAACGACAGCGCGACCGCGAAGGATCTGATCGGCTTCTACGACCGCGGCGACAGCATCACGCTGCTCGACGGCGAATCGATCCTGCTCGACCTCGACCAGGCCGGCGGCGTCCTGACCTTGGGTTAAGCCATGACGATCAAGCACAAGTTCGTGTCGGGGAAGGCGTCGACGCCGGATCCGGACGACATCGACGCGGGCAAGTGGAACGAGGAGCACCTCGTTGACGCGGCTGGCATCCCGATGGCGTCCAGCGTGGCAGGTGCTGCGGCGCCGGCGTCTGGCCTGGTCACGTTCGCCCAGGACTTCGCCGGGCGCCCGATGCTGGCGGCCTTGGCCCCGACTGGCGCGGCCATGCTGCAGCAGACGGCTTTTCTGCGCTGTCGTCCGGCCTACTGGTTGCCGAACGGAGGCACGACCACCGTCACGGCCAGCGGCATGCTCATTAATCCGGGCGCCCCAACCGCGCGATCGGTCGGCTCATTGTCGTTCTTCACCTCGCACCGTCGCGTCGGCTACGTGACCGCCGCGACGGCCAACGCCAACGTCAACGCACGTGCCGGCACGGCGTCCGAGCGGCTTTATATCATCGGCACCGCCCCGCGCACCGGCGGCTTCTTGCAGGTGTGGCGCATCGGCACCTCGGCGTATGTGAATGACGCTCGATGCTTTTTTGGTATGATGGGCAGCTCGTCGGCGTACGGTTCGGCATCCCCGAGTTCGCTCACCGACATGCTCGGGATTGGCTTTGACGCGGGCGACACCGTCTGGAGCGTCTACAACAACGATTCATCCGGCGTCCCGACCAAGACCCCGCTCCCGGCCGGATTCCCCTGCAACACCAACAACACCGATGTGATCGAGTTCGCCATGCGCGTGGCGCCCGCCTCGCAAACGGTCTACTGGCAGGCCACCAACCTGACGACCGGCGTGACCACCGTCGGCAGCATGACGGGCGACCTCCCCGTCGAAATCCTGTTGCAGCCGCACCTGAACGTGTCGAACGGGCCTTCTGCTGTCGCCGCCGGCGTCGACCTCATGCTGATGTACATCGAAACGGAGAACTGACATGACGGTCTGGACAATCTCCGTGCCGAGCGGGGTGATCTTCGAAAACGGCGTGCCGCTCCAGCAGGACGACAGCACGCCGGCGTATCGGCGCTACTTGACCTTCCTGCGCGCCGGGAACGGCCCAACCAAAGTGCCGGATGTAGAGCCATCCCTGCCGCGTATCGATGTGTCGGCCTGGCAGATTCGCAAGGCGCTCAACGCGGTGGGCCTGCGCAGCGCCGTCGACGACGCCGTGGCCGCCAGCAACGATATCGAGCTGAAGGACGGATGGCTGCACTCGCCGCGCTTCTACTCGGACAACGAGCTGGCTATCGCCATGGGCGCGAGCCTGGGCAAGACGCGCGAAGAGATGTACGCGCTGTTCGAACTGGCAGCGAGCCTGTAAATGGCTACCTTCGACAGCGGCGCCTTTGACAGCGGCGCCTTCGACACCGGAGCTGTCGCTGCTGCCCGTTACACCCTTACGGCGGAACCCGGTGTGTTCGGGCTGGCAGGCTCGACAGCATCCATTCGCGCCACCCGGAGGCTGGTCGGCAACGCTGCCTCGTTTTCGCTGTCGGGGACTGGTGTGACGCTGCGCGCCGCCCGCAAGGTGGCTGCTGCACCTGGTGTGTTCACACTGGTCAGCGCCGCGGCGTCGATAAGGGCCGCTCGCGCTCTTGCCGCTTTGCCCAGTGCGTTCGTCGTTGCCGGCCAAGGAGCTGCGCTTCGTGCAGCGCGCCGCATCCCCGTCGCGCCGGCGGCGCTCGCGCTGACCGGGTCGGATGCGCGGCTGACGGTGGCTCGCCGACTGACTACGGCCGCTGGTGCGTTCACGCTCACCGGTGGCGCGGTGCAGCTGGTGTACTCGCCAGCTGCCCAAGCCAACGTCCTCGTGACCCAAACAGGCCAGTTCCTGATGACGGGCTCCGCTGTCGGCATGCGCGTGACGCGCCGGCTGCCGGCAGGGCCCGGCAACTATGCACTTTCCGGAGCCGCCGCAACGATCCGAGTTGTCGTGGCGGGCGGGAAGATCGATATATCAAAAATTTCTCCGGCGCGCATCGTTGTCTTCGAGGGCAGCGGTAGCCGTGTCGTTCCTTTCGAAAGCAGCGGCAGCCGTGTCACTCCTTTCGGGGGCAGTGGGAGCCGCGTCGTTCCGTTCGAAGGCAGTGGAAGCAGAACAGTGAGGTTTCAATGAGTGCGATCGCACCAATCAAGGTTGGCGAGAAGTGGACGGTAAACCGGGATCCTGACGAGAAAAGCCATTACGCGGCTGACATCACGCCGGAACTAGCGGACCGGGCCACCACCGCAGTATCCGTCGAGTTGGTTCTGATCGGCGTGGTGCAGCTGGCGCCTCCAGAAATTCAAACGGCGATGTTGGGCGAGGTGCAGCGTACGTACGTTGTGGCGTTCCTTGGTGGTACCGACACTGATCCCCCGGACGGTTGGAAGTGGGTAGCCCGTGTGACCTGCGCAAACGGCGAGCGGTTCGACAAGACAACCTGGTTCAACAAGGTGGACCCATGATCAATATTGCAGACCTCCCGGCTGTGCGCGCGCAGCTCGAGCTTGACGCGGCGGCGAAGGACAAGACGGTGCCGACCGAGCACGCCTCAGCTGTCGAATACGCACGCGCGCCCGACGCCGGCACCGTGGCAACGACCGCCGGCCGCCCGCCGGCCATCCAGAGGAACACGCGATGATCGAACGATTGATTGTTGCGCCGGCGGCGCTGGCGGTGGCGCTGGTGGCCGCGCGACGCGCTGCGCGCACCAACGGCACGGCGCTCGACGCCGAGCTGACCGAAAAGATTCAAGGCATCACGGACGACGTCGAGCACGAAACCGGGCGCGCCCTGGTGCAGCAAACGTGGGCGCTGACGCTCGACCGATTCGATGGGGCGATCAAGTTGCCGCATCCGCCGCTCATCTCAGTAAAGCACGTGAAGTTTTACGACGCGGCCGGCCAGCTGCAAACCCTGCATCCGGACGACTACCAGGTCGACAGCGTCAGCGAGCCAGGCTACATCGTGCCGGCGCCGGGCAAGGCCTGGCCAGCAACCGCCGCGCGCATCAACGCGGTGGAAGTGCAATTCGTCTGCGGCTATGGCCCGGATGACGCCAACGTGCCGCCCGGGATCAAGGAATACATCCTGGGCATGGTCGAGAACCACTACTACCCGAACCCGAACGCGCAGTTTCTGTGCCGCCGGCTTGACCGGCACACGGTGTACTGATGGCGGCCCCAGTAAGGTTGGACGAACAGGTCACCATCGAGCAGCGCACGGTGCAGCGCGATCCTGATTACGGAACCGAGATCGAGGGCAGCGAAGGATGGGAGCCAGTGGCCGAGAAGATATGGGCCAACTGCCAGGACGTGCTGCCCAGCCGCGGCGAATCCACGGCGAACGGGCTGAAGACGGCGGTAACGCACACCAGGCTGCGCATCCAGATCGACTGGCGGATCACCGCCGCGATGCGGGTGACGCTGCACGACAAGGGTAGCCGGCGCATGCAGATCACTACCGAGGCGGCGCTGCTGGACGACCGCCGGCACATGGAATTTATGTTGGAGGGCTACTCGCATGGCTGATCAATCAATTTTCGGCGGCCGTGAGCTCAGCGACTTCCTGCAGCAGCTTCCGGCCAAGGTAGAAAAGAACATCATGCGCGCGGCTCTGCGCGCAGGGGCTAACGAGTTCAAGGAAGAGGCGAAGCTGCGCGTTCCTGTTGACGAAGGCGACCTGAAGGCAAGTATCCGTGTGACCACGAATACGAAGCGGGGCACTGTTTATGCGAAGCTGAAAGTGGGCGGCAAGCGCGCGCCCCACGCCCACCTGGTGGAGTTCGGTACTGCGGCACACAAGATCACGGCAAAGCCGCAGCACGCGCTGTCCTTCAACGGCATCGTGGTGCGCGAGGTCGACCACCCGGGCGCCAAGGCGCAGCCATTCATGCGGCCAGCGGCAGATAGTCGGCCACCGCAAGCTGTCGCGGCTGTCGCCGCCAAGATCCGCGAGCGGTTGACGAAAGAAAACATCAACACGCCGGCACCGGAGGAACGATGAGCGTGAAAGTCATTCGCGCACTGCTGGTCGGCGCCGCCGCGGTCACCGCGCGCGTCCCGAATGAGCCGGATCGGATCGTGGTGGGAGACATCCCCGCCGAAGCGCCGCTGCCGGCGATCGGCATCAAGGAAGTGAGCTGTGTGCCGGTGGGCGCCATCGACGCGCAGGCCGAATTCTCGGTCGTCACCAGCCGCGTCCAGGTGACCTTGGTCGGCAAGCCCTATCCGGACGTGAAGGCCCTGGCCGACGCGGTGCGGCGGGCCTGCAACTTCCAGCGCGGCCAGATTGCCGGGGTCGACGTCATCAGCGTGCTGCGCGACACCGTCGGCCCCGACCTGGGCGACCTGGCCGGCAACAGCATCAAGAGCGTCGATTTCAAGGTCACGTACCACGAACAGAACTAGCAGTACCCACTTCAAACCCGCCCGCAACGCTTTCCGCTTGCGGGCTTTTTTATGCCCAAAGGAGAAACATGGGAATCGCAAGCGGAGTTTACAAACAGGTCACCTACAAACCGGAGACCACCTACGGCGTCGCGCCGGCAGCGGCCAGCGCGCAATCGATGCGCCGGGTCAGCTCGTCGCTGAGCCTGTCGAAAGACACCTATCAGTCCGGCGAGATCCGCCCCGACTTCCAGGTCGCCGACTTCCGGCACGGCCTGCGCAAGGTGGGCGGCTCGATCAGCGGCGATCTGTCGGCCAAAACCTATGCCGATTTCATCGCCGCGGCGCTGAAGAAGGACTTCGTCGCCGGCGTCAGCGCCGTAGGCGTGTCGATCACGATCGGCGGCACGGCCGGCGCCTGGACCCTCACCCGGGCCGCTGGTTCCTGGCTGACGGACGGCGTGAAGGTCGGCGACGTGGTGCGCGCCACCGCCGGTGGTTTCAACGCGGCGAACCTGAACAAGAACGTCCAGGTCACCGCGCTCACCGCCACGGTGCTGACTGGCGTGGTCCTGAACGGCTCGGCGCTCGTCACCGAAGGCCCGATCGCCACGGCAACCGTCGCCGTCATCGGCAAGAAAACGATGATCCCGCAGGCCGGGCACACCGACAAATCGTTCGCGATCGAGCACTGGCACCCGGACGTCCCGGCCAGCGAGCTGTTCACCGGCTGCAAGGTGTCGAAGGTCACGTTCACCTTGCCGGCAACCGGCATGGCCACCGTCGCCGTCGAGTTCACCGGCCGCGACGCTGCCGGCACCGGCGCCCAGTACTTCACCAGCCCGACGCCGGTCACCGTCACCGGCACCATGGCGGCGGTCAACGGCGTGGTCAAGGTCGGCACCGCGACCGGCGGCACGATCACGAGCGCGAGCATCGAGATCTCGGCCGCGCAATCGAGCGAGCCGGGCATCGGTTCGAACGTCGCCGAGCAGGTGGCCACCGGCCGCGTCATCGTGACCGGTCAGATCACGGCCAAGTTCGATTCGACCGCGCTGCGCGATGCTTTCTACAACGAGACCGAAGTGTCGGCCTACCTGGCCTTCACGGCGGACAACTCGCCGAGCTCGGACTTCATCGCGTTCAGCATGAACCGCCTGAAGGTCAACGGCGCCGACAAGGACGACGGCGAGAAGATCCTGATCCAGACCATCCCGTACCAGGCGCTGCTGAACACTGCCGGCGGCGCCGCGGCGGCCACCGACCTGACCACCATTTCGGTGCAGGACTCGGCCGCTTAAACCCTTTCGCCGCTTTGTGCGGCAACCCAGGCACCGGCGGGCCGCTGTCTCCTTTCGCGGGAGCGGCGGCCGGCGCGGGCACATTTTTTACCACTCGCGAAAGAGAAAACCATGAACACCATGAACACCGCTCAGCCTTCGAACCTGCTGTACAAACTGGTCGACACCCTGGACATCGACGCCTACGAAGACATCGCCGTCGGCAAGCTGACCCTGACCGATCCGAAGACCGGTGCGCCCACCAGCTCCGTCATCGAACTGGCCAGCCCGGAGCACGAATCGCGCAAACGCATCGACCTGGCCCGCACGCGCCGCCTGCGCGCCGAGTTCGCCAACAACGGCAAGCTCAACGCCACCGACCCGCTGGACGACATCGAAGACGAAACCGACTACCTGGTGGCGTCGACGCTGGGCTGGAACCTGACCCGCGGCGGCGTGCCGATCGAGTTCTCGCCAGCGAACGCCCGCGCCCTGTACACCGACCCGAAAAAGCAGTGGCTGCGCGCCCAAGTGCTCGCCGGCATCCGTAAGACCGAGCTTTTTATCACGGACTCCGCGAAAGCCTAGTGGAGTGCTGCCGGGCCGAGTACGAGCTTCTGGCTCGGCAAGGTGACGGCGCCACACTACGGGCCCACCTGCAGCGTGTGGCAAAAAACACGGGCGAGGTCGATCCTCGCCTGAGCATCCAGTGGCCGAAGCTGGGCCTCCCCCTGTGGGAGGCCTTCAAGCGGCTCGATCGCCAGCCAGTGATGGAAGGGATCGGGCCAATCACCATGGTCGGCATCCAGGCGTACCAGTCGCTGTATCGCGTTCGCTTCACTGAATGGGAGCTCGAGGTCCTCCAGATGTTCGACCGGATCGCTCTCGAATCCGCTTCCAAGCACTGATGCAACATTTGTCAGCAGCTAAGCGAGAAATCACTTCGCCGCCTACGGGTGGCTTTTTTATCGGGCCGACACATGATCATCAGCGAAATGGAAATCCGGCTGCGCGCCGACATCGCCCGGCTGCAGCGTGACATGGATTCCGCCCGTCAGGTCGTGGGAAATGCCACGGCAGGAATGGAGCGTGCAGCGGCGGCAGCGAAGGCTGCGCTCGCTGGTATTGCCGCAGGCCTGGGCGGGCGGGAGCTCGTCCGCATTACCGACGAATACACCAAATACACGGCACAGCTTAAGCTGGCCACCGGGTCGGAGCGCGAATACGCCCAAGCCAGGTCTGACACCCGACGTATCGCAAACGGCGCTCAGCAGGATCTCGGCGCGACTGGCATGCTGTACGCAAGGATCGCGAACGGGACCCGCGAGCTCGGTGTCGCGCAGTCCCGGGTTGCCGATATCACCGAAGTCGTGAACCTGGCCCTGAAGGTCTCAGGTGCAGCCGCCTCCGAGTCGGCATCCGCCCAGCTGCAGCTATCGCAAGCGTTCGCCTCTGGTACCTTGCGGGGTGAAGAATTCAATGCTGTGAACGAAGCGGCTCCGCGCCTTATGAAAGCATTGGCTGACGGTATGGGCATGCCGGTCGGGGCCCTCAAGAAAATGGCCGAAGAAGGCAAAATCACGTCCGGAATCATGGCGGAGGTCTTGCCAGGTGCCCTGACCAAGCTGCGCGAAGAATCGAAGGAAGTCCAGACTATTTCTGGCGCTTTCACGGTGCTACGTAACAACGTCATGGAATTTGTCGGCGTGCAGGCCCAAGCAAATGGTGCCGTTGCCGCATTGACCGGCGGTCTTACGCTTCTGGCAGATAACCTGGCTCTGGTCGCCGGCACGGCGTTGACTATCGGCGCCGCCAAGCTCGGTAGCATCATAGGCGAATGGGTGGCGTCCACCTACCGTCAAGTGACTGCGGCGGTGGCGCTGCGCGCAGCGACCATCGCTTCGGCTGAAGCTGAAGTAGCCAGCACCGGCGCGAAGCTTGCTCAATTGAACAGCACCCAAGCAATGATTGTGGTCGCCCGAGAGGAGGCGGCAGCGAAGCTGGTGAGCTCGAACGCGAATATCACGGCGGCCCGAACTGCAATCGCGGCAGCGGAAGCGGCTGGCGCACAGAGCTTCGCACTTCGCACTGTCCGCCTTGCCACGGCAGAACTGACGGTGGCTGAGGCGCAGCGCTCTGCAATGCTCGCCGAGCTGGCGATTCTCGGCCGCCAACAGGCCTCGGTGTCAGCCCAAATTACCGTTGCGACAGCCGCGCAAGCAGCTGCGCAGACTGGACTGAACGCAGCCACTGGCGCTGGCATTGGTAGCGCGGGCCTGGCTTCGCGTGCGTTGGGATTTCTTGGCGGTCCAATTGGCGCAGTTATTACGCTGCTCGGCCTTGCCGCCACCGCCTGGATGGTTTGGGGCAACAAGTCGAAGGAGGGAAATGAGAAGGCGGCCGAATCGTTCGACGAGGCGCATTCGCGCATCATCAAAGGCTTGGATGAGCAAATCGCGAAGAACGAAAAGCTGCTCCAGATGCGAAACCTCGGTGCGACCAAGAGTGAGGCAGAGAAAGCACTGCCATTTGTGACGCAACTCGCTGCGGCGTCTGAACGGCTGAACCAAATCAACAACCGGACGGGCGAGTTCGCCAGCCAGAGCAATACCGAGGTCGAGCTCGAGCGAATCAAGGTACTGCGCGCCATTACCGAGCAGACCGAGAAAATGGCGGCTGCTGAAAAGGGTAGCGCGGCCGTTTCGGCAAACTCCGTCGCAGAGCGAGTCGCTGCCTTCAAAAAAGAACACGCGACCAAGCAGGAGCAGATGGCTGCCGAGCTCAAGGCTATCGCGGACTTGAAGGGCAAGACCGGCGAGTACGCCGAAATGGAGCGGCGGATCCGCGAAAAATATGCGGACAAAGGGGCAGCCGCCGCTCTGAAGCAGGAACAAACCGCCTACTCGAACCTGATTACTTCGATCCACGAGAAGCTGGCGGCCAACGACCTGGAGCTGAGCGGCTACGACAAGCTGTCTGAGTCGCAGAAGATGACGATCAAGCTGGACGCCGCGATCGGCACCGGCAAGAGCAAGCTGAGCGCCGAGCACGTCAAGGAAACGCGCGCCATGATCGCCAAGGTCGAAGCGCAGGAACAGGCCATCGAGGCGCAGCAGCGCACGGCCAAGTGGGCCGAGATCGAGGCAAAAAACGATTCTGACCACTACGACCGGCTGCGCGCCAGCACGGCCGCCATCGACGACCGGATCAAGCAGATGGAACGCGAGATCGAGACGTACGGTCTTACCGAGTCAGCGGCGATCGAGATGGAAAAGGCGAAGCTTGAGGCCAAGCTCGCACTCGGCCCGGCGACCTATGCAGAGCTGATCGCGCTGGACGAGCAAATCGCGAAAATGGGCAAGCTGGCGGAGCTGGCCAAGAACAAGGAGGTCTTGGACGCAAGTAAGAAGGCGGCTGATCAAATCGTCGAAGATCAGAAGCGGGTTTGGGGCGACGTCGAGCGCACTGCGCACGACACCTTCATCAGCATTTTCGACAGCGGCAAGTCTGCGTTCGACCGCCTGAAGGACGCCCTGAAGAATGGCTTGCTCGACCTGCTGTACCAGATGACGGTCAGGAAGTGGATCGTCAACATCAGCGGCCAGGTCAGCGGCCAGGGCGGCTTGACGCAGGCGGCAAGCCTGTTCGGTGGCTCTGGCAGGGACGGCAGTGCGTTGGGCAACGCCATGAGCCTGGTCAGCATGGGCAAGACGATCTACTCCGGCTTCACAGGCGGCATTGCCAGCTCGCTCGGTGGATGGGTATCGTCCGCCGGCAGCATGTTCGGATCTACGGCCGCAACCGCGTTCGGCACCGGGATGAGTTCGCCTGGTGCGGCGGCGATCATGGGCGAGTTGGCGAGCGGAGCAGCGGGCGCCTCGACCGGGACGGCGGCCGCAGGCAGTGCTGCAGCCGGCGCCAGTACCGGCGCCTATGCCATTCCGATCGCAGGATGGATCGCAGCTGGCATGGCCTTGTCGAACTCGCTCTACAAGCAGGGCTGGAACGCCGAGAACGGCTCGCTAACCGACTCTCTCGGCGGCAAGGCGATCATGCCTTTCAACGCTCCAATGCTGCACCTGAATCAGGGCCTCCAGAAGCTGGGCTTGAGCAACAGCTTGGCCAACATGCTATCCGGCGCCTCGACGGTATCTGCCCTGTTCGGCCGCAAGGATCCGAAGGTCGAGTCCCAAGGGCTGCGCGGCACAGTCAGCGCCTCCGGCTTCGACGGCGACACCTACGCGAATATCGTCGAGAAAGGCGGCCTGTTCCGCAGTACCAAGCGCTACACCACGGGAACGCCGCTGAGCAGCGACCAGGATGCAACCCTCGACGGTACCGTTCAAGCGATGATCCAGGCCGTGAAAGGCTTCGGCTCGGCGATGGGCCTTGAAACGTCCGTCATCACCGGCTACACGAAGGCGATCACGCTCGAGCTCGGCGCCGACGAGGCAAAGAACCAGGAGGCGATCGCCAAGATGTTCGGCGAGATCGGCGACGAGCTATCTCTCCGCTTGGTGCCGTCGATCGCGTCTCTCGGCAAAACCGGTGAGACCGCGTCGGCGACGCTGCAGCGGGTAGCGTCCGACTATGCCGCGGTCGACTCGGCACTGTCGTCCATCAGCAAGCAGTTCGGCCAGGTGGGCGTTCAGTCGCTCACCGCGCGCGAGCACATGGTAGATCTGTTCGGTGGCGCCGATGCATTCATGCAGTCGACTGCCGCGTATGCACAAAACTTCCTGACGGAAGCCGAGCGCATGAAGCCCGTGGCGGACGCGCTGTCGGTGGAAATGTCGCGGCTGGGGCTGGTCAGCGTCACGACGCGCGCGCAATTCAAGCAGGTAATCGACGGGCTGAACGTGAGCACGGACGCAGGCGCCGCCCAGTACGCCGCCTTGATGAAACTGGCCGAGGCGTTCGCTGCGGTGCACCCTGAAACCGAAGAAGCAACCAAGGACTTGACGTCATACCGCTCCGCGCTCACGGATGCCTACAACGCCGAGTCCGAAGCGCTGAAAGCGACGATCGACCGCATGGGCTCATTCGCATCGAGCCTGCGCAGCATGCGTGACAGCGCGCTGCTGGGCAACCTGTCGCCGCTGTCGCCGCAGCAGAAGTACGCCGAGGCGAAGTCGCAATACGAAGCGGTGCTGTCGGCCGCCCGTGGCGGCGATGAAGGCGCCCAGTCGAACTACCAAAGCGCGTTCACCTCGTTCCTCGAGGCGTCGCGCGCGGTTTTCGCCAGCAGCAGCCAATACCAGACGGACTTCGCCTACGCGCAGACCGCGACGGAGGAGGCTGCACGCTGGGCTGAGGCGCAGGTCGACGTCGGCCAGGCCCAGCTGGACGTCCTGAAGTCCCAAGTCTCCGGGATCATCGAGATCAACAAGTCGGTGCTGTCGGTGCGTGATGCGCTGATCCAGTACCAGGCCGCGCTGGGCGGGAACACCGTGCCCCTGACCGCCGTGGCGCCGCCGGTCAACACGCCGATCCCGTACAGCTCGTACGGAACGTCGAACACCGAAGCACTGGTGGCCGAAGTGAAGGCGCTCCGAACTGAGGTGTCGGGTCTGCGCGGCGATCAGCAGCAGCAGACTGGCGCGTCGATCACCGCCAACGCCTTGGCGTCGGAGGCATCGGCACAGCGCGTTTCCAGCGCCGTGAAGATGGCAATGCTCCAGGCGAGCGCAAACGGAAGGGTATCCCCTGAATGACTGATGCTCAATTTACGGACTGGCTGAAAAGCCAGGCTGCGCGTCGTTGCGTCCTCATCGAGGTGGCGCCGCAAATCGGTGGCGTGGAGTCCGTCGTCTACTTGGCGACGAAACCATTCACCACCGGCCCCGGCGAGGCGCCGGCCAACACGACCTATCTCCCGATCGCTACCGTCGGCACGCTGTTCACCGAGAGGCTGCTGCTCGAAGGTGACGGCTCGCTTTCGGCTGGCGACCTGGAGATCGACAACATCGGCGGTGAGCGTGATGCCTGGGCCGGCACCAGCTACGTCTGGGCCAACCGCTCCATCAAGGCCTACATCGGCGACGTGCGCTGGCCGCGCGCGGACTTCCGCATGATCTTCAATGGCATCGTGGCCGACATTGCGCCGCGCGGCCGCAGCAAGCTGGCCCTGAAGCTGCGCGACAAGCTGCAGCGCCTGAACACCCCGATCAGCGAAGCGAAGCTGGGCGGAACCGGGGAGAACCAGGACGCGCTCCGGCCTGTCGCTTTCGGCCAAGTGTTCAACGTGACGCCGCTGCGCACGAGCACGGGGACGCTCGACTATCAGGGGCATGATGGATCGAGCGAGGGCATCATCGAGCCGCGTGACAACGGCGCGCCGCTGATCGGCGGCGAGTACACGACGAACCCTGCAGGGGGTACGTTCACCCTGGGCGATCAGCCGGCCGGCGCCGTGACAGTCTCGTTCCGGGGCGACAACGTCGGCGGATACCGGGAAACCGTGGCGCCGATCATCAAGCGCATCGTCACTGCCTATGGCAAGGCGTCCGACCGGTTCAGCGATGCCGACATCGACCTGGTCAATTTTTCCACCTTTGATTCGGGTCACCAACAGGGTGTCGGCCTGTATTCATCTGATAGGTTGAACGTGCTTACCGCGTGTCAAATGCTGGCTGGCAGCCTCGGCGCTCAGCTGGTGATGTCCCGCCTCGGCCTGCTCCGGATCGTGCAGCTTGCACTTCCAGGCGTGGGCACTCCGTTCGTCATCGGGCCCGAGCACGTCGTCCACACAAAGCAAGGCGAGAGCACGCTGCAGCCGACCGGCCGCACAGCTGCCGTCGGCGCGGTCAAGCTGGGCTTCTGCAAAAACTGGACCGTGCAGGAGGCTGGCACGCTGGCCGGCCTTCCCGATCGGCACAAGGATCTGTTCTCCACCGAATGGCGAACCACGACCAAGTCCGATGCTGCGACGCTGGCCAAGTTCAGGTTGAACGCCGAACCGGTGCAGCAGGACACAATGTTGCTGACGCGCGCGGACGCGGGGGCGGAGGCGCAGCGGCGGCTCGACCTCTGGAAGGTGCCGCGTACCACATACGAGTTCGACGGCGTGCCCGAACTGCTGCAGCTCGAACTCGGCCAGGCCGTCACCGTCTACAACCCGCGCTTCGGCATGGCCGCCGGCGTGCCGGGCATCGTTATTTCACTCGCGCCTGACTGGAACACTGGGCGCGTCAAAGTAGGGTTCCTCGTATGAGCGGAGTACTGAACGACTGCGACGCGCTGCTGCAGGGATCTGTCATTCGCTTTGTCAATCCGAATGCTGCGCTTGCCTCTGCCATTGGTGCCGCCCAGGGCGCCGCTGACGCCGCCGCGCAGGCTGCGGCCACGGCGAATGCTTTACTGGAGGACATCGCCAGCGATAGCAAACTCACGCCGAGCGAGAAGCCTGAAGCCGTCGCCAAGCGCGACGCGATCCTGGCCGAACAAGCTGGCATCGAGGCTCAAGCCACTGGCCTGTCGATAACGACCGAAAAAACAGCATATACCGCAGCGGTTACCGCGCTGAGTACCTATCTCGGCACCTTGGCAGGGTGGAACACGATCCCCGGCTCGACGGTCAACATCGTCGGTGCAGACTTCCGGGCGAAGTTCGCGGACGTGTACGCGAAGCGTCAGGCACTCCTGAACAAGATCACCGCCACCATCCAGGCGAACGCGGCCGCAGCAAAAAGCACGGCTGATTCCGCGGCGCAGGCGGCAGCGACGGCGCAGGGCGTGGCAGACGCCGCCAACGTCGCGATCAGCGATATGACGCGCGACGATCTGCTGTCGCCTGCCGAGAAGCCGTCGGAAAATCTGCGGTGGATAACAGTCGTTGGCGAGCGGCCCGGGATTGACGCCCAGGCCGCGGCGCTCGGGATCGACGCCGAGCGTACTGCTTATGTGAACTCCTACAACGCGCTCAGCACCTACATCGGCGGTCTGGGGGCGGGCTTCGCGACCATCCCAGGGTCGACGATCAGCATCGTGGGCGCGACCTATCGGACAAACTTCAAGAACTACTTCGATGCGAAGCAGGCCTTGCTCAACGCGATCGCGGCGAAGTCTGCCACGACCGCAAATTACGACAGCGTGACCGGCCGTCCCTACGATGTTTCGAATCTCGTCAAGAAGGGGACATTCGAGGATGGTTCGCTGGGCACTTGGAGTAGCGGGTTCGTCGAGGCGGTATCGTCAGCAGGGACCTCGTATAAGAATCAGCTGACTACTGTCGCGCGCGATGTAATTGAGAGCGGCAATAAATTCCCGGTAACTCCTGGCGAAAAACTGTACTTCCTCGCGAACCTAAATGCGCTGGTCACAGGCTTCACGTGTGCGTTTGGCGTGGTTGCGTACGACAAGAACAATGTCGCCATGTATTGCCAAGTTTGCTATAGGTCACCTGGGCAGGGATTTGGACTGGTCGAGGGCGTATTGACTGTTCCAGCAGGGGCTGTTGCGGCTACACCCTGGCTACAACAGGACGGGCCACCTGGGTTCACTGGAAACTATCTCGGTGCAAACGGTCTGTGGATCGGGCGGCATGCGCTCGGGGCGACTGTCGGCGCTCCTGCCGGCACGAATGTGGGCAGCACTCCGGCAACGACCATTGAAGCAAATGCCAACGGGGCGGCAACCGCCATCCTGTCTACATTCTCGGCGTCCCTTAATGCTGGCTCAATGACGGGCAATTTCGCCAGCGGCACCCGCACTCTCGGGAGCCGAACATTGACGTTCTCCGGGGGCACCGGGCCTTACAGCGCCGTGTCATGGGTCATCACCGGAGACGTGGGCGATGGCGTCAACTTCCTCAAAATTTCCGGCGACGGCACCAGCACCGTGACCGTGACCGCCGCCGGCAATAACGTCAACCTCAAAGCAGTGGTTACTGGCAGCGGCATCGACGCCAACAACCGGCTCGCGAAAGTGTCGTTCATTGTCAATGTCAACCTTGGGACGCCAGCATGATCGAATCTTTTGCTGAGTACGAGCCGGAAACCGGGCGCGTCAACCAGTGCATGATTGTCGAGCACCCGATTCAGGGCAATCCGTTCGACCAAGCCTTCGACTATCTGGCGCTTCCAGGCCCTTTCGACTGGTCCGGGCAAGGCTCACCGACCCAGGAACTCTTTGTCGTAGATGGACACCTGGAGTGGGTCGAAACCGCGCCACTTGAACAGCTGCGCACCGACAGAAGCCGCGCCATAAACGCCTGGAAGCTGGAGGCGAACAACACCTATTTCGAGTTCGCCGGCGAGCAAATCTCGTTCAAGGACTCGGACCGCATCGAGATCCAGGCCGTGCACAACTGGGTGACGTTGACCAACACCATGCCGACATGGGCGGACTGGCCCGGCGCTTGGAAGGCCATTAGCAACCGCTGGGTGCCGCTGCCCGATGTCGATACTTGGAAGGCCTTCACCTTGGCCATCGCCGAGCGCGGTACAGCCCACTTCAAGCGCGCGCAGCAGCTGAAAGCGACGCTTGCGGTGGCGGCGACACCCGAAGAAATAGCAGCAATCACTTGGTAAAGAGGACGCATGCCAAACCTGAGAATCGTTTCGGACAACGCGCTCGAGCGCGCCACGGCGCTGACCGCGTCGAGCACCGCCGGCGCACTGGCCGCGGCGAACCTGGCTAACTGGAAGAAGTCGAGCTTCTGGCGCGCCACCGGCACCAGTGCGCGCATCACGGCGCTGTTCGCCACGCCCGAGCCGATCCAGTTCACCGGCTTCCCGTTCTGCAACTGGTCGCCCACGGCCATGATGCGGGTGCGCGCCAGCAGCGAGGCGGCCGCCACGAACCTGGTGCGCTACTCCGCGGCGTTCGATAACGCCGCCTGGACCAAGACCGGCGTCACGGTGACGGCGAACTACGGCGCCGCACCGGATGGCACAAACACTGCCCAGCGCCTGGTGTTCTCTGGCTCCGGCCAGTCTGTGTCGCAGGGCACGGGCCTGGGCACGGGCCTGGCCTGTTCCGGGTCGGTTTGGGTCAAGGGTGTCGCTGGGCAGACGATCACGGTGACGGCCGGCGGCATCGACCAGCTGTTCGTGCTCAGCACCGCCTGGCAGCGGCTGCAGGCGTCCGGAAAGACATCCACGTCGGCGAACTTCGCGATCACGACCACCGGCGGCGCCACCGCGCGTGACATCCAAGCCTGGGGCGCCCAACTTGAGACGGGCGCCGTCTGCACCAGCCACATCCCGACGGCTAGCGCGGCGGCGGCGCGCACGGCTGGCTTCATCGATGCCTGGCAGAGCTATGACTACGACAGCGGCATGGTGCCGGCCTGCCCGTGGCCGGCGGCCAAGCTGCGCGGCTACACCGCGGCCCAGGCTGCGAGCGCCTACGCCTACGGCGGCGGCACCTACGCGCGCCACTGGCTGCCGACCGAGATTGCGGCGCTCGGGCTCGCGGTCGACATCGCCGACCCAGGCAACGTACAGGGCTACCTCGAGGCGGCCTGCATGGTGGCCGCCCCGTATTGGTCACCGAAGTACAACGCGTCGGCGATATCGGTGACGCCTCTTGACGGCTCGGAATACGTGACCACCGGCGGCGGTGACACATGCGGCGAGGTGGGCTTCATTTCGGGCGAGGTCAGCATCGACCTCACCTACATGGAGGAGCCGGACCGCGCTGCAGTGATGGGCATGGCGCGCAACAGCGCTGTCTACCCGCTGCTGGTCAGCGGCTTCCCGAATGACCTCGATCCGTCCCGCGAACGCGCCCACATGCTTTATGCAACAAGGTCGAAAAGCAGTGCGATCGCCCTGAAGTACGCGGCCGCCTATACAACCAGCATTACTTTCAAGGAGGTTTGATGAAGCGCTCAGGAATTGTCACGGTCCGGCTCACCAGCCGGTGGCCGTACAACCCGCTCAGCCTGGCTGTCGGGGTTTGCGCTGGCTCGCGCCAGTTCTCGCACTCGATCACGATCATTGGCGACCGCGCCTATGAGGCGTCGATGGTGCATGGCTGCCGGGCGGGTACGGTCGACCAGCTGATGGAAGGCATCGTGGTCTACCGAGACATGCACGTGATCGTGCCCGACGTCGACGCAGCGCGCGCCTTCGCCGAAGCGCAGTGCGCACCGCCGCCGCCGGCTAAGCCCAAGAAGTACGACTTCCGCGGCGCCGTCGGCATACCGCTCACCTACTCGGTGGACTGGGCCGACGATGACCGGTGGTGGTGCTCCGATCTGACCTTCGCTATCGTTGTCGCCGGCGGAACCCGGCTGTTCGACCCGGCGATGATGAAGCGGGTCCGCCCGATCGACCTGCACATGGTCGACTACCCCAAGTCAGAACTGATGCGCGCGTGAGCCGCACAGCACCAGAAACCAGCAAACCAGGCCGCCTCGAGCGGTTTTTTTACGCCCAACCATAAGGCACTCATGCTCGAAAAACCACCGCACCAGCCGATTTTCATCAGCGACTTGGCGACGCTACTTACCTGGGCGTGGGTCGTGGCCCTGTCCCTGCTCGGCGGCTTCGTGTCGTTCTACCAGAAGCTGCGGGCCGGCCACGTGCGCGCCTGGAACATCACCGAGTTTATCGGCGAGCTGGCGACGTCGGCCTTCGTCGGGATCATCACCTTCAAGCTGTGCCAATGGCAGGGCTTCTCGTCCGACCTGGCGCCGGCGCTCGTCGGCATCACCTCGCATATGGGTTCGCGCGCGCTCTTCAAGGCCGAGGCCAAGTTGAGCGCCTGGGCTGACACCAAATTCCCATCTACCCAACCACCGAAGGAGCCGCCCCATGAAGGCTAATTTCCAACTGAGCGCGCGTTCACTCTCGCGCCTGGACGGCGTGCACCCGGACCTGGTCAAGGTCGTTAAGCGTGCCATCGAGATCACCGACATCGACTTCGCCGTGACCGAAGGCGTGCGCTCGGCGGCGCGCCAGCAGCAGCTGGTGGCCGCCGGCGCCTCGCAGACCACGCGCTCGCGCCACCTGCCGACGGCGAACAAGTGTGGCCTGTCGTGCGCGGTCGACTTGGCGGCGATGGTCGGCACCGAGGTGCGGTGGGACTGGCCGCTCTATCCGAAGCTGGCCAAGGCCATGAAGGCGGCAGCGGAAGAGCTGCGGGTGCCGATCGAATGGGGAGGCGACTGGAAATCGCTGGTCGACGGCCCGCACTTCCAGCTCACGTGGAAGGCGTACCCATGAAGCTGCCGATCATCCCGGCGCAGTACAAGGTGGCCGCCGGCGCTGCGGCCCTGGTGCTGGCGCTGGCCAGTGCAGCGACCGCGGGTGCTGTCGCCAATGGCTGGCGCCTGGCTGCCGCACATCAGCGCGAGCTGGCCAGCGAAACCAGCAAGCGCACTGCGGTGGAGAAGACGCTGCTCGAGCAGAGCGCCGCGGTCGACAAGCTGGGTGCCGAGAAGCGCGCCGCTGACGAGCGCCGCCAGGTGGCCGAGAAGTTCGCCGCCGCCGCAATCGCACGCACGCAGAACCGCAGCGCTGCCGTCGCCGCCAGTCAGGCGCCGGACTGCGACGGCGTGATGCGCGAAGCCTGGGCAGGCTGGAAATGAGGGCGCTGATCCTTTGCCTGCTCCTGGCCGGTTGCGCGGTTGAGCAGCGGAAGGTTCCGATACCAGTAACAGTCGGCTGTGTCGGCGCTGTGCCGGCGCGCCCGGTCAACACGTTCGGCACCGGCGCCTACCCGGGCAACAAAGCTGCCGCGCAGGCGGCCCTGATCGACGCGACCGCGTGGGAAGGCTACGCCACGAAGCTGGAAGTCATCGTTGCTGGGTGTCCTTCGGCGCCCGCCGCGCCCCCGGCAGGGCCAGCACCCGTGCCGCCACCTCCGCAGGCACCCCGCTGAGCGCCAGCATGGTAGACGCCTCCAGCCAGGTGATCTCGGGCAGCAGGATCAGGGCCAGGTCGACCCGGCTGGCAGTGGCAGTGTCGGTGCGCGGAGTCATGCCAAAATGGTGCATCGGCACCGGTGCAGCGACTTCGATATGACGCAAATGAAAATGGCCGCGAGGCTCGTTTAGAGCACTCCGGCCATTGTCGATATTATCGCAGCGATAATATACAGTACTGTTGTTGCATACAGCTTTCACTGTAAGCCTTTGATTCTATTGGTCGGGGCGAGAGGATTCGAACCTCCGACCCCGTGCACCCCATGCACGTACGCTACCAGGCTGCGCTACGCCCCGACTAGCCAGCAATTATACCTGAGACAGAAAATTTTTCTCAGGTTTTTGT
>Ga0213836_100607_pt1 | contig 28042 bp, 20 predicted proteins | sample SWPATP03_FD_160578 | JGI IMG/M metagenome (GOLD analysis project Ga0213836, IMG submission 160578) | Coastal seawater microbial communities from Marineland, Florida, United States - SWPA TP0 #3 | ecosystem: Environmental > Aquatic > Marine > Coastal | place: USA: Florida | collected 2016-08-05
GCCGGCACCTCGCAAAAAATTGCCTTGAACACTTTTTCGAGCGCCTTGATGGTGCGTTTGAACAAGGTTTATGGCAACCTGATGGTAGACTTGAAGGCGACCAACGCCAAGCTGGTGCTGCGCGCCATCCGCCTGACGGCCTTCGCCACCGGCGTCGACGAAGACGCGGCGCGCGCGGTGCTGGAACAATGCGATTTCCACGTCAAGACCGCGATCGTGGCCTTGTCCAAACAAACGAGTGTCGAGCAAGCACGGGCCTTGCTGGAACAAGCACGCGGAAGCGTGCGCCAGGCATTGGCCGAGTAAGCCGTGAGGCGGTAGCTTCCCTGCCGCCGGGCCGGCGTTCTGGCCGGCCCCATTGCCCGATCACGAAAGCGTTATGCAAACTTCTCAAGCGAAAAGTCCGTGGCTGTGGGTGCCATCGCTGTACTTTGCCCAGGCCATCCCCTACGTCGTGGCGATGCAATTGTCCGTCATCATGTACAAGGACCTGGGCATCTCGAATACCGATATCGCCTTCTACACCAGCTTGCTGTATCTGCCCTGGGTCATCAAACCGCTGTGGTCGCCCGTGGTGGACATGGTCGGCACCAAGCGGCGCTGGACGGTGCTGCTTCAACTGGTCGTGGCCGCCTCGCTGGCGGCGGTCGGCACCGTGCTGCATTTGCCCGCCTTCTTCGCGGTCAGCCTGGCCGTCATGTGGCTGATGGCCTTCAGCTCGGCCACCCACGACATCTCGGCCGACGGCTTTTATATGCTGGGCCTGCGCCAGAAAGACCAGGCCGCCTTCGTCGGCGTGCGCAGCACGTTTTACCGTCTGGCGACGCTGGCCGGCCAGGGGCCGCTGGTGGTGCTCGCGGGTTACCTCGCCGTCTCGCTGGGCGACGTGCACCAGGCCTGGTCGATCGTCTTCTTCGTGCTGGCCGGCTTGTTCGCCGCCGCCTTCGCCTGGCACGGCCTGGTGCTGCCGGCCCCGCAGGACGATCACGCCGTGGCCGCCGGCGCCAATCCCTTGCGCGAATTCTTCGGCACCTTCGGCGCATTCTTCCGCAAGCGCGACATCTGGCTGATCCTCGGTTTCATTTTGACCTTCCGCCTCGGCGAAGCCCAGCTGCTGAAACTGGTTGCCCCGTTTTTGAAAGACCCGCTGGAAAAAGGCGGCCTCGGCCTGACTACCGCCCAGTTCGGCTGGGCCTACGGCACGGTCGGCATCATTTCGCTCACCATCGGCGGCCTGGCCGGCGGCTACCTGATTTCGCGCCTGGGATTAAAACGCTGCCTGTGGCTGATGGTGTTTGCCGTGCACTTGCCCGACCTGGTGTTCGTCTACCTGTCGCAGACCCAGCCGACCGACGTCTACCTGGTCTCGGCCTTCCTGGCGATCGAGCAGTTCGGCTACGGCTTCGGTTTCACGGCCATGATGCTGTACATGATCATGGTGGCGGACGGCGAACATAAAACGGCGCATTACGCGATCTGCACCGGCCTGATGGCGCTCGGCATGATGGTGCCGGGCATGTGGAGCGGACGCTTGCAGGAATTTTTGGGCTACCAGCATTTCTTCGTCTGGGTGTGTATCGCGACGATTCCGGCGTTTATCATGGCGGCGTTGGTAAAAATCGATCCGGAGTTCGGGAAGAAGTGAGTTCGCCACCTGCCGCGCCCGGGCGCCTGGATTCCCTCGACGCCTTCCGCGGTTTCACGATTGCCGCCATGGTGCTGGTCAACAACCCGGGCGACTGGTCGCACCTGTATTCCCAGCTCGAACACGCCAAGTGGAACGGCTGGACGTTTACGGACACCATCTTCCCCTTTTTTCTCTTCATCGGCGGCGTCTCGATGGCGCTCTCGCTCGGGCGCCTGGCCGCCGCCGGTGCGGACAAGCCGCAGCTGCTACGTAAACTGGCAAAACGCGCCTGCCTGATCTTCCTGATCGGCTTCCTGCTGAACCTGATCCCCTATTTCAATTTCGAAAAAGTGCGCATCCCTGGTGTGCTGCAACGCATCGCCCTGTGCACCCTGCTGGCCGCGCCGATCGTCGTCTACTGCCGCTGGCGCATGCAGCTGGTCATCATCGTGGCCCTGCTGGCGCTGTATAGCGCTTTCATGCTGTGGTATCCGGTTCCCGGCATCGGCGCCGGCGTGCTCGAGAAGGGGCAGGATGTCGGCGCGTACATCGACCGCATGCTGCTCGGGAATCACATGTGGGTGCAATCGAAGACCTGGGATCCGGAAGGAGTATTGACGACGATCCCGGCCCTCTGCAGCCAGCTGTTCGGCGTGCTGGCCGGGCGCTTTTTACTGAATCACTTGCCGCGCACCGAGCAGACCGTCTGGCTGCTGCTGGCGGGTTTGCTGTTCCTCTGGCTGGGCGTGATCGGCGACGCCATTCTCATGCCGATCAACAAAAGCCTGTGGACGCCGTCCTATTGTCTCCTGATGACGGGCTGGGCTTTGCTACTATTTGCCGCCTTCTTCTGGCTGCTGGACGTCAATCCCCATGCGGCCGTGCGCGAAGCGGCGGCGCGCTGGACGCTCCCGCTGCGGATCTACGGCATGAATGCGCTGTTCATCTTCGCGTTCTCGGGGCTGGTGGCGAAGATGTTCGGGTTTATTAAACTGGCGCAGCCGGACGGCGGCAGCGTGTCGCTCGGGCGCATCCTGTATGCGCCGATTCGCGACCTGCCGCTGGGCGCGGTGAACACCTCGGTGCTGTACGCGCTGCTGTTCAATGCCTGCATGTTCGCGCTGGCCTGGGCGCTGTGGCGCAAGCGCTGGTTTGTCAAAGTATAACGATCGATAAAAGGTAGGAGCGGGTGTGGCGGATATGAAAAAACGCGCGTTTGCGCTGGCGGGTATCGCGGGCATGTTGTCGCTGGGGGCCTTCCTCGCAAGCTGCTCGACGCCGCAGAAAAGCGTGCAACAGGGCGTCGCGGCGCCGAAGGGCATCATCATCGCCAGCGGCAAGCTGCCGCCCGCCGCGCCGCGCGAGTTCCGCGCCGCCTGGGTCTCGACGGTGGCGAATATCGACTGGCCGAGCCGTCAAAACCTGAAGGCGCCCCAGCAGCAGGCCGAGGCCATCGCCATCCTCGACCGCGCCAAGGCCATGAACATGAATGCGATCGTGCTGCAGGTGCGTCCGTCGGCCGACGCCATCTACGCCTCGCCCATCGAACCCTGGTCCGAATACCTCACCGGCGCCCAGGGCCAGGCGCCGCAGCCCTGGTACGACCCTTTGAAATTCTGGGTCGCCGAGGCCCATGCGCGCGGCCTCGAACTGCACGCCTGGTTCAACCCGTATCGGGCGCGCCACGACGGCGCCCGTTCGCCGGCCGCCGCGAATCACATCACGCGCGCGAATCCGTCGGCCGTGAAACGCTACGGCAAGTTCATGTGGATGGATCCGGGCGAGGAATCGGCCTCGAAGCAGACGCTGGACGTGGTGCTGGACGTGGTGCGCCGCTACGACATCGACGGCGTGCACATCGACGATTATTTTTATCCCTATCCGATCGAGGCGACCCCGACCGTCGCCGGCAACGAGGCCGCGCTCGACGGCAAGGGCATGAAAGCCGAGCTCGACTTCCCGGACACGCCGGCCTGGGAGCGTTACCTGTCCCGTGGCGGCAGGCTCGACCGCGCTTCCTGGCGCCGCCAGAACGTGAACAACCTGATCGAGGAGATGTACAAGGGCATCCACGCCGAAAAGAGCTGGGTGCGCTTCGGCATCAGTCCCTTCGGCCTCGGCCGTCCCGACCGCCGTCCGCCCGGCATTGTCGGCTTCTCGCAGTACGACAAGCTGTATGCGGACGCCGAACTCTGGCTGCAAAAGGGCTGGCTCGACTATTTCACGCCGCAACTGTACTGGGCGCGCAGCCAGGCGCCGCAGGCGTATGACGTGCTGCTCGACTACTGGATCGGCCAGAACACCCAGGGCCGCCACCTCTGGCCGGGCCTGTTTACGAGCCGCATCGGTGCACCGACCAAGGATTTTCCGCCGCAGGAAATCGTCGACCAGATCGCATCGACCCGTGCGCGCCCGCAAGCCGGCGGTCACGTACACTTCAGCATGATTGCCCTGATGCAGAACCGGAAAGGCATCGCCGACCAGCTGAGCGCGGGATCGTATGCGACGCCCGCCCTGGTGCCGGCCACGCCCTGGCTGGGGAATGTGAAACCGGGCCTGCCGCGCGTCAAAGCGGTGCGCAACGGTAAGGGGATCGAGCTGACGCTGGCGGCCGGGAAGGCGAATGCGCTGTACACGGTGTGGTCGCGCCATGGCAACGAGTGGCGCTTCCAGGTGGTGCCGGCCACGAAGACGGACTGGACGGTGCGGGACGATGCGGAGGCGGTGTTTGTCGGCGCCGTGGATCGTTTGGGAATCGAAAGCGACCGGATCCAGGTCTGGGGCAAGCCATAATCCGGCTTACCCAGTGCGCCTGCTCATGTATTGACGCCCTTATTCATCAATTCTATTCATGCAGTTGAATCCTCACTCTGACATCGGCCTGGGCATCGACGCTGGCGGCACCCAGACCCGCTGGGCGCTGGCGGCGCGCGACGGCGCGATCCTGGCCGAAGGCACGGCCGGCGGTCTGTCTGCCTTGCAGATGAGCAAGCCAGACGGCCGCGCCAGCGTCCACGCCACATTTACGACGCTCGCGCGCGCCGTGCTGGCCCATGCGCGGCCGTCCCGCGTGCGCGCCGGCCTCACCGGTTTCGGCGGCGACGGCGAACAATTGACCAACTGGCTGGCCGAGCTGCTCGGTCTGCCAGCGAACGCGATTGCCATGTGCAACGACATCGACATCGCCTACCGCGCCTGTTTCGCGCCGGGAGAGGGCTACCTGGTGTACGCCGGCACCGGCTCGATCGGCGCCTTCATCGATGCCGATGGAACGTTCCACCGCGCCGGCGGGCGCGGCGTCGTGCTCGACGATGGCGGCGGCGGCTTCTGGATCGCGCGCGAAGCGCTGCGCCAGATCTGGCGCCGCGAGGACGAGGCGCCCGGCAGCTGGGAAGACTCGGCCATGGCGCGCGCCGTATTCGATTATGTCGGCGGTTCCGACTGGTCGCATTCGCGCCAGTTCATCTATGGACAGGAACGCGGCGACGTCGGCAAACTCGCCTTGATGGTGGCGGCCAGCGCCGGCCAGGATCCCGCCGCCGACGCCATCCTGCTGGAAGCCGGGCGCGAACTGGGGCGCCTGGCGCGGGCCCTGATCGGGCGCTTCGGGCCGCGTCCGGTGGCGCTCAGCGGGCGCGCCGCCGACCTGCATCCGGCGATCGCGGCGAGCATGCGCGCCAGCCTTCCGCCCGGCACCATCGTCACCCAGCGCGCCATGCGCGCCCACCACGCCGCCGCCCGCCTGGCCGCCCACGACGGCGCCACCACCTGATCACCTCACCTCATTGAATAACGGACCGCCATGAAATCCCTCGCCGCTACCCTCCTGATCGCCCTGCTTGCCGGTTGCGCCACCGCACCGGGCGGCATCGACAAGACGTATTCCGCCAAGGGCCAGGCCAGCCGCGTGCGCTTCCTGGTGCTGCACTACACGGTGTCGGACCGGCCCGCCTCGCTGAAAATACTGACCGAGCAGCAAGTGAGCGCCCACTACCTGCTCACCGACGACGCCACCCCCACCATCTACAACCTGGTCGACGAAACCCGCGCCGCCTACCACGCCGGCAACTCGAGCTGGAAGGGCTATACCCAACTCAACAACAGCTCGATCGGCATCGAGATCGTGAACGCCGGCTGGAAGGACACGCCGCAAGGCCGCGTCTACGCGCCCTTCCCGCAGACCCAGATCGACGCCCTGATTCCCTTGGTAAAAGGGATCGTCCAGCGCCATGGCATCCTGCCGGAAAACGTGATCGGCCACAGCGACATCGCCCCGCTGCGCAAGCAGGATCCGGGCCCGATGTTCCCCTGGTACCAGCTGGCGCAAGCGGGCCTGGTGGTGTGGCCGGACGCGAACCGCGTCGCCCTGGTGCGCCAGGTGTTCGACATCCAGACGCCGGACGCGCTCTGGTTCCAGAAAAAGCTGGCCAGCCACGGTTTTGGACTGACCCAGAGCGGCCAGTTCGATCCGGCGACCAAAACCGTGATCGCCGCCTTCCAGATGAAATACCGCCCGGCCAACATCGCCGGCGAGCCGGATGCGGAAACGGCGGCGCTGCTGGAAGTGCTGACGACGCCGGCGAATGCTCCGCTGCCGCCGGTGCCGCCGGCGCCGATTCCGGAGATGCGGCCAGTGCAGCCCGAGCAGCCGCTGCCACCCGTGCCGCCGCTGACGCCAGCGACGCCGGCGCTGCCGCCGGCCCCGCAACCGACGACGACCCCGGCCACGCCGGTTGCGTCGGCCCCACAGTGACGGTCGCCGCGGATCGCGTTTCCCTGTATCCTTCGGCCTGCCCGCTTTGCATGGGCATCCCGAAGGATTGACATAACATGCGCCTGCGCCACATCGAAGTTTTCCACGCCATCATGCAGGTCGGCACCATCAGCGGTGCCGCCCAGGTCTTGCACATCTCGCAGCCGGCCGTCACCAAAGTCTTGCAGCATGCCGAGCTGCAACTGGGCATGCCCTTGTTCGAGCGCGTGCGCGGAAAACTGTATCCCAAGCCGGAAGCGCACCGCCTGTTCGCCGAGACCGAAAAGCTCAATCGCGACCTGCAGGGCATCCGCCGCCTGGCCGCCAGCCTCAAGGGCCGCGCGGTCGAGACCGTGCGCCTGGTGTCGACCCCGACGATTGCGATCAGCGTGCTGCCGCAGGCGATGACGGCCTGGCGCCGCGATTTCGAGCAGGCGCGCTGCGAACTGGCGACCTACCACACCAGCGAGATCGTCAACGCGCTGCGCCTGGGCGAAGCCGACCTCGCCCTGTCGCTGCAGGACCCGCGCCACCCCGGCATCGTGGCCGAACCGATCGCCCAGGGCGTACTCACGGTGATGGCCCCGGCCGGCACCTGGAGCGCCGCCGAATGCGCGCAGCCGATCGGCCCGGAAGGGCTGACGGGCGAATTGATCGGCCTGGCCGACAACGACCCGATCGGTGAAATCGTGGTGGCCGCCTGCGAAGCGCAGGGCGTGCAGCCCGTGTTCCGCACCGTGGTGCAAACCTATCAAATTGCCCGTTCCCTGGTGGAAGCGGGCGCCGGTACGGCCGTGGTCGATCCGTTTACGGCGGCCTCGGCGGCGGCCGATAAAGTCCAGCGCCGCCTGTGGGCCCCAATCATGCCGGTTCAGCTGTATCTCTTGACCGCCAACCACGCGCCCCTGTCGCACGGCGCGCGCGCACTGGCCAACTGCATCGCCGCGACGGCGCGCGCGCTGCTGGAAAAGGACGGCGCATGACCCCGGCCCTGACGCTCGCCAGCGAAGACGTTGCCGCCAGTCCCGCCTTCCGTCACCTGTCGTCGATCGCCGGTGTCAAAGTCGACCTGCGCTATGCCGGCCCGAATAATTTTGTCGGGCGCGACCTGTACTCGCCCTTCGACTGCGCCTGGCTGCACGCCGAGGCGGCCGCGGCCCTGGAAGCGGCGGTGGCCTGGCTGGCCGCACAGGCCCCCGGCCACACCCTGCTCGTGCTCGACGCCCTGCGTCCGCAACGGGTGCAGCAGCAGCTGTGGGATGCGCTGGCCGGCACCGGCCTGCAAATGTACCTGGCCGACCCGGCGCGCGGCTCGATCCACTCCTACGGCATGGCGCTCGACGTCACCATCCTCGATCCGCAGGGCAAGGAACTCGACATGGGCACGGGTTTCGACGACATGACGAACTTGTCGCACCCGGCGCTGGAAGAAGGTTTCCTCGCCACTGGCGATCTCGGCGAGCAACAGCTCGCACATCGCCAATTGCTGCGCGGCGCCATGTTCGGGGCCGGTTTTGTCGGGATTCGCACGGAATGGTGGCATTTCGATTGCGGCGACCGCGATCGGGTGCGCAGCACCTTCAGCCGCGTCCTCTAAGCCCCGCGCACACTTGAGTTTTCTCAGCCTTCCACCTGTTTGACGCCCGGACAATCCTCTTGTATTGACGAGAGGTTGATGCCGCTGCTTGACGAGTCCGCTTCCGGGTCGTCACTTCTTCTCGCGCAAAACCATTCTTCCAACCGGACAAGAGAGGTGCGCAATGAAACGATCGATGATGGCCGCCGCCGTGGGCGTGGCGCTCGCAGGGTGCAGCACGGGCGCGGGCGAGATGTTCGCCTCGCGCGACCGGACGGTCGAATACGTGCGGGTGTTCGACATCAAGACCGACGCGCCGCCCCCGGCCGTGCTGCACGCGGCAAACCAGGGCATCAGCCGCAACATCAACAATGCCACGCTGGCCACGCCGGTAGCGGAAACGAACGAGGTGCTCGACCAGCCCGGCCGCTTCAAACTGGCCGAGACCGCGGGCGCCGCGCGCGGCCCGAGCTGCGAGGGCGCCAGCTGGAGCGCCAAGGCGCGTCCCGACGTGCGCGGCCAGGACGTGCACATCGTCGCCTGCCTCTACCAATACAAGACCGGCTACCACCTCGACATGTACGCCGCGTTCAACAAGAAGGAAGGCGGCTGGCTCGAATGGCCGCGCCGCGCCACCGGCTACGTGCTCGGCACGCCCGAAAAATTCATCGACAAGACCATGCTCGACCTGGTGCGCACGATCCGCGAAACGACCAAGGCGCAGGTGGCGCTGGTGGAGGCCACCCCCGAGGTGGCGGGTGCTCCCTGGCTGGAGCCCCCGGGAGCGCGCACGCAGACGTCGAAACCCTGACGCCCGCGTGGCGCGGAACTGGCTTGCGCTAAGCCTTAGAACGTCCAGTCAACACGGGCGTACATTTGCCGTCCGTTGACGCCGATCGGGCAGGTTTCCCAGCAGTGCGTAAACCCCAGTTGCGGGAAGGGCGCTGCACGCACCTTGTCCCACTCGGTCGGGTAGGTGTCGAACAGGTTGTTCGCACCGACGGCCAAAGTCAGGCGCTTGGTGAAGGCATAGCGCAGGCTCAGGTCGACCAGCCACTTCGCTTCCCAGGTCTGGACGAAGGGCGCTGTGAAGCCCTGGCCCTGCACTTCGCCAAAGTAGCTGGCGCGGGTGTTCACGTTCCAGGGGCCGGTGGTGTAGTCGGCGGCGACCACGTGGTGCTGGCGTGGCTGGCCGCGTTCGATCAGGGTCACTTGCGCGTCGTCGAACAACTGGGCGCCGGTCAGCACCGGCGACTGCGAGCGGCGCGCGGTGACTTCGGTTTTATTGAAGCCGAGCTGGCCGGACAGCACGAGGGTCGAACCGGTCCAGCGCGTGGTGTGCTCGGCCACCAGGTCGAAGCCGTTGGTGCTGGTGTCGATCGCGTTGGTGAAGAACTGGGCCTGGCCGACCTTCAGCGGGTCGAGGATGGCGCGGATCGGACCGGCGCCCGCTTCCGGCGCGATGTTGCTCGAGAAGACGATGCGGTCGTCGATATCGATGCGGTACACGTCGGCCGTGACCGAGAAGTTCGGCAGCGGCCGCAGCACGATGCCGACGCTGGCGTTCTTCGAGGTTTCTTCCTTGAGCGGCGCGATGCCGAAGGCACGGGTGACGGCGCTGCCTTCGCGCGCGGTCAGGGTCTCGGTCAGCACCCCGGCCGCGTTCAGGTTGGTCGAGACCGAGCTGTAGAACTTCTGCTGCACCGATGGCGCGCGGAAACCGGTCGAGACGCTGCCGCGCAGGCCAAGCATCGGGGTCGGGTCGTAGCGCATCGAGAGTTTGCCGGTCGTGGTGCTGCCGAAGTCCGAGTATTTCTCGTAGCGCAGCGCGCCGGCCACCAGCAGCTTGTCGGTGATGTTGTGTTCGGCATCGACGTAGAGGGCGATGTTATGGCGGCCCTCGTCGACTTCGGTCGATGGCGTGTAGCCGGGGAAGCCCTGGGCGCCCGAGGCCGCGATGCCGCCGGTCTGGTCGCGGATCACGATCGCCGGATTGTTGGTGCGGCCGTACTGGTAAGACACCGGGTCGCCCGCCTCGATCTGGTAGTTATCCCGGCGGAACTCGAAACCGGCCGCCAGCGACACTTTACGGCCGCCCAGGTCGAGCGGGCCGCGCAGGTCGGCATTGAAGGTGGTCTGGTTGAATTTCAGGGTGCCGGTATCGGCCTCGAGGGGCGATGCGGCGTAGATGCCACCGCCCGGTTTCGGCTCGTACCAGTAGCTGATGTTGATCGACTCGCGTTCATGGAAACCGAGCTGGCTGCGGCCGTGGGTCAGGCTGGTGTCGAACTTCCAGTCATTGGCCAGGTTGCGGCGGTAGCCGACGGCGAACGAGCCGTCCTTCACCGTCGTCAGGATGTTCGGAAGAAAACCGTTTGGATAGACGGAAGGCACGTTGCGGCCGTCGCCCGCGGTGCGGTAGAAGCCGGCCGAGTCGCCGGTGCGCTTGGACACGCCGCCGAAGGCATAGAATTCGCTGTCCTTGTCGATCGGCAGGCCGGCATTCACCCACAGGAAGGCATCCTTGGCCAGGCTGTCGCCGATGCGCTGGGTGACGCGCGGCGGATTCACACGCGCGCTGTCGACGCCGGCGCGGTTGGTTTCGCCGCGACGGCGGCCTTCGACCGACAGGTTGACGTAGCCGCCGTCGCTACCGAGCGCGAAGCCGGTGTTCGCGCTGGCCGAGATCAGGTCGCCGTCGCCTTCGGAGGTGGTGCCGACCGAGCTGCTGATCTGCGTTTCCTTGACCTGGGATTTGAGCACGATGTTGATCACGCCGGCGATCGCGTCCGAGCCGTACTGGGCCGCGGCGCCGTCGCGCAGCACTTCGATATGGTGGATCGCCGACATCGGGATCGCATTGATGTCGGTGCCGGCCGAGCCGCGCCCGATGGTCTGCTGGACATTGACCAGCGCCTGCTGGTGGCGGCGCTTGCCGTTGACCAGCACCAGCAGCTGGTCGGGACCGAGGCCGCGCAGGGTGGCCGGACGGATGATGTCGGTGCCGTCGCTGATGAAGGTTGTCGAGAAGTTGAACGACGGATCCAGCGTTTGCAGCAGCTTGCCCAGTTCCAGCGGGCCGGCGGTCTGCATGTCCTTGACGTTGATCAGACCGACGGGACTGGCCGTGTCGAGCGCGGTCTTCGCACTCGAGCGCGAACCGAGGACGACCACGCGGGCCGGATTGTTCTCGTCGGCGCTGGCCGTGGTCTCTTGTGCAGCGGCGGGGTAGAGCGCGGCCAGCAGGGCGGTCGCGAGCAGGGTTTGCCGGAAAGGCTGGCGGGCAGGGCGTCTCGTCATGATCTCTCTTTTTTCTTGGGTGCGAAGCGGGCGCCTCACGTCATAACGTATGGATATGTTTCCATGCGTGAAAGTCATGGTAACAATCGAAACCCGTACGTACAACGCCACACGCATAAGCGTTGTATTTGAGTGTCACCGCAGCAATATTGCGTGCGGAGCAAGAGAAAAGACAGTAAGCTCGATTGCTTACGCCCGGGTTTGGTGCGCGACGGTGTTACGGCGCAACGACCGCGGCAGGTGATACAGCCACCCCCGACCGCGCCACCCAATCCACCAGCGCATCGACCACCGCGCGCCCGCGCCCATCGCCGGCCAGCGCATCGTTGACCATCGCCACCACCACGTTCTGCACGCCGTTCGCATCCGGCACATACCCGGCCACGGCCACCACATTGCGCAGGGTTCCGGTTTTCAGGCGCGCACGTCCCGCCGCCGGGCTGCCGGTCAGGCGCCGGCGCATGGTGCCGTCGGTGCCCGCGATCGGCATGCTGGCCATGAATTCCGGCGCCCAGTTGCTGCGCAAGCCGGCGCGCAGCAAACTCCCCATCTGCACCGGACTGATGCGCTCGATGCGCGACAAGCCCGACCCGTTTTCCAGCACCATCCCGCTGTCGTCGATCCCATGCGCACGCATCCAGTTGCGCACGGTGGCGTCGGCGCGGGTGTACGTGCTCTGGTCGGCGATGGGCGGCAGCGGCCGGCTGCCGAGCACGGGGTCGGCCTCGAGGGCGCCCAGGCTCAGGAACAGGGTGCGCGCCAGCGCGTTATCGGACGGTTTATTCGTATCGCGCACCACTTCCGGCAGCGCGCGCGCGCGGTGCTCGGCCAGCAGGCGCGCATCCGGCGGCGCCGTGCCCGCCAGCGTCTTGCCGCTCAGTTTTCCGCCGAGCTGTTTCCAGGTCAGGCGGAACAGGCCGTCGATATAGTCGTCGCGGTCGACGACATTGATGCTGTTGCCGCGGGCGCAGTTCTTTGGGTAAGTGCCTTCCAGCACGACCTTGATCTTGCCGCCGCTGCGCACGGCATGCGGCAGTTTCCAGCCGTTTTCCCATGTCGCGCAATCGGCGTCGATGAGCGTCATGTGCGAGGCGATCGTCACGCCGCTCAGCGCCGGCTGCATGTCGAGCCGCAGGCGTTTGTCGGTCGAGCGCATGTCGAGCTGCAGCATGTTCTTGTTGACCAGCAGCGCGTCCGGGATCACGTTGTAATACGCTTCCGGCGACTCGTCGAAGGGCGGCAGGCCGAGATCGCCACGGGCCGGCTGGAACAGGCTGCGGTCGAGCACCAGGTTGCCCTCGATGCGCTTGATGCCCGCAAGGCCCAGCGTGCGCAGCATGCCCTCCAGCGCCTCCCCGGACAGGTCGGCGTCCGCTCCGCCACGCAGCACCAGGTCGCCTTTCAGCACCCCATTGTTCACGTCGCCGTTCGTCAGCAGCTCGGTGCGGCCGCGAAACACCGGTCCCAGGTGTTCCAGACTGACCAGGGTCGTCACCAGCTTCATGGTGGAAGCCGGCTGCATCGGGCGCTCGGCCAGGTGGGCGAGTATGACCTGGTCGCCGCGCAGCACCAGGGCGCTGACGGCATCCGGCGTCATGCCCTGTTCGGCCAGCAGGCGCGTGACCGGCTCAGGCAACTGGGCACGGGCCGTAAAACAGGACAGCAGGGCGGCGGCGAGGACGAATTGGCGCAACATGCGACTCCTTGATCGATTAACCGAAGAAGAGATAGGCAACGAAAATGGCGGCCACCACGCCTGCGAAGTCGGCCATCAGGCCGCACGAAATCGCATAGCGGGTCTTGCGGATGCCGACCGAACCGAAGTACAGCGCGACGATATAGAACGTCGTGTCGGCCGAGCCCTGGAAGATGCAGGCCAGGCGCCCGACGAAGGAGTCGGCGCCATAGGTCGTCATGGTGTCGATCATCAGGGCGCGCGAGCCGCTGCCGGACAAGGGTTTCATCAGCGCGGTCGGCAGCGCCGGCAGGAAGTCGGTCGCCAGGCCGAATTGCGTGAAGACCCAGGAAAAACCGCGCACGACGAAGTCGAGGATACCGGCATTGCGCACCACGCCAATGGCGACCAGCATGCCGACCAAATACGGAATGATGGTGATCGAGGTCTGGATGCCGCCCTTCGCGCCTTCGATGAACGCTTCGTACACGTTCACTTTCTTGCGCAGGGCGCCGACCATGAAGACCACGATGATCGAGAACAGGACGAGATTCGCGGCCACGTTCGAGAACAGCTGGATCTGGTCCTTGGTCAGGTAATTGCTGAAGTAATAGATCATGCCCCCAATGGCCGCCGTCATGCCGCCGATCCAGCCGCCCAGCACCGGGTCGAACAGGTTGATGCGCTGGCGGATGCCGACCACGATGATGCCGGTGATGGTCGCCACATAGGTCGCGATCAGGCAGGGAATAAAAATGTCGGCGGGATTGGCCGCGCCCAGGATGGCGCGCTGGGCCATGATGGCGAGCGGAATCAGGGTCAGGCCCGACGTGTGCAGCACCAGGAACATGATCTGGGCGTCGGTTGCCTCGTCCTTGTTCGGGTTCAGCGTCTGCAGGCTTTCCATCGCCTTCAGGCCGAAGGGCGTGGCGGCATTGTCCAGGCCGAGCAAATTCGCCGAGAAATTCATGACCATGTGGCCATTCGCCGGGTGCTCTTTCGGGACGCCAGGGAAGATGCGCGAGAAGAAGGGGCCGATGAAACGGGCCAGCACATTGATGGCGCCGGCCTTTTCGCCGATGTTCATGATGCCGAGCCAGAGCGTCATCACGCCGGCCAGCGGCAGGGCGATGTCCATGACGGCCAGCTTGGCCGACGTAAAGGTGCCGTCGACGATGCGTTTGAAGATTTCGGTGTCACCAAGGAACAGCCATTGGGCAAGTGCCGCAACGAAGCCGACGAGGAAGAAACCAGTCCAGATGTAATTCAATGCCATGAGTCAGTCCGATAAGGCGGGCGGGGTCATGTTGACGCCGTTGGTTCAACAGCCGCAGACGAGGTCACGGCAGGTTCACGTGCACGATTGTGCAGCGCAGAGTATAGGCGCAGAGCAAGGTGCAAGGATGAAAGAATGCAGCCGCGCCATGCAGAAAAGTTATGAGGCAAGGGTTTGGTTTGCCTGGCGCGGGCCGCGCGCCTATCATACGCAAGCCCAACCCGGACCCGCCTTCATGACACTTCGCACCGCCCTTTGTTCCCTGCTTGCCGCAAGCACCCTTGCCGCGCTCCTTCCCGCAAGCGCCGCGCCGCTACAGGACGCGAAGGTCTTGCACATGTTCCTGTCCACCAGCGAAACCGGGCTCGATCCGGCCGCCGCCTCCGACATCGCGACCCTCTCTCTGCTGGAAAACCTGTTCGACCCGCTGCTGCGCTACGACTACCTGGCGCGCCCGGTGCAACTGCGCCCGAACACGGCGACGGCCATGCCGGAGATCAGTCTTGATAAGCGCACCTATACTTTTAAAATCCGCCCAGGCGTCTATTTCACGCCCGACCCCGCCTTCAAGGGCAGCAAACGCGAAATGACCGCCCAGGATTACGTCTACAGCCTCAAGCGCCTGTACGACCCGACCCTGAAATCGCCCTGGTCGTATATGTTCGATGGCAAGATCGAAGGCGACGAGGTCCTCAAACAGCACTTCGGCTACGACACGCCGGTGGCCGGCCTGCAGGCGCTCGACCGCTACACGCTGCGCATCCGCCTGAAAGAGCCGGACAACAATTTTCTGTTCTATATGGCGACGCCGGCCTCCGGGGTGGTGGCGCGTGAAGTCATCGAGGCCTATCCGGGCCAGGCGGGCAATCACCCGGTCGGCACCGGCCCCTTCATGATTGGCGAGTGGAAGCGCAGCGACCGCATCGTACTGCTGGCGAACCCGGATTCGAGCGCCGTGTTCGACGCCACGCCCGGGAATAACCCGGAAGACCGGCAAATCGCCGCCGCCCTGAAGGGCAAGCGCCTGCCGCTGGTGGATCGGGTGGAAGTCAAGATCGCCGAGGAATTCCAGGGCCGCATGCTCGGCTTCCTGAACAGCGAATACGACTACCTCGAGCAAGTGCCCGAATCGATGACCGACATGGTGATCCGCGACGGCCAATTAAAGCCGGAACTGGTCAAACGCGGCATGCGGCTGTCGCGCTTCCCGGTGCTGCAGACCTATTACATGTGGATGAACATGGACGACCCGGTTCTTGGCGGCTATACCGCGGACCGGATCGCCCTGCGCCGCGCCATCGCGCTCGCCTACAACAATGCCGAAGACGTGGCCCTGCTCAAAAAAGGGTTTGCCATCAAGGCCGAGTCGCCGCTGCCGCCGAACGTGCTCGGCTACGATCCCGCCTACCGCAGCCCGGTGCCCTACGACCCGGCGCTGGCCAACGCGTTACTTGACCGCCACGGCTACGGCAAACGCGACCCGGAAGGGTTCCGCCGTGCTCCGGACGGCAAACCCTTCACCTTGACGATGCACAGCGAGGCCACCGTCGGCGGACGCCTGCGCGACGAGCTGTGGAGAAAATGCCTGAACGCGATCGGACTGCGCGTGGTGTTCAAGTCGGACAAGAAGACCGAGATCATCAAGGCTTCGCGCCTGGGCAAGGTGACGATGTTCGAGAGTAACTGGATCGCCGACTTCCCCGACGGCGACAATTTTTATCAGCTGCTGTACGGCCCGAACGCCGGACGCGCCAACTACGCGCGTTTTAATTTGCCGGCCTATAACACGCGCTATGAGCAGGCGCGCGTTCTGGCCGACGGCCCGGCCCGCCAGCGGCTGTATGGCGAGATGAACCAGCTGATCCACGCCTACAACCCCTGGGTGCCGCTGACCCACGCGGTATCGGCCGACATCCGCCACCCGTGGCTAAAAAACTACAAGCGCCACCCGGTGGAATTCACTAACTGGCGTTACCTGGACCTGGATGTTGCGCAAAGAGGACGTTTGTCGAAGCAGCCACGTTAGAAATCGATAGATTTCCTTGTGCAAACATTCCGCAAAGTTATACTTCCCGCCAGTTATTTCATTGGCTGGTGCTACATGCCCGGCGTAGTCTCGAAATGACCATCCAGGGCGATGCCATGACTTCGCCTGCACAAAATACTGCTAGTTAAAAGTTCGACAGAAACCTGAGGAGAGACGCGTGAAGCTGAAGAAAATTGCCCATCTGATTGCCCTGATTGGGGTGGCAAGCCCGGCGGTTGCACAGGAAGTGCAACAAACCGCCCCGATGGCACGCGTCGAGATTACCGGTTCGAGCATCAAGCGGGTGGCGAAAGAAGGCGCGCTGCCGGTGCAGGTCATCAGTGCCGACCTGCTGCAAAAGCAGGGCATCACCTCCGCCGAGCAACTGATGAGCATGATTTCGGCGAACGGCACCGGCGCCGACAACCCGACGTCCGGCAACAACGTCTTCGGCGCCGACTCCGACCGCGTCAGCGGCGGCGCCTCGTTCGCCTCCTTCCGCGGCCTGGGACCGAACAGCACCCTGGTGCTGATCAATGGCCGCCGCGCGCCGACCCACGGCAAGAGCGGCAAGGCGGTCGACCTGAATTCGATCCCGATGGCGGCGATTGCCCGCATCGAAATCCTGAAGGATGGCGCCTCGGCCATCTACGGCACCGATGCGATCGGTGGCGTCATGAACATCATCCTGCGCACCGATTACCAGGGCGCCGAAATGTCGGCCTACACCAACGTCACCGAAGCCGGCGGCGGGAATATCCACCGCGGCTCGCTGATCGTCGGCCATGGCGACCTGGAAAACGACGGTTTCAACGTCATGGGCACGCTGTCGTTTACCAAGAACGAGCGGCTCGATTCGAAGCAGCGCGCGTTCGCCAACGGCTTCCAGCCGGGCCGCGGCCTGTCGCCGGACACCACCGGCACCCCGTATGCCAACCAGCTCACGGGCGCCGGTACGGCCCTGTCGGGCAAGGTGCCGGTGCTCGGCGCGGACGGCAAGCCGGACAACAGCTTCCTGTACGGAAACGACGGCGTCCATTACCTGCAAGCCAATCCGCTGAGCTTCCAGGGCAAGTGCGACAGCGTCGAGGGCATGTCGCAATACCAGACGGCGCTCTGGAAAGACGTGACCTCGCCGCTGCGCTCGACCTATTCCTGCGCCTATGACTACGGTGGCGACTACATCATGCAGTCGCCGTCGGAACAGACGAATCTGCTGATGCGCGGCACCTACAAACTGGCGCCGGAGCACAAGCTGTTCGTCGAGGCGATCGGTTCGCGCTCGCAAGTCATCTCGATCCTGACCCCGGCCCAGATTTCGACCTCGCTGGCCAACGGCAACGCCTATCCGGTCGGCGGCACCTACTACCAGGACCTGACGGCGATCATTCCGAACTTCGACCGTAGCAAGCCGATCATCTACAAATGGCGCGCCAATCCGCTGGGCGACCGTACCCAGGAAAACACGACCGAGAGCGCGCGCCTGCTGGTCGGCATGGAAGGCACGCTGCGCAACTGGGACTACAAGCTCGGCCTGTCGAAGGCGCAAAGCACCTCGCACATGTCGCTGCTCGACGGCTACGCGGTCACGACCGATTTCTACAAAGTGCTGGGCAGCGGCATCGTCAATCCGTGGTCGCTCGACGGCAGCCAGACCCAGGCGGCCATCGATGCGATCGAACGCACCAAATACCGCGGCGCCTTCCAGACCGGCAAGACGACCATGACCCAGCTCGACGGCACCATGTCGGGCGAACTGTTCCAGCTGCCGGCCGGCAAGCTGGCGATGGCCGCCGGCTTCGACCTGCGTCGCGAAAGCTATATGTACCGCCAGGACGTCGCCGCCGAGCCGATCCTGCTGTCGCCGGGCAATGACAACATGCCGAAGGCGACCCGTGACGTGAAGGCGCTGTTCGCGGAATTCATCGTCCCGGTCACCACCGACCTGGAACTGCAACTGGCAGTGCGCCACGACGACTACAGCGTCATCGGCGGCACCACGAATCCGAAGATCGCCTTCCGCTACCAGCCGAGCAGCTGGCTGCTGCTGCGCGGTTCGGCCAACAAGGGCTTCCTGGCGCCAAGCTTCACCCAGCTCTACACGGGAACGCTGCGCCAGGAACTGGCCAGCGGCGTCGTCGACAGCGTCGGTTGCGCGGCCCATCCGGGCGATGCGCGCTACTGCGCACCGGACCGTTTCGACTATCTGTCGGGCGGCAACCAGGCGCTCAAGCCGGAAACCTCGAAGCAGGGCACGCTGGGCATCGTGGTCGAGCCATTCAAGGGCTTCTCGGCATCGCTCGACTGGTGGGGTATCAATATCCAGAACCGCATCCTGAAGCGCAGCGCCACCGATATCCTGAAAAGCCCGACTGTGTATGCGGACAATATCTTCCGTAACCAGGACGGCACCATCGACTATGTCGAGGCGCGCTGGGTGAACGCGTCCGGCGTCAAGACCCGCGGCATCGACCTGGGCTTGCGCGGCGACGGCAAGTTCGAGGGCGGCTGGAAGTGGAGCGCCACCCTGGACGGCACCTGGACCGACAGTTTCAAATTCGCCGAAGTCGACGGCCAGCCGTACAAGGAATACGTCGGCCAGTTCTCCACGCGCGACCTGTACCTGAAATGGAAGCACAGCGCCACCTTCAGCGTCAGCCGCGGTGACTGGAACGTCTTGGTGAGCAACAACTTCGCGTCGGGCTACAAGGATCAATTGCCGAACGCAGGCAAGGGCGCGCCACCGAGCGGTTTCGATCCGGACGTGGCGAGCTACACCCGCTTCGGCCTGGCGACGACGTACAAAGGGTTCAAGAATACGGCGATCACCTTCGGCGTCCAGAACCTGTTCGACCGCGATCCACCGTTCACCGCGCACAACGTCGACGACGTCGTCGGTGCTGGCTGGGATCCACGCGTTGCCGATCCGCGTGGCCGCGCCTACACCCTGAACCTCACGTACAAGTTCTTCTGATTGTCCGTGGTTGACGCGAGCGCCGCATGACGACCAGCCGGCGCGCGTTCGCAGGCTGGCTGGCGGCGGCCGCCTCGCTTCCCTTGACGGCGGCCGCCGCGCCACGCCGGCGCCGTGCGGCGCCATCCACAATGAAACCCCTGATCAAACCTCCGCGCCTGCGGCCGGGCGACACCGTCGGCCTGATCGCCCCGGGCGGCTACACCACCGAAAAATCGATCGCCAAGGCGCGCCGCAACATCGAGTCGCTGGGGCTGAAGGTGCGCGAAGGCGCCAGCCTGCGCGAAGTGAACGGCAACTACGGCGGCAGCGTGCCGCAGCGCTTGGCCGATTTACACGCGATGTTCGGCGATCCGGAAATAAAAATGATCTGGCCGATCCGCGGCGGTTCCGGCTGTATTTCGCTGCTGGCCCACCTCGACTTCAAGCTGATCCGCGCCAACCCGAAGATTTTATTGGGATACTCGGACATCACGGCGCTGCACCTGGCGATCCATCAGCATGCGCGCCTCGTCACCTTCCACGGCCCGGTCGCGTCGTCGACGCTGACCCCGTATGCGATCGAGCACATGATGGCCGTGCTGTCCGACCCGCAGCCGACCTACACCATCCCGATGGCGCTGGAAAACAGCCGGCGCGCGCTGGAGGAACCCCAGTTCGCGACGCGCACCGTGCACGCGGGCGTGGCGACCGGCCCCCTCATGGGCGGCAACCTGAGCATGGTCGCGGCGCTGGCCGGCACGCCGTACGCGGCCGATTTCAAGGACAGCATCCTGTTCCTGGAAGAAGTGAACGAGGCGCCCTACCGGATCGACCGCTGGATGACCCAGCTCGATCTGTCGGTTGGTTTTGCCAAGGCGGCGGGCTTGATGGTCGGCGTCTGCGAGGAGTGCGGCCCGGAGCACGAAGACATTTCGCTCACCCTCGACCAGACCTTCGACATCCACCTGCAGCCGCTGTCGGTGCCGGCCGTGACCGGCTATTCGATCGGCCACATCCGCGACCAGTTCACGGTCCCGATGGGAATCCGCGCCACGCTCGATACCGAACGCCAGACGGTGACGCTGCTGGAGGCGGCGGTCAGCTAGCCAAAACGGCTGGGGTCAGGTCCGACATTCGGACATCCGCCTTGGCGCGAACGCAACCAGGGTGGTGCCGGCGTTAGTTGGTGACGCTGAAATTAAAGTTCAGCGGGTAGACCATCTCGCACGGTTCGCCCTGGCATTGCGCCGGCTTGTATTGCTGCAGCATCAGGAGCGTGGAGACGGCACGCACCAGCTGCGGTTCGGGCGCGCCATAGGTCGTGACACTCAGGGGTTTGCCATCCTTGCCCATCAGGACCTGCGCCCCGAGGTAACCGCTGGTCAGGCCAAGGTTCTCGTTGATACGGCGTACGGCATCGAGGATTCCACGTTCCCCCTTTGCCGGAAACGGCGGATCGTCGCCGTCCTCGAGGGCCGGATAGTGAACGCGCATGGCGTTTTTTTGGGCAGGCGTCAACGCGTCCCAGCCGGCGTCCAGAGGAAACGTGCTGGTGACGCGTGCCGTGGCAATGTTGCTGGCGAGCGTGGACTTCTTGATGGCGTAGCGGCCCGTCGCGATCTCCGGCGCGGGCAGGCCGGCGACGCGGCCATCCTCGAACAGACCTTCATAGGTGCGTCCGCTGCCGGCATAGACGATGGCGCCCTGGCCGTGGAACTTGTTGTCCTTCCACTGGCCCTTGTAGCTGCCGCCCGTAGTGAAGCTCGCTTCGCCATAGCCGTTGCGCTTGCCGTTGGCCCATTCGCCGACGTAATACGAGCGATTGGTATCGAGCTTCTCCCCTTTGCCATGCTGTCTGCCGTTGACGAACTCGCCCTGGTACTCGCCCATTGGTGGGGGAAATTCCAGATAGCCCTGTCCCTGCATAATCCCTGCCTTCAGTGGGCCCTTGTACGTCGAGCCGGCCCATTTCTTGACAACATCACCGCTCACTTCGCCGCGCACGAGTGTCGCTTCGACGCTGACATCGCCGGGTATATCGCGCCAGGCCAGCACGCCCTTGCCGCTGGCATAGCCCTCGACACAGGCGCCGCTCCAGCGCACTTGCGTGACAGAGGGCGCCATCATCCGTGCAATGCGGCAGTTCGCCTCGCCGAGCCAGGCAGGTTCGGCAGCCGAAGCCAGGACCGGAAGGCACAAGGTTGCCAGCAGAAATGCACGGCGACGGAGGGGAAAGGACATGATCGGATCCGTTGAGCGAGCTGGATGATGCTCGAATGCATCATTATGTGCCCGCTTTCCATTGCAAGTAAAGCAATGGAAAAAGGATCAGATATGCTGAGTCATGTACACATAGCCGTGCTGTTCGCCATCGATGCGGAACAGGTCGGGCAATTCGCCGGCAAACGTGAAGCCGCAGCGTTCGTACAGGCGGCGCGCCGGCAGGTTGCTCGATAAAACTTCGAGGTCGACCCAGTCGAGGCTTTCCTGCGTGCGCGCCCAGGCGAGGGCCGCAGCGATCAGGCGCTCGCCGAGTCCCTGGCGCCGACAGTCGCGGTGCACGCCCATGCCGAGCAGGCAGCGGTGACCGGACGCCCGTTCCGGCCGCGCGCGCAGGTCGACGTGGCCGCAGATGGCGCCATCGGCGTCGAGCGCGATCCAGGCGCGGCGCCAGCCCGGCGCGCCGACCTCGGCGCCGAGGCCGATGGCGAAGGCGGCGCGCTTGTCGGTCGCCCAGCGCGATTCGGCGCGCGCCATCGGCTGGAACAGGGGCGTGGCGCCGCGGCCGTTGTCTTGCAGGTGGTCGTCGAGATAGACGAACAGGGCCGGCAGGTCGGCGGGCGCGACGCTGTGGATGGTCGGCAGCACCGGCCCGCGCATGTTACAGCGCCCGTGCGATCAGGATCTTCTGGATGTCGCTGGTGCCTTCGTAGATCTGGCAGACGCGCACGTCGCGGTAGATGCGTTCTACGGGGAAGTCGGCCACGTACCCGTAGCCGCCGAACACCTGCATCGCGTTCGACACCACGCGCTCGGCCATCTCGGAGGCGAACAGCTTGGCCATCGCCGCTTCCTTCAGGCAGGGCAGTCCGGCATCCTTCATCGACGCCGCATGCAGGATCAGCTGGCGCGCCGCTTCGATCTGCATCGCCATCTCGGACAGGCGGAACTGCACCGCCTGGTGGTCGAAGATGGCTTTGCCGAAGCTGGTGCGGTCCTTGGCATAGGCCAGCGCGGCCTCGAACGCGGCGCGCGCCATGCCCACCGATTGCGAGGCGATGCCGATGCGTCCCCCTTCCAGGCCGGACAGGGCGATTTTATAACCCATGCCCTCTTCGCCGATCAGGTTGGCGGCCGGGATGCGGCAGTTCTCGAAGACGATCTGCGCCGTGTCCGAGGAATGCTGGCCCATCTTCTGTTCGATGCCGGCCACGATGTAGCCGGGTGTATTGGTCGGCACCCAGAACGCGCTGATGCCCTTTTTGCCGGCCGCCTTGTCGGTGACGGCCATGACGATGGCGACGTCGCCGTACTTGCCGCTGGTGATGAACTGCTTGGTGCCGTTGATGACGTAGTCGTCGCCGTCGCGGGTGGCCGTGGTGCGCAGGGCCGCGGCATCGCTGCCGGTGTGCGGCTCCGTGAGCGCGAAGGCGCCCAGCAGTTCGCCCTGGGCCAGCGGCACCAGCCACTGCTGCTTCTGCGCTTCGCTGGCGTACATCATGGCGATGCTGCAGACCGGGCAGTTGTTGACCGAAATGATGGTCGAGATGCCGCCGTCGCCGGCCGCGATTTCTTCCAGCACCAGCGCCAGCGACACGTAGTCGAGGCCCGCGCCGCCGTACTGCTCCGGCACCGCCACGCCGAAGGCGCCCAGTTGCGCCAGTTCCTTCAGCTCGGCCTGCGGGAAGGTGTGTTCCTTGTCCCAGCGGGCCGCTTGCGGGGCCAGGCGCTCCTGCGCAAAGTTGCGCAGGGCGTCGCGGATCATCTGGTGTTCTTCGGTCAGGATCATGGTGTCTCTTGTGTCGTTATCGTGTGAGCGGCTTACCAGGGAATCGGGTCGCCGTCGTGGTTCAGGAAAGTGCCGTTCGCATCCGGCGCCGCGTGCGCCAGCGTCGCGCGCAGGTCGCGCACGCTGTCTTCGACGCTGATGTCGGCGCCGGCGCCGCCCATGTCGGTCTGCACCCAGCCGGGGTGGAAGGCGATGCAGGTGGCGCCTTGCGCACCAAAAGTAAGGGCGGTATCGCGCAGCACCGAATTCAGGGCCGCCTTGCTGGCGCGGTAGAGCGAGCCGATGGCGCTGTTGCGCGCGCCGATGGAGCCCATGCGCGAGGACAGCACGCCGAGTTTGCCGCGCGTGGCCGCCACCAGCGGGGCGACGATCGGCAGCAGGCGCATGGCGGCCAGCACATTGGTGTGCATCACGGCGTCGAAATCGTCCTGGGTCGGGAAGCCGTCGCTGCGCGGGCCATACAGGCCGGCGACCAGCCAGGCGGTGTCGATCTTTTCGTCGTCGAGTTTCCAGCCCAGGCCGGCGATGGCCTCGGCGTCGTTGACGTCGAGGGCATGGGGCTCGGCGCCGAGCTGGGCCAGTTCGGCGAGGCCTTGCGGTGTGCGCGCGGTGGCGAGTACGCGCCAGCCGTCGGCGCGGTATTGGCGCACCAGTTCGTGGCCGATGCCGCGCGAGGCGCCGATGATCAGGGCAGTAGGCATGCTGTGGCTCCTTGCAGGAAGGATGGGGGAACGCGACGGCCGCATGGCCGCCGCGTACGACAAATTACACCATCTCGATCGCCATCGCGGTGGCTTCGCCGCCACCGATGCACAGCGCCGCCACGCCGCGCTTGCCGCCGGTCTTCCTCAAAGCGCCCAGCAGGGTGACGACGATGCGCGCGCCCGAGGCGCCGATCGGGTGGCCCAGTGCGCAGGCGCCGCCGTGGATGTTGACCTTGTCGTGCGCGATGCCCAGGTCGCGCATGGCGGCCATCGGCACGGCCGCAAAGGCTTCGTTGATCTCGAACAGGTCGACGTCGCCTGCCGTCCAGCCGGTCTTCTTGAACAGCTTGTGCATGGCGCCGATCGGGGCGGTCGTGAACAGGTTCGGTTCCTGGGCGTGGGTGGCGTGGCCGACGACGCGCGCGAGCGGGGTCAGGCCGAGTTCCTTGGCCTTCGATTCGCGCATCATGACCAGGGCCGCGGCGCCGTCGTTGATCGACGAGGACGAGGCGGCGGTCACGGTGCCGTCCTTCTTGAAGGCAGGACGCAGGGTCGGGATCTTGTCGATCTTGGCCTTCAGCGGGCCTTCGTCCTTCTCGACGACGACGTCGCCGCTGCGGGCGGCGACGCTGACCGGTGCGATTTCCCAGTCAAACGAGCCGTCGCTATTGGCGGCCTGGGCGCGCTTGACGGAGGTGATCGCAAAATTGTCCTGCTCTTCGCGGGTGAAGTTGTACGAAGCGACGCACTCTTCGGCGAAGGTGCCCATCGAGCGGCCTTCTCCCGTCTTTTCGTTGCGCGAGTAGGCGTCTTCCAGGCCGTCGAGCATCATGTGGTCGAACATCGGCGCATGGCCGATGCGGTAGCCGCCGCGCGCCTTCGGGATCAGGTAGGGGGCGTTGGTCATCGACTCCATGCCGCCGGCGACCACGACGTCGGCGCTGCCGGCGACCAGCTGGTCGTGGGCGAAGATCGCGGCCTGCATGGCCGAGCCGCACATTTTCGAGAGGGTGACGGCGCCGGTCGACAGCGGCAGGCCGGCCTTGATGAGGGCCTGGCGTGCCGGGGCCTGGCCCTGGCCGGCCATCAGGCAGTTACCGAAATACACGTGCTCCACGGATTGTGGATCGACGCCGGCGCGCTCGACCGCGGCCTTGATTGCCACCGCACCGAGGTCACTCGCCGTTTTCGAGGAAAAATCGCCCTGGAAGGCGCCCATCGGGGTACGGGCGGCGCCGACGATAACGACTGGATCATTCATTTTTTGGTTCTCCAAAAGGTGGCGCTGGTTTAATTGATTGCGCCGGGGTGGTGATCGGGTGGTGAAAACGGATGTGCTGCGGGTAAGGAAAAATGTCGTGCACCTCGCCCGCCAGGATGCGGTCCTTGTGCGCCTGCCACCAGGCGCGCGTCAACAGGTCCGCGTGATGCTGCATGAAGTGGTGGCGAATCTTCGCATTTCCAAGAAGGAAACGGCCGAATTGTTCGGGAAAGACGTCGTGCTTGCCGATCGGATACCAGGGCTCGGCCGCCATTTCCTCTTCCTCGTTGCGCGCTTCGGGAATATCGCGGAAGACGCAATCGGTCAAATAGTCGATTTCGTCGTAATCGTAGAACACGACCCGGCCTTGTCGCGTGACGCCGAAATTTTTATACAGCATATCGCCGGGAAAAATATTCGCGGCGACCAGGTCGCGGATGGCATTCCCGTATTCGCGCACGCCGTGTTCGAGCCGGGCCGCGTCGCCCGCCTTCTCGGCATCGAGCAGATACATATTCAGCGGCACCATGCGCCGTTCGATATACAGGTGCTTGACGATGATGCGCTCGCCTTCGATCTCGATCAGCGAGGGCGCGTGGTGGCGCAGCTCGCTTAACAATTCTTCGCTGAAGCGTGCCAGGGGGAACGCGACATCCGAATATTCGAGCGTATCGGCCATGCGTCCGACCCGGTCGTGGTGCTTCACCAGCAAATACTTTTCCTTGACCTGGGCGCGGGTCGTCTCTTTCGGGGCCGGATAAAAATCCTTGATCACCTTGAACACGTAGGGAAACGAGGGCAGCTCGAACACCAGCATGACCAGGCCGCGGATGCCGGGGGCGCTGCGGAAGCGGTCCGAGCTGTGCTTTAAATGCTGCAGGTAATCGCGGTAGAACAGGGTCTTGCCCTGTTTTTGCAGGCCGAGCAGGGTATAAATTTCGCTTTTTGGTTTACGCGTCAGCAGGCTGCGCAGGAATTGCACGTAGGCCGACGGCACTTCCATGTCGACCAAAAAATAAGCACGCGTAAACGAGAACAGGATGGCGATCTGTTCGTGGTCGGTCAATACCGCGTCGAGCACGAGTTCGCCGTTTTGGTCGTGCAGCACCGGAATCACAAACGGGTAGTCGCGCGCGCCATTGACCGCGCGGCCGACAATATACGCGCCCTTGTTCCGGAAGAACAGGTTCGATAAGACGTGGAATTGCTGGTTCGGCTCGGCCTTGTCGAGACCGAAGGCTTGTACCATCCGCGCTTCGACCAGCGCGACGTCGCGATCGAGCGCGGCGAACGGGCGGGCGAGCTGGAAATGGGTGACGATGCGTTTCAGTGCAACGCGCAGGCCATCGCTCGCGGGGTAAACCACGCGGTAGGTCGGCAGCGGCTCGTCGGTGTCGATGTACTCGGTGGAGATCACCGGGCGCACGAAAATAAAATCGTTGTGATAATAAGTACGGTGCAGGATGTGGCAGCTGACCGAATTGAAAAAGGTTTCGGCCAGTTCCGGCTGCTTGTGGCCGGACAGCAGGCCGATGTAGTGCAGCTTGATTTCGCGCCAGACGTGGTCGGCCAGGTCGTCGGGCGCGTAATCGTCCTCGAGCGCCTGCACGGCTTCCTGCACGCGCTGGTCGTAATAGTCGATGCGCTCGCGCGCGGCGCGTTGGGCGACGGGCCAGCTGGCGGTCTCGAAATGGCGTTTCGCCGCCTGGCTGGCTTCGCGGAACAGGCGGTAATGCTTGTCGAAGCCGTCCAGGATCGTGCGCGCGATGTCGAATGCGATCTGGGAAGACAGCAGTTTGGGGAACGCAACTTGTGTCATCGTTCGTTTCGCGCCTGGGTTTTATATCGCGTGGACACAGCGTGCCCACGCGACAAACAACAATTACATCGTCTCGCCAAACAGCTCACGCCCGATCAACATGCGGCGGATTTCGCTGGTGCCCGCGCCGATTTCGTAGAGCTTCGCATCGCGCCAGAGACGACCGACCGGATACTCGTTGATATAACCATTCCCGCCCAGGGTCTGGATCGCCTCGCCGGCCATCCAGGTCGCCTTTTCGGCGCTGTACAGAATCGCGCCGGCGGCGTCCTTGCGCAGGGCGCGCACGGCGGCGGCATTGTTGGCGCGGTCGCAGGCCTGGCCGACGGCGTACACATACGCGCGGCAAGCCATCATGGTCGAATACATGTCGGCGATTTTCCCCTGCATCAGCTGGAATTCGCCGATCGCCTGGCCGAACTGCTTGCGCTCGTGGATATAAGGAACGACCGCGTCCATGCAGGCCGCCATGATGCCGAGCGGGCCGCCGGAAAGCACGGTGCGCTCGAAATCCAGGCCCGACATCAGCACGTTCACGCCCTTGCCGAGGCCGCCGAGCACGTTTTCGACCGGCACTTCGCAATCCTGGAACACCAGTTCGCCCGTGTGCGAGCCGCGCATGCCGAGTTTATCGAGCTTTTGCGCGATCGAAAAACCTTTATAGCCTTTTTCGATCAGGAAGGCGGTCATGCCGCGCGGGCCCGCTTCGAGGTCGGTCTTGGCGTAGACCACCAGGGTGTCGGCGTCCGGACCATTCGTGATCCACATCTTGTTGCCGTTCAGGACGTAATGGTCGCCCTTCAGGTCGGCGCGCAGCTTCATGCTGACGACGTCGGAACCGGCGTTCGGCTCGGACATCGCCAGGGCGCCGATGTGTTCGCCCGAGATCAGCTTCGGCAGGTATTTGCGCTTTTGTTCTTCGGTGCCGTTGCGTTTGATTTGATTCACGCACAGGTTCGAGTGGGCGCCGTAGGACAGGCCGACCGAGGCCGAGGCGCGCGAGATTTCTTCCATCGCGACGATGTGGGCCAGGTAGCCCATGTTGGCGCCGCCGTATTCC
>Ga0213836_100609_pt1 | contig 28023 bp, 25 predicted proteins | sample SWPATP03_FD_160578 | JGI IMG/M metagenome (GOLD analysis project Ga0213836, IMG submission 160578) | Coastal seawater microbial communities from Marineland, Florida, United States - SWPA TP0 #3 | ecosystem: Environmental > Aquatic > Marine > Coastal | place: USA: Florida | collected 2016-08-05
TACACGTGGTCGAGACGGTTCGAGACGGCGCCGATCTTCGAGCGCAGGGCGCTCACGTCGTCGATCGCGGTCGCCATCAGGTCGATGGTGGCGTTGGCGGTCGCCGTCAGTTCGGTGCGGGTGTTGTCGGCGGTGCCGGGGGTGCCGTCGGCCTTGAAGCCGGTGGCCGCGGCCAGGATGTTGACCTGGACGGTGTCGATCAGCTCGGTCTTGAAGTTGCCGACCATCTTTTCCGACGAATCGGCGCCGATCTGGAAGGTGATGCCGGCGGCGGCCGACAGCTTGCCGGTCTTCGAGAGCAGGGCGGTGCCGCCGAACTTGGTGTTGCTGAAGATGTTGCTCAGTTCGTCGGTCAGGGAATTGAATTCTTTCTGCATCGCGGTCTGGTCGTCGGTCGACGACGAGGCATCGGCGGCCTGGGTTGCCAGGTCCTTCATGCGCGTCATGATGTTGGTGACTTCGTCCAGCGCGCCTTCGGCGGTTTGCAGCATCGACACCGAATTCTGGGTGTTGCGCATCGCGACAGCCATGCCGCTCGTCTGCGACTTCAGGCGCGTCGCGATTTGCAGGCCGGCGGCGTCGTCGGCGGCCGAGTTGATGCGGAAACCGGTCGACAGGCGGGTCATCGAGGTCGACAGCTTCGACTGGGTCGAGGTCAGGGAATTTTGTGCGGACAGCGAGGCGGCGTTGGTGTGAAGGCTCAGCATGATGTGTTCTTGTCTGGTTAATGAGCAGCACAGCTGCTCTCACCATTACAAGACGACCGCTTCCAGGCATTCATTAAGTGCTGTGTGGAAATAAAAAAGCCAGCCGGTCGAGCGGCTGGCCTTTTCACACGTCCCGCTCGGAGACGTTCAGGATTACTGCAGCAGCGACATCACCATCGACGACATCTGGTTGGTCTGCTTGAGCATCGCGGTGCCGGCTTGCATCAGCATCTGGTTCGACGTCATCTTCGCGCTTTCCGAGGCGAAGTCGACGTCCATGATGCGGCCGGTGGCGGCTTGCGTGTTGGTGCTCACGTTCGACAGGTTGTTATACACGTGGTCGAGGCGGTTCGAGACGGCGCCGATCTTCGAGCGCAGGGCGCTGACGTCGTTGATGGCGGTGGCCAGCTTGTCGATCGAGCCGTTGGCGGCGGTGGCGGTCGAGACTTCGGCGCCGGCAGCGGCGGTCGCGGTGCCGTCGGCCTTGAAGCCGGTGGCGGCCAGGGCGATGTTGGCGTGCACGTTCGTGACCAGCTCGGTCGAGAAGTTGCCGACCATCTTTTCCGACGAATCGGCGCCGATTTGGAAGGTGATGCCGGCGGCGGCCGACAGCTTGCCGGTCTTCGACAGCAACTCGGTGCCGCCGAACTTGGTGTTGCTGAAGACGTTGCTCAGTTCGTCGGTCAGCGAGTCGTATTCCTTCTGCATCGCGGTCTGGTCGGCGGTCGAGGACGAGGCGTCGGCCGACTGGGTCGCCAGGTCTTTCATGCGGGTCAGGATGTTGGTGACTTCGTCGAGCGCGCCTTCGGCGGTCTGCAGCATCGAGACGGAATTCTGGGTATTGCGCATTGCGACGGCCATGCCGCTGGTCTGGGATTTGAGGCGGGTGGCGATCTGCAGGCCGGCGGCGTCGTCGGCGGCCGAGTTGATGCGGAAGCCGGTCGACAGGCGGGTCATCGAGGTCGACAGCTTCGACTGGGTCGACGACAGGGAATTTTGTGCGGACAGCGAGGCGGCGTTGGTGTGAAGGCTCAGCATGGTAGGGCTCCAGTGGGTAGGTTCAGGGGGCAGCGCATCTGCTCTCACAAGTACAAGACGACCGCTGCCGCCAGTTCATTAAGTGCCGCACGGAAATATTTTTCAGGGCGACCCGAAAACAAAAAAGCCAGCCGGGTAAGCGGCTGGCTTTGGTACTCCCGGCGCGATGGCGCCGGAGCGTAGCGGGATTACTGCAGCAGCGACATGACCATCGACGACATCTGGTTGGTCTGCTTGAGCATCGCGGTGCCCGCTTGCATCAGCATCTGGTTCGAGGTCATCTTGGCGCTTTCCGACGCGAAGTCGACGTCCATGATGCGGCCGGTGGCAGCTTGCGTGTTGGTGCTGATGTTCGACAGGTTGTTGTAGACGTGGTCGAGGCGGTTCGAGACGGCGCCGATCTTCGAGCGCAGGCCGCTGACGTTATCGATGGCGGTAGCGAGCTTGTTGATGGTGGCGTTGGCGCTGGCGGCGTTGATTTCGGTGCCTGCGGCGGCGCCGGCGCTGCCGTCGGCCACGAAGCCGGCCGAGGCTGCCAGGATCTTGGCGTGGACATTGGTCACCAGTTCGGTGCTGAAGTCAGCTGCCATCTTTTCCGACGAATCGGCGCCGATCTGGAAGGTGATCGAAGCCGACAGCTTGCCGGCATCCGACAGCAGGGCGGTGCCGCCGAACTTGGTGTTGCCGAAGATGTTGCTCAGTTCGTCGGTCAGCGAGTCGTATTCCTTCTGCATCGCGGTCTGGTCGGCGGTCGACGACGAAGCATCGGCCGACTGGGTCGCCAGGTCTTTCATGCGGGTCAGGATGTTGGTGACTTCGTCGAGCGCGCCTTCGGCGGTCTGCAGCATCGAGACGGAATTCTGGGTGTTGCGCATTGCGACGGCCATGCCGCTGGTCTGGGATTTCAGGCGGGTGGCGATCTGCAGGCCGGCGGCGTCGTCGGCGGCCGAGTTGATGCGGAAGCCGGTCGACAGGCGGGTCATCGAGGTCGACAGCTTCGACTGGGTCGACGACAGGGAATTTTGTGCGGACAGCGAGGCGGCGTTGGTGTGAAGGCTCAGCATGGTAGGGCTCCAGTAGGTTGTTCATGGAGCAGCGATCTGCTCTCACAGGTACAAGACGACTGTTTCCGCAAATCCATTAAGTGCCGTACGGAAATTATTTTCAGAAGAAGGTGGACGGGTATAATTTCCCGACCGCGAACGCGCGCCGATGAGGAAACAGTCATGGATCAAACAGTGGAGCATGCCTGCCCGGTGTGCAGCAGCCCGAGTGCGTTATACGACGTCGTCGACTTCAACAAGAATTGCGGCGAGGCGTCCGGCGTCTTCCTGCCCCTGTCCGGCGTGCCGATCTACTACCGCCGCTGCGGCGCCTGCGCCTTCACCTGGGCGCCCGAGTTCAGCGGCTGGGGCGACGAGGATTTCCTCAACCATATATATAACGAGGATTACGTCACCGTCGATCCCGACTACCTGGCCGCGCGTCCGCAAGCCAACGCGGGCGTGATCGTCGATTCCTTCGGCAAGGATCGCGCGCGCATCCGCCACCTCGACTACGGCGGCGGCAACGGCACCCTGAGCGCCTTGCTGACGGCCCAGGGCTGGGACTCGACCAGCTTCGACCCTTTCCCCGGCGACGGCACCGCGCCCGAAACGCTCGGCAAATTCAACCTGATCACCGCCTTCGAAGTGTTCGAACACGTTCCCGACGTCGACGCCCTGATGCGCGGCCTGGCCGGCCTGATGGACGAACAATGCCTGGTCTTGTTCACGACCCTGCTCAGCGACAGCAACATCGAACCGCACGGGCGCCTGACCTGGTGGTACGCCTCGCCGCGCAATGGCCACATCAGTCTGTTCTCGGAGCGCAGCCTGGGGCTGCTGGCCGAAAAATACGGGCTCACCTTCCGCAGCTTCAGCGGGTCGACGCATTGTTTTTATAACAGGTCGCCGGACTGGATCAAGCTGGGATAGCAGGGGAGGGCGGCGCCGCGGCGTAGGATCGGGCAAAATATTCGCCCCTTCCCATGCGCCTGGATCGATTATGGACGGAGCGAGCACCCCATCAAGCCCGGGCCCGTCCGGCAGCGCCACCTAACCCATTCCCGGACGCCAAGGAAGTGAAGGGATGGTGATAATCGGTGGATGTTGTTCAGCAACACGAATTAAAATCATTCTCCAAACCAAGTATTCTTTTATTGTTGCAGTATGACAATGGTTGTATGATTTTCCCATTACAACAATTAGGGGTTTGGAATGGGATCGTACGTTAATCGGAATTTGGCTAACGATGAGCAGGTTATGTACGAAGCGCAGGTTTCGTGGACGTCGCAGTGGCTGCTGATTCTTCTCGGCTTGGCGACAGTGATGGTGATGGGACTTGGACTTATTTTCTGGGCGGCCGCACTTATCAACGTGCTGACCACTGAGCTCGTGATTACCAACAAGCGTGTCATTGCGAAGTTCGGGCTTATTAGCCGCAAGACGGTCGAGCTGAAGAATAGTCGTGTCGAAAGCGTCCAGGTCGATCAGTCAATCATGGGTCGCATTCTGAATTTCGGAAGCATCGTCGTTTCGGGCGCCGGGGGGCCGCAAGCTCCCATCCCGAATATCTCGTCGCCATTGGCATTCAGGTCAAAGCTGAACGAGCTCACGGAGGAGCGGCAAGAGCGCGCAGCAGCGTAATACTGCAGATGTACAAAAGGCCAGCCGACGCTGGCCTTTTTAATTTGACGGGTACGTTTAACGTGGCCAGAGTAATCAGTCTGGAAGGATGCGCTCCAGCGAAAGGCGTCGGTGTCAGGTCTGACATTCAGACACGTTCTCTGCCATAGCCAGCAATCTTCACACTACCCGGATTACTGTCGTTAGTTAACCTAGCGCGAGGTTCGACAGCATCACCGAGCTGGCCTCCTAATCAACAGGTCATTTTCCGACGCTGGGCCTGCTCGCACGCGCTGCGGTACAATACCGCTCCCGCATGCGCGGCGCATCGCTGCCGCCCTCGAATCCTTCTTCGCACCATGACTCTCGAAACAACTTCCCCGCGCGCCGCCAGCGGGCGCCGCCTGTCGGTCGCACCCATGATGGACTGGACCGACCGCCACTGCCGCGTCTTCCACCGCCAGATCACGCGCCATACCTGGCTGTACACCGAGATGGTGACCACCGGCGCTCTCGTGTATGGCGACGTCGCGCGCCACCTGCGCTACGACGAGGTCGAGCATCCGATCGCCCTGCAATTGGGCGGCAGCGAGCCGGCCGACCTGGCGAAAAGCGCGAAGCTGGGCCAGGAGTGGGGCTATGACGAGATCAACCTGAACTGCGGCTGTCCGTCCGAGCGGGTGCAGCGCGGGGCGTTCGGCGCCTGCCTGATGAACGAGCCGCAGCTGGTAGCCGACTGCGTCAAGGCCATGCGCGATGCGGTCTCGATCGACGTCACGGTGAAACACCGCATCGGCATCGACAAGAACGAGGACTACGGCTTCGTGCGCGATTTCGTCGGCACCATTGCCGACGCCGGCTGCCGCACCTTCATCGTCCACGCCCGGAATGCGATTCTGAAGGGCCTCTCGCCCAAGGAAAACCGCGAAATCCCGCCGCTGCGCTACGAAGTCGCCTACGAACTCAAGCGCGAGTTCCCGGAACTGGAAATCATCATCAACGGCGGCGTCAAGACCGACGACGAGATCGCGCTGCACCTGGAGCACGTGGATGGCGTCATGCTCGGCCGCGAGGCTTACCACAACCCCTACATGATGGCGAACTGGGATGCGCGCTTCTATGGCGCCGACGTGGCGCCGAAATCGCGCGCCGAGATCCTGGCGGCGATGGTGCCGTATATCGCCGCCCAGCTGGCCGAGTATGGCCCCGTCGGGCTCAAGCTCAACAGCATTACGCGCCACATGCTGGGCCTGACCGCCGGCCTGCCGGGCGCACGCGTGTTCCGTCAAATGCTGTCGGATCCAAAAAAACTGGCGAACGCCGACCCGCGACTGCTGCTCGAAGCGGCAGCCCAGATCCGCAACATGTAGTGACCGGGGAGGCCGGCAATCGGCCTCCTTCCCCGTGCGTCCTACCCTTCCGTCTCAATCTCCTATCTTATTGCTTTTTAGCATTATCGAATTCGTCATTTCGCTTGCCCTGAGTCACTCTGTATGGTGACAACGACAAGAACGGGCGTTCACTTTCTCTTTCGTGTAGGAAATTTGCTACACGGAAACGAAGATTTGTGTAGACATGTCAAGCCTGCGCTTGCTCAAGGGCAAGAGCCAATCCATAATTTCAGCCATGGGATTGCGATTCGAATCTGATCAACAGACAGGGAAGGGCGAAATGAATTTATCGAAGATGAAAGTCGGCGTGCGCTTGGGGCTGGGTTTTGCCCTGGTGCTGGCGCTGCTCGTTGTGGTGACGGTGGTGGGCATCCTGCGCATGGCGCAGATCCAGGACCGCCTCGACCACGTGGTCAGCGTCAACAATGTATCGAGCCGTGCCGTCATCGAGATGCGCAACAACGTCCATGACCGCCTCGCTTCGCTGCGCGTCCTGACCCTGATGACGGAAGCTGCCGAGATGGAACCTGAACTCAAGAAGTTCAAGGAACAGACCGCCAAGTACGAAGAAGCGCAGAAAAAGGTCAGCCGTCTGTTCGCCGAAGGCGGAACCGATGGCGAGAAATCCCTGCTGGCTGAAGTCAAGGGCCACGAAGCGACCGCCATGCCGGCCATCGCCAAGGCCTCCGAGCTGTACCTGGCCAACGACGCCATGAGCGCGACCCGCGTCATGATCAAGGAAGTGCGTCCGGTGCAGAAGAAGTGGACCGAAGCGCTGGACAAGCTCGTTGCGATGGAAGACAAGCAGAGCGCCGAAAGCCAGGTCGAAGCCGAAGCATCGTTCACCAACGCCCGCAACTTCATGCTGGCCATGCTGGTCGCTGCCGTCGCCATGGGTGTGGCCGCCGCCTGGGTCATCAGCCGCGGCCTGATCAAGCAGCTCGGCGGCGAGCCGGACTACACGGCAAAGATCGCCGGCAGCATCGCCCACGGCGACCTGGCCATTGCCATCGACACCCGCACCGCCGAACGCGGCAGCCTGCTGGCCGAGATGAACGAAATGCGCAACAGCCTGGTCAAGATCGTCGGCCAGGTGCGCCGCGGCACCGAGACGATCGGCACCGCCTCGCGTGAAATCGCCGCCGGCAACATCGACCTGTCGTCGCGTACCGAACTGCAGGCCAGCTCGCTGGAAAAGACCGCTTCGGCGATGGAAACCCTGACCACCACCGTCAAGCAGAACGCGGAACATGCCCGTGAAGCCAACCAGCTCGCAGCCAGCGCGTCGGACGTGGCCCGCAAGGGCGGCGACGTGGTCTCGCAAGTGGTCGGCACCATGGGCGAGATCAATAGCTCGGCCAACAAGATCGCCGACATCATCAGTGTCATCGACGGCATCGCCTTCCAGACCAACATCCTGGCGCTGAACGCCGCGGTGGAAGCGGCACGTGCCGGCGAACAAGGCCGCGGTTTCGCGGTCGTGGCCTCGGAAGTGCGTAACCTGGCCCAGCGTTCGGCAGCGGCCGCCAAGGAAATCAAGACCCTGATCGGCGACTCGGTCGAGAAGGTCGAGCGCGGCAGCAAGCTGGTCGGCCAGGCCGGCGTGACGATGGAAGAAGTCGTCGCCAGCGTCAAGCGCGTCACCGACATCATGGGCGAGATCGCCAGCGCCAGCGCCGAGCAGAGCGCCGGCATCGAACAGGTCAACATGTCGATCATCGAGATGGACAGCATGACCCAGCAAAATGCGGCGCTGGTCGAAGAAGCCGCCGCCGCAGCGCAGAGCCTGCAGGACCAGGCCGGCGAACTCGGCCGTGTGGTCAGCATCTTCAAGCTGGTTGAAGGCGAAGAGCAGGCGGCGCCGGCGCCGATTGCTGCAGCGGCGCCGAAGACGGCCAACCTGCCGGCGGTGCGTACGCCGGCGGCACGTCCGGCACGTCCGGCGGCAGCACGCCCGGCACTGAAGAAGAGCGCCGCCAGCGCAGCACCGGTTAAGCCGAAGAAGGCGCCGGTTGCCGCAGGCAGCGACGAATGGGAAGAATTTTAATTTTTAAACTTACGGCGCAACCGGCCGGACTCACTGAAAGACCGCAGCAATCAGCGGCTCATTAATAAAACTGATAGGAACGACAATCATGAAAAAAACTAGCCTGCGCTTTATCGCCACCCTCGCATTCGCCACCATCGCCGGCTCGGCATTCGCTGGTGAAACCCCGGCCTCGTTCGACCCGTCGAAGTGCAAGGTCGAATACCCGAAGGCCTCGCTGATGAACGAAGAGCAGGGCACGACCACGATGTCGTTCCTCGTCAACAGCGACGGCAGCGTCGCCGATTCGAAGCTGGACAAGTCGAGCGGTTTCAAGGGCCTCGACAACGCCGCCAAGAAAGGCCTGAGCGCCTGCAAGTTCAAGCCGGGCACGAAGGACGGTTCGCCAGCCCAGACCTGGGCCAAGGTCGACTACGCATGGAAGCTCGACTAATCCTCGTATTAGTCAGCAGCAACGACAGCCGGCCTTGTGCCGGCTGTTTTGTTTTGTGCGGCACGCTTCTCCCCATTCGATGGCGTGCTGATCCGTGCGCTGGCATAACGCCCGACGAGGTAGCATAAGGTTTCCAGTTTGTAAATGGATTCGGGCCAAATGAATAGCTGTTCGCTAGGACGTTTGGCTGACGTGATCACACACCGAACAACAAGGAGCATTTCATGAAACGCATTCTCGTCACCGTCGCCGCTGCCCTGATCAGCACCGCCGCCTTCGCGCCTGTCGCACAGGCGCAGCACAACCGCACCGAAGTCATCGTCGTGCAAAAAGCGCCGCCTGCGCTGCGCCGCGAAGCGGTGCCAGCGGCACGCCGCGGCTACGAATGGATCCCGGGTTACTGGAACTGGACCGGCCGCAAATATGTCTGGACCAGGGGCCACTACGAGAAAGTGCGCCGCGGCTACGTTTACGCCCGTCCCGAATGGCGCCAGGGCGATAACGGCTGGACGCTGCAGCGCGGCGGCTGGCGCGCCGGCGACCGCGATGGCGACGGCGTCCGTAACCGCGACGATGCGCGTCCGAACAACCCGAACCGTAACTGATCGGAAGGTGCTGCCCACGGCCGGCACCTGCGAAAAGGCCACCTGAGGTGGCCTTTTTTGCGCGCATGACCGGAAACACCTGCAATAGTTTGCTGACAAAAATGTATCGATTGTAAGCACTTGCATCAGTTCTACTGTGCGCAAGCACCTTTGGCTATAGTGATTTCACACCGAACCGAAAGGAGCACTACCATGAAAAAAATTCTCTTCACAGTTGCAGCTGCCGTGATCAGTACCGCCGCCTTCGCCCCGGTTGCACAAGCACAGCACAACCGTACCGAAGTCATCGTCGTGCAAAAGGCGCCGCCTGCGCTGCGCCGCGAAGCGATTCCAGCGGCACGCCGCGGCTATGAATGGATTCCGGGTTACTGGAACTGGACCGGCCGTCGCTACGCCTGGGTTGGCGGCCACTACGAGCGCGTCCGCCACGGCTATGTCTACGCCCGCCCTGAATGGCGCCGCGGCGACAACGGCTGGACGATGGAGCGCGGCGGCTGGCGCAACGGCCCACGCGGCGACCGTGACGGCGACGGCATCCCGAACGGCGTCGAGCGCGCCAACCGCGACCGCGATGGCGACGGCGTGCGCAACCGCGACGATGCGCGTCCGAACAACCCGAACCGTTATTGATCGGGCGGAGCAGGCGCGAGCCGGCTCCCGCAATGAAGAAGGCCACCGCGAGGTGGCCTTTTTTTTACTGCAACTTCTGGAATTACTTGTAGTAGCCGCTCGAGAAGACCATGTCGTCGGCCTTTTCGAAGTACACGGTCTTGGCCTGGATTTCCTTGGTGACCGGGTTAGGCCACTTGTAGTCTGACGTGCCCTTGCCGGCGGCCTTGGCCTTGCCGACGATGTCCTTGATGAACTCCTTGCCGTCCGCGTCCTTCAGGGCCGAGACGTCCTTGCCGATCAGCTTGCCATTGGTGCCGTGCGCCAGCACCGTGCCGTTCAGGTCGTACACCGAAATGTACAGGTCGCGGTCGACGAACTGACCTTTGTTGTTCGAAATCTCGGCCAGGGTCTTGTCCTTGCCGTTGGCTTTCAGGAAGGCAGTCGCCTTCTTGACCATCGCCGTGGCTTCTTCCTTGGTGCCGTGATCGGCAGCAAACGACGGCACCGACATGATCAGGGCGGCCGAGACGGCCAGCGTGCGGAATACTGCTTTCATAGTCATCCTTTAAGAATAAAACGCTTGAGTGCGTAAGGGGGGTATCGGCACGAATTTGCATTGCTGAAGGGCAGTCGCCGAATCACAACACTTATTCTAAATAAGGCCGTGGCTATAACCACGAGTTAATTCTTTTGCCGTACGTCAATATAGAATACAGAAAAAACCCACCTTGAGGCAAAGAATAATGAACTTGCGTAATCTGAAGATCGGCACCCGCCTGGCCGCCGGTTTCGGCACGCTGCTGGCCTTGCTGGCCGTCGTTGTGCTCATCAATATCGTGCTGAGCAACGCCAATCGCAGCCGCCTGACCGCGGGCATAGCAGCCGCCAACCAAAAGACCGTCCTGGTGGCCACGATGAAGAGCGCCCAGCTGCAAAGCGGCATCGCGATTCGTAACATCGGCCTGCAGAGCGATGTGGGGGCGATGCAGAAGGAAGAGCAGCGCATCAAGGAGTTGCATACACGCTACACCGGCGCCCGCGACGCCCTGCTGGCACTGAGCCTGGGCAGCGCCGAGCAGCAACGCCTGGCCGAGATTGCCCGCATCGACGCCGCCTTGCAAAAGCCGTTCAAGGAAGCGCTTGGCCAGGCGCTGGCCTTCGATGGCGAAGGCGCCATCAAGACCATCGTCACCCAGATCGATCCGCTGAACCAGGCTGCCCAGGCGGAAATGGATCAGCTGGTCACGCAGGCGAATGGCGCCACCAAGGCCGTGCTGACCGAGGCCGCCGGCCAGGACCGCCAGCTCGAGCTGATCACGCTGGTGATCAGTGCGGTGGCGATTGCCGCCGGCGCGCTGTTCGCCTGGCTGATCACGCGCACCATCGCCGGGCCGCTGCACGAAGCCGTCTCGGTCGCCGAGCGCGTGGCGGGCGGCGACCTGACCTCGCGCATCGAGGCCAGCGGCCGCGACGAAATCACGCGCCTGTATGCGGCGCTGCGCACGATGAACGACAGCCTCGCCACCATGGTCGGCGACGTGCGCAACGGCACCGACAGCATCGGCACCGCCTCGCGCGAGATCGCCGCCGGCAATCTCGACCTGTCCAGCCGCACCGAGCAGCAGGCAAGCGCGCTCGAAGAAACCGCATCGTCGATGGAAGAACTGACCGCGACCGTGCGCCAGAACGCCGATAACGCCCAGCAAGCCAATGTGCTCGCGGAATCGGCCTCCGGCGTGGCGCGCCGCGGCGGCGCGGTGGTGGCGCAAGTCGTGGAAACGATGGGCGCGATCAACGCGTCGTCGAAGAAGATCGTCGACATCATCAGCGTCATCGACAGCATCGCTTTCCAGACCAACATCCTGGCGCTGAACGCCGCGGTGGAGGCGGCGCGTGCCGGCGAGCAGGGACGCGGCTTCGCCGTGGTCGCCTCCGAAGTGCGCTCGCTGGCGCAGCGCTCGGCCACCGCCGCCAAGGAAATCAAGGCGCTGATCGACGACTCGGTGGCCAATGTCGGCGTCGGCAGCACCCTCGTCGCCGAAGCTGGCGACACCATGACCGAGATCGTTTCGAGCGTGCACCGCGTCACCGAGATCATCGCCGAAATCCGTTCCGCCAGCGCCGAGCAGAGCGCCGGCATCGAAGAGGTCAACCAGGCCATCGGCCAGATGGACCAGACCACCCAGCAGAACGCCGCGCTGGTCGAGGAGGCTGCGGCCTCGGCCGAGGCAATGGAAGACCAGGCGGCCGCGCTGGCGCGCCTGGTGTCGGTGTTCAAGCTGGGCGATGCGCAGCCGCGCCTCGCGGTCAGCAGCGCACCAGCGCCCGGCGAGCGCAAGACCGCGCCTGCGCGCCGGTTGGCACTGGCTGGCGAGCCCTGGAGCGAGCACTGATTTACGCGGTCGAAGGCAATAGGGAAGGGCTGCCGCGGCAGCCTTTTTTGTTGGGAATAGGCGTCATCGTCGCCACCCGGAATTGCAAAAAATACATCTCCATTTGTACGATATTGATTATTTTTTTGCAATTGACCGCGATCATTTCAGTCAATAGCTTGCCGTGACGGCGCGCTCTCAGCGGCGCTTCCTGTTTTTCTCTGGATCGATCGGCCCGGATACTCCTCGAATCGAACACAAGGCAGATGCCGGCCATGCCGTGCACGTCGCATGGCTGGGTCGGCCATTGAACCAACTTCTACTGGGCTTGGTGGATTTCCTGGTCGCCCTTCGTCGGCCTGTTCATCGCGCGCGTATCGCGCGGAAGCACCATCCGCGAATTCATCCTCGGCACGGTGCTGGCGCCGGCGCTGGCCACCTTCCTGTGGTTTTCCATCTTTGGCGGCTCCGCGTTGTACCGGGAAATCTGGCAGCACGTCCTGTTCGCCGCCGCCGCCAAGGCCTACGTCGCGATCGCCATGTTCGCCATGTCCGACGCCATGCCGTTAGGGGCCATCATGTTGGGCATGGCGACGCTGCTGGTCTTCGTGTTTTTCGTCACTTCGGGCGACTCGGCAGTGCTGGTGCTGGGGATGATGAGTACAAAGGGCAACCTGAATCCGCCGGTCCGCATCAAGATCTTCTGGAGCGTCCTGATCGCCGGTATCGCCATCAGCCCGCTGGTGGCCGGCGGCCTGAAAGCGGTGCAGACGGCGACGATCCTGTTTGCCCTGCCATTCGCGCTCGTCATCGTGCTGATGACGGTGTCACTGGCGCGCGCCCTGCGCGAGGACTGGATCGCCGACGCCGCGCGCGAGCGCGACCTGCGGCGCAGGATGCGTGAAATGATCGCCAAATAAGGGTTGGGGCGGCGGGCAGGCCGCTTCGGGCGAACAAAAAAAGGGTCACACGCCGAAGCATGTAACCCTTTCTTTCTACTGCGAATTCTTGGGGGGGCTGATGGGGCTTGAACCCACCACAACAGGAATCACAATCCTGAGATAAAGGCATCGATGCCAATCCCTCGGCCTCGCTGAAGCTGCCTAGACAGTTGTACATAATCAATGTACGCTGAACATGTTTTTCTAACTCATGGATTGACATGGCTCGACAGCGATTAAAGCACCTTACTAAGGCATACCCGCAGACTACCATCCGACAACGGTTGGAAGCGTTTCTTTTAGATAATATTGGAGTGGTGGTTACTACCGACCAGTTAAGGCAAATCGCGAGAGACCCCAAGGAGGGGATTTTGCGAGAGAACTGGCATCAACGACTCTCCGAATTGAGGACGGATTACGGTTACACCATTCTGTCCAACCGCGACGATCGGAGCCTGAAACCCGGTGAATACTGTCTTGAGTCAAATGTAAGAAGAGAAACAGCGAAAGTCAGGCGGGCTATCAATGCAAAAATAAGGAAAGCTCTGCTCGACCAGTCCCCTGTATGTGCGTATCCAGGCTGCGGTTTGCGTGACGGAGAGATAGATCCTGTTGGCGGTGGTACGGTTCGGTTGCAGGTGGACCATAAAACGGCACATGACCACGACGATAGCGGCCTCAATGAAATACAAAACTACCAGTTGCTGTGTGGCCGCCATAACGTGACGAAAAAAAACCTGTGGGACGACCAGACCGGTAAACTGAATATCCGCGCAATTTTGCAGGCTATCCCGCAATCAGATAAGGCCGTCGCACGAGACTGGCTTAATCACTATTTTTCTAAAGAAGACGAGAATAAATAGCCTTGTTGTGGTTTTTTCTCTACAAGTGATGACAACGCGTGCGGTGGGTTTTGAGCATCAATTACGTTATAGGAATAATTGGAATCGTTTGATTTTAACGTTCTCAATCTGTGCTCCGTAATTTCTGCGGTGTTGGTAAACCCTCCGCGTGCAGCAGCGTGTTTGTCACTGATAGGGTGCTTGTGCTCCACCAAAATTGTTTTTCGTTTTGTTTTGCTATTCCGCCCCAGTTCATAAGCCGCATGGGCGGTGGTTCCAGTTCCAGCAAAAAAATCCAGAATTATCGAATCATCATTTGAGCAGCAATCGATGAGATCCTTGATTAAGCTGAGTGGCTTTGGGGTTTCAAAGACTCTTTCGCCGAATATTTCTTTAGCTTCGTTCGTGGCTCGCTCGGTTAAATAGTTAAGCTTGTCCAGAATACTTCTTATCTTCGCTCGCTTGTCTTTACTGTTGTAGTTTTTGACGTAAACTACACCGTTCTTAGATGCAAATAACTTCCATGATTCCGCAGTGGCTTTCTCCTTCCCCCAGAGCCAGCGTCGGTGAATGCCTTTTGAGTCCTGAGGATACACTTCCCGTAAATCATCGGTAACTTTTTCTGTATATACTCGGCCGTCCTGTGAATAGTAAAGCGGATAATACATGGCAGGGCGTGCTTCCCTTAAGCTCGCATCCCCTTTCTTTCGGAATAGTCCATCAACACGATAACTCCCATATATATCGTTCTTATCGTAGCTCTCTAGATTTTCTTCCGGCAGTCCACGGAGTATAGCAGCGTTGGTCTTTCCATATAGCACCACATACTCATGATTTACTGCAACATTGAGCTTGCCGCCTTTGCCGTTGTTGCTTCGACGAACAACTAATGTCGCTATATGACATTCAGATGAAAAAATATTGTCGGCCAATATCTTAAGTTGAGCGTATTCATAATCGTCGATACTTATGGCTATTATGCCGCTCTGAGCAAGAAGATGGCGAGCAATGACAAGTCTTGGCAGCATGAAACTCATCCATTCGCTATGTCTTCCCCAGACTGAATGAGTGGAGCTCTGTCGTTTATCATGGTAGACAAATTTTCCGCCTGTGTTATAGGGCGGGTCAATATAGCAGAAATCAATCTTCGACTCGAGTTGCCCTGCCATCATGCTGAGGGCGACCAAATTGTCACCTTTAATTAGGAGGCAGTCTCCATACACATCTTTTTCCGAAACTTCTCGTGAAGCAGGAGGAAGGCTATCAATATCTTTTAGACCAAATGTCGATGCTAGTCGATTGACGATGTCGGGTATTTGATGAGTCATGATTGCAGGTGGCTGGGGTTCTTTGTACAGCATGGGAGCACAGTGTATCGCTAAGCCAAAATTGTACAGTTCAAATAGCACAGCGCAATGAGGTATTCGATGCGAGTTAAGTGCATTGCATAAAGGCACGATTGCGTTTATTGCAAACCTGGCAACAGTGCCTATTTGGCAGCTATGCGCTATGCTCGTGTGCAAGACCACGGTTCCTGCATTGCATACCGGAACTTCAGCCGGCAAGAAAACTGTGGGAACAATGCCCAGCAAGTCTTGTTTATAGAAGTACTGATGAAGTTGGCGTACAGACGGGGTAGACAGAACGCTTTCGAACCCCAGAAAGCAAAAAGCCCAGTCGCATAAACTGGGCTAAGTGCTTGAAATCTTTGGGGTGGCTGATGGGGCTCGAACCCACGACAACAGGAATCACAATCCTGGACTCTACCAACTGAGCTACAGCCACCACTGGTCTTGCTTTTCTATCTCTGTATTGCCGAGACAGAGCAAGATTATACAAACCCCAAAGCAAACTGGCAAGCCTATTTATTCTGTCCAATCAACATGCCGCCGGCGGGGTGCGCCACGGCCTCGTGGGTCGGCGGATCGATCCCCAGCAGGCCGGAAAAAGCGGCCGACAGCGCGGTCGCGCTGGCGCTCGTATAGCCGTCGAGGCGGGCGGGGGTGTTTCCCGCAGCGCGCGCGATGCCGCGGGCCGCGAGCAGGCGGGCAAGATGGCGCGCCACCGCGTCGCCGGTATCGATCAGGGTGACTTCCCGCGACGTGCACGCCGCGATCACGCTTTCGATAGAGGCCCGCACCAGCGGATAGTGGGTGCAGCCGAGCACCAGCACGTCGGCGCCGGCGTCGAGCAGGGGTTCGATGTAGCGGCGCAGCAGGGCGGTCGTCGCTTCCGAGTCCAGTTCGCCCAGTTCGATCTGGTCGACCAGGCCGTGGCAAGGCTGGAGCAGGAAACGCGCGCCGGTGCTTTCCGCGATCTGGTCGCGCAGCAGCAGGAATTTTTTTCCGCTGAGCGTGACTTCGGTCGCGAGCACGCCGACCGTGTTGCTGGTTGACGCCGCCGCGGCCGGTTTCAGGCCGGGTTCGACGCCGACAATCGGCATGGCCGGATAGCGTTCTCTTAAAAGTGCAATCGCGGCGACGGTGGCCGTGTTGCATGCCACCACAATCGCCTTGGCGCCGTGCGCGACGAAGAAATCGCCGATCGCGAGCACGCGCTCGGCGACCACCTGTTCCGACTTGGCGCCGTAGGGCGCGAAGCCGGAATCGGCGAAGTACATCAGGTGTTCGTGTGGGAGTTGCGCGCGGATGTGGCGCAGGACGGAAAGGCCGCCGACGCCGGAGTCGAAGATGCCGATGGGGGCGTCGGGGGCCATATGCTGACAGTGCGTGTTAGATCGCGTTGACCGGAATGCCCTTCAGCGATTCGATCTTGGCCGCCCATTCCTTCGGCCCGGTGTTGTGCACCGAGGTGCCGGTCGAATCGACGGCGACGGTCACCGGCATGTCCTGGACGTCGAACTCGTAGATCGCTTCCATGCCCAGGTCTTCGAAACCGACGACCTTGGCCGACTTGATCGCCTTCGACACCAGGTAGGCCGAGCCGCCGACCGCCATCAGGTAGGCCGACTTGTGGCGCTGGATCGATTCAATCGCCATCGGGCCGCGCTCGGCCTTGCCGATCATCGAGATCAGGCCGGTTTTCTCCAGCATCATGTCGGTGAACTTGTCCATGCGCGTCGCCGTCGTCGGGCCGGCTGGACCGACGACTTCGCTGCCGACCGGATCGACCGGGCCGACGTAATAAATCACGCGGTTGGTGAAGTCCACCGGCAGCGCTTCGCCCTTGGCCAGCATGTCCTGGATGCGCTTGTGCGCGGCGTCGCGGCCAGTCAGCATCTTGCCGTTCAGGAGCAGGGTCTGGCCCGGCGTCCACGAAGCGACTTCTTCCTTGGTCAGCGTGTTGAGGTCGACGCGCTTCGATTTCTGCGTGTCCGGCATCCACTGCACGTCAGGCCAGCTCGACAGCGCAGGCGGCTCGATGTAGGAAGGGCCGGAGCCGTCGAGCACGAAGTGGGCGTGGCGGGTGGCCGCGCAGTTCGGGATCATGGCGACCGGCTTCGATGCCGCGTGGGTCGGGTACATGTTGATCTTGACGTCCAGCACGGTCGTCAGCCCGCCCAGGCCCTGGGCGCCGATGCCGAGCGCATTGATTTTGTCGCACAGTTCGATACGCAGTTCTTCCGTCTTGTTCTGCGGGCCGCGCTGCTTGAGTTCGTACATGTCGATGTCTTCCATCAACGATTCCTTGGCCATCAACATCGCCTTTTCGGCGGTGCCGCCGATGCCGATGCCGAGCATGCCCGGCGGGCACCAGCCGGCGCCCATCAGTGGCACGGTCTTCATGACCCAGTCGACCAGCGAGTCGGACGGGTTGAGCATCACGAACTTGGTCTTGTTTTCCGAGCCGCCGCCCTTGGCTGCGACTTTCACGTCGACGGTGTTGCCTTCAACCAGTTCCATGTGCACCACGGCCGGGGTGTTGTCCTTGGTGTTCTTGCGCTCGAAGTGCGGGTCGGCCACGATCGAGGCGCGCAGCTTGTTGTCTTCGAAGTTGTACGCGCGGCGCACGCCTTCGTTGACGGCGTCGGTGACGGTGCCGCTGAAGCCTTCGAAGCGCACGCCCATGCCGATCTTCAGGAAGACGTTGACGATGCCAGTGTCCTGGCAGATCGGACGTTTGCCTTCGGCGCACATGCGCGAATTGGTCAGGATCTGCGCGATCGCGTCTTTCGCCGCCGGGCTTTGTTCGGCCTCGTAGGCGCGCGCCAGGTGCTGGATATAGTCAGCCGGGTGGTAATAGCTGATGTATTGCAGCGCCGCGGCGACGGATTCGATCAGGTCTTCCTGTTTGATGACTGTCATGACGATTCTCGGAGTAGTTTAGTGAGGCTTGGACTGGTTGTACGTGGCGGTGACGATGCGGTCGGTATAGGCAATGGCCAGCGCCGACAGCAGGAAAACGGTGTGGATGACGGTTTGCGCGATCAGCACTTTCGGATCGTAGGCCCCGGCGTTAATGAAGGTTTTCAGCAGGTGGATCGACGAGATGCCGACGATCGCCATCGCCAGCTTGGTTTTCAGCACGGAAGCATTCACGTGGGAGAGCCATTCGGGCTGGTCGGGGTGGCCTTCCAGGTTCATGCGCGATACAAACGTCTCGAAGCCGCCGACGATCACCATGATCAACAGGTTCGAGATCATGACAACGTCGATCAGGCCGAGCACGACCAGCATGATGGTCGTTTCGGTCAGCTTGTTCGGGCGTGCGGAATTCGGAACGGTGACGGCGTCGAGGATGTGGTTGAGTGAATCGACGTTGCCGAAGGCGGCGCCGATCAGGTCTTTCAGTTCGACCCAAAAATGGAAGACGTAGACGCACTGCGCCAGGATCAGGCCCAGGTAGAGCGGCAATTGCAGCCAGCGGCTGGAAAAAATCAGTCTGTTGAGCGGGGTGAGCTGTGGAGCTCCGTGCGGGGGAAGGTCTTGCGCCATCGAATACGACTCCAGAGTGCCGGCAAAATACAGCCCATCATTTTACACGGCTGGCGCGCGCTTGCAGATGACCATGTCGGTTTGCCCCATGCGTTGGTAAAATCGCACCTGTACAGGGAAGGCGCGTTACAGATGGCTCACGTAAGGACTTAGTAAGCAGGCGCGCCTAAGGTATGGCAAAACTATTACTACTAGGAGACGAGCATGTCCGAAACCGAGACCAACCAGGAACACGGTGCTTTGCAAGAAAATCGTGTTTTCGCACCGCCTGCCGAGTTCGCTGCAAACGCAGCTGTCTCCGGCATGGACGCCTACGACAAACTGTGTGCGGAAGCGGCGAGCGACTATGAGGGCTTCTGGGGCCGCCTGGCGAAAGAACACCTCGACTGGCACAAGCCATTCACCACGACCCTCGACGAATCGAGCGCGCCTTTCTACAAGTGGTTCGCCGACGGCCAGCTGAACGCTTCGTACAATTGCCTCGACCGCAACCTGCACAACGGTAACGCCGAAAAAACCGCGATCATCTTCGAGGCCGACGACGGCGCCGTCACGCGCGCGAGCTACCGCGAGCTGCACGCGCGCGTCTGCAAGTTCGCCAACGGCCTGAAAAGCCGCGGTATTAAAAAGGGCGACCGCGTCATCATCTATATGTCGATGTCGATCGAAGGCGTGGCCGCGATGCAGGCCTGCGCCCGCATCGGCGCCACCCACTCGGTGGTGTTCGGCGGCTTCTCGGCCAAGTCGCTGCAGGAACGCATCATCGACGCCGGCGCCGTGGCCGTCATTACGGCCGACGAGCAACAGCGCGGCGGAAAGGCCATCCCGCTGAAAGCCATCGTCGACGAAGCGCTGGCCCTGGGCGGCTGCGATACGCTGCGCGACGTCATCGTCTACAAGCGCACCGGCGGCAACATCGCCTGGAACGAAGGGCGCGACACCTGGCTGCACGAGCTGGTGGACGGCCAGTCCGCCGACTGCGAGCCGGAATGGGTCGATGCCGAACACCCCTTGTTCATCCTCTACACCTCGGGTTCGACCGGCACGCCAAAGGGCGTCCAGCATTCGACCGGCGGCTTCCTGCTGTGGGCCGCGCTGACGATGAAATGGACCTTCGACATCAAGCCCGACGACGTGTTCTGGTGCACGGCCGACATCGGCTGGGTCACCGGCCACAGCTATATCGCCTATGGCCCGCTGGCCGTCGGCGCCACCGAAATCGTGTTCGAAGGCGTGCCGACCTTCCCCAACGCGGGCCGTTTCTGGGACACCATCGCCAAGCACAAAGTCAGCATCTTCTACACCGCGCCGACCGCGATCCGCTCGCTGATCAAGGCGTCCGACGTCAACCCGGAAGTCCATCCGAAGAACTACGACCTGTCCTCGCTGCGCCTGCTCGGTTCGGTCGGCGAGCCGATCAATCCGGAAGCCTGGATGTGGTACTACAAGAACGTCGGCCAGGAACGCTGCCCGATCGTCGACACCTTCTGGCAAACGGAGACGGGCGGCCACATGATCACGCCGCTGCCGGGCGCCACCCCCATGGTGCCGGGCTCGTGCACGCTGCCGCTGCCGGGCATCATGGCGGCGATCGTCGACGAAGCCGGCGTCGACGTGCCGAACGGGCAGGGCGGCATCCTGGTGGTGAAACGTCCGTGGCCGTCGATGATCCGCACCATCTGGAACAATCCGGAACGGTTTAAGACCAGCTACTTCCCTGAGGAACTGGGCGGCAAGTACTACCTGGCCGGCGACGGCGCGATCCGCAACAAGGACACGGGTTACTTCACCATCACCGGCCGCATCGACGACGTGCTCAACGTGTCCGGCCACCGCATGGGCACCATGGAAATCGAGTCGGCACTGGTCGCCAACCCGATCGTCGCCGAAGCGGCCGTGGTCGGCAAACCGGACGACACCACCGGCGAATCGATCTGCGCCTTCGTCGTGCTGAAACAGGCCCGTCCGACCGGCGAGGAAGCGAAGAAGCTGGCGGCGGAATTGCGCGCCTGGGTCGGCAAGGAAATCGGCCCGATCGCCAAGCCGAAGGAAATCCGTTTCGGCGACAACCTGCCGAAGACGCGTTCGGGCAAGATCATGCGCCGCCTGCTGCGCGTGCTGGCCAAGGGCGAGACGATCACGCAGGATGTGTCGACGCTGGAAAATCCGGCGATCCTGGAGCAGCTCAAGGAATCGGCGTAATTCTGTCGCGCGGGCGGCCCGCGTCGCGTGCGCGGGCAGCTTATCGTTATAATTCGTCCATGACACGGATTGTTCGACATGCGTTGACGAGCTGGATCGCAATCCTCGCGATCCTGTTCAGCGCGCTCGCGCCGACGCTGGCGCACGCCTTCGCGGGTGCAAGCGCGCAGGCGGTCGCGTTTCCAATCTGTAGCGCCGGCGGGCATGCCGCGCCGGACGTGAAGCAATCCGGCATCGACCTCGGCGTCGATCCCTTCAAGCATTGCCCTTTCTGCGCGGACCAGCATCACGCCCCGGGCCTGCTGCCGCGGTCGCCGGCCGCCATGCTCGTCATCGGCAGCCCGGTGCTGCCTTCGCTGTTCTACCAGGCCCCCGAGCCGTTGTTTCACTGGGCCGCGACCCGATCGCGCGGCCCGCCCGTCGTTTCCTGATTTGCTTTGACTCCGTTGCGCATGCCTGAATGGCGTGCGCCGCGCCCGCATTGTACGAACAGGAACGACCCATGAAACAGACCTCACTCGCGCTGGCCATCCTGGCCGCGTTCGCCTCTGCCGCGCATGCGCAGGAAGCACCCGAAAAACAGATGGGCACGGTGCTCGTCACCGGCAACCGCCCGACCTCGCTGCCGACCCAGATCCCGACCACGATCGAGGGCATCAGCGCCGCCGACATCGCCCGCACCATCAACGCCACCGACGCCGAAGACGCACTCAAATACCTGCCCAGCCTCTTGGTGCGCAAACGCTACATCGGCGACTACAACCACGCCGTGCTGTCGACGCGCGCCTCCGGCACCGGCAACAGTGCGCGTTCGGCTGTGTATGCCGACGGCATCCTGCTGTCGAACTACCTCGGCAACGGCGCCACCTTCGCGCCGCGCTGGGGCATGGTCACGCCCAGCGAAATCGAACGCGTCGACGTGCTCTACGGACCGTTCTCGGCCGCGTATGGCGGCAACTCCGCCGGCGCCGTCGTCGACTACGTGACGCGCATGCCGCGCCGCTTCGAGGCGCACGCCAAATTCTCGCTGGCGCACCAACCGTTCAGCCTCTACAACACGCACGACAGGTTCAACGGCAAGCAGGGCAGTGTGTCGTTGGGCAATCGTTCGGGGGCGTGGTCGTGGTTCATCGACCTCAGCCGCAATGACAGCGACGGGCAGCCGCAGACCTTCGTGACGCGCTTGCCGGGCGCCGGTACGCTGACGGGTGGCGCCGACAGCGTCAGCGGCGCCGTGCCCGGTCAGGACCGGAGTTTGCGCGACTGGCTGATCCTCGGGACTGCGACGCAGTACCACACGGTGCAGGATCACCTGAAAGCCAAGCTGGCCTTCGATTTTTCCCCGACCGTGCGCGCGACCTATGTGCTGGGGCTGTGGCAGAACGATTCCGAAGGCCGGCCGGACAGCTACCTGAGGAATGGCGCCGGCCAGCCGGTCTACAGCGGGCCAGTCACGATCGCGGGCCGCAGGTACACGCTCGGACAGACCGACTTCAACGTCTCGAACGAAGCGCTGCGCCATGTGATGCACGGGCTGACCGTCAAAAGCTTCACCAAAGGCGTCTTCGACTGGGAACTCGCGGCCAGCCTCTACGACTACGCGGACGACACCCTGCGCGCCGCGACGGTGGCCGTGCCCGGCGCACTGAACGGCGGGGCGGGCCGCATCGTCGACGGCAGCGGCACCGGCTGGAATACGGTTGCCGCGAAAGGCATCTGGCGTCCACAAGGGCAGGGCGGGGCGCATATCGTCGAGTTCGGCTACCAGCGCGAAGCCTACAAGCTGGCCAGTATCGAACACGCGACGCCCGACTGGATCAACGGTGCGCCAGGCGCGCGCAATGCGGCATTCGGCGGCCGTACGCAAACCCAGGCGCTGTACGCCCAGGACACCTGGCGCTTTGCGCCGCAGTGGAAGGCCGTGCTGGGGATGCGCCTGGAGCGCTGGGAAGCGAGCGAAGGCCGCACCTCGAATGCCGTCACGACCGTTGCGCATCCGGAACGGGATGGAACCTATGCTTCGCCCAAGGCGGCGCTGGCCTACCAGGCCACGCTAGAGTGGACAGTCAAGGCTTCGGTGGGACGGGCGGTGCGCATGCCGACCGTGTCCGAGCTGTACCAGGGCGGCGTGAACGGCGTCGGCGTGCTGATCAACAACGACCCGAACCTGGCGCCGGAACGTTCCTGGACCGGCGAGTTGACGGCCGAGCGCAAGCTTGACACCGGCTCATTGCGCTTGACGGCGTTTGGCGAGCGCACGCGGGATGCCCTGTATTCGCAGACGAATGTGCTGGTCACGCCGAACGTGACGAATGTCCAGAACGTCGGCCGCATCGATACCAGGGGCGTCGAGCTGGCCTACGGCGCGACCGACGTCCTGCGGCCCGGCCTCGACCTGAACGCCAGCCTGACCTGGACCGATTCGACGATCGAACGCAACGACAAGTTCCCCGCCAGCGTAGGCAAGCGCCAGCCGCGCATTCCGGAATGGCGGGCGACTGGCGTGGCCAGCTACCGCGTCAACGACAAGCTGGCGCTGACCCTGGCCGCGCGCTACAGCGGAGAGCAGTTCTCGACCCTGGACAATTCGGATCCGAACGGGTTCGCTTACCAGGGCGCGAGCAAGTATTTCACGGCGGATGTGCGTGCGACCTATCGGGTGAATGCGCAGTGGAGTGTGGCCGTCGGGGTCGATAACCTGAACAACTACAAGTACTGGAACTTCCATCCGTATCCGCAGCGGACGTATCTGGCGGAGTTAAAGTACGATTTGTAGGGTGGACCTGGCGGCGAACCGCACCGGTGCCCATCCAATAAAAAATGCCAGTCAACTTCACTGACTGGCATTCGTCGACCGATCGGGTTCACGCCCCCCGATTCACGACCCGGCGAACGGGCTCCCCACAATGCCCACGGCGAGTTCCGCCCATACAAACAGGAAGCCCAGGGCGATCACCGCGCTCGTGATTATGCGGGCCTTGCGCGTTCGAATCTTCGTCGTGGCGACCTCGAACAGCATGCCCGTGCCACCAAGCAGCAAAGCCGCCACCAAGAAATCACTCGCCGTCCAGTTCACCTCGCGGGTGAACTGCATTGCCACCAGCGGCACCATCAGGATCGCCGCTGTCCCGAGGAGAACGCGAAGGAACTGCTTGCTGCCAAGCTGCTTTGCCGGGCCGCTGCCGCCTGCGAGGATGTTCATTGTTGTTCTCCTGGTGTGAGGGTGCGTTCGGCTTTCAGTTTGCCAGCATCCGGGGGCGGATTCAACCGATAGATACGTCGCGTTCTGTGCTGGCGCTCACCGACAGTTGATCTCGATTCTTGGCTCGAGGGGGAACTTCTTCTTCTTCTTCTTCTTCTCGTGCGTCAGCGTACACGCAGTCGTCGTGTCGGCAACGCGTCGGGCAAGCCGTACACTTCCGCCCGCTCCGTAGTAGCAAAGGAACCACTTCTCAGGTGGATCTTCGTGTCGATTGAACCCGAAGCGTGTTTCAAAGCCGCTTTTGATTTTGCGTTCGCTGCCTCGTAGTTCAGCGCGCTGTGCAAGCGGGCCGGTCGCCATGCCGCCGCCCTCCAAGGGCAACTGTCCCATAACGAACCCGGTGTCCCCCTTGCCGGTTTCGGGGAGTTTGATGTCTTCGACTGGATACCGGGCCGGGCATTCAATGCGTTGCTCAGCGGCGTGTGTCGGTGATGCGAGGAGTGCTGCAGTAAGAAATAGAATTTTCATCGCACGACCATGCGTCTCAAGCGGCCAGCATTATGACCACAGCCGACTTGGAACATGCAAGGTTCCACTGGTGCTGAAGCGCTATCATCGACGGTCGTTGATTGTATTCTGAGGGCTGTCGTAACGAGGCTGAGTGGGGTCAGGTGTGACATTCGGACATTACAGCCTGAATGGTGGTACAGCGCGCACCCTCGGCGCGAGGCGCCGTCGCCCTTTGGACGACGGCAAATGGGCGATTCGCCCACGTTCCGCGGGCCCGCCGCGCCCTGCAGGGCGACGGCTTTCGAACCTGCCGCCCTGGCGACCGCGCTGAGCCCGCAGGGATCTGCGCGGTCGCCAGGAAACAAATGAAAAAGCCACCGCGAGGGTGGCTTTTTCATTTGTTTCCTGGCGGAGAGAGGGGGATTCGAACCCCCGGTAGGCTATGAACCTACACACGCTTTCCAGGCGTGCGACTTAAACCACTCATCCATCTCTCCTGCATGTTCGCGTTTAGCGAAGCCGCCTATTATAGCAACAATTCTCGGCAGTTCAAGCACTATCCCATTCCCTCCCATCCCGGCACCCGCGGCCAAACAGAAGATCTTCGATGCAGCCGCGCCTCTGCATGGTTGACATGAGAGCGGCGCAGGGGCGTATGCCGGTCTCATCCACGCAGCAAGCGAGGGATTCCCCGCATGGCCATTTCCTTGAAAAAAGCAGCCGCGGTTTCGCCTCGATGGATCCCAGCGTCAGCGCGAGATCGCCAGCCAGGATGGACGCGCAGCGCACGCATCGGGCAATGCACACGAGTTCACCTCGGACGAAGCACGCCGCGCCCGCTCCATGAGCCACAAGAACGACGGCAGCAATCTGTTGGACGGCGGCGCGAGCCAGCAGGGCGGTGGCGGCCAGATCAAAGGCGGCGCGGGCGTTGGCGCCAGCCCGCTTCCCCGTGGCGGCATGCGAAGCCGGAAGAACGATCACCAGCGCTGAGCGCAATGCAGTCGCGAGAAGCCGTCCCCATCGGACGGCTGAACCCCGCCTCTGGCACAATCGTGCTTTCGCGGCGCCCCGAGAGGCGCCGCAGCGTGCCCGAGGATGCGATTGTGTTGACCGGAGTGTTGTGCGGCGTGCTGGCGGGCGCCTTGTGGGGCATGGTGTTCCTCGTGCCGGAACTGTTGCCCGGCTTTTCGCCGGTCGAGCTGGCGGTCGGGCGCTACACGGCCTATGGCGCGATCTCGCTCGGCTTGATGCTGCCGGGATTGCGCCGCCTGCTGCGCCTCCTGCGCCCGCGCGACTATGGCGCGCTGCTGCGCCAGGCCCTCAGCGGCAACCTGGTGTATTACATGCTGCTGGCCCTCGGCGTGAAGCTGGCCGGCGTGGCGCCGACCTCGCTCATCATCGGCCTGATCCCCGTCGCGGTCACTTTACTAGGCCGGCGCGACCATGGCGCGGTGCCGCTCAAACGCCTGGCGCTGCCGCTGCTCGTGATCGGGGTGGCGATCGCCTGCATCAACGTCGACGCCTTCCGCCATGCGCAGGCGAGCGGGGCGCCGCTGGCGTCGACCATGCTCGGCCTGGCCTGCGCGGCCGGGGCGCTGGCTTGCTGGACATGGTATGCCCTCGACAACGCGCGTTACCTGAAGCGCAATCCCCAGTTCAGCGGCGGCCAGTGGTCCTCGCTCTACGGCCTGGCCAGCGGCCTGGTGGCGCTGCCGATCGGCGCGCTGGCGCTGCTGTGGCCGCACGCCGGCGGGGTGGACGGGGCCGCCCCTGCGCGCGACTGGCTGCTGTTCTGGTTCTACAACGGCATGCTGGCGTTGGGCGCGTCGGTGATCGGCAACCACCTGTGGAATATCGCCAGCCGGCGCCTGCCGGTCACCCTGACCGGCCAACTGATCCTGTTCGAGACGGTGTCGGCCATGCTGTATGGCTTCGTCTGGCGCGCCCAGCCGCCGCGCATGCTGGAACTGGTGGCCATCGCGTTGCTGGTGGCCGGCGTGACCTGGTCAGTACGCCTGCATGCCGCCCCCGCGCCGAGGGCCGTGGCGGCCTGACGACAGAATCGCACAATTTAGCTGCTGAAGCATCCCAATCGCCATGCCGGGGTGCAAACCCGAGCGTTGCTGCGTACAATCGAGTCTTTCATTACGGCAATAATCGCCCCATGGACCGATTTCCTTACGCTGCCGCCACCACCCAGCCCACCGACCTCAAGCTCTCCGAATTGATCGGTGCGCTGAGTTACGCGCTCGACATCACCGAAGGCCAGCCGGCGGGGCACTGCGTGCGCGCCTGCTGGATCGGGATGCATATCGGGCGCGACGCCGGCATGGAATCGGAGCAGCTGTGGGAGCTGTATTACACCTTGCTGTTGAAAGACCTGGGCTGCAGCAGCAATGCCGCGCGCATCTGCGAGCTCTACCTGACGGACGACCTCGACTTCAAGCGCGACTTCAAGACCGTGGGCGACAGCCTGCCGCAGGTGCTCGGTTTCGTCCTCAAGCATACGGGTTTGAAGGCCGGCCTGGCCGAGCGTTTCAGGAGCGTGATGACGATTCTGCGCGACGGTCCCGCGATCGCCCAGGAGATGATCGCCACGCGCTGCTCGCGCGGCGCCGAGATCGCGCGCTTGCTGCGCTTTCCGGAACGCGTTGCGAACGGTATCTACAGTCTCGACGAGCATTTCAACGGCAAGGGCAAGCCGGCCAAGGTGGCCGGCGAAGCGATTCCCGTCTATTCGCGCATCGCCCTGCTGGCGCAAGTGGTCGACGTGTTCCATGCCGAAGGCGGGCGCGCCGCGGCGTTGAAGGAAGCACGCGCGCGCGCCGGCAGCTGGTTCGACCCGCGCCTGGTCGCCGCGCTCGAACGCGTGGGCAAGCAGGATGCGTTCTGGGACATGCTGGCCTCGCCCGGGATCGACAAGACCGTCTTCGCCATGGAGCCGGCCGCGCACACGATTGCGCTCGACGACGACTACCTCGACGACATCGCCGCCGCCTTCGGCCAGGTGGTCGATTCGAAAAGCCCGTACACGAGTGGCCACAGCGGCCGCGTGGCGCTGTACACCGACATGATCGCCGAAGCCCTCGGCTTGCCGGAGGAGCGGCGCCGCTGGCTCAAGCGCGGCGCGCTGCTGCACGACGTCGGCAAGCTGGGGGTCTCGAACAGCGTATTGGACAAAGCCGGCGCGCTCGATCGCGACGAGTGGGCGGCGGTGCGCCAGCATGCCGAGTACACCGAAACCATCCTGGGGCGCATCGCGGCCTTCGCGGAACTGGGCCGCATCGCCGGCGCCCATCACGAGCGCCTCGATGGCGGCGGCTATCCGCGCGGCCTGTCGGGCGACCAGATCGACATTGAGACGCGCATCATCACCACCGCCGACATTTTCGACGCGATTACCGCCGAACGCCCGTACCGCGGCGCGATTCCCGTGCCGCAGGCGCTCGAGATGATGGAAAAGACGGTCGGCACCGCCCTCGATGCGCGCTGCTTTGACGCACTCAAGCGTGCGCTGGAGCGCGTGCCGAACATGGCACCATAAGACCATGGACCGA
>Ga0213836_100610_pt1 | contig 28019 bp, 25 predicted proteins | sample SWPATP03_FD_160578 | JGI IMG/M metagenome (GOLD analysis project Ga0213836, IMG submission 160578) | Coastal seawater microbial communities from Marineland, Florida, United States - SWPA TP0 #3 | ecosystem: Environmental > Aquatic > Marine > Coastal | place: USA: Florida | collected 2016-08-05
AGCAGGGGGTTGTAACCCTGTTCCTATTGACAATAGGGTGTCCACATCAGGAGCCGTGTGATGTGAAAGTATCAAGCACGGTTTGGAATTGGAGTTGGGGAAGGCGACTTCCCTTTCGACCATAACAGCCCATTTGTGGGTAAAAAATAAACCAGGCTTCTAAGAGTCTGGTGAGTGAAAGAAACCCGGTTTCTCAAAGAAACCGGGTTTCTAAGAGTCTGGCGAGAAACCGGGTTTCTAAGAGTCTGGCGAGAAACCGGGTTTCTGGCTTACAGCCAATTACCGATTAAAACAAACGCCGCCCAATAGTAGGGATCTCGGTTGCTGGAGTATGGATAATTGGGCTTGACCCAACCAGAAATTAGCAGCCAATTGCCGAGAAATAGTCCATAATGAATAATTGTCGGTGCAATTGTATCAGTTATGCTTTACCCTGCGCCCCATTACTCCTCAGCCCTTGAGCAAGCCGTAGACCGCTATCCGGTCACAGTCACGCCCGATACGTCTGTAGCAGAGGTGATCGCATTAATCAGCCAATTGCAAAATCACTGTCCTTTTCCACGAGATCTCAGACAAGAACCAGACAAATCTGATTCTAGAACATTGATGCAGCCTACAGGCATACGATCCAACTGTATATTAGTTGTTGATAAACCCACTCCCATAGGTGCAGAAATTGTTGCTGAACCACCAGAAAAATCGAATTTATTAGGAATTTTTACTCCCCGTGATTTACTACAACTAATTGCTACTGGAATTTTAGATAATCCCGAAGAAACCACCCTAGAGCATATCAGAATTGGGGAGGTTATGTCAAGGCCAATATGTCAAATAACCGAGTCGGAAGATCAGGATATCTTTACCGCCTTGTCTATGTTTCGACAACATCAAATTTTGCATCTACCAGTTTTGAACTGTCAAGGTCATTTAGTGGGAGTAGTGACCCCAGAAAGAATCAGGAAAGTATTGCAACCTTCCAATATTTTGAGAACTAGACGGGTAGCAGATGAGATAATTGCCGACGTTCTGACCGCCCCGGTCAACACCTCTGTATTAACCTTAGCACAAATGATGGCAACTCATCCAATTGGTTGCGTTGTTATTCATAATCAATTGACTACCAATAAATTAGAACCTGTAGGTATTGTCACCGCTGAGAATATAGTTTTAGCGCAATTTATCCAATTAAATTTAGCGGAAACTACCGCCGAAACGATTATGGGGATTCCTCAATTTTCCTTAAAAGTTAAGGATTCATTGTGGCGGGCTCACCAGGAAATGCAAGCCAGACAACTCCAGCGTTTATTGGTTAGTAATGACCAAGGAGAATTGCAGGGAATTATCACCCAAATGAGTCTGTTGCGAATGCTGGATCCTACGGAGATGTATCGGGTGATTCGGCAGCTTCAACAGTCTGTATATCAATTGCAATCCGAGAAAATAGAACTGCTGAGAAGTCGTAATATCAAACTAGAAAAACAGGTACAAGAACGCACAGCACAACTCCACGAGCAATTGCAAAGGGAACGGCTACTAGCTAAAATATCTCTGCAAATTCATCAATCTTTAAACTTAGATGATATCCTGAATACTACAGTAGCAGAGCTGCGAAATTTTTTAAGCTCAGATAGGGTAGTTATTTACCAAATACTTAATACGGGCGTGGGTAAATTGGTGGCGGAGTCGGTAGGGAAAGGATGGCGATCGCTCTCAGAACATAGATTAACGGAAGAGGTGATTAATTATTATCAATATGCCTTTAATGACCACCATATTTATACCGTTGAGGAAATAGAAACAGCACAAATATCTTCTGAAGAATTGCAGATTTTATCTGATAAAGAAATTCTGGCTTATTTGGTAGTGCCAATTCTCCAGGATGGACAACTTTGGGGAACCATTGAAGTCCATCACTGTCAGAAATCTCGCTATTGGCTACCCTCAGAAACTAACCTACTTCAACAATTAGCAACCCAATTGGCGATCGCTATCTATCAAGCTCAACTATACCAGCAAGTTCAAGCCTTGAATACCGACTTAGAACAACAAGTTCTTGACCGCACCGCCGAATTACAGCGAAAAGTGCAGGAACTCCAACAATTAAACATCCTCAAAGATGAATTTCTTAGCACTGTTTCCCATGAACTTATGACACCTTTATCTAATATGAAAATGGCAATTTATATGCTAAAATTAGCACCAACGCCAGAACGTCAACAAGTTTATTTTGATATCCTAGAAAATGAGTGTTTGCGGGAAACCAACTTAATTAATGACCTGCTGAATTTACAGAATCTAGAAGCCGCCAATATTCCCATCAGCCTAGATATGTTAAATCTCGTGAATTGGATACCCCGAATAACCCAACCATTTTATTCTAGAGCTCAGTCAAGAAAGCTAGTTTTAAATGTGGAATTATCCCCAGATTTATCCCCTGTACGCACTAATACTAGCAGCCTAGAACGGATTATTGCGGAACTACTTAATAACGCCTGTAAGTACACCATAGAATGCGGTGAGATTAATCTAAAATTAGAAACCATCGAAACTAGATATGATTTGGAAGTATCCCAGAAACTGCGGTTGCAAATCGCTAACCAAGCCGAAATACCGGAACAGGAATTACCCCGCATTTTTGATAAATTCTATCGAGTCCAAAATGCTGACCCCTGGAAACAAGGGGGAACTGGTTTGGGGTTAGCATTAGTCGAAAAGTTGATCGAACAACTCAACGGTAAAATTGAAGTTACCAGTCAAAACGGTTGGACTACATTTACTATCGACTTTCCCATCTAATGGGTAGATGTTAAGTTCTGTAAACCAAAATTTACCGTTGACCGGAGGCAATCCCAGCGAAATTGTTGTGAAAATTTGAGTTAGAATAAGGTTTGTATTTTGGGCGTGACGTGGAAAATGGGAAAAGCCAAAACCGACAAACCAACAGAAACTCAAACACCGATAATGACTCGGACACCCCCCTGGGGTAAGGTAATGCTGTTAGAACAAGGAGACCATTATCGGATCAATCGGATTGTGATTAATCCGGGGTATCATATCAGTACCCAAATGCACTATCATCGTAGTGAACACTGGATTGTAGTAGCGGGAACAGCTAAGGTGAAATGTGGTGATGAAGAAATTATCCTCACGGCGAAGCAGTCTACATACGTCCCGATGAATACCCCCCACCGGGTAGATAATCCGGGAGTGATTCCCCTAGTAATGATTGAAGTACAGAATGGGGAATATTTGGGAGAAGACGACATTATCCGGTTTCCGGAAGTTGATGAGAATATCGATCAATCGGATATTTCCCGTTAATTATCGTCTTGGTCTTCTGTCGGCGATCGCTCCTCGTAGGTAATCACATCTGATTTATATTCGGGTGGTTCCACATGAATTAAAATACGAGCCGGACCATAGCGCTTTTCTAATTGTGCTTCGACGGCTTCAGTAATGTCATGGGCTGTTTCTACATCCTTAGCCCGGACAACCATGTGCATTTCGATAAAAACCTGCCGTCCGATGATACCGCGAGAGGCGATCGCATGACAGTTGACCACACCCGGAACAGACATAGCAATCAGCTTAATTTGTTCAGGTGCGATCGCCATTCTATCCACCAACCAAGGTAAATTATCGCTAATCACCTCCCACCCGCTACGAAACACCAAAATAGCCACCGGAAACGCTAACACCACATCCAAAAACTGTAATTGTGGTAAACCCCAAGCATTACCGCGCCACACCCCAATCAATCCGGCGATCACCATAATTGTGATCCAAACATCACTCATGGTATGTTTAGCATCTGCCACGAGCAAAGCACTTCCTAAACGCTTACCCACCCGCCGTTCATAATAAGCCACAAAAATATTAATACCCAACACCAACAACAAAATCCATAAATGCTCAACAGAGACCATCACCGGGTCATTTTCACTGTCTAGCAGGCGTTCTACAGCACGGGTGAGAATTTCAAAACAGGCAATTCCCAAAAAAGCGGCAATTCCCAAAGCACCCACCGCATCAAATTTTTGATGTCCGTAGGGATGTTCGCGATCGGGATCTGGGGAAGCGAAATGATTAGCAACCAATCCTAGCACATTATTCGCCCCGTCTGTCACACTATGCAGAGCATCAGCCAATAAGCTCAAAGACCCAGTGAGAACTCCTACAGCAGCCTTAATCCCCATCACCAATAAATTTAAAACCAAGGTGATAATCAGAACCCGGCGCACTTCACAACGGTGATCCATACTCATGATGATACCCTGCTATTTTCCTCAAATACGATCTCAAAACTTTCCGGTAAACATCAATCCCCCCCAAGCCTCCACATCCGATAATTATCTGATAATTAATAGGCGATCGCTAATCGGTACAATTGTTAAGGTAATCATTATTCTACCATTAAAATTATGTCTGCTGCTCCTCTAACTATCAATTTAATACAGGGCTCAGTAGCCTTGCGCTTCACCCCAGAAGCAGCCACCAACTTACAAACAGCCCTAAATGAGCTAACGAAGCTAATAGCCGTGGCGGCTCAATCTACCCCTGGTGCAGGTAGACCCACCCCCCAGAAGTCCATGGAATACCAGTATACCGGAGATGTCTTTCTGGAAGTCTTCTGTAATCCCAACATCTGGCCAAGTCTCTTTGCTGCTAAAGTCTTGATTACCCTCCGCGACGATCGCATTAAACTTACCACGGAGGCTGAATTAACCCAAATCCTTAATGATGTGCAACAATACCTCGAACAGGTTGGCTAAATTCGCGCTATTCACTCCAGTTTTGGCGTAAGTCCCCCCAGACTAGAGCCAAATGCTAGAATATATCCTAGATCCGCGCTAATTAGCCACTTGTTTCTTGTCGTGACGAGTTTTCTGCTACTTATGAATGTCGATAACCTAACCCAAATGCTACACCAAGGATTTCGTGTCACCCTAGGCGCAACATCCTCACTGATTGAAATTCTCCAAGACCCTCAAAAGCGGGAAGCCAACCTGGAAACTATCCAGTCACAGTTAAATGAACTCGCCCAAGAATGGGCGGAAAAAGGCGCTATCACCGAAGAGGAAGCCCGCAGCTTTGTCGATACACTCCTTTCTCAATCACAATCCACCCAGTCCAGTGAAGTCGATAGTTCAAACATAACTACTCCTACAGATTCCACAGAGTCTGAAGTATCTAGCCCCCAAACCAATGAAATCACCGAAATCCAAAATCTCACCTCTCAAATTGCTAAGTTAAGGGAAGAGTTGGAACGCTTGCGGGAGTCTGATGCTTCCTAATCAACAAAACCAGCCCGTTAGTTAATTAAAGCCAATCCCCCCCCATCCGTACCCCACCCGTAGAGACAAGCCTCCCTTGTCTCTACACTTGCTATGATTTTCTGGCATTTTTTCTCGGAACTGTTCCTACAATTGATGATGAACTATTCACCTTTTGAGGAGTCAAATTTCGGGGATTTTGCCGGAATTGAGGATTACTGAAACTATAACTATAAGAACTGAGGGGAACTTCAGGAGAACGGTTCGCAACTACTCCTAAAATGGGGGCGCTCATGTTCGGTTTCTCTTTTAATTGAGCGATCGCATTTTCCAGAACCGAACGATTAATGCGACCCAAACTCGCTACTAATACCATACCATTAGTTTCCGAAGCCAACAAATTAGCATCCGCTAATCCTAACATAGGCGGAGCATCATAAATCACCAAATCAAAATCATGCTCAAGTTTCCTGATTAAATTCACCATCCTATTAGATGATAAAATCCGAATCGGGTCAGGGGGAGTTGAGCCTGATGTTAAAACAAACAGATTACTCTCCAAAAAATAGGGCTGAATTACACGCTCTATATCTATGTCGATTAAATCACTAGAGATTAAATCAGTCAACCCCATCATATTAATCAATCCCAAGTGCTGATGGAGAGTCGGACATCGCAAATCACTATCCACCAAAAGCACCTTTCTACCTTGTTCCGCCGCCGCCAAAGCCAGGTAAATAGCAGTTGTAGATTTACCTTCCCCAGGTACAGAAGAACTAATCACCATAGACCGAATTTGCTGATCTGGGTTCAACAGCCGAATGCTAGTATAAAGGCTTCTAAATGACTCATAAAATGCCGACATGACATTTCCTTGTGGCTGATGACTCCGGCTAATTCCCAAATCCAATTGTTCAAGATTTTCTAGTGCTTCACTATCAGGAAGATTCTGGGAAACTATAGACTTCAAATGGCGGTCAAACGGAATAACTCCCAAAATCGGTAACTTAGTCGCCTCTTTAACCTCCTTAACTGTGTAAATCACATTGCTAAGTTGGTCTACCAACAGCGCCAAACCCAATCCTAATAGCAAACCAAAAGCAGTTCCTAAAACCACATTTTTCTTCAAACTTGCAGAAGAAGGTTTAGGTTCACCTGCAGGAGTTAATAACTCCCAAGGAGCATCCCTTTGAGCCATATCAATTTTAAAAGCCTCCCGTTTCGCCAAAAACTGATTTAAGTTATCCGTAGCAATCAATAATTCTCGCTGAATATCCGTATATTCTCGACTCACCACCGAAAGCTGTTTAACTTCTGCATTAATGCGATCTATGGTATCTTGCAGAATCAGATTTCGTTCTTCTAGATCTTGAATTTTACTAGCCCACTCTTGACTAACTCGGTCGGCTTCCCTTTGTAAAAGTGGCAACAAACTTTCTCGTTGTTCTTGCAAAATGCTGATTTCGGGACTAGCTTCTAAATAAAGAACCGACTCCTTAGCCATTTGATTATCGATCGCCCGCAGTTGATTCATTATTTCTTGATAACGGGGACTTTCCAGTAGTATGGAAGCTACAGCATATTCCGGTGGTTTATTAGCTAGTTCCCTTTGTAGGTTAGCATACAAAGATCTAGCTTGACCAAGTTGAAGCTGATTGTCTAAAAGTTGTTGTTCAATTGCTGTCACCTGACTGGAGAGTTTACTACCCTCAGTGTCTGGGTTTAAAAGATTATTGGTTTGGCGGAGAATCTGTAGCCTTTCTTGCTGATTATCAACTCTCTCTTGTAATTGTGGGATTTGCTCCCCCACAAACTCAATACCTTTGAGAATATCTTGTTGTCGGGTTTCTAAGCTGTAGTTTAAAAATGCTTTTGACACCAAATCTAAAACCGACTTAACCAAATCTTTATTGGGGTGCTGATATCCTACTATTAAAATATTTTCAGGAGTAGGTCTGATTCTGAGATTACTAGCAATAAATTTATAAGTAATACCTGGATATTGAGACTGAAGTTCCTCTACAATCGGAACAATAACCCTGGGGCTAGTCAGTAGTTTAAGTTGTACTGCATCCAGGGTCACAGCTACGATTTCTTCTCGATTACTAAGAGTTTGGGGATTAGCAGAGGAAATTACTTGAGTAGAAATAGCCACTGGCTGAGTTAATATTTCAAACTCAGCTTGATAGATGGGTGTATCAGTAATAGCTTTGTAAGCAGCCGCCCCAGCTACTACAATTGTCACTCCACTAATCAGTAAAAGTTTCCGACGAACAGCCCCCAACAGCCGCCCTAAGTCTAAGCCGCCTTCATCATCATCAAGGTGAGTATTGTAAGTCATGGCTATGAATTAATTTGGTGATTGCTTGCCGGCGATCGCCTGATATTCAACGATACAATTAATAGCAGTCCCTCCCCTACTCTTAGTATACTCGGTTTATTATGGATCTTGATGATTAGAGCAAGCGATCAAGCCGCCCCGGAGTCTACTCCATTAAACAACTCGAAGATTTGCCTACAAAATAATTTTAGCTTATCGGCCCCTTCATCGGCAGGTTGACACTCACCCCAAAATTGCCAATTGTCCACGGTGGAGACTTTCCACTGTTGTCCACGGTGATCATATCCAGCCGCTTCGACTCCGATCGCCTTACGTCCAGTGTCATAGGGATCATGGTACAGTCGGATCTGAATCAAAATACAGCGACTTTGCATCAAGCGACTTCTACCGGGAAAGTTAAAACCAATGTCGATAGAGTCTGGGTCAACTAATTCCCTAGTCTCTGGGTCATTCATCCAGGGCTTGAGGTCTACCCGCACATCGGGAAACTGTGCTTTAAATAGATTAACGACAGAAGCAATTTTGCTGGCAACTTCGAGATTATTAGCTTGTTCGGCTGCATTCACTTTGTGCTGGTCCTCCGAAAAACAGTCCTATCAAAAATCAGATGATGGTGGATTTTGGCATCGTAACCGAGATTTCTCAAAAAATCAGGTTATTGTTGAACACAAATAGACGGCTATCTGATCGGGTTTGGTGGCAGGTTATATAACACTTATAGCGTTTCTCATATCCATAAGGTACAGCCCACTCAAAGAGAAGCCGCTGCGCGTCTACACCCCAAACCCCTCTCCCCATACCGGAAGGGGGCTTTGAAAAGTACCTCACCAATCCACCGAATCGCTATATATTAGTCCCAAAATAGTGAAAATGCTGCAAAAATCGGTAGGATCGAAAAAGTGATCGAAAAAATTTGAGAGGAGAACATAACATGGATCTGGTGGTACTCCAGAATCAGTTAGATAACATTTCATTTGCCATTGTGCTAATCACAATGTTGGTTTACTGGGTAGGGGCTGCATTTCCCCAAATACCCCAATTGCAGGGCTTAGGAACCGCCGGTATGGCGATCGCCAACCTGTCTATAGCAGCCCTATTAGGGGCTAGATGGATGGAAGCCGGATATTTTCCCATTAGTAATCTCTACGAGTCCCTATTTTTCCTGGCTTGGGGCATTACCGCCATGCACTTAGTGGCGGAAAACATGAGTGGTAGCCGTTTAGTGGGTGTGGTAACAGCCCCATTAGCTATGGCGATCGCCGCCTTTGCTGCCCTCAAACTACCGGCTCCCATGCAACTATCAGAGCCTTTAGTGCCAGCCCTCAAGTCCAACTGGTTAATGATGCACGTTAGCGTCATGATGATCAGTTATGCCACCCTGATGGTAGGTTCTCTATTGGCGATCGCCTTTTTAATTCTAACTCGCGGCCAAGCCGTCCAACTCAGTGGCAGTTCCCTGGGAACCAGAATTTCCCGGAATCATAAATCATCCGTTAGCCAACTAGAAACCATTAGCACTTCCCCTAATGCTCTGCTATCGAACTCTAAACCCTCGGAATTTGCCACTGCTACCAACGGTCAAGGTTCTACCGCCCTTCTCGAGTTAGTTACCCCCTCAACAGACCAACCAACCAGCACCGCCACTCTATCACCCCAACGTCTCAGCCTAGTAGAAACCATTGATAACATCAGCTATCGGATCATCGGTTTAGGTTTTCCCCTACTCACCATTGGCATTATTGCTGGTGCAGTTTGGGCTAATGAGGCTTGGGGTTCTTACTGGAGTTGGGACCCCAAAGAAACCTGGGCTTTAATCACCTGGTTAGTTTTCGCCGCCTATCTCCACGCCCGGATCACCCGAGGATGGCAAGGCCGGAAACCCGCCATTCTAGCTTCTGTAGGATTTTTGGTAGTTTGGGTGTGCTACTTAGGAGTTAACCTATTAGGCAAAGGTCTCCATTCCTATGGTTGGTTCTTCTAATAAGAACATAGTCAGGCGCGAATTTCCCCAACTGTGTAGGGGCGAGTTCTGCAATCATCTCTATTTTCCCCAGCAGACTTGTGAGAACCCGCCCGTACATATTCTACAGCGTGGAAACAATGGCTAAGACCTGATTACCGCCCTGATCCCAAATTCAATGAAGAGGAAATTTGATGAACAATGTAACTCGTATTTTGGATGATAACGACGTACTCCATACAGGTTCGAGTACCCTTATGTTTCAATGCACCTTCAGGGTCAGCGAATTTCTGACTATGATGCAGTCTAAGTTGGAAGAGGAAAATCTTTTTGGGGAAGGCATTGAGTGCGAACTACTTACCCCCGGCGGGCCCTGGCAAAAGGGTCGGTTTCAAATCTGTTTAGAGTTTGTCAGTGATAATGTTACCAGCGCGAACGCTATCCCATCTGTTGACTATGGCATGATGGGCGGCGGCGATACTCCTGAAGTTTTGCCAGCCCATATTCGACGACAAACCCAAAGAATTGGTATGTGGAGTTAGCTCTGATCTCAGGAGTGATTCTGGGAAGCAGCCACCGATTCACGAGGGTCGGTGGCCGGAGGATGTCAGATATTACAAACCTAGATCCAATTTCCACCCGTTCAATTTACCAGTGTGATGGGGTGCTAAATCCGCGACAACTAACCGCCAAGTCCCCTGTGGTGAGTGATTTAGTAACTCTCTCATGTAGGGAGTCGTCTGGAGATTATAGGTAGTTTTCAAAACCTTATTGCCTCCCAAAGTGCGACCCTGGAGTAGAACCTCCTCCCCGTGTGGAGCAATTAACCGCACTTCCAAATCACCCAAAAATTGATGCTCGATATCGACAGTCACCTGGATATCTAAAATCGGGCTAGTATTAGCAACAGAAATAGTGCTAGTCACTCCTTGAGGGTTATGATCGGGAATATTTAAGACGCGGTTATTAGATTGCTCCACCCGCCTTTGAACCTGTTGGCGGCTGACCCGTTGACTTTGAGCCATTTTTACGGCTTTTTCGGCATTAACTCGACCGTAGCCAAACCATTGGGAATATCCATTACCATCATAGGTTCCCATACTGATACCCAACTGAGGATCAGCATCAGGGTCTACAATCTTATCGGCTGTTTGTTCAATGATGCGGCGCACTTCCCTAGCACTGAGATCCGGATTAACAGATAAGACCAAAGCGGCTACTCCAGCCACTAGAGGAGTGGCGGCGGAAGTTCCTCCAAAATGGGATGTAAAGTCACCCTGATCATAGCCGGCTGCACCTACGCGATCGCTCGTAAAAACTCCTAAACCACGCAGAGCGGTTCTAATCGATGGAGGGGTTCCAATATAGCCAGTTTCTTGGAGCCACATTCCAGGGGGGGCATTGTTACTAGGGGCACAGACGGTGATTCCGGTTCCCCAATTACTGTAGGCCGCTTTTTTATTAAGACTGGTACAGGCGGATACGGAAATTACATCAGGATGAACCGCAAACCCAGATAACCATCTGACTCGGCCTGATATGACATTATTAGGCCAGCCACTTTCATTAATGGTTCCGTTGATGGGGCGATTGGCGTTTCCGGCCGCAAATAATACGACGCAGCCTCGACCGTTGCGCCCTACGGCGGCGGCTTTGGTAATTACTGCTCGTTGTCGTATGGACAAGGGAAAATAAACGGCACTAGCCCCCCAACTACAGGAGATGACAGAGGCTCGGTTATTAATAGCCCAATCAAAAATCTTTTCGACTGATTCATCATCGAGATATCCGGTGGTGCGAATGGGCATTAAGGCACAACCTGGGGCAACTCCGACGATACCTTTGCCATTTTCTTCGGCGATCGCTAATCCGGCGCAGGCGGTTCCGTGGTTATCTGAAGGAGATTGTGGTGAAGGGAGACGATTTTGGCCTTTCAGGTCAATGGGAGCGACAATTTTTCCTATACCCTGAAAATCAGGGTGATTAAGGTCGATCGCATCATCGGTAATAGCAACCACTATAGATCTGGTTCCTCGAGTAATATCCCAAGCTGGTTCTACCGAGATATGAGCATCAGGAGCTACATCGGCACCTCCGGTATTATGGAGATACCACTGACGGTGGTAGAGAGGATCAGTAGGTCGATAATACTTTTGGCTTTTGACCACAATATTGGGTTCTGCTACTAGAACTTCTGGGTTCCTGGTGAGGCGGTTAGCGATTTTAATGGGATTTTCTTGAGCTTGGCTGCTGACTTCATAGACAAAGGTGTTGGGAACACCATAGACAGATTTTAATAATCTCAAACCTTGGCTGTTGGCGATCGCATTGCGGTTGGACTCCTCAACCTCCTCGCTAAACTGAATGGTGATTTGATTGGTCAGATACATAACCATTCCCGGATTATTATCAGCCTGATAGACATGACTCGCAAAAGCCACCCGATCTGACTGACGAGCCAGTTCCATCGCCTGATCGAGTTCAGCATCTTTTACCTTAACTTCCTGGAGTTCTGGTGGTACCGAGGAAGTTTCCTCAATGTGGATAGGCAAATTTTGTAAGTTTTCTCCTTCAGATACAACCGGGGTAAACTGAGGGCCACTATCCGTGACTGGTTGTTTTGGCGTGAGTCCATCAGCTTGATCTGGTAGGGGGCTGACTCCACCACCGCCGCCTACTGGGGGTGTGGAAACCAAGCGAACCGTAAACCGCCCAGGAACTTTAGTAATTGCCAGTTCCTCACCTCCCCGTTGTAGAATGCTGCCAAGACTTTCTTCGGGAACGCCCATGCCCTGATATTGTTGAGCGTTAATCTCGTAGGAGTTAGCTGATGTCATTTTGTTATAATCCTCAAAAGTGCTCACTATTATTGGCTCAATAGATTAAGTCCGATGTTAATGGTTGACCGAATCAAGCTGGGGTGGATGGATGGTCATCCTATAAAGACTATAACCCTTGGCTGGTCAGGATCTACAACAGTTTTACTAAACTCCTACACTTTGGCCAAAAAATGATAAGATCTGTAAACATCAATAACCTTTCATTTCGCGATCGCATGATGCTGTCTCCTTTCATAGTCCGCTATCCTCAACTTTTTGTGAGTATATTGGCATCAGCCCTGACTGTTTTAACTGTCTCAGGCCATGCTACAACGGTTATGGCTCAAGATCCTTCTGTGTATGATGAGGCCACAGGTGAAGGCTCGGAACCTGAATTTCCCAGAGATTTAAGTCCGACCCCAGTACCGAGGAATCCTCAAGATATGCGCCCTTTGAGCCTTGATAGTAGTTTTTTAAGTGTTCAAGGGGGGGAGCGCTTGTTAGCTGAAGCCGGGGAAGCAATTAGTAACGAGAATTACACCCAGGCAGCCAGGAAACTCCAGGAGGCGCGCCAAATTTTCAATCAGCTTTCTAATTTTCATCAACAGTTAGCCAGCAGTTTCTCAGGGGTTGACAACCGCATTGCTGACCAACATCGCAATGAGGCCAGAGATACCGCTCAAATGAGGGATACAGCCACTTATCAATTGGCTTTAGTCCATCGTGCCCAGAATCAACCCGAGTTAGCTGTTCCCCTACTCGTGCAAATTATTCGTTCTCAAGCCCCAACCCGGGATTTAGGCCAAAAAGCATATCAACAATTACTTGAATTAGGATTTGTCAGCAGTCCAGCCAGGGGTAGTGCTTCTTCTAACCCGGCAACCACTTCCAATGCTCAATAATTCATCTACAATCAAACATAGTCGTTTAATAGGAATCCCATGATCACCCTTTCCCAAGTTGAGGCAATGATTAAGTCTGAGTTGCCTGATGCTGTTGTTAAAGTTGAAGACCTTGGCGGGGGCGACCATTTACAAGCTGTAGTGGTTTCGCCTCTGTTTGAGGGCAAAACCCTGGTGAAACAACATCAGATGGTTTATAAAGCTGTTAGGGAAGCTATGGCAACAGAGGCCATTCATGCCCTAGCGCTGAAAACTTATACCCCCCAAGAGTGGTCAAAAGTCAACCAGGCTGCTTAATTTGTTGATCTAAGTTGTGAATAACTCGATTGAATAATCACTATGAATCCTGAAGTAGAAGCCAAAATTGAAAACCTGATTAACCAGCACAAGGTTTTTGTGTTTATGAAGGGTACCAAGTTGATGCCCATGTGCGGTTTTTCCAATAATGTGGTGCAAATTCTCAATAGTTTAGGGGTTCCCTTTGAAACCCTCGATATTTTGGAAGATGCCGAAATTCGCCAAGGTATTAAGGAATATTCAAACTGGCCGACCATTCCCCAAGTTTACATTAATGGTGAATTTGTCGGCGGTTCCGATGTGATGATTGAGTTATATCAGAAGGGCGAACTACAAGAGATGCTAGAGGTCGCTCTGGCATCATAGTCCGGCTTAACTAATTAACTCCCTAACCCAGCCTCTCGAAGGCTGGGTTTTTCCCAAGTATCTAGTAATAATCTACTTCTGGTTGTGGTAGGGGAGTCATTTCAAAGTTGGACGGGTCGTTAATGTACCTAAAGGTTTCTTCCTCTAGGCGGTGAATTTGATAAGGTTCGAGGGCGTTTGTATTTCTCAGGGCGGCAATGTAGCCATCTACAAACATTCTAAGCTCATCATAACGATAGCCTCGATTCCACATTTCGACGAGGGAATCAGTGATTTTTTGGTAGTGCCGGATGGTCTGAGCATTCTGTAACATGGTGGAAACCTCAAGTTATAATCTATATGTTGGGGGTATGGTTAAGGGATAGGGATTAGTCTCTACCTTGATTCAGTTATATACACCTCACCGATATGGATTTCTGGCATTCTAGCTGAATCGGACTGTGATTGAAAAGACTGTTACCTTTAGTTATAGGTTTCCCTGGACCGATGGCAATTGTTTCAAGTTCTTACTCATTCCCTTCATTTTGATCATAATGCACCCCGGAAAATTACGGGGGTTGTGGACTGATGGCCGCTTTAAGGTTGATGCCTCTCTCCCTCTGTGATTTTTATATTAACCTAATTGTGATCATAGATCTAGGGTGGATTGCCGATCGCAAGGGTAGCAGGAGTTACAAAATGATGATTTCGACTCTGTTAACCTGTGTTCAATTATTGATAAAGGAAGCTGGCACCAGTGGGATATGCTTATATTTCAATTATTGAGGGAAATCCGCACCTGCGATCGCTGTTAGGTTGGCATCTTCAGCACGTTGGTTATTCGGTGTGTCAATCTGCGGACTTTCATCATGCTAGAGAGGTGTTTTACACGACTCAGCCAAGTTTAGTAGTTATTGATGCAGAATTACCAGGCGGCAATAGTCTAGAATTCTGCCAGTGGCTACTACAGCAACGACAGTCTTTAATCTTGATGCTTTCGGCTCGGAATACGGAATCTGATATTGTCCGTGGTTTGAGAGCAGGAGCTGATGATTACTTAACTAAACCTTTTGGAATGCAGGAGTTTTTAGCGAGAGCTGAAGCACTTATGCGTCGCACTCGCAATGTGGCTCCTCCTACCAGTTTAGATTATGGGGATTTGAAAATTGATTTGGTACAGCGTCGGGTTTATCTTCAGGGTCAAATGATAGAACTGACTCCCCAAGAGTATAGTCTTCTTTATGTTTTGGCTCAAAATGATGGGGAGCCTCTCAGTCGTTCGGAACTGTTGCGCCGCGCTTGGCCAGATTATATTGATAATCCCCGCACTATTGATACTCATGTTCTATCATTGCGGAAAAAGATGGAAACTGACCCTCGACAGCCTAGTTTAATCCAAACGGTTCGTAATATTGGTTATCGATTGAATTTGGATGTTCTTAAACCTGAACCAAGTTGGTATCCTAGTGTTAATGGTCAATTACCACCAATTCAGGCTAAAACTGGTAGCTAATTGTGAGGATTCGGTAGGGTGCGTCAGCACCAGTATATCAATGGCATTGTTAACCAGAACATTCACAACTGACGCACCCAATAAAAGGCTTTTACTCGATTTGTATGATTCCCTATATAGGGAATAGAGTTGAGAAAAAGCCGTTTTTAGTTATGGGCAATGATGGTAAATTTATTAATCAGATAAATCTACCATATTGCAGATAAAAAATCAGGTGTTTTTAATGAAAAATCTCATCAGGTTAAACTTGGGTTTATAGGGTGCGTATCGCAGGGGAATATCGAAGAGTAGAGATTGCTTTAAAAGGCTTTTGTGGTGGCAAAAAGTGTCAAAGGTAGCTTGGCCGTGATATTTGCCGAGGCCGCTTTCTCCTACTCCTCCAAAAGGCAAGGATTGACCCCCGACTTGCATGATAGTTTCGTTGAAACAAATACCCCCGGATGAGGTTTCTTGAAGAACGCGCTGTTGTGACTGTTTATTACGGGAAAATAGGTAAAGAGCGAGAGGTTTGGGTCTGGCGTTAATTTGACTAATTGCATCCCCTAAATCATCATAGGTCAAAATGGGTAAAATCGGCCCAAAGATTTCATCTTGCATGATGGTGTCTTCCCAGGATACTTCATCAATGAGAGTGGGAGAGATATAGCGATCGCTTTCATCAAACTTACCACCAGCGACGATTTTACCATCATGTAATAACTCAGTCAACCGATGAAAATGATAGTTATTAATAATCCGCCCATAGTCGGGACTTTGCTGCGGTTCGGAGCCATAAAAACTCTGAATATAGCCAATCATAGCTGTAATCAAGTCCGATTTAAGGCGGCGGTCTACCAATAGATAATCTGGGGCTATACAAGTTTGACCAGCATTAATAAACTTACCCCAAACAATCCTTTTGGCGGTATAATCTAACTGAGTATCGGCATCGACAATACAGGGACTTTTGCCACCCAATTCTAAGGTAACGGGAGTCAAATGTTTGGCGGCGGCGGTCATGACAATTTTCCCGATGCGCTTCCCTCCGGTAAAAAAGATATGGTCGAAGGGTTCATCTAATAGTTGTTGGCTAACTTCTACCCCCCCTTGAACAGTGGCAATATAGTTAGGTGAAAAAGTTTTGCTAATCAGATCAGCTACGACTTGGGAAGTTGATGGGGCTAGTTCAGAGGGTTTAAGGATAGCACAATTTCCGGCGGCGATCGCACCGACGAGGGGAGAAATGACCAATTGAAAGGGATAATTCCAAGGTCCGATAATTAAGACAACTCCCAAGGGTTCAGGATAGATATAGCTAGAAGCGGGGAAGGCAGTGGGGTGGGTCTTGACCCGGCGAGGCTTAACCCAGGATTTTAAATTTTTGAGAGCATATTTAATTTCTCCGAGGGTGGAAAGTTCAAACAACCCTTCTAACTCAGGACGGCCTAAGTCAGCTTTGACTGCTTCTAGGATAGGTTGTTCAAAATCAGCGATCGCCTGTTGGAGTCGTCGCAGTTGCGAGAGTCGGAAGTCCACCTGTTTAGTCTCTCCGGTGGCAAAAAACTGTCGCTGTTGGCTGATAATTTCCGAGAAATTCAAGTTTTCTGTCATTATTGAGAATTTCCTGTAGGTTGGAAGTAGCCCTATATAGACCAGGGTACTGAGAGTCTGCTATATCTGGTTATGGTGGCATAACAGATTATTGTTACCTGTTCTAGCGCCCTCTCGATAGTTACTGCTGGCGCAGTTTCCCCTATGCTTAGTGTAATAGAGCGATCGCTAATTTCGTTAACAGTGAAGCGGTAAGCCTCAACTCAGGTACCAAAGAAATTGACATGGACATGAAAGAGATTCTATATCTGGAAATTCCTAACCCCGATACACACAGCGTTTGTACCTGGTTGCAGCAAACGTTTAATCCGGGGGTGGGTGAGAAAACGATCACCCCAGACGGGTTTCGCCTGAAATTTCCTCAACAGGGGTCTGGGGAATTGTCGGTGTTTACTTGGTCCGTCCAACGCACAACCTATCTCAAGGTTTTTCGGGTGGGGACTGTGGGAAGTTCTCAAGAAAAACGGGTACTCAACAGCCTGGAAACTGGTTTAAGACAGGAGTTTCCCTATCAGTATCCTGAACCTCCAGCCATTGATTTGTCGCAGGAGTCGATTTTTGAGGCTTTGGCTGCCTATTATCCCCAAACGGTGAAATATTTTCAGAAAATCCCTAATGGGGAATATGACCTAAAACGGGTGTACTGGTGGGAGAAACGCTGGCGGGAGGGGGTGAGAAATCCACAAACTCCTAAACAGGTGATTTTTACTGAGGCGAGAAAGGACTCTGATGGGGAGTTGCCTAGTTATGACCTAATTTATGTTGGCGGGGCTTTAGGGGTCATTCATGCGGCGGTAATGGCACGTTTAGGGTATCGGGTGCTATTGATGGAACGTCTCCCCTTTGGTCGGATGAACCGGGAATGGAATATTTCTCGCAGTGAATTACAGAGTTTAATTGACTTGGGATTGTTCACCGGGGCGGAAGTAGAGAGTTTTATTGCTAGGGAGTATAAGGACGGTTTCCACAAGTTTTTTGATGCTAATAATCCCCCCATTGCTAAGGGGGAGGTTTTGCATACTCCTCGGGTGTTGAATGTAGCCATAAATACGGATAAATTGCTGTCTTTGTGTGGTGAAAAACTGCGACAGGCGGGGGGAGAGATTTGGGATGAAACGGAGTTTATTCGGGCGGATATTGGAGGCGATCGCGTTAAGGTGACGGCTACTGATTTGACTACTAATTCCGAACGGATAGCTACCGGAAGGTTATTAGTTGATGCTATGGGTACCGCGTCCCCTATTGCTTGGCAACTTAATGGCGATCGCACCTTTGATAGTGTTTGTCCTACCGTGGGGGCCGTGATTAATGGTGGGTTTGAACCAGGAGTTTGGGATTCTAATTATGGGGATGTTCTCCACAGTCACGGGGATATTTCTAGGGGTCGCCAATTGATTTGGGAGTTGTTCCCTGGCGAAGGTGACGAGTTGACTATTTATCTGTTTCACTATCATCAGGTTAATCAGATCAACCCCGGTTCTCTGTTGGAAATGTTCGAGGATTTCTTTACTATTTTACCAGAATATCGTCGTTGTAATCTGGATAATTTGGTTTGGAAAAAAGCGACTTTTGGCTATATCCCCGGTTATTTTAGTCTGGGAGGAAGCGATCGCACTGTCGCCTATGACCGTTTAATTTCTATTGGAGATGCTGCTTGTCTTCAGTCTCCCTTAGTATTTACTGGTTTTGGTTCTTTGGTACGGAATTTATCCCGTTTAACGGACTTATTAAATACCGCACTAAAGCATGATTTGCTCACCAAATACTACCTCAATCAAATTCGCGCCTATCAAAGCAATATCGCCGTTACTTGGTTGTTTTCTAAGGGAATGATGGTTCCCACCGGGCGTTATCTTCCTCCTCAAAGAATTAACTCCATTTTAAATACTTTTTTTGGGCTGTTAGCGACAGAACCCGAAGAGGTAGCTAATACCTTTATTAAGGATAGGACCGACTGGTGGACCTTTAACCGTCTGGCTTTAAAAGCGGCGCGCATGAACCCCAAGTTGCTCATCTGGATTTTAGATTTTGTCAATACTGGGGAAGTTATCCGCTGGATGATTAGTTATTTTGTCTTCACCTGGTTGGCGTTAATCAGTTGGTTATTTAGTTGGGTTCCCCCCCTCGCGCGTCGCCTTCAACCCTGGTTAGAACCTCGTTATCCGGGGCTATGGCTGCTATTATTAGCCACCAGTTATGTACTGACAGATGGTTTGGGACAGCATCAACCATCAATTCTAAGGAAGTTACAACCCAAGACTTCCTAATCATGAATGATTAATTATTAGCAGAAGTGGCCGGTTTAGGGTCAAAGCTGGGAAATGGGGCGACACCACCTTGATATAGGGGAAGTACACCGTTCCATTTCTGGATCATCTTTTCCTGAAGTTCTAACTCCCTCAGCCTGATGGTCATGGGGTTAACTGTGGATGCGCTAATTCTGGCTGCTTCTGCGTCCGCTTGGGCTTTGGCTAATTGACGTTCTGCTTCGGCTTGGGCGACTTGTAGTTGTGCTTGGGCAGCGATCACCTGTTGTTCCGCTTGAAAACGGGCGGTCATTTGCGCTTCAATGGCGCTATCAAAACGGGGCTTACTAACAAACCCAATCGAATCAAATTCCACCCCCACACCAACAAATTTTTCATTTAAGCAGTTTTGAACCGAGGTTAATAATTCTCGCTGTTTGCTTCCGACAATATCTTCTGGTCTTAATCCGGCTGCTTCTTGGTTAAAGCAGTTACGGAGTTCACTGCGTACTAAAGTCCCTTTAAACTCATCAGGGTCTTTCAGGTATTTACCGTAGAAATCCTTGATTTGGTTGGTATTGAAAAAGTAGGAGAGAGAAATATCTGCATTGACGCTAGTTCCCCCAACTCCGAAACTGATGCTTTCGTCGATAGGTGAACCTTCATCTCTCGCCGCTGAGAGGATGTAATATTGAACGTGATCGGGAAAAATGATAATTTCCTCGCTGTAAGCATTATACCATACTTTTCCCGTGCTAATAGTGGCATTCTGTACACCGCGATTGCTTCCGTACATTTGCACTTTCAGTCCTACATAACCAGGGGGAATGCGTTTGACGCTAGTTCCCGGAATGACACCACAGGAAGAGATACTCATACTTACTAAAATGGCGCATCCTGTTAACCCTAGTACATTGGGAATTGGCGCGGTTTTCATCATCATAATTACCTCTGGGAGTCTAACAGTTCTAACCAAGATGTGTCATCTTGAGGAAATGTGGCTTGTAGCTGTTTTTGTTCGACTTTGGCGCGATGAATTTTGTGGGTCACATGATAAACCGATAAGCCGGGAATTATTACTAATCCTGTGAAGTATCCAAAAACTCCTAACCAGACTTTGAGGTTACTGGGGGAACTAACTAAATTCGCGGAAGTTCCTAAAATCCCAAAGCAAAGGATGAGTTCAAAACCACCAACTACTAGCCATTTAAGTAGGGTTTTCATGACTGGGGAATATAGCCGAGTTATAACCTGGGGGGTTAACTCGATGGGGTTGATACGCTATCTATTTGGCTTGTGTGTATTATAGGCGATCGCTTTAGGAGTGAACAGAAATCACAGATTTTTTTAACATTCTCTGACGAACCTAAACACCCGGTAGGTTTAGTAATTGGTAACTATTACCTAAAGTTTTTAAAAACCTCCCATTGATGAGGTTATCAACTCGCCAATATTCACCGAAACGGACTCCATTCGACCGAAAAATATAACCCCTGTTCTTGGAGAGTTCGTTTATTGGAACTAAGTTCCATCAGAGGAATTCCCCAATCAAACCGGGCGCGGAAATTATCACCATACTGCCAACGCAAGCCTAAGCCTAAAGACATTAAAGTTTCCGAGGATAATTGCAATTGGTCGGCGTTACTACTCCAGGCGGTGCCGAAATCTACAAAGGGGGTAACTTGTAAAATTCCCTTATTGTTATCAACTCGGAGAATGGGATAGCGTAACTCCGCCGAAGCAAATATAAAATTATCGCGCAATAAGGCATCCTGACGGTATCCCCGAAGATTGTCTAATCCCCCTAATCCTGCTTGTTCTAGGGGTACTAACTCCTGTGTGGATAATTGGATATCGGAGCGCAATAATATGAGGGTATCTGGGGCTAATAATCGCAACCATTGGGCTTGACCTCGCCATGCTAAATATTGACTATCAGGACCGTCATCATTAATGGTTGAGTTGAACAAGTTTAAGCCTATGCTAAATTGCGATCGCGCCGCCAAAACCTGTTGAGTTCCTCGCCTGGTATATTCCTGAGATAAACGCAAAATTGATAGGCGGGTTTTACCATCGGAGTCCGCCCCCCTAGCCAAGGGAAAACCTATACCTAAAATAGATGTCTCGCTTTCGCGGCGGGCGAAACTAACACCTAGGGCTAACTCTTCTGTCGGGGTCTGAATAATAGGTTGGCGATATCGCAATTCAAAAGTGACACTTGTGGCTTCAATATCCAGTTCCTTAAAAGGTGGTTCTACAATATTACTATCAGTATAATTAAAGTAAAATCCTACGGTTCCGTTGCGGGAATTAATCGGAAAATCATATAAGACATCTACCACATTACTGCCATCGGTATTACTATAATATATGCCTAAACTATCTCCTTGTCCGAGAAGATTGGCTTCTGTGAGTTCAACGCCTCGTTGAAATGTGCTAACACTGGGGGGGCGGTAGTTATTAGCAAATAAATTAATATCGAAGGTTTTGGCTGTGGTAAATTCTACATCTAAGATGCTTTGACCAGGACGAGTTCCGGCAGACAATTCGGCTTGTATGGTATCGATTATCGGGCTTAATTGTAATAGTTGCAACGCGGCGAGTAGACGATTTTGATTTAGGGGTTTGGCGGTAGCAACAGCTAGACGACTACGCACATAATCGGGGTTTAGTCGTCCGGTGGCGCTGACGTTAATATCAGTTACTTCTCCTTCTAAAATTTGGATGGTTACCGTTCCCTCTTGCAGTTCCTGGGGGGGTATAAAAGCGCCGGAAGTAATGTAACCTTCGCTGATATACAGATTAGTAATGGCCGAACGTGCTTGCAAAAGTTCCGCAAAGGTAATCGGACGATTTAGAAAAGATTGCGTAACTTCTGCTAGTTGTTGATCACTAAAGGCTGTGTTTCCTTCAAAGCTGAATTTTTCGACAATAATAGTAATAGATACATCTGGGGGTTCTTCTATATTTTCTGGTGTTAGGTTGGGGGAAGGAAATAATTGCTCAGGTGTAGGTAACTGGGGGGGAAGTTCCGGTTCCGGTTGGGGACGTTCTGGTAATGATGGAATAGTGTTAGGAACCTCTGGTAAATTTACAGGTAAGACCGGGGAGAGGGTTTCGGCTAGGGTAGCGCAAGGGTAAGTTATAGCTACAATAATGGTGAGATTTAATGGCTATTTAAATAGGTGATTGAAAATATATTTTTGGCTTGAGATCCCCATATTTACTCCTCAATGTGTAACTGCCAGCTATATTGATATTTTAATCATGTTATACTGGTTTTTGATGTCTGACACTGTTAAATATTTCCTGGAGGTTCCTGTTACTTTCAATGGCTGGTTAATCGGAATTGGTAGCTAACAGGTTGGCCACTTGTTGGGCTAAGGTCAAGGGGTTGAATGGTTTGGTAATCACTCCGGCGATGTCCATTTGTTCAAAGCGATCGCGATCTTGTTTTAGCACTTTGGCTGTCAGCATAATTACCGGAATTTCTCGACAGCTTGGTGTTTGTTGGAGTTGCCTGGTCAACTGGAAACCATCAAGATCTGGCATCGATACATCTAACAAAATCGCATCAGGATGTTCCGTTTTGGCTTTCTGTAAACCCTCTTGACCAGAGTTGGCTGTAATTACGTCCCAACCTCCTAGATCCGTCATACAAACCCGGACGATTTCCCGGATACGTTCTTCATCATCAATTACTAAAATTTGGGGTTTTGGCATAGGTCACGATTTACCGTGTAAACAAGATAAAACTACTCTCGCTTATTAGGTTCAAATAGACAAGCATTTTTCCTGTCTACAAATACAGAAACTTATATAGATAATTATCAATTTTTACCTGTTACTTCTGTGATCTGTCCCTGATGGTAATTTAGTTAAGCTAAACTTATTTATCTGGCAAAATGATTTTAATATTTAAAAAATGGTAAATATTTATTACATTTTTATTGAGAAAATTTCCTATAAATTTGACGAGAGAATGGGGGTTGTGGTAGGGTGGAAAAAATCAAAAATGAGCGCTGTTTGTGTGCGTATAGCAAAAATGAGGCTCAAACCCTGATGCTGTCGTGAGTTTAAAGGTCTATTGACGGAAAATGGCTAATCCCGAGACACCAATTTAGGCGAAAAAATGGACGGCAAAAAAACGGGGGCTTGACACAAACGACAATTTGTGCATCCTAGGTAGTAGAAGGGGAAATTGAGTTTTTAAAAACGATTTTAATGGTTAGTGTCGTTGGTATTTATAACCCTAGGAATAGTGAAATAAAAAGTGCTGCCTTTAGCCAATTGACTTTCGACCCAAATTTTACCGCCGTGTTGTTCAATAATGCTTTGACAGATAGATAAGCCTAAACCAGTTCCACTCTTTTGGCGAGAGTCAGAGGCATCGACTTGTTGAAAGCGACTAAAGATAGTTTTTAGTTTTTCGGGAGGAATGCCACGTCCCTGGTCGCGGACTTGAAAAAGTACCATATCATCCTGTGGGTAAGCTGAGAGGGTGACAGTGGTATGGGGAGGGGAAAATTTAATAGCATTACCGACTAAATTAGTCAGAGTTTGTAGCATGGCATCGCGTGCCGCCCAGAGTTGAACGGAAGTGGGTAAAATTTCCAGGGTAATGGAGTCCCGATGAGCGATCGCCTGTAAACTATTAATTACTTGCATCATCAATTCCTGAGCTGAACAAGCCTCCATTTGAAATTGAACCTCACCGGAGTTTAGCCGTTCAATATCAAGAATATCATTAACCATTCGCACCAGTCTTTCTGTCTCTAATAAAGCAATTTCAATAAATTTATGAAACTCCTGGGGTTTGTGATCATACAAGCCGGAAGATAACAGTCCTAACGAGCCTTGAATAGCGGTGAGTGGGGTTCTCAGTTCATGGCTAACCACAGAAATAAACTCATTTTTCATCTGTTCTACGGCTCGCCGTTCACTGATATTCTGAGCTTGAGCAATAAAATAGAGAGGAACCCCGTCAATATTTCGGACTATGGACATACTTAATAATACCCAAATTACATATCCTTGCTTATGAAGGTAGCGTTTTTCTACATAGTAATATTTAACTTGACCCTCGATCAATTTTTTAATGGATTTTACCTCCTGCTCATAATCTTCTGGGTGGGTGATATCTTTACATTTGAGTTGGAGTAGTTCTGCTTCCTGGTAGCCTAACATTTCACATAGAGAGCGATTAACTTTTAAGCAGTTTCCTTGGGAGGATAACAATGCCATACCGATCGCAGCATCTTCAAAAGCGGTGCGGAAGCGTTCTTCACTATCTCTGAGTTTTTGTTCAGCTTGTTTGTAGTGGGTGATATCAAAGGTTAAACCTAAAATTTGGCTCAGTCTACCCTGTTTGTCTAACAGTGGTAAATACTTAATGATGACGGTTTTTGGGGTTTGATTGGGAAGGGTAATAGTAGCTTCACCAATTTGTATGGTTAGGGTTTGGATGGTTTTTTCTAGCAAGGGTAAATAATGGCAAGTTTCCTCTGGGAGAAATAGCTCTTCATCTCGGCGACCAATAAATGTTTCTTCTGACCAACCTGTTCGTTCTAATACTCGTTGGTTGACGAATTTTAAACGGCGATCGCTGTCATAAATTACAAAGATATCAGGAGCATGATTGACCGCTAGGCGTAGGAGTTCTTCGCTTTCGGCTAGGGCGAGTTCTGCTTGCTTGCGATCGCTAATATCTTCCGCAAATCCTACATAACGTAGGGGAGAACCATCGTCATTATAAATAATGTTGACTTCTTCATAAACCCACCTAATTACACCATCATTTCTAATAATCCGATATTCTCGTTTAACCAAATTATTTTGATGCTGTTTTTCCTGATAATTAATTACTGCTCCTCGGTCTTCTGGGTAGATGGTATTTAACCAAGAATCAGGATTTTGATAGAGACTCTCACAGGTGCGTCCCCAAATTTTTTCATAGGCTGGGCTTAAATAAATATATTGTCCTGAATTGGCGCATTTTACAAAGAAAAACTGACTGATAGTAGAGGCGATTTCTTGAAAGCGTTTTTCACTTACTGCTATGGCTAATTCAGCTTTTTTACGATAGTTAATATCTGTGATAATCGCACAACATCCAGCATATTTACTATCATCAAATATAGGATTAGTTGATAGTATAGTCCAGAGAATATCTCCGTTTTTCCGCTTAAATTGAAACTCGTGTTGCTCCGCAATACCTTCACGACGACGTTGCAGATAATTTTCGACTATTGGATAATCCTGTTCATCCACAAACTTAAATAGGGAAGATTGAGTTATTTCTTCTTGGGTATAACCCAGCATATTTGCCATTTGCTGATTGACAAAAGTGGTCATACTATCACTGTCAATTATCCAAACTCCTTCGAGGGTCGTTTCAATGATAGTCCGCAATTTAGCCTCGCTTTTTATTAAAGCTGCTTCCGTCTTTTGGCGATCGCTAATATCTTGAACCCAAGACAGCAACATATTCAGTTTTCCTGATTCATCGTAAAAATTGGAATTGTACCACTCACAATAAATTACTGATCCATCTTTGCGGTAATTACGATTTATGCAAATCCTCCTTTTTTCTTGATTGGCAAAAATGGTCTGAGTTTCTCGATTAACGCGATCGCTATCTTCCTCAAAGATTAATTTCCATTCATTCATCGACTTACCCAACACTTCCGACTCAGACCAACCAAATATCTCTTCTGCTTGCTTAGACCATTGGATAACCCGCAATTTTCGATCCCAAATAATAGTTCCCAGAGGAGAATTATCAATCAGTATTTTTAATTGATGATTAACTGATTTGAGGGAGTGTGTAGTTGATAGCTGATTGGTTAAATTATCCCTTCTGTATGGGGAGGATAACAGTTGCATTTCTATGCGCCATTGTACTTCTTCAAAATCTAAGGGATAAATCAGAACATCTGCTACTTGCAAGTTGAAGGCGCGAATTGCCCTAAATACACTTTTAGACTCGGCTAGTAGAAGAATCCGAACATGAGCAGTGACAGTGTGTACTTGTAATTGTTTGGCGATCAGATATCCATCGGTATCGGGTAATTTGACATCTAAAAAAATCAGATCAGGTGGAATATGTTTAGCTACCTCCAGACCTTCATATCCATCACCAATAACCTGAACTTGATAATTATTGATAGTTAATAGGTTAGCCAGTTCCCCGCGACTCGGAGACTCGCCTGCAATCACTAAAACCCGAACCGGAAAATTCATATCGGTGGAAGCCATAATCTGCTATCAGTGCAAGAAAATATACTTATAGTTTTGATAGTAGCGCTTTTGATATTAAAGTCATAGCGACTTGACAAATTTTTTTCTTGAACCTTATAAGTTTCTTATATTTCATTGCTACAGTTAATTCCAGACCCTGATATGTTCTCAGTCCACCCATAAGTAAAATCACTTGTGATTTTTCAGGTGCGATCGCTTTCCGGCTGGCTAGGCTGGCTAGGAAGGTGTTAGCCACTACCCCAATCATGACTCGGAAACTCTCTCCGAGGGCTGATGCTGTTTACATAGATAGGGTATATGGGGGGCTGAGTTTTTTTTGTCGCGCAGACCTGCTGAAATAAATTTGACTAATTCACCCCTGACTTTATAAGTTTCTTATATTTAACTGCTACAGTTAATTCCAGACCCTGATATGTTCTCAGTCCACCCATAAGTAAAATCACTTGTGATTTTTCAGGTGCGATCGCTTTCCGACTGGCTAGGCTGGTTAGGGAGGTGTTAGCCACTACCCCAACCATGACTCGGAAACTCTCTCTTAGGGTTGATGATGTTTAGATAGATGGGGTATATGGGGGGGCTGAGTTTTTTTATGGCTCAGACCTACTGAAATAAATTTGACTAACTCACCCCTGACTTTATAAGTTTCTTATATTTAACTGCTATGTTGAATGTCGGACCCTGATTTATTCTCAGTCCACCCATAAATAAAATCACAAGTGATTTTTCAGGTGCGATCGCTTTCCGGCTGGCTAGGCTGGCTAGGAAGGTGTTAGCCACTACCCCAATCATGACTCGGAAACTCTCTCCGAGGGCTGATGCTGTTTACATAGATAGGGTATATGGGGGGCTGAGTTTTTTTTGTCGCGCAGACCTGCTGAAATAAATTTGACTAATTCACCCCTGACTTTATAAGTTTCTTATATTTAACTGCTACAGTTAATTCCAGACCCTGATTTATTCTCAGTCCACCCATAAGTAAAATCACTTGTGATTTTTCGGTGGCTAATACCTTCCCACTATATGCTGGCTAGGAAGGTATTAGCCACTTACCCCTATCACAACTCGGAAACTCTCTCCGAGGGCTAATGCTGTTTACATAGATAGGGTATATGGGGGGCTGAGTTTTTTTTGTCGCGCAGACCTGCTGAAATAAATTTGACTAATTCACCCCTGACTTTATAAGTTTCTTATATTTAACTGCTATGTTGAATGTCGGACCCTAGTTTATTCTCAGTCCACCCATAAGTAAAATCACTTGTGATTTTTCGGTGGCTAATACCTTCCCACTATATGCTGGCTAGGAAGGTATTAGCCACTTACCCCTATCACAACTCGGAAACTCTCTCCGAGGGCTAATGCTGTTTACATAGATAGGGTATATGGGGGGCTGAGTTTTTTTTGTCGCGCAGACCTGCTGAAATAAATTTGACTAATTCACCCCTGACTTTATAAGTTTCTTATATTTAACTGCTA
>Ga0213836_100612_pt1 | contig 27953 bp, 25 predicted proteins | sample SWPATP03_FD_160578 | JGI IMG/M metagenome (GOLD analysis project Ga0213836, IMG submission 160578) | Coastal seawater microbial communities from Marineland, Florida, United States - SWPA TP0 #3 | ecosystem: Environmental > Aquatic > Marine > Coastal | place: USA: Florida | collected 2016-08-05
GGCCACGAGGCGATGTCGACGCCGTGGTTCTCGGGCGACGCGATCGTCCACCAGCGCCCGGGCTCCTCCCGCACGATGCGGCCACCGGCTGCCACCGCCGCCGCGACGCGCGCCTCGGCCTGGTCGGCGGGCACCGAGATGTCGATGTGGGTGCGGCCTCGGCCGGGCTTCGGCGGGTCGAGCTCGTGCAGCCAGATGTGCGGGTTGCGCCGCTGGGGGTCGATCGCATCCTCGTCGCCGAGCAGGTCGTAGCCCATCACGGCCGCCCAGAACGGCCGCACGTCGGCGCCGCGGTCCTGGGCGACGGCGATGCCGGTGACCATGAGGGTCGAGGGGTCCGATCGGCACCCGAGCCGCTGCGCCGCCTCCGAGATGCCCTGGGCGAGGCGCGCGTCGGCCGCGCTCAGGCCGCCGTCTCGCCGCGTCGCCGTGCGGATCGTCACGCCGCGGGGCCGCAGGTCGACGTCGGGCGCGTGGCCGACCGCGGCCGCGACCTCGCCGATGGCGGTCGCGAGCTCGACCGCCTGCGCGAACGAGTCGCACGCGTAGTGGGCGTGCGCGCCCCAGAACAGCACGCGCCAGTCCTCGACGCCGGGATGCTCGTGGAAGCGCTTGGCGGTCAGCCGGGGTGCGTCGGTCATGGCGTGCCTCCTCCCCCGCACGCCGTCGCGCGGGCCTGGCGGAAGCGTAGATCGCGCCGCCGACATCCGGCCAGCCCGGCGCGTATAGCCTGCTCGGCATGGCGATCGAGGACGGCCGGCGGCGGCCGCGGCAGCGCATCGCGGTGATCGGCGCCGGGGCGATCGGCGGCACGATCGCGGCGCGGCTGGATGCCATCGGTCACCGCGTGACCGTCACCGCGCGCGGCGACCACCTCGCGGCCGTCCGCGAGCACGGGCTGCGACTGCAGGGCGCCTTCGGCACGCACACCGCCCGCGTCGCGGCGCTGGAGGTGCTGGAGGAGGCGCCCGAGCTCGCGATCCTCGCCACCAAGGCGACCGGCGCCGCGGCCGCGATCGAGGCGAACCGCGCGCTGCTCGCCGGCGTGCCGCTGCTCGTGGTGCAGAACGGCCTCGGCGGCGAGCTCGCCGCGGCCGAGCTGCTCGGGCACGGGCGCGTCGCCGGCGGGATCGCGCTGATGGCGGCGAACTCGATGGAGCCGGGCGTCATCACGGTCACCGCGGCCGGCGACACCATCGTCGGGGGCGCCGAGGGGGCGCGCTTCGCGGCGGTGCTGGACGAGGCGCTGCCCACGAGCGAGACGCCGTCGATCGAGGGCGCGCAGTGGACGAAGCTGCTCATCAACATGGTGAACGCGCTGCCCGCGATCGTCGGCCACTCCGTGCAGGACGTCATCCGCGACCCGGGGCTGCGCCGCGTGATGCTCGCCTCGATGCGGGAGACGGCGCAGACCGGCCTGGCCGCGGGCGTGCGGTTCCAGCCGCTGCAGGGGCTGACGCCGCTCATGGTGCGGGTCGTCGCCTTCGCGCCCCGGCGGATCGCCCAGCAGGTGCCGCTCCGCATCAAGGATCGGCTCGGCGACGTGCCGAACCTCGGGTCGACGCAGCAGTCGATCCGGCGGCGGCAGCCGACGGAGGTCGACCACATCAACGGCGCGGTCGTCGCGGCCGCCGCGCGGCTCGGGCGAGAGGCGCCGGTGAACGCGGCGCTCGTCGAGCTCGTGCACGAGGTCGAGCGCACGGGGCGGTTCCTGCCGGCATCGGTGGTGCGGCGGCTGGCATAGCGCTCAGCGCGACGCATCGCGGGACTCGATCCCCACCTCGACCCAGGCGGCGAGCGCCGCATCGTCCTCGAGGCGCGCCGTCGGCACCGACAGCCACCCGCTGCCCATCGGCCGGTCCTCGCCCATGTGGGGCGGCACGGCGCCCCGGGCGAGCAGCTCCTCGTGCCGCGCGGGGTCGACGCGCACGAGCAGGTCCCCGTCGCGCCGCGCGGCGACCGCCATCCGGTCGGCGACCATGAACGACAGCCCGCCGAACATCCGCACCTCGCGCACGTCGTCGCGGTGCGCGAGGGCTCGACGGATCCGCTCGGCGAGGCGGTCCTGCGCGGGGTATGCGTGCGGTCGTGCCACGGTGTCGCTCCTCGGAGGTCAGCAGGTGTCGGCGAAGACCTGCCTGGGCCACCGCCAGTCGCTGTTGTCGACGATCACGAGCGCCTTCTGGCGCGGACGCACGGTGCGCTCGTAGTGGTCGTGCGCCTCGCGGTAGCGCCGATGCGACGCGTGCTGCACGTCCGGGTGCGCGCCGTCGCGGGCGCGCAGCCGCTCGCCGCGCACGCGGTCGTCGGCCTCGAGGTAGAGCACGGCGTGCCACTTGCCCGCGAGCGCCGGGCGCTGCAGGAACACGCCGTCGACGATGAGCACCGCATCCGGACCCGCCGTCTGCCACTCCATCTCGACCGAGCGGTCCGCGCGCAGGTCGAACGCGCGCGTCATGAATCCGGTCGAGCCGCCCATGCGGAACGGGTGCAGCAGCACGCGGTCGAGCAGCTCGACGTCGAAGGCGTCCTCGTAGTAGCCCTTGGGCGAGTCGCGGCCCTGCCGGTAGCGGAACGCCTGCGACCGGTGGAAGTCGTCGGCGCTCGCGCGGAACGCCTCGACGCCGGCGCGCGCGAGCGCGACCTGCAGGGCATCCGCGAACCGGGTCTTGCCGACGCCGTCGCGGCCCTCGATCGCGACGAGCCGGCGGCCGCGCACATTGCGGCGCACGAGCAGCTCGGCGAGGCTCGTGTAGAGCGCCTTCTGCTCGGGCGTCCAGGACGCTGCCTTCATCAGGAGGGCGGAGTCGACCATGCCGTCAGCCTAGGCGGTCGCGCTCGGACGATCACCGCATGGGCGTCGGCGCCGCGACCGGCCGCCGGCCGTACGCGAGGCGCCGCAGCAGCGCCTCGGCGGGCCCGCGGCTGCCGACCCGCTCGAGCAGCAGCGCGACGACGACGGTGACGAGCCACACGCCGACCGCGACGGCCGCGCCGCCGAGCGGCGTGAGCGTCGCGCCGAGCCCGAGGCCCCACGCGGCGAGCAGCGGCGCGAACAGCACCGACTGCGCGAGGTAGCTCGAGAGCGAGCGCTTGCCGACCGCCGCGATCGCGCCGGAGACGGGCCCGCGCCGCTCGCCGATCGCAGCGGCCGCGAGGCCGAAGAGCGCGGCGTAGCCGACGCCGCCCGCGACGCCGGTGACGCTCGAGAGGCCCATCGTCGCCCACGAGAGCGCGGGGTCGAGCAGCAGGCCGGCGAACTGCGCGGCGGCGAGCGCGCCGCCCGCCCAGCCGATCGCGATGCCGATGACGGCGATGCGGACGAGCAGGGCGCGATGCTCGCGCGGGCGATCCAGCAGCCCGCGCCGCGCAGCCAGCATGCCGAGCACCACCGCGAGCGGCACCGTGAGCGCGACGACCTGCCCGGCCGTCGCGATGAGCCAGGTGCCGATGCTGGCGAGCATGAACCGGAGGTAGTCCGGCTCCGCGGCGGCGGACGGGAACCCGGCGCCGCCGAACTGCGCCGGATCGCCGGCGACACCCGCGCTGAGCGCCATGCCGCTGCCGAGCGAGAGCAGTCCGAAGAGCAGCAGCAGGCCCGTGAGCGCCCAGGCGACGATCACGAGGGTCCGGTCGCGGCGCTGGAGCAGCAGCCATGTCACGAGCAGCCCGGTGAGGCCGTAGGCGCCGACGATGTCGCCGAACCAGAGCAGCAGCGCATGCACCGCGCCGAGGGTGACCATCCAGGCGTGGCGGCGCTGCAGCAGCCGCTTCGCCTCGCGCATCGGCGTGCCCGCCGCCGACTGGCGGCCGTAGAGCTGCCAGATGCCGTACCCGAAGAGGAACGCGAACAGCGGGTAGGAGCGGCCGTCGATCGCCACGAGCGAGACGAGCTGGTACGCGCGGTCGGCGCCGTCGTGCCCGAGCCGGTGGGCGTTCGTCAGGCCGTGCTCGCCCCCGTAGAGCCACCACGGCACGTTGGCGAGCGCGATGAGCAGCAGCATGAGACCGCGCGCGAGGTCGGGCGCGAGGCTGCGGCCGCGCGCGGCTGTGGCGGCGGCGGCGAGGTCGACCTGCGCGGATGTCGGCTGCGGGTGCTGGCTCACGCGATCGACGCTAGGCGCGCGGACGCGGGGGCGCCTCCGTCGAGCGGCGGAGCGCGACGCCGGTGCGCCGCTCGTCTACCCTGGCGGGATGCTCGGGATCGCCTCCGTCGCCGCGCTCGCGGGCTGGTACCGCGACAACGCGCGCGACCTGCCGTGGCGCCGGCCCGACTTCGACGCGTGGGGCACGCTCGTGAGCGAGATCATGCTGCAGCAGACCCAGGTGTCGCGCGTGGCCGTCGAGATCGACCGCTGGCTCGAGCGCTGGCCGACGCCTGCCGACCTCGCCGACGCCCCGACGCACGAGGTGCTGCGGCAGTGGGGCACGCTCGGGTACCCGCGCCGGGCGCTGCGGCTGCAGGACGCGGCGCGGGCGATCGTCGAGCGGCACGGCGGCACGGTGCCCCGCGACGTGGCTGCGCTGCTCGCGCTCCCGGGGATCGGCGACTACACCGCGCGCGCGGTCGCCGTCTTCCACTTCGGCGACCGCCACCCGGTCGTCGACACGAACGTGCGGCGGGTGATCGCCCGGGCGGTGCACGGGCAGGGCGAGTCCGGCCCCGCCGCGAGGCGCGACCTCGCCGACGTCGAGGCGCTGCTGCCGGACGCCCCCTCCGACGCATCCGTCACCTCCATCGCGCTCATGGAGCTCGGCGCGCTCGTCTGCACGGCGCGCGCCCCGAGGTGCGAGGCCTGCCCGATCGCCGACGCGTGCGCGTGGCGCGCGGCCGGCTACCCCGAGTACGAGGGCAGGCGCCCGCCGCGGCAGGGCGCGTTCGCCGGGAGCGACCGGCAGGCGCGCGGCACGGTGCTGCGCGCGCTGCGCGCCGTCGACGTGCCGCTCGCAGAGGCCGAGCTGGCGCCCCTCTGGCCCGACGCCGCGCAGCTCGAGCGCGCGCTCGCGTCGCTCGCCGCCGACGGCCTCGTCGTGCGCGCTGACGGGACGGTCGGGTTGCCCCACTAGGTTGTGCGCATGCCGGCACGACATGCGCGTCTGACCGAGGCGAGCGACGAGCTCGCCGCCGCCCTCGCCGCGATCCGCGCGGAGCTGGGGCTGACGGCCGAGTTCCCGCCAGAGGCCGAGGCGGAGGCTGCCGCGCTCGCCGCGGACCCGCCACTGCCGGAGCCGGACCAGACGGGCGTCGCGTTCGTCACGATCGACCCCGAGGGCTCGACCGACCTCGACCAGGCGCTCCACCTCGAGAGCGACGGCGACGGCGTCGTCGTGCGCTACGCGATCGCCGACGTGCCGGCGTTCGTGGCGCCGGGCGGCGCGATCGACGTCGAGGCGCGCCGCCGTGGCCAGACGATGTACGCGCCGGACGGCCGGGTGCCGCTGCACCCGCCGGTCGTGAGCGAGGGCGTCGCGAGCCTCCTCGCCGGGCAGGTGCGGGGCGCCTACGTCTGGACCATGCGGCTGGATGCGCGCGGCGACGTGGTGGCGACGACGCTCGAGCGCGCGCGGGTGCGCTCCCGCGAGCAGCTGACCTATGCCGAGGCGCAGCGGCGCAGCGACGACGGCGACGCCATGCTGGGCCTGCTGCGGGAGGTCGGCGAGCTGCGGATCGCGCTCGAGGCCGAGCGCGGCGGCGCGAGCCTCGACATGCCGGAGGAGCAGGTCGTGCGCGAGGGCGACGGGTACCGCATCGAGCGGCGTGAGCTGCTGCCCGTCGAGCGCTGGAACGCGCAGCTGTCGCTCATGACCGGCATGGAGGCCGCGAAGCTGCAGCTGCGCGCGAAGCGCGGCATCCTGCGGACGATGCCGACGCCGCCGGCGCCCGACGTCGAGCGGTTCCGTCGGGAGGTGCGGGCGATCGGCGAGGAGTGGGCCGACGGCGAGCACTACGGCGCGTTCCTGCGTCGCCTCGACCGCGCGCGCCCGACGACGCTCGCGATCCTGCAGGCGGCGCGGCGGCTCTTCCGCGGCGCCGCGTACACGGTGCTCGACGACGCATCCGAGGCGTCGGCGCTCGAGCAGGCGGCCATCGGTGCACCGTACGCCCACGTGACCGCGCCCCTGCGGCGGCTCGTCGACCGCTACGCGCTCGCCCACTGTGAGGCGATCGCGAACGACCGCGAGATCCCCGCGTGGGCCGCCGAGGGGCTCCAGGGGCTGCCCGGCATCATGCAGGCGTCGGCGCAGGCGGCGTCGAGGCTCGAGCGGGAGTCGATCGACGTCGTGGAGATCGCGGTGCTGCGGTCGCGCATCGGCGACGCGTTCGACGCGGTCGTCGTGGACTCCCGGAAGGACGGGTCGACGATCCAGCTGCTCGACCCGCCGACCGAGGCGGCGTGCGACACCGACGCCGAGCCGGGCACGCGCATCCGCGTGCGGCTGACGGACGCGGACCTCGCCCAGCGGCTGCTGCGCTTCGCCGAGGCCCGCTGAGCCGTCAGTCCTCGTCGTCGATCTCGCGCGGCTTCTTGTAGGGGTCGGCGTCGCCGGCGTACTGCGCGGCGGCTGCCGCCTCCTGCGCGGCGCGGTCGCGCACGCGCGCCTCGTCGAGCAGGTGCTCGATCGACGCGGCGTTCTCGGGCAGCGCGTCGAGGAAGAACTCGATCGACGGCGTCAGCCGCAGCGTCAGGCCCTTGCCGATCTCGCGGCGCACGACGCCCTTCGCGCTCGTGAGCGCCCTCGCGGTCTCCTCGCGCTCCTCATCGGTGCCGTACACCGTGTAGAAGATCGAGGCGTGCTGGAGGTCGCCCGTCATGCGCACCGCCGTGATCGTCACGAAGCCGAGCCGCGGGTCGCGCACCTCGTGCTCGAGCGCGCGCACGGTGATCTCGTGGATGCGGTCGGCGATCTTCCTCGCCCTGGGGTTCTCTGCCATGTGGTTCCTCCGGTCCTCAAGACAGGTGTGGGGCGACCGCAGTCGCCCCACACCCGATTGCGCGTCAGACGCGCGGCTTCTCCACCATCTCGGTGGTCTCGATCTCGTCGCCGATCTGCAGATCGTTGAACTTGCCGAGGCCGATGCCGCACTCGAAGTCCGTGCGGACCTCGGTGACGTCGTCCTTGAAGCGGCGCAGCGACTCGATGGCGAGGCCATCGGCCAGCACGACGCCGTCGCGGATGACGCGAGCCTTGGCGTTGCGGGTGATCGTCCCCGAGCGCACGATGCAGCCGGCGATGTTGCCGAACTTGGACGAGCGGAACACCTCGCGGATCTCCGCCACGCCCGACTGCTTCTCCTCGAACTCCGGCTTGAGCATGCCCTTCAGCGAGTTCTCCACGTCCTCGATGGCCGCGTAGATCACGTTGTAGAAGCGGATGTCGACGCCCTCGCGGGCGGCGCGCTCTCGTGCCTTCGGGTCGGGGCGCACGTTGAAGCCGATGATGACGGCCGAGTCGACCGTCGCCAGGTTCACGTCCGACTCGGTGACGGCGCCGACGCCGCGGTGGATGATCCGCAGGTCGACGGTGTCGTCGATCTCGATCTTCATGAGCGACTCCTCGAGCGCCTCCACGGCACCCGACACGTCGCCCTTGATGATGAGGTTGAGCGTCTCGACCTTGCCCTGCTCCAGCGCCAGCTTGAAGTCCTCGAGCGACAGGCGCTTGCGGGCCTTCGCCAGCTGCGCGTTGCGCTCCACGGCCTCGCGCTTCTCAGCGATCTGGCGCGCGGTGCGGTCCTCCTCGGTGACGATGAAGCTGTCGCCGGCGCGCGGGACGCTCGAGAGGCCCTGCACCTGGACGGGCATCGACGGGCCGGCCTCCTGGACCAGCTCGCCGCGGTCGTCGACCATCGCACGGACGCGGCCGTAGGCCGTGCCCGCCACGATCGCGTCGCCGACGCGCAGCGTGCCCGACTGGATGAGCACGGTCGCCACGGCGCCGCGGCCCTTGTCGAGCCTCGCCTCGATCGCGACGCCGCGGGCCTCCTTGTTGGGGTTGGCCCGCAGGTCGAGACCTGCGTCCGCGGTGAGCAGCACGGCCTCGAGGAGCTCCTCGATGCCGGTGCGGGCGAGCGCGGAGACGTCGACGAACATCGTGTCGCCGCCGTACTCCTCGGTGACGAGGCCGTACTCGGTGAGCTGCTGGCGCACCTTGGCGGGGTTCGCCCCCTCCTTGTCGACCTTGTTGACCGCGACCACGATCGGCACGTTGGCCGCCTGGGCGTGGTTCAGCGCCTCGATGGTCTGCGGCATGATGCCGTCATCGGCCGCGACCACCAGGATCGCGATGTCGGTCACCTGCGCACCGCGGGCACGCATGGCGGTGAACGCCTCGTGGCCCGGGGTGTCGATGAAGGTGATCGCGCGGTCCTCGCCCTCGTGCTCCTTCCAGACCTGGTAGGCGCCGATGTGCTGGGTGATGCCGCCGGCCTCGCCGTCGATGACGTTCGCGTCGCGGATGGCGTCGAGCAGGCGCGTCTTGCCGTGGTCGACGTGACCCATGACCGTGACGACGGGCGAGCGGTAGACGAGGTCCTCGTCGGTCTCGTCCTCGAGCTCCTGCTCGAGGTCGATGTCGAAGCCCTCCAGGAGCTCCTTGTCCTCGTCCTCGGGGCTGACGATCTGGACCTGGTAGCCCAGCTCGGCGCCCAGCAGCTCGAAGGTGGCCTCGTCGAGCGACTCCGTCGCCGTCGCCATCTCACCGAGGTGGAACAGCACGGTCACGAGGTCGCCGGGGCTCGCATCGATCTTCTCGGCGAAGTCCGCGATCGATGCGCCGCGGCGCATGCGGATGACCGTGGTGCCGTCGCCGCGACGGACCTTGACGCCGCCGATCGACGGCGCCTCGCGCATCTCGAACTCGAGCCGCTTCGTGCGCTTCGACTTGCGGGACTTGCCCTTCGCGCCGCCCTTGCCGAAGGCGCCGGCCGTGCCGCCGCGACCGCGGCCGCCACCACCGGGACGACCCGCGAACGCGGGACCGCCGCGGCCCGGAGCACCGGGACCGGGAGCGCCGGCGCCGGGACGCTGGAAGCCGCCGCCGGGGCGACCGCCGGCTCCGGGTCGACCGGGGCCGCCGGTGCGCGGGGCGCCGGGACGGGGAGCGCCGGGGCGCGGTGCGCCCGGGCGGGGAGCGCCGGGGCGCGGAGCCACGGGACGCGGGCCGCCGGGGCCCGCCTTGCTCGTGAACGGGTTGTTGCCGACGCGCGGTCGGCCCATGCCCTGCGCCGACGCGAACGGGTTGTTGCCCGGACGCGGTGCGCCGGGGCGGCCCATCGGGCGGGGGATGCTGCTGCCGCTGTCGCCGTCACCCTGCCGCGCAGGCGCGGCCTGTGCGGGCGATGCCGATGCGGGCGATGCGGGTGCGGGCGCTGCCGTCGCGGGGGTCTGCGCGGCCGGAGCCGGCGCAGCCTTCGGCGCAGGCGTCGCGGCGGGCGCCGCGGCGGGAGCGGGTGCCGGCGCGGCCTGCGGGGCCGCGGGAGCCGCAGCCTTCGGGGTCGCGGCGGGGGCAGCAGCTGCGGGGGTGGCCGATGCCGGCTTCGCCGCCGGGGCGGCCTTGGCCGGTGCCTTCGGGGCCGCGGCCGCGGGTGCGCTCGCGCTCTCGGACGCCAGGGCGGCCTTCAGCTTGCGGGCGACCGGGGGTGCGATCGCCGAGGCGGGTCCCTTGACGAACTCGCCCATCTCCTTGAGCTTGGCCATCGCGACCTTGCTCTCGACGCCGAGCTCGGCGGCGATCTCGTGCACGCGTGGGTTTGCCACGTTCTCTCCTGTCCTGGTCCGCCCAGGACAGGGCGGACTCAATTGCTGACGGGTCTCATTTCGAGCTGCTCATCAGTTGTCCATGTGCTTTTCATTCCTTCGGTCGGGGCTCGGGTCGAGCCCGTCCTGGGCCCATCGTGCGATGGGTGACGTGTCCAGGCGCTGGCGCAGCGCTCGCGGGATCGCGCGGACCGCGCGTTCCACGCACTGCTGCGTCGGATGCACCCACGCCCCTCGGCCGGGAAGCCGTCGATCGGGATCGACGACCGCCGCTCCGCCTGCGCCCACGATCCGCACGAGATGTGCGGGTTCAGTGCGCGCGCGACAGCCGAGGCACGTACGGATGCTCATCAGTCTAGCGCAGACACGCCCGGGACGCGGGTGGGCGTGTCACTCATCCATGACCGAGTCGGGCTGGATGTCGATCTTCGCGCCGGTCAGCTTCGCCGCCAGGCGGGCGTTCTGGCCCTCCCGGCCGATCGCGAGCGAGAGCTGGAAGTCGGGCACGAGCGCGCGCACCGCCTTCGTCTTCTCGTCGAGCATGAACGCGTCCGACACCCGCGCGGGGCTCAGCGCGCTCGCGACGAAGGCGGGCAGGTCCTCGGAGTAGTCGACGATGTCGACCTTCTCGTCGCCGAGCTCCGCCTGCACGGCGCGCACGCGGGCGCCGAGCTCGCCGATGCACGCGCCCTTCGCGTTGATGCCGGGGCGGGTGGCGCGCACGGCGATCTTCGTGCGGTGGCCGGCCTCGCGCGCGATCGCGACGATCTCGACGGCACCGGAGGCGATCTCCGGCACCTCGAGCGCGAAGAGCCGGCGCACGAGCGACGGGTGGGTGCGGCTCACGGTGACCTGCGGGCCGCGCTGCCCGCGCTCGACCTTCGTGATGTAGACGCGCATCCGCTGGCCGTGCTTGTACTCGGCGCCCGGCACCTGCTCCTCGGGCGGCAGCAGCGCCTCCATGTCGTCGCCGAGCTTGACGTGCACCATGCGGGGGTTCGTGCCCTGCTGGACGACGCCGGCGATGATGTCGCCCTCGCGGTCCTTGTAGGCGCCCAGCACGGTCTCGTCGCTCTTGTCGCGCAGCGCCTGGAAGATGACCTGCTTCGCGGCGGATGCGGCGATGCGGCTGAAGTCCTCGGTGGTCGCGATCGACTCGCCGATGCGGTTGCCGTCCTCGTCGAGCTCCGGCTCGAAGAGGGTCACCTCGCCGGTCGCGCGGTCGACCTCGACGCGCGGCTGCGGCGCCGCGGCGTCGTGCTTCTCGCCCGAGCGGAGGTGCGCCTGCAGGATCGCCTGCTCGATGATGTGGATCAGGGCGTCCGAGGAGATCTCCCGCTCGCGCTCGACGGTCTTCAGCACGGTCAGATCGATCTTCACTTGTGGGCTCCTTGTTCCGCGTCCATCCGGCATCCGATGCCGACCTATCAGTCTAGCGCCCCAGCGCCTCCTCCAGCGCATCGAGCGCGACCTGCTGCCGCTCCCCCGTCGCCCGGTCCCAGACGTCGACGAGCCCCTCGTGCGCGTCGCGGCCGACGATGACGATCTGCGGCACGCCGATGATCTCGGCGTCGCCGAACTTGACGCCCGGCGACACCTTGGGGCGGTCGTCGAAGAGCACCTCGAGGCCGCGCGCCTCGAGGCCCGCGATCACGGACTCGGCGACCTCGAAGGCGCGCACGTCCTTGCCGGTCGCGACGACGTGCACGTCGAACGGCGCGATCTCGCGGGGCCAGATGATGCCCTGCTCGTCGTGCGACCGCTCGACGATCGCCGCGAGGTTGCGCGTGACGCCGATGCCGTAGGAGCCCATCGTGACGGTGACGAGCTTGCCGTTCTGGTCGAGCACCTTGAGGCCGAGCGCCTCTGCGTACTTGCGGCCGAGCTGGAAGACGTGGCCGACCTCCATGCCGCGCTCGAGCGTGACGGGTCCGGAGCCGTCGGGCGCGGGGTCGCCGGGGCGGACGTCGGCCGCCTCGACCCATCCGTCGCCCGCGAAGTCGCGGCCCGCGACGAGCCCGAAGACGTGCTTGCCCGGCTCGTTCGCTCCCGTGATCCAGCTCGAGCCGTCGACGACGCGCTTGTCGAGCAGGTAGCGGATGCCGGTGGCGGCCTCCTCGCCGAGCACGGCGCCGGTCGTCGACCACGGCCCGATGTAGCCCTTCACGAGGCCCGGGTTGGCCCGGAAGTCGTCCTCGTCGGCCGCGGTGACGTCGGCGGGCTGGAACGCCACCTCGACGCGCTTCTGGTCGACCTCGCGGTCGCCCGGCAGGCCGATGACGACGAGCTCGCGGCTGCCGTCGAGGTGCGTGAGCCGCAGCACGACGTTCTTCAGCGTGTCCGCCGCCGTCCAGGCGCGGCCGTCCTCGCGCGGGAAGCGCGCGTTCGCGTCGGCGACGAGGGTGTCGATCGTGGGCGTGCCGGGGGTGTCGCGCACGACCGCCGCGGGCTGGCCATCGATGGGCAGCGGCTCGGGCGCGACCGTCTCGAACGCCTCGACGTTCGCGGCGTAGCCGCCCGCCGAGCGCACGATCGTGTCCTCGCCGACGGGCGTCGGGTGCAGGAACTCCTCGGACTTCGAGCCCCCCATCGCGCCCGCGTCGGCCGAGACGATCACGTACTCGAGGCCGAGGCGCTGGAAGATGCGCTCGTAGGCGTCGCGCTGGCGCTGGTAGGAGGCGTCGAGGCCCGCGTCGTCGACGTCGAACGAGTAGGCGTCCTTCATCGTGAACTCGCGCGCCCGCAGCAGGCCCGCGCGGGGCCGCGCCTCGTCGCGGTACTTGTCCTGGATCTGGAAGATCGTCAGCGGCAGCGCCTTGTAGCTCGAGACGAGGTCCTGCACGAGCAGCGTGAAGACCTCCTCGTGCGTGGGGGCGAGCAGGTGGTCGGCGCCCTTGCGGTCCTGCAGGCGGAAGATGCCGTCGCCGTACTCGGTCCAGCGGCCGGTGCGCTCGTAGGGCTCGCGCGGCAGCAGGCCGGGGAACAGCACCTCCTGCGCGCCCGCGGCCTCCATCTCCTCGCGCACGACCCGCTCGATGTTGCGGCGCACGCGCAGGCCGAGCGGCAGCCACGAGTAGAGACCAGCGCCCGCGCGGCGGATGTAGCCCGCGCGCAGGAGCAGCCGGTGGCTCGCGACCTCGGCCTCGGCCGGGTCCTCGCGGAGGGTGGTGAAGAAGAGCTCGGAGAGGCGGATCACCCTGCGAGTCTAGGGACTCGCCGCTGTCGCGGGCTCACGGTGCCGCGGCCTCACCAGGGGCGGTCGACGGGCGGGCCGCCGCCGTCCTCGCCCTGGTCGTACTGGTCCTGCTGCTGCTGCTCCTCCTGCGCGCCCTGGTTCTGCTCCTCGAGCTGCTCCTCGGGGGTCGGCGGCTCGCCCTCGCTGTCGCCCTCGCCCTCCCCCTCGCCCTCGCCCTCGCCGGACGGGTCCTCGATCTTCTCCTCGATGCGCGGCGTCGCGGCCTCGAGCTGCTCGGCCGTGTCGGCCTCGTCGGGCAGCGGCTCGTCGAGGCAGCCGTCCGGCACGCCGTCGATGAGCGCGAGCGCCTCGCCGTAGAGGCCGTTCGCCGTCGGCACGTCGCCGGCCTCGCGCGCGACGTCGCCCTGCTTCTCGATCGTGGTGACGAGCGAGGCGACGATGATGCAGTGCTCCTGCACCTGCGGCGGCGTGATGGGCTCCCCGTGCAGCACGAGCGACTCCTCGAGCGCCGTCCTGCCCTCCTCGAGCGAGCCCGCCATCGCGAGGCTCACACCGACGTCGAACGGACCCTTCCACGGCTCGACCCAGTTCCACAGCTCGAGCCCGCGGGCCGCCTCGGCGCCCTGCGCGTAGGCGCGCGCCTCGAAGCGGTCGATCGCGGTCTGCGAGAGCACGTTGACGCTGATGAGCTTCGTCGCGACGACGAGCACCGCGAGCGCCACGGGGATGAGCCCGAGCATGAGCCACCAGCGCAGCGTGCGGCGCTGGCCGTCCGTGAGCACGCGACGGCGGCGGCTCATCGCGACCCCTCCCTGCTGAGGATGCCGCGGGTCCCGCGGAGCGAGCGGGCGAGGCTGAGCGCCTCCCACGCGAGCAGCAGCGCGATCGGCACGCCGAGCACCCAGGCGATCTCGAGCCGCGCCTCCTCGGTGCGGTCGAGGTTCGCCTCGCCGTCGGCCGCGGCCATCGGGCCGAGCGCGTCGGCGATGGGCAGGCCGGGGGCGCGGCGCAGGTAGGTGATGCCGAGCTGGTCGGCGATCGCGCCGAGCTGCCCCTCGTCGATGCGCGAGAGGGCGTCGCCGCCGGCGGGATCCTGCACGTACCGGTCCTGCACGGCGGGGTCGAAGCTCGACACCCGCATCCGCCCGCCCTGCTCCGTGCCGTAGCCGAGCACGAGCCCGCGGTCGACGAGCCCCGCGACGTCGTCGAACGACTGCGGCTGCTCCTCGGCGGTGTGCTCGCCGTCGCCGAGGTAGAACACGATCGCGGGCGAGTCGGGCTCGGCGGCCCGGCTGCGCTCGAGCTCGGTCTTGAGCAGGTCGTGGGCGACGGCGACGGAGGTGCCGCGCGACTGCTGCGCGATCTCGGGGCGCAGCGCCCGCACCATCTCGATCACCGCGGAGCCGTCGTCGGTGAGCGGCACCCGCAGGATGGCCTGCGAGTCGAAGGAGATGACCGACAGGTCGGCTCCTGCGAAGGCGCGCGCGATCTCGACGACGTCCTCCTGCATGCCGGTCAGCCGCGGGTCGCTCCCCCAGTCCTCGGCGGCGATCGACTGCGAGGTGTCGATCACGATGAACACGCGCGCCTGGATGGTCGCGGTGGGCACCTCGCCGCCGGGCAGGGCCGGCCGGAACGCCATCGCGACCGCGAGCAGCACGAGCAGCGAGCGGCGCAGCCACGCGAGGCGGCGGCCCCGCACCGCGACGAGCTGCCAGACGCACAGCGCGAGCATCGCGACGCCGAGCACGGCGACGACGATCGGCAGGGTCGGGTGGAAGGTGATCACAGGCGCACCCTCCAGGCTGCGAGGCAGACGCCCGCGACGAGCACGAGCACGATGAGCGGCAGGGCGCCCGGCCGGTCGATGATCTGGACCTGCGGCGGGGTCTCGATGTAGCCGGCCTCGATCGCGTTGACGCGATCGACGATCTGCGGCACGGTCTGGGCGAAGTCGAGCGCGAAGTAGGCGCCGCCGGTGCCCTCGGAGACCTCGCGCAGCTCCTGCGAGGCCATGTCGCCGCCGAAGTCGAACGGGTTGATCGCGTACACGCGCACCTCGTTGTCGACGGCGAGCTGGCCGGCCTGCGGCAGCGAGAAGATCTGCTGGCCGTTCACGACGTTGTCGGTCGCGAGGATGATCGACCGCGGCCGCTCGCTCGCCTCGAGGTCGGCGAAGTCGAGCACGCACGAGGCGAGCCCGTCGCCGACGAGGGATGCGCCGAGGCCGCTCGCGGTGCCCGCGAGGTAGTTGAACTGCTCGTCGGGGCCGAGCGTGCCGCGCAGCGCCCGCTGGTAGCGGCCGAGCTGGCCGGCGATGTAGTCGTAGTCGCTCGTGAGCGGGAAGGCCATGACGCTCGACGCGTCGAAGATGCGCATGCCGATGCGCTCGCCGTCGAGCTCCGACGCGATCTGCTGGTAGACGCCCAGGATCTCGGCGTCGACGTCGACCATCGACCCGGAGACGTCGAGGCACAGCACGATGTCGCGCTTGTAGTCCTCCTCCTGGTTCGCGCTGACGCCGGAGGGGCGCGAGCCGATCGCGCCGGCGACCGCGACCCCGACGAGCGATGCGATGAGCGCGCCGCCGATCCAGAGCCGGTAGCGCAGCAGCGCGCCGCGGAACGCGGCGAGCGAGGTCATCCGGTCGACGTGGGCGACGGGCAGGCCGCGATCGCGCTTCCGCCGCGGCAGCCAGAGCCCCAGCGCCGCGAGCAGCAGCCCGATGCCGATCGCGATCGGGAGCACCCACGGCCACAGCAGCGTCACATCCACGTCGACACCACCTGCCGCGCCGAGGCGATCGCCGCATCCGGGTCGTGCTTCGCCGCGCGCCGGAACGACGACGGGTAGTACTGCTCGACCGCGCCGTGCACGCTCGGCAGGTCGGCGCCCTGCAGGTCGCGCAGGGTCATGACCTCGGCGACGACGCCGGTGGACTCGTGCGCGAAGAAGCGCAGCACGAGGCTGAGCCGCTGCGCCAGGCCGCGGGCGTCGAGATCGCCGCGCTCGTGCTCCTCCGCGACCTCCTCGATCATCCCGAGGTACTTCTGCTTGACGCTGCGCACGTCGATGGGCACGGGCGGCGGGGGCGGCGGCTCGAGGATGCCGCGCGGGCGCGTCCAGAGCCACGCGAAGGCGTAGGCGGCCAGCACGAGCAGCAGCGCGGCCGCGCCGAGCAGCCACCACGGGCCGTAGCCGAAGGGCCCGTACGTGTCGGGTGCCGGCAGCTGCGCGAGCGCCGCCGCCAGGGAGTGGACCAGATCAGCGGCGCGCACGGCGGTGCCTCTCGAGCAGCCGGAAGAGGCCGCCGATCGCGCCGGCGCTGTCGCCGATGCGCACGGAGGCGATGCCGAGGGTGCGCAGGCCTGCCTCGAGCCGCTGGCGCCGCTCGGCGGTGGCCTCGTCGAACGCCCTGCGGAGCCCGCGGTCGCGCCGCAGGAACGGCGGCAGGCCGAGCCCGGAGTCGACGCCGACGAGCTCGCGGTGGTCGCGGTGGCGCGACATGAGGTCGGCGTCGCCGATCGACACCCACAGCAGCTCGTGCCGGGTGTGGAGCCTGCCGAGGTGCACGTCGAGGTCGTGCGTGTAGGCGAGGTCGTCGGCGATCACGACGATGATCGAGCGCCGGCGCATCCGCCGCACCGCCTGCCCGAGCACCCCCTCGAGGTCGGAGCGCGGCCCCTCGAGCGCGATCGTCTCGTCGACGCGGCGCAGCATGCGCTCGAGGTGCGACTCGGAGCCGCCCTGCTGCATGCTCTCGAGCCGGTCGGCGTCGCCCATCAGCAGGCCGACGCGGTCGCCGTGCCGGGTCGCGAGGTAGCCGAGCACGCCCGCGACGAGGATCGCGATCTCCTGCTTCGTCTCGCCCGACTCCGCCGTCGCCGCCATGTTGCGGCCGGAGTCGACGACGAGCAGCAGGGTGTGCTGCCGCGACGCGATGTAGCGCTTCACGAGCGGCACGTGGCTGCGCGCGGTCGCCTTCCAGTCGATGTCCTTGACGTCGTCGCCCGGCTGGTACTCGCGCAGGTCGTCGAAGTCGTGGCTGCGGCCGTGGTGGATCGACGCGTACTCGCCGTCGAGCAGCTCGAGGGTGCGACGGTGCGCGTGGACCGACATGGTGGTCTTCACCTTGCGCAGTCGTCGCTCCACGACGGGTCCTACGGGGTCCGCACAGCGGCGAAGATCGCGTCGATGATCTCCTCGCTCGTCACGCCGTCGGCCTCCGCCTCGTAGCCGAGGATGAGGCGGTGCCGCAGGATGGCGTGCCGGAGGTCCTTGACGTCCTCCGGGATCACCCAGTCGCGGCCCTGCACGAGCGCGAGCGCGCGCGACGCCTGCGCGAACGACAGCGAGCCACGGGGGCTCGCTCCGTACTCGATGTAGCCGGCGAGCTGCGCGCCGATGTAGTCCTTCGCGTGCCGCGTGACGTACATGAGCTGCACGACGTAGTTCGTGATCGCCTGGTCGACGTAGACCCGCTTCACGAGCGCCTGCAGGAAGCGCACGTCGTCGAGCGACGCGACCGGCTCGTCCGGCGCCTCGAAGACGCCCGTCTCGGCGCGGCGCACGATCTCGGCCTCCTCCGTCGGCGACGGGTAGGTGAGGATCTCCTTGAGCAGGAAGCGGTCGAGCTGCGCCTCGGGCAGCGTGTAGGTGCCCTCCTGCTCGATCGGGTTCTGCGTCGCGAGCACGAGGAACGGCTCGGGCAGCCGGTGGGTCTCACCGCCGATCGAGGTCTGGCGCTCCTGCATCGCCTCGAGCATCGCCGACTGCGTCTTCGCGCTCGAGCGGTTGATCTCGTCGAGCAGCACGAAGTTGGCGTGCACCGGCCCGAGCTGGGTGCGGAAGTCGCCGGAGTGCTGGTCGTAGATCTGGGTGCCGACGATGTCGCTCGGCAGCAGGTCGGGGGTGCACTGGATGCGGTGGAACGAGGCCGTCACCGACCGCGCGAGCGTCGCGGCGGCGGTCGTCTTCGCGAGGCCCGGCACCGACTCCATGAGCACGTGGCCGCCCGTGAGCAGCGCGACGAGCAGCGACCGCAGCAGCTGGTGCTGGCCGACGACCGTCGACTGGAACGACTGCTCGACCGCGCGGATGATGCGCTTCGCGCGCTCCAGCTCCTCGGGCGTGATGGGGTCCCGGCCGGGGACTGCGTTCGACACGGGCGCTCCTTCTGGCATGGTGGCGGCGGCGGTCGCCTCGCTCACGGTACCCGGCGGCCGGTGCGAGCCGCTGGACGGCCGCTGGACGGAGCGTCGTCGCCGTCGCCGCCGCCCGTCCGACGGGTGGCCAGCACCGCCGCGATCGCGACCGTCACGATGACCGGCAGCATCGCGAGGTTGAGGCCGCCGTAGCCGGCGAGCCCGAGCAGCGGACCGGCCGCGGCGCCCGCGGCCGCGCCCGCGAGGCCCATGACGAGGTCGCTGCGCCCCTGCAGCGCCGGCCGCAGCGCCGGCACGACGGCGCCCGCGACGATCGTCGACCCGGCGACCGTCGCGGCGCTCCAGCCGAGGCCGAGCAGCGCGAGCCCGACGGGCGCGAGGTCGGGCCCGAGCAGCAGGTTCGCGACGACCGACGAGAGCAGGATCGCGGCGCCCAGCAGCGTGGTCGCGCGTGGGCCGACGCGGTCGGTGAGCCAGCCGAAGACCGGCGACAGCGCGTACATGCCGGCGGTGTGGGCGCTCATCGTGAAGCCGATGAGCGCGAGGGCGTGGCCGGCGTGCTCGAGGTGCACGGGCGTGAGCGCCATCACGCCGACCATCGTCGCGTGCGCGGCGGCGACCGCCACGACCGCCGCGACCGCGCGCGGGTGGTCGCGCAGCCGCAGCCGAGCGGTCGGGCCCACCGCGGCAGGCGCGTCGGCGCGACTCTCGAGCAGCGGGTCCGGCCGCAGCAGGAGCCACAGCACCGCCGCCATGAGCGCGGTCGCGGCGCCGGAGATGACGTAGGCGCCGACGAGGTGCGGCAGCCCGAGCGCCGTGCCGAGCGCGTCGCCCGGCGCGATGAGGTTGGGGCCGACGATCACGCCGATCGTGGTCATCCAGACGACGAGCGCGAGGTCGCGGCCGCGCCGCGACGGCTGCGAGAGGTCGGTGGCGGCGAAGCGCGACTGGAGGTTGACGGCCATCGCGCCGCCGAGCAGCAGGAAGCCGGGCAGCACGATCCACGGCGAGCCGAGCGCACCGCCGACCGCGAGCAGCACCGTGCCGACGAGCGCGAGCAGCGCGCCGGCGGTGAGCGCGATGCGCCGGCCGCGCCGGTGCGCGAGCCGGGCGAGCGGCAGCGCGAGCCCGGCGCCGCCGAGCGTGAGCAGCGTCGCGGCGAGCCCGGCGAGCTCCTCGCGCCCGGTCACCTGCGCGACGAGCAGCGAGCCCACGCCCAGGGCGACGCCGTTCGCGACGCCGCCGAGCGCCTGCACCGCAGACAGCACCACGAGGGTGCGGCGCTGCGACGGGTGCGGCGCCCCTGCGGCGGTCACGGCCGGCTCAGGCCGTGACGACGGTGGCCTCGCCCGCGGGCAGGCCCTGCTCGGCGGCGAGCTTGCGCGCCTCCTCGATGAGCGTCGGCACGATGAGCGCCTCCGGCACGGTCTTGACGACCTCGCCCTTGATGAAGATCTGCCCCTTGCCATTGCCGGACGCGACGCCGAGGTCGGCCTCGCGGGCCTCGCCCGGACCGTTGACGACGCATCCCATGACGGCGACGCGCAGCGGCACCTGCACGTCCTTGAGGCCCTCGGTGACCGCGTCGGCGAGCGAGTAGACGTCGACCTGCGCGCGGCCGCACGACGGGCACGACACGATCTCGAGCTTGCGCTCGCGCAGGTTGAGCGACTGCAGGATCTGCAGGCCGACCTTGATCTCCTCGGCGGGCGGCGCCGAGAGCGAGACGCGGATGGTGTCGCCGATGCCCTCGGCGAGCAGGATCGCGAAGGCCGTCGACGACTTGATCGTGCCCTGGAACGCCGGGCCGGCCTCCGTGACGCCGAGGTGCAGCGGCCAGTCGCCGCGCTCGGCGAGCATCCGGTAGGTCTTCACCATCACGACCGGGTCGTTGTGCTTGACCGAGATCTTGAAGTCGTGGAAGTCGTGCTCCTCGAACAGGCTCGCCTCCCAGACCGCCGACTCGACGAGCGCCTCGGGCGTCGCCTTGCCGTACTTCTCGAGCAGGCGCGGATCGAGCGAGCCGGCGTTGACGCCGATCCGCAGGCTCACGCCCGCGGCCTTCGCGCGCTTCGCGATCTCGCCGACCTGGTCGTCGAACTTGCGGATGTTGCCGGGGTTGACGCGCACGGCGGCGCAGCCCGCGTCGATCGCCTGGTAGACGTACTTCGGCTGGAAGTGGATGTCGGCGATGACCGGGATCTGGCTCTTCTTCGCGATGATGTGCAGCACATCCGCGTCGTCCTGGCTCGGCACCGCGACGCGCACGATGTCGCAGCCGGTCGCCGTCAGCTCGGCGATCTGCTGGAGCGTCGCGTTGATGTCGGTGGTCTTCGTCGTGGTCATCGACTGCACCGAGACGGGCGCGTCACCGCCGACGAGCACCTTGCCGACCTTGATCTGCCTGCTCTTGCGACGGGGCGCGAGCGTGAGCGGCTCGGGCTTGCCGAGATTGATGGCTGCCATGGGCGCAAGCCTACGCTGGCAGACTCTTCGAGTGATCACGGCAGCAGCGGACGGCTCCTCCCTCGGCAATCCCGGGCCCACCGGCTGGGGCTGGTACATCGACGACGCCCGCTGGGCGGCGGGCGGCCAGCGGCAGGGCACGAACAACATCGGCGAGCTCTCGGCGGTGATCGACCTGCTGCAGCAGACCGAGGGCGTCGACGAGCTGCTGATCCTGTGCGACAGCCAGTACGTCATCAAGTCGATCACGCAGTGGATGCCCGGCTGGAAGCGCAAGGGCTGGCGGAAGGCCGACGGCAAGCCGGTGATGAACCGCGAGCTGCTCGAGGAGCTCGACCGACTGATGACGGCACGGAAGGCGGCCGGCGACGTGGTGCGCTTCGAGTGGGTGCGCGGCCACGCGGGGCATCCGCTCAACGAGGAGGCCGACCGGCTCGCGAACGGCGCCGCGACCGCCTACCAGCGCGGCGCGGTGCCGGATGCGGGGCCCGGGTTCGGCGGCGTGACGCGCTCACCCGCGCCGCCTGCCGCCGCAGCGCCGACGCCGGCACCCGCAGCGCCCACGCCGGCACCCGCTCGGCCGTCGACGTCCGTCGGGCTGTTCGACGACCTCGACGGCTTCGCCGCCGACGACGTGCTCCCGGCCCCCGAGCCTGCCGCCGACCCCGACGAGGCGGCCGTCGTGCGCCTCGAGCGGGAGCTGCTGCGCGACGAGGTGCGCGCCGACCGCGCGCGCGTCGCAGCGCTGCTGCATCCCGAGTGGGAGGAGATCGGCGCGTCGGGCCGCCGCTGGAGCCGCGAGCAACTGCTCGCCGAGGTCGCCCCGCTCGCCTCGCCGGTCGAGCTCGAACTGCTCGCCGCCCACCGCGTCGCCGCCGACGCGCTCCTCATCGTCTGGCGCGGCACGGGCGCGACCGAGGCGCTGCGCAGCTCGCTGTGGGTGCGCGCCGACGGGAGCTGGTGCCAGCGGTTCCACCAGGGCACGCCGCTGCAGGGATAGCCGCTGCAGCGATCGCATCTGGTGGCGACGCGTCGACCGGAGTTCAGTGGGCGGTGCCGACGAGCCCGCTGCACCGCAGCCCCTGCCGCTCGCGGCGACGGGATGGAGGATGCGGATGGTGCCCGAACCGGATGATCAGGGGCTCAAGGCGAAGCATCGGACGATGTGGGCCTCGGGCGACTACCCGACGATGGTCGAGACGTTCCTGCTGCCCCTCGGGCCACGGCTCGTGGACGCCGCGGGCATCGAGGCCGGCGCGCGCGTGCTCGACGTCGCGGCCGGCACCGGCAACGCGTCGCTCCCCGCGGCCGCCGCCGGCGCCGAGGTGACGGCGAGCGACCTCACGCCCGAGCTGCTCGAGGCCGGCCGCCGCCGTGCCGAGGAGGCCGGGCTGCAGCTCGAGTGGGTGGAGGCAGACGCCGAGCGCCTGCCGTTCGCGGACGCGTCGTTCGACGTCGTGCTGTCATCGATCGGCGTCATGTTCGCCCCGCACCACCAGGCGGCGGCCGACGAGCTCGTGCGCGTGTGCGCGCCGGGCGGCACCATCGCGCTGCTGAGCTGGACGCCGGAGGGGATGCTCGGCGCGCTCTTCCGCACGTTGAAGCCGTTCGCGGCGCCACCGCCTCCCGGCGCCCAGCCGCCGCCGCTCTGGGGCAGCGAGGCGCACCTCGCCGAGCTCTTCGGCGACCGCGTCGAGTTCCACACGCTCGAGCGCGACACGCTCGAGATCACCGCCTTCGCGCAGCCACGCGACTACGCCGTGCACTTCACGGCGAAGTACGGGCCGACGATCGCGGCCCGCGCGAACGCCGAGCGCGAGGGCAGGGCCGAGGAGTTCGACGCCGCCCTCGACGCGTTCTGCGACGAGTGGGATCGCGGCTCGGACGGCCGCGCCCGGTTCGAGAAGGAGTACCTGATCGCGGTCGGCACCCGCACCGCGTAGGCCGGCCTAGCCGCCGAAGACGCTGATCGGCTTCACGATGTCGGCGTAGACGAGCAGCGCGCTCATGATGCCGAGCACGCCGGTGACGACGAGCGTCACCGGCACCCACTTCGCGGTGTCCAGCGGCTTCGCGACCGTGCCGCGCAGCCGCGCCCACCCGCGGCGCACGGCGTCGACGATGGCGCCGAGCACGTGGCCGCCGTCGAGCGGCATGAGCGGGATGAGGTTGAAGACGAAGAGCGCGACGTTGAGGCTCGCGAGCAGCTGCACCATCGCGCTCACGCGCTCGAGCACCGGCACCTGGTCGAGCGCGGCGATCTCGCCGGCCATCCGGCCGACGCCCACGACCGACATGGGGCCGTTCGGGTCGCGCTCCCCCGGCCCGAACGCCGCCTCTGCGACGTCGATGAGCCGCTGCGGCAGGTTGAGGATGAGCTCGCCGACGCGCACGACGTTGTCGCCGACGGCGGGGAGCACGGCGGATGCGGGCTGCTGCTCGATGACGTAGAGCGGCCCGACGCCGACGAAGCCGATGGTCTCGGTGACGGGCGCGCCGCCCGACTCGAGGCGCTCGCCGCGGTCGTCGAAGACGTAGCGCTCGGTGGCGAGCGGCGTGACCTCGAGCGCGAGCTCCCTGCCGTCGCGCTCGATCTCGAACGACGTCGCGACGCCCGCGCGATCGCGGATCGCGGCCTGCACGTCGGCCCAGCCGGCGACCGGCTGCCCGTCGATGCGCACGATCGTGTCGCCCGGCAGCATGCCGGCGGCCGCCCCGGGCGCCTCGGGATCGCCGGCCGCGCACTCGGTGCGGTCCTCGGTCGCCGAGATCACGCACTCCGAGACCGCCGAGACGGTCGTCGACGGCACGGCGATGCCGAACCCGCACAGCACCAGCGCGTAGAGCACGGTCGCGAGCAGCAGGTTCATGGTGGGCCCGCCGAGCATGATGACGATGCGCTTCCAGGTCGCGAGCCGCCAGAAGGCCCGGTGCTCCTCGCCCTCGTGGATCGTCTCGGCGCTCGAGTCGCGCGCGTCCTGCACGAGCGTGTCGAGGAATCCGGTCGAGGCGTCGCGGGACTCCCCGCCCGGCCGCAGCGGCGGGAACATGCCCGACATCGAGATGTAGCCGCCGAGCGGGATGGCCTTGACGCCGTACTCCGTCTCGCCCTTGCGGAACGAGAAGAGGGTCGGGCCGAAGCCGATCATCCACTGGCCCACGCGCACGCCGAACGCCTTCGCGGGCCACAGGTGGCCCAGCTCGTGCAGGCCGATCGAGACGGCGAGGCCGATGACGACGACGAGCACGCCGACGATGTAGAGCAGCACGGGTTCCATCGCCGCTCAGGCTAGCCGCATAGCCGATGTCCTTACGCTGTGACGCATGGCAGGCGGCCCAGCATCGACCGGCGCGACGGCGGTCGCCGAGCGCATCCCCAAGCACGCATCCGACGGGCGCGGCATCGTGCTCGGCGTGGTCGGCCTCGCGCTCGTGCTGCTGCTCGCCTGGATCATGACCCGGCCGGACGCCGACCCTATCCGGCAGACGGCGACCGTCGAGGGCGGCGTGCCCGGGCCCGTCGGGTCGTGGAGCGGCGAGCAGCTCGAGCACGCGGCGATCGTGATGCGCGCCGGCCGCGACCTCGGCATGTCCGAGCGCGACGTGCAGGTCGCGGTGATGACCGCGATGGGCGAGTCGAGCCTGCGGGTGCTCGACCGCGGCGACGACGCCGGCCCCGACTCGCGCGGGCTGTTCCAGCAGCGCGACCCGTGGGGGCCCTACGAGGTGCGCATGGACGCCTACGGCTCGGCCGTGCTCTTCTACCGGGCGCTCGCGGAGGTCGGCGGGCGCGACGCGATGGAGCCGACGCTCGTCGCGCACGCGGTGCAGATCAACCGCGATCCGAACCACTACGCCCGCTGGTGGGACGACGCGGCCGAGGTGGTCGCGGCGATCGACCGGGCGGGCGTCGTGGTCGTCGTCGAGCGGGCCTAGGGCTACCGGCCGACGCCGCAGGCCTCGTCGGCGACGCGGCGCGCCCAGCGCTCCGCCTGCAGGACGAGCTCGAGCGTCAGCTCGCCGGGCTCGTGCTGCTCGAGCACCCGCTCGATCGCGGGGATGATGTCGAGGAAGCCGATCTCGCCGGCGTGGAAGGCGTGCACCGCCTGCTCGTTCGCCGCGTTGAAGACCGCCGGGAAGGTGGAGCCGAGCTGCCCGACCCGCTTCGCGAGCGCCACCGCGGGGAAGGCCGTCTCGTCGAGCGGCTCGAACGTCCAGCTCGAGGCGGTCGTCCAGTCGAGCGGCGCCCCGACGTCGGGCACCCGGTGCGGCCAGTCGAGGCCGAGCGAGATGGGGAGCCGCATGTCGGGCGGCGAGGCCTGCGCGATCGTCGAGCCGTCGGCGAACTCGACCATCGAGTGCACGATCGACTGCGGGTGCACCGTCACGTCGATCTGCGCGAGCGGGACGTCGAACAGCAGGTGCGCCTCGATCACCTCGAGCCCCTTGTTCACGAGCGTCGCGGAGTTCGTCGTCACCATCGGCCCCATGTCCCACGTGGGGTGGGCGAGCGCGTCCGCCGGGTCGACATCGGCCATCCGCTCCCGCGACCAGCCGCGGAACGGCCCGCCGGATGCCGTGAGCACGAGGCGGCGGACCTCCCCGTGGTCGCCCGCGCGCAGGCACTGGGCGATGGCGGAGTGCTCGGAGTCGACCGGCACGATCTGGCCGGGCGCCGCCCTCCGCATGACGAGGTCGCCGCCGGCGATGAGCGACTCCTTGTTCGCGAGCGCGAGCGTCCTGCCCGCGTCGAGCGCGGCGAGCGTGGGCGCGAGCCCGACCGACCCGGTGATGCCGTTCACGACGACGTCGCAGTCGACCGACTCGATCATCGTGACGGCCGCGTCGGCGCCGAGCGCCGCCTCGCCGCCGAAGGCCGCCTGCTGCGCCTCGAGCCCCGCCCGGTCGCTGCCGGCGACGAGCCCGACGACCTCGAAGCGGTCCGGGTTGGCGCGGATGACGTCGAGCGTCTGGGTGCCGATCGACCCGGTCGAGCCGAGGATGATGACGCGGCGGCGCATCAGCGCTCCCCCTGCTCACCGGCGACGACGATCGTGGGCTCGTGCAGCACCGGGAAGGCGACGGACGAGGCGATGAAGCAGTCGCGACCGGCCTGACCGTGCGCGTCGAGGGCATCCGCCGCCCGAGCGGCGTCGGCGATCGTGACGACGGGGTGCAGCACGGCCTCCGTGAAGCGGCCGCCGGAGCCCTCGGTCACCATCGTGCCGGTCGCGGCGTCGCGGTAGGCGGTGACGACGATGCCGCGGCTCGCCGCCTGGTGCAGGTAGGAGAGCATGTGGCACTGCGCGAGCGCGGCGAGCAGCAGCTGCTCCGGGTTGTGGCGCCCGCGATCGCCGCGGAAGGTCTTGTCGGCGGAGCCGAGGATGTCGGGGAGCCCGTCGATGCGCACGACGTGGTCGCGCACGTAGGAGCGGTACGTGCTCGTGCCCTCGTCGCCGGCCCCGGTCCACTCGACCTCGACGGCGTAGGCGTGCTGCATCGGCATGGGATCAGCGTAGGCGTCGCACGCTCCCGGCTCGCTGCCCGGCGTAGGATCGAGCGCATGACCGACATCGCCACCTCCGCGCCGTCCCGCTCCGTCGTCACCGAGATCCCCGGCCCGAAGAGCCGCGCGCTGCTCGAGCGCAAGGCCAAGGCGGTGCCGCAGGGCATCCCCCACCAGCTGCCCGTCTTCATCGAGTCCGCGCACGACGCGATCATCACCGACGTCGACGGCAACCGCTTCATCGACCTCGGCTGCGGCATCGGCGTGACCACCGTCGGCCACACGAACGACGCCGTCGTGGCGGCCGTGCGCGAGCAGGTCGGCAAGCTCACCCACTCGCTGTTCGGCACCACGCCCTACGAGCCCTACGTGCGCGTCGCGGAGTACCTCGCCGCGCACACCCCCGGCGACCACGACAAGAAGACGTTCTTCGTCAACTCCGGCTCGGAGGCCGTCGAGAACGGCGTCAAGGTCGCCCGCAAGTTCACCGGCCGCCGCGCGGTCGCCGTCGTCGAGCACGGCTACCACGGCCGCACGAACCTGACGATGACCATGAACTACAAGCCGGCCCCGTACGCGACCGGCATGGGCCCGCTCGCGTCCGACATCTTCCACGCGCCGGGCTCCTACCCGCTGCAGGACCAGCTCGACGGCGTCGAGGCCGCCGAGCGCACCCAGTACTACCTCGAGAAGCACGTCGGCGTCTCCGACCTCGCGTGCCTCGTCATCGAGCCCATCCAGGGCGAGGGCGGCTTCATCGTGCCCGCCGACGGCTACCTGCCGGCGATGCAGGAGTGGTGCACCGCGAACGGCGTCGTCATGATCGCCGACGAGGTGCAGTCCGGCATCTGCCGCACCGGCACGACGTTCGCCTCCGAGCAGCTGGGCTGGGTGCCCGACATGGTGCTCTCGGCGAAGGGCATCGCGGGCGGCCTGCCGCTCGCCGGCGTCACCGGCCGCGCCGAGATCATGGACTCCGTGCACGTCGGCGGCATCGGCGGCACGTTCGGCGGCAACCCGGTCGCGTGCGCCGCAGCGGTCGCGGTCTTCGAGCAGATCGAGGCGAACGACCTCAACGCCGAGGCGCAGCGCATCGAGCGCGTCCTGCGCCCGCTGCTCGACGGCCTCGCCGAGCAGCACCCCGAGATCATCGAGGTGCGCGGTCGCGGCGCGATGCTCGCGATCGAGTTCATCGACCCCGAGTCGGGCGCGCCCATCCCGACCGCGCCGATCTCGCAGGCGGCGGGCCTCGACGGCGTGCTCGTGCTCACGGCCGGCACCGACTACAACGTGCTGCGCTTCCTGCCGAGCCTGAAGATCACCGACGACCAGCTGCGCGAGGCCGTCGACGTCATCGGCCGCGCGATCGCCTCGACGAAGACCGTGTGATGCTCGTCGGGGTCCCGCGCGAGACCAAGGCCGACGAGGCGCGCGTCGCGCTGACGCCCGCCGGCGCGGCGGAGCTCGTCGCCCGTGGCCACGAGGTCGTCGTCGAGTCCGGCGCGGGCCTCGGCAGCGGGATCCCGGACGAGGCCTACGTCGCGGCCGGCGCGCGCACCGTCGCGACGGCCGCCGAGGCGTGGGCCTCGGAGCTCGTCGTGAAGGTCAAGGAGCCGACGCCCGCGGAGCTCGGCTTCCTGCGCGACGACCTGACCCTCTTCACCTACCTGCACCTCGCGGCGTCGCCGGAGCTCGCGCAGGCGCTGCTCGAGCGCGGCACGACCGCGATCGCCTACGAGACGGTGCGCGCGCCCGACGGCTCGCTGCCGCTGCTCGCGCCGATGAGCGAGGTCGCCGGCCGGCTCTCGGTCACGCAGGGCGCGTCGCTGCTCACCGCGCCGGCGGGCGGCGCCGGGCTGCTG
>Ga0213836_100613_pt1 | contig 27929 bp, 24 predicted proteins | sample SWPATP03_FD_160578 | JGI IMG/M metagenome (GOLD analysis project Ga0213836, IMG submission 160578) | Coastal seawater microbial communities from Marineland, Florida, United States - SWPA TP0 #3 | ecosystem: Environmental > Aquatic > Marine > Coastal | place: USA: Florida | collected 2016-08-05
GGTGTCGGCCGAGGCGCGCAGCACGGCCGGCACCACGGTCAGGGCCAGCGCCAGGGTGCCGCCCACGGCGCCGGGCGGCGTGTGGGCGTCGAGATAGGCCTGCATCTCCTTGTTGCGGCGCGCCAGTTCGTCGGCCAGGCGCAGCAGCGCATCGTTGACGGTGCGCGCAGCCACGATGCCCGCGCTAGTTGCCGGGTCGTACACGGTGGTCTGGACGTCCCGCGGCAAGGCGGCGCAGACCTCGCCGGCCAGCGTGTTGGCCAGGTCGACCGCGCGCACCAGGCCGGCGGCCCCGAACTGGCGCGTGTCGAGCCGGCCTTCGAGCGGACGGCTCGCCGCCGGCGGCAGCCTGGCCAGCAACTCGGCGCGGTCGGCCTCGGCGATTGCCTTGCGCAACTCGGCCTCGTGCAGGGCGCGTGCGGCTTCCGGATCCATTGTATTTTGCTGAACGCCGGCAACGGCAGCCCCGGCCTCCTGTGCAAATGCCAGCGTACATACGGCTATCAGGGTTCGAATAAACATTAGTCGGGCGCTGAAGAGTTTTGGCATGGCGTTTCTTGCATCAAAGGGAGCCACGCCATTGATGGCGGAGCGTTGGATAATCCCCATATTCTCTGTAGAATCCCTGCTAAATATTGCGCAGTCTCATTATGAAGTAGCGGCTCGGCTTGAATGCCAATCCCGGCCATCAATGACGGCGCATGATAGCGAAATGGCATTCCCGCATGCAGTGCATGTGCCTTCGGTTGCAGTGCTCAACATTGCGATTGGAGGGAACGCTCTCTTCAGAAGGTAAATTTAGCAACGCCCAGCGGTCAATGCGCGGCGCCAGCGCCTTCTTAACCGGGTGTTTTGCAGTCCGGGTGTGCGGATTTGTGGAAAATTACGAACAGGTATATCGGTGAAATTGCCCTGCACTGCCGCGGTTTGAGCGCTTGGCTTCTGTTCGACGGAGTATCCACGCGTTGTCAGCACGATGCTTGACCTGTAAAATGTCGAGCGCTGATGGCACAAATGTTCGTCACATACAAGGAAATGGAGAAGTAGATGACGAACATTGGGTCGTTGAAAAATCACCAATATGCGCACATCGTAGACCTGGCGGCTTACCTGCCCGAGCAGACATTGTCGAATGAGGAACTGGCAGCACTGTACCCCGAGTGGCCGGCCGAAAAAATCCTCGCCAAAACCGGAATCAGGTCGCGCCACGTGGCCGCGCCTGGGCAGACCGCCTCCGATATGGCCTGCGAAGCCGCGCGCGCCTTGTTCGCGCAGGGCACCGTGCGGCCCGAGGATATTGATTTCATCATCCTGTGCAGCCAGGCGCCGGACCATTTCCTCCCGACTTCCGCATGTATCCTGCAAGATCGCCTCGGTATCCGCCGCAGCGCCGGCGCGCTCGATATCAACCTCGGTTGTTCCGGATTTGTGTATGGACTGTCGCTGGCCAGAGGCTTGATCGAAACGGGTGTCGCGCAGCGTGTGCTGCTATTGACGGCCGATACCTATTCGCGTCTGATCCACCCGATGGACAAAAGCGTTCGCACCCTGTTTGGCGACGCAGCGGTAGCGACTCTGGTCGCTGCTGGAGAGGCCGACAGCGAGCGCATCGGACCGTTTGTCTTTGGCACCGACGGTAGCGGCGCAAAAAATCTGATCGTCGAGGCCGGCGCGTTCCGCCAGCCTTGCACAGCGCAGACGGCGGTCGAGACAACTGACGCTTCAGGTAATGTCCGGACCTCTGAACACCTTTACATGAACGGCGCGGAAGTTTTTTCTTTTACGCTTAAAGAAGTACCGCTGGCAGTTAACAATCTGCTCGACAAGGCAGGGTTGATTCGTGACGAAATCGATTTTTTCGTGCTGCATCAGGCCAACCGCTTCATGCTCGATGCGCTGCGCAAGAAGCTCGCAATCGCGTCCGAAAAGATGCCAATTTGCATAGAGAATGTTGGAAATACAGTATCGTCAACGATTCCGCTGACGTTGATACAGATGCGTAAAGAAGGAAAGATCGTATCCGGTACCCGGCTGATGCTGGTGGGGTTCGGCGTGGGATATTCGTGGGCAGCAGCAGTAATTAATTTTTAATAGGAAGCAGAATGAAAATCGAAAAATACGTTACCGACATGGCCGAAGCACTGGAAATGGAAACTACCCAACTGACGGCGGAAACCGAATACAAAGAGCTGGCTAATTGGGATTCGCTGGCGGCACTGTCGGTCATTGCAATGACCGACGAAAACTACAATGTCTCGATTGGCGGCGACGATATTGAAAAATCGCGCACCGTGCATGAACTGTGGAATCTCGTGGCGCAACGGATGGCATGATGATGCCGCTTACGGGAGTTGAGATCCGCGGCATTTCGACAGCGGTGCCGAAACGGGTCGCCAGAGTTGCCGACTACACCGTGCTTTCTGAGCAAGAACGCGAAAAGTTCAGCGCTGGAACCGGTATCGAGGAAAGGCGCATTGTTGAAAGCAACCAGTGCACCTCGGATCTTTGCATCTCGGCGGCACAAGACTTGCTGGAAGAACTGCAGTGGGATAAGGACAGCGTACAAGTCCTCGTGATGATCACCCAGACGGGCGACCATCCGGTCCCGGCGACCTCGATCATCATCCAGCACAAGCTTGGCCTGCCCAAGACCTGCGCCGCCTTCGATATCAACCTGGGCTGCTCCAGCTATCCATACGGACTTGCAGTGCTCGGATCGTTCATGCGGACCCTGGGGCTGAAGCGCGCCTTGTTGCTGGTAGGCGATGTGTCGAGCCGGCTGTGTTCGTACAACGACAAATCGGCGTGGCCCTTGTTCGGCGACGCCGGTTCGGCAACTGCGCTTGAACTCGACGACAGCGCTGGCGCGATCCATTTCGACCTGAATTCGGACGGTAGCGGCAAGGATGCGATCATCATCGCGTCGGGCGGATTGGCATCGAAAAATCCGGCGACGCCGGACAACTTTGCAGAAATGGAAGTGAGTAGCGGTATTGCGCGCAATAGCTCCAACCTGCAATTGAAGGGCGCCGACATTTTCAGTTTCGCAATCAGTGCAGTGCCGCCAAGTATCAAGCGCTGCCTGAGCGCTGCAGACTGGAGCGTTGGCGAGGTCGATTATTTTGTTTTGCACCAAGCAAACAAAATGATCAATGATTTCATCCGCAAGAAAGTCGGCTATGACGCAGCCACAGCATTGAGTACGCTGAAGCATTACGGGAATACCAGTTCGGTATCGATCCCGCTGACGCTGTCGGCGAGTGCCGAGCAGTTGCGGCAAGGCGGCCGCGTCATCCTGTCGGGTTTTGGTGTGGGCCTGTCGTGGGCGACTTGCAACGTGACACTGAAGCCGGATACTGTACTTCATCTGTTTGAAACTGAAAATGTCTATTGATCCAAAGGCGTACTGGCAGGAAGAGCACCTCGAGAAAGAATACGAACGGATTTTTTCCCGCTCCATCTACGTCGGGACGTCGGCCAGTCTGCGCGCCGATGGTGACTATGTCAGCTACCGCGTCTGCGGCCGGCCTTACGTCACGCGCAACATTGCGGGCGCGGTCGGCACCTTCGATAATATCTGCCTGCACCGCGCCAACCTGATCGACCCGCTCGGGCATGGCAACCGGCCATTTCGCTGTGGTTACCATGGCTGGCAATACGGTGCCGGCGGGACCCTGATGCGCTCGCCGCTGGCCAGCGACAAGTGCATTACAAGAAAGCAGTTACAGTCCTACGCCACGGTCGAAAACCGGGGGCTCGTCTTCGCCTCGCTCGACAACGACTTCGGCGGCGCCGCGCCAGGCGAAGCGGCGCTTGAGGCCATCGGATTCCAGATGGGCGAAACCTTCCACAGCGAAACGCTCGAACACGAGGCGAACTGGAAGCTGTTGGTAGAAAATGTCCTCGAGTCGTACCACCTGTCCTTCGTTCATGGCGACAGCTTCGTCCCCACCGGCATTACGTCGACCTCGCAGTTCGCCGACCAGTATCACGGTAATGACTCGTGCTTCACCATAGCGAGCAAGGCGGGCGCCAGCGGCAAGGAAAAAGTGATTCCCGGCGCCAGTTCCGACTATGTCCACGCCTTCGTTTTCCCCAACCTGTTCATTTCGATCACGGGCGGCCTAGTGGGATTTGTTTCGCATTTCAAGCCCGAGGCGCCGGGCCGGACACTGCTTGAATGGCAGTTGTTCGAAACGCCTTTGTTGCAGTCGCAAAAAGCGGTCGTGAGAAGTTATATCAAGAAGAACGCGGTCGAATTTACGCGCAAGGTACTCGGCGAAGACCTGGTGGTCCTGAACAATTCCCAGATCGGCACCCGGTATGCCCGCGGCAGTCACCAGATCCAGGAGATCGAGGGACGCATCGCGCAGTTTCATCAACTCTATATGAAGATGGTGTCATGAATTTAAGTGGAAAACGCGTCCTCGTTACGGGCGCAACATCAGGAATCGGCAAGGCGACGGCGCTGCAACTGGTCGCGATGGGCGCCGAAGTCTGGGCACTCGGCCGCAACCGCGAGAAACTGGCCGAACTGGAAGCGCAAGGACTCGGCGGCGGCAAGGGCCTGGCCTTCGACATGCTCGAATTCGACGCCTACCGCGAATTCGTTGGCGGCCTGCCGAAGATGGATGCGGTCCTCCACTCTGCCGGCGTGGTCGAGAACAGCCCCTTGAAGTATTTCTCGATGGAGAAATATAACCGGATCGTCGCCACCAACCAGAGCGCCCCCTTGTTGCTGACGTCGGAAATGGTGCGGGCGTCGAAGTTCAACCAGGGCGCATCGATCGTCTTCCTGGCGTCGATCACCGGCACCTCGATCGGCATGAAAGGCATCGCCGCCTATGCCGCCAGTAAAGCCGCGCTGCTGGGCATGTCCAAGGTGCTGGCACTGGAACTGGCGCCGAAACTGATCCGCGTGAACTGCGTATCGCCCGGGATGGTCAACACCGAACTGGTGGCGAATGCCACCTATATTTCGGAAGACGCGAAAAAAGCGGACATGATGAAGTATCCCCTCGGTGGCCGCTACGCCGAGCCGCACGAAGTGGCGGGCGTTGTCGCTTTCCTGATTTCCGATTATTCGTCGTTCATGACCGGCCAGAACCTGACGGTTGACGGCGGCTATTGCATCCAATGACCATGACGCGCAAATTCGTATTGGTGGGGGCTGGCGGCTTCGGCAAGGAAATCCAGGCTTGGCTGGGCACGTATAGTCTGGAAAACACCGTTGCCGGATTCGTCGATGACAAGCTTGTCGACGACAGCGTCATTGGCACGATCCGCGAACACGCCATTGTGGCTGATGCCGAGTACGTCACCTGCATCGGCACCGGCGCCGGCCGGCTGTTGCTAGGCGAGTTGCTGGCACAACGCGGCGCACGCTTCGGTACCATCGTGGCGCCCATGGGCAACTACGCTTCCGATATGAGCACCGTCACGGGCGGGATCTTCCTGGGCATGTGCAGCATCTCGTCGAATGTCGAGATCGGCAAATTCGTACTGGTACAGGGTTTTGCCTGTATCGGCCACGACGTGCTGCTGGAAGATGGCGTCACCGTGAGTTCGCACGCGTTTATCGGCGGCGGCGCCCGGATCGGCGCCAATACCGTCGTTCATCCGCACGCAACGATTCTTCCACGAATCAACGTCGGACGCAACGCGATTATCGGCGCGGGCTCGGTCGTAGTGAAGGACGTGCCGGATAACGTGACGGTATTCGGCAATCCCGCCAAGGTCATCGCGACCAGGGGGTAGGGCAATTGTCGAACGTGGCACTCGGTGCGCGTACCCTGCGGGCCCGGCAACCTATCCAAGTGGTGATGGTCCATGGCCTTTTTTCGAACGGCGCATTCTGGATCCCGCATCTTGGCAACTTTGCGGATTTCCAGGTCACCCTGCTCACCGTCGATTACAGCGCGGTATTGCGCGCCGACGGTTCGCTGGACGCCATTGCGAAGCATATCGATGAACTCATCGGGGACAAGCCGGCGCATTTCATCGGTCATTCATTCGGATGTTGGCTTGGGATGCGGTTGAAGACGAATTTCATTTCCCGTTCGTTCATTTGCCCTACCTTTGCAGCGCAAGAATTCAGAGCAAGCGCGTTTTGCGCCGAGATCGCGCGCCGAATTCCTGTTGAACCTGGCGAGATCGATCCTCTTGTTAATTTCGCCATCGATTACAAGGCCTGCCACATCAAGGACCTGGCTTGCCGCGCGGATGACAGTTTCTACCTGCCACAGGACGATCCCTATTTTCGCTATGTCGGCAGCCTGCCGGCAGGAACAATTTATCGCTACCAGGGCGGGCATTTCGATATATCCGAAGCAGCCCGGCCCATCGCGACCCGCCTGACGCAGAGGGCGCACTAGTGTTGTAATTGTCTGTCGTGCCGTAAAAAATTTCCTTTTAAGCAACGCCGGATTTCAGCTTCCTGGCGAAATGAGGTAATATGCTCGGCTGCCATGCAAGCCACTTACAGGTCCGCACGATGTGGGCAGTCGGCTACCGGCGTAGCGTCCACGAATCGATACCGCTCATGCATAACCAAGGCCAGCCCGGTATCATCCGCGTTGACTCGCAATAATTTATCTGTATATGAAAACGACGAGCGTGAGCGAAGTAGCATTACCAGAGGAGAATGGCGCCGACATTGAACGTTCTGCCGGCGAACTGAATGGATTCGATGTCTTGCTGGTTCTAGCAAAACAGAAAAAAATCCTCATAGGGATACCTCTGCTGGTCGCCGTGCTGGCAACGGGAACCACTTTCCTCCTGCCACGCATTTTCCGTGCTACGGCCACGCTGCTTCCGCCGCAGCAGGCGCAGTCCGGCGCGGCAGCGATGCTCGCTCAGCTCGGTGGGATTGCCGCAGCGGCAGGTGCCATGGGTGCCAAAGGGCCGGGCGAGGTGTACGTCAGTATGTTGAAAAGCCGGACTATCGCAGACGCGGTGATCAAACGCCATGCGCTTACGGGCGTTTATGGAACAACGTCGCCGGAAAAGACACGTACAGTATTGGGACGCAACACGGCGATTGCGATTGAAAAGGGCGGACTTCTTTCCATTGCGGTCGATGACAAAGACGCTAGGCTTGCCGCCGCATTGGCAAATGCTTACGTCGACGAACTGACGCGATTGACCCGAGTACTGGCGGTCACCGAATCAGCGCAACGTCGCAAGTTTTTTGAAAAACAACTCGAAGCGGCAAAGAACAAGCTTGCGCAGGTGGAGCTTACGCTCAAGAATAACTTGGGCACGCAAGGCGTCGTCAGTGTCGATGCCAATAGCCAAGCCATTGTCCAGACCGGAGCGCGCTTGCGCGCCGCTGCGTCAGCCAAGGAAATCGAACTCGACGCAATGCGTGCGTTCGTTACCCCAAGCAATCCTTCCTACCGCCGTGCGCAGGAAGAACTCAACAGCGTGCGGCGTGAGCTGACGGCGCTCGAAAACGGAAGTGGCGAACCGTCTGGTGCCGCAATGTCAAGCGGCGGTCTCAAGAATATTCAGGTGCTGCGCGATTTCAAGTATTACCAGATGCTTTATGAGCTTCTCGCGAAACAATATGAAGCTGCTCGTCTGGAAGAAGCGAAAGAGGTTGCCGTGGTGCAAGTGCTTGACCCCGCTGTCGAGCCGGAAGTCCCAATCTGGCCTAAGCGCGCGCTGACCGGCGCCATCGCGTTCGTTGTCGGGCTGCTGGCGACGCTGGGATTCGTATTCGTGTCCGAAGCGTTCCGGACCTGCCTGGCCGACCCGGCGCGCAGCACGATGCGCTCGCAGCTCAGGCGCCATCTGACACACTGGTAAGGCACCACGGCGCCCGCGTCGGCCACCCGCGGGTAGCCGGGCGGGCGTGTTCATCCATAAGGAATCCCATCAATGACTCTCCCCCTGATTGCGGCAATTTCACTCGCCTGCGTGTTCCTGGTTGAAACCTACGCATGGTTCGTGCGGGCCAATGCGCTCAACGACGGGCGTGCCTACGTCATTTCGAAATCGAACCTGATTTTGTATTCGTCGCGCGCTTTTGCCTTCGGGTTCCAGGCCTCGCTCTCCTATTATCTTGAAACGCGTGGCGCAGTGGAGGGTGTGCTGTTCATCTGCGTGGTGGGCTTTGTTTCCTCGGTGCTGATCCACCTGCTCACCTTCTACCACCGCAGCGTGCGCGGCCTGACCTGGTCCGCCATGGTCGGCATGATGAAGAGTATCCGGCGCTGGGATGAATCGCTCATGTCGAAGGAATTGCCGCCGATCGCGAAAATCCGGTCGCGCCGGCTGTACCTAGCGACCACGGCGTCGACCGCCATCTTCGGCGTAGCCATTACGCTGCCCTATCTCCTGGCCCTGTACAATCCGTCGCTGCGGCTGACTTTCACCAGCCTGATCGCACTGCTCAATTTTCTCGGTACGATTTTCCTCCTGTACCTGGTCGATCCCGTCCTGTACAAGCTGATGGATGACGGCAACCTGCGCTATTCGATCTACGACTTCGTCGCGGGGCGCATCACAGGCTTCGTCCTGAGCCTGCTGATCGCGATCCTGGTCATCAGCGGCCTGGGCCTGCTGTAATGACGCAGATCGCAGCCATGCCACGGGCGCTGCCTGCCCGGCAGGACCGGAATTATTGGTTCATGTATTTCCTCGGCTGTGTGTTGTTGGTCGTGCGCCTGCTGTTTCCGCCGGAAGTGTTTGCAGACTTCGACAATTATGTCGGGATCGCCGACCAGTTGCGCTATCACGACGGCATCGGGTCCTTCATCCTTGAGCCAGCCAGCAAGCTCCCGATCTACCTGATGGGTATGGTGCTGCCCTCCTTCGACGCCATTACGGTGCTCAGCTATATCAACACCTTCGTGTTCATGGTCTGCTTCTTTGTGCTGGTTGGGCGCAAGAAGCGCGACACGCTGGGCATGGTGCTGCTGGCGGGCATGTATGTGCCGGTGATGGCTTTCGTCGTGCTGCGCGCGATGCCCGCCTACCTGATTGCAGCCTACGCGGTCGAACGTTTCTGGGACAGAGGCGAGGTCCGCCCCAGCCTATGGCTGTGCATGGTGGCGGCCGCGTTCCACTTTTCTGCGGTGCTGGTGGTGCCACCCCTGCTCGTGGCGTACTACTACACCAGGCGCGGCGCACGGCCCGAGGGGTTGCGCGCGGCGCACCCGCTGCGCGACGCGTCCCTGCTCGGCGTCGCCAGCCTTGGGCTCGCCTTCGTTTTCCCGTCCCTGTTCGGTACGCTGCTCTCGAACATCATCCCGGTCGATTCGATCATCGGCAAATACGCTGAATACCTGACGACGAGCAATTCGGTCGGCCTGGCCCACCGGGTGTATTACCTGGGCATCCTCGCACTGTCCCTGCTGTTCTACTACCGCGCCCGTAGTGCGCGCCAGCGGCTGTTCGTCGCCGCCTCGCTGATGCTGTTCTCGCTGCTGTCGCTGTCGCCCGTGGTGGCCTACCGGTATTCCCTATATTTCACCATTGCGTTCATGCTGAACATGCCGCCAGTACGGTTCACGCTGGGGCGCGCCTATACGCTCATGCTCGCACTGTTGATGGGATGGGGCTTTTTCGCCCTGGGCGTATGGCAAATCACACATCTGACTTAAGGAAGACAATGGGTTCGACAACCTCCCGGGTGGCCATCTTGCTGGCCACCTATAACGGCGCGCTGTACATCGAGGAGCAGGTCAACTCGATCCTCTGGCAGACGCACGGTGCCTGGCATATCTTCGTCCGCGACGACGGCTCGACCGACGGAACCGTCGAATTGTTACAGCGCCGCGTGCCGGCCGAGCGCCTGACTATCATCCCGCGCAGCGTGGGCGAGGGCGGGGGGCCGGCCAAGAACTTCTTCAGCATCCTGAGCCAGGTCCCGCTCGCGCAATTCAGCCACGTCGCCTTTTGCGACCAGGATGACATATGGGCACCGCGCAAGCTCGAGCGCGCCCTCGAATGCCTAGCGAGCGACGGTGCCGACGGGTATTCGTGCAACCTCGTCCCCTTCGACGTGAACCGCCAGGCGGCCTGGTACCTGCGTAAGAGCCAGAGTGAAAAGGAATTCGACTACCTGTTCCAGGGCGCCTCGGCAGGCTGCACCTATGTCCTGACCGGCCGGGCCGCGGCCCTGATCCAGTCCAAGGTGCCCGACATCATGGCCGCGCCGGTCGCCGGTTTCTCGCACGACTGGGCCATCTACGCACTGTGTCGTTCCTACGGCCACAAATGGGTGCAGGACACCCACGCCTACATTTTCTATCGCCAGCATTCGAGCAATTCCTTTGGGGCAATGCCAAGCTACGGCGGCCTGTTCGCACGCCTGAAGCTGGCCCGCTCCGGCTGGTACCGGCGTAACGTCCTGTGGCTGGGCGGCCTGTTGTCGGGCAGCGAGGAGGAGCGCCGTATCCTGGCCAAGGTGCAACGCTTCAGCCTGGCGGACCGCGTTTCGCTCGCGCTCGACGCCAAGCGCTTCCGCCGTACGCCGCGCGACGCGCTGTTCTTCGGCCTGGTGGTCGTCGCCGGCGCCATGTAAAGCCTTGCCCCGGGACGCTCTCCACATCGGCCCGTCCCGGGCCGCATTTCAGCACGACGCGCTTGCCGCCGTTAATACGCGGTTAATACAAACCGGGCGTATCGACTAATGAAATGTATTTATCTGTAATGGGCTTCGGCTTATCGATTTAGCCGTTAAGTGAGTAACTTGATCATTTTCTTGTTACTAAAGAACGTATTTTATGCGTTTATGAAAACTATCCAATTCCCACCTTTCGCGCCCATTCGCGCGAGCGTACGGTTTGGGGTAGCGGCGGTCGCCTGGCTGCCGGATGCCCTTCTGGTGGCATCCTCCGAATTGGTGTGGTAAATCTGCTGAGTCCTGTACGAAATACCCTAATAAAGTTTCCCTCAGAACAACAACGTCTTTCCCCAACTTGGTGAAGTGCGGTAACATATGCCGTCATTCATCAATGCCCTGCTTTTGCGCAAATACTCACCCAATGTTCAAGATATCTACCTGTTTAATTGCTGCCGCTTTTGCGGCAACTAGTTTTGCCGCGTCGGCTCAAAATTCGGCAAATAAGGAAGATATGTTCGGGCAGGAGGCGCCCGCTTCGGAGACCATGCTCCAGGCCCAGCCACAGACCCCTCAGCGCAAGGTACAGATCTCGAATAATCCGGAATTCCAGTCGCTGACGCCGGAGCGCACCTCCGACGCCGCGCAGCAGTTTCAGCAAAAGCGCATGGGCACCGATGACCAGAGCGGCCAACGCGGCGACGAGTTGCGCCGTACCGGCATGCGCCGCAATGGCGACCTGCGCGAGCCGCAAGTCATCAGCGAATTCCAGAAATTCTTGTGGGATAACACCGGCGAACTCCTGCCGATCTTCGGCGCCGGCTTTTTCTCGAGCGCCCAGGCCAGTTTCAACCCGACGACGAATGCGCCGCTGCCGGCCGATCATCTGCTCGGGCCTGGCGACGAATTGCTGATCCGCGGCACCGGCAGCATCGATATCGACTTCCGCGCGACGATCGACCGGAACGGCACGATTTCCATCCCGACCATCGGCACCGTCGTGCTGGCCGGCGTCAGGGCAGGCAATGCCGAGGGCGTCGTGCGCGCCGCGGTTGCCCGCCTGTACAAAGGCGTCACCGTCAACGTTACCTACGGCCGCCTGCGCTCGATCACGATCTACGTGGTGGGCCAGGCGAACCGCCCCGGCACCTACACGGTATCGAGCCTGTCGACCCTGGTGACCGCGCTGTTCGCGAGCGGCGGCCCAAATGCCAACGGCAGCATGCGCCAGGTCCAGGTCAAACGGGCAGGGCGGGTGGCGGCCGAACTCGACCTGTACGCCTTCATCGGCAAGGGCGACAAGTCGGGCGACCTCAAGCTCCAGGACGGCGACACCATCTTCATTCCACCTGCCGGTGGCTTCGTGGCGCTGGTGGGCAAGGTCAACGCGCCCGCCATCTACGAACTCAAGAGCAGCGGCGATACCGTCGAGACCTTGCTGGATGTGGCCGGCGGCCTGCCGATCGTCGCCGATCCGCGCCGTGCGTTCCTCGAGCGGATCGACCCGAACCGCAGTCAGCCGCGCAGCGTCGAGCAATTCGCGCTCAGCGGTGCCGGCCTGAAGCGGGGGCTCAAGAATGGCGACGTGCTCAACATTACGTCGATCACGCCTGACTTCTCGAACGCCGTTGTCCTGCGCGGTAATGTGGACCAGGCCGTGCGCGTGCCGTTCAAGACTGGCATGCGGGTGCGCGACCTGATTCCCAACCGGGAGTACCTGATCACGCGTAGTTCGATCAAGCGCCAGAATAATGTGCTCGGCAGCGACGACGCGACGAGCCGTTCCACCGCGCTGAGCGAGCAGGGCACGGGCTATAACGATGGCCGCGGCAGCAAGGAGCAGGCGATCGCCGCCCGTATCGGCGGCCTGATCGACGAGATCAACTGGGATTACGCGGTCGTCGAGCGCATCAACCGCGCCGACCTCAGCGTCAGTCTGATTCCCTTCAATCTCGGCCATGTGTTCGACGATCCCGCCAGCGCCGACAACGTCCAGCTGCAGCCGGGCGATACCGTGACCGTGTTTTCGCACCAGGACGTCGCGGTGCCGATGGACAAGCGTCGGGTCTTCGCGCGCATCGAGGGCGAAGTCAAAGTGCCGGGCATCTACCAGATGTCGGCCGGCGAAACGCTGCAGTCGCTGCTGGCCAGGGCTGGCGGTCCGACGACCAACGCCTACCTGTTCGGCACGGCGTTCTATCGCGAGCAGGTGCGCAAGGAGCAGCAGTTGAACCTGGAAAAGACGGCAATCCGCCTGGAATCGCAGCTGCGCTCCCAGCAGGCCAAGGGCATTGCCAACGTCAGCGCCCAAGGTGCCGCCGACGCCCAGGCCGCCGTTGCTCAACGCCAGCTCGAGATGCAACTTGCGCAGGAAACGATCAGCCGCTTCCGCCAGCTCAAGCCGACCGGCCGCATCGCATTCGGCCTGGATGCGGACGAAAAGTCGTTTGCCCGCCTGCCGCAGCTGAAACTGGAGAATGGCGACCACCTGGTGATCCCGGCGCGTCCGGAATTCGTGCATGTCTTCGGTGCCGTGAATGCGGAAGCCTCGCCGCTCTGGCGCAGCAACAGCCGCGTCAAGGACTACATCCGTATCGCCGGCGTGACTGCCGACGCCGATATCGACAACGTCTTCGTGATCCGGGTCGACGGTAGTGTCGTCACGCGCACGTCGATGAGCTGGGTCTCGACCGGCATCGGCAGCATGGAAGTCATGCCCGGCGACAGCATCGTGATTCCGGAAAAGTTTGACAAGGAAACGTCGTGGACGAAGTTCACGAAGGGTACCCGCGAGTGGGCGCAAATCTTCGCTAATTTCGGCCTGGGTGCGGCCGCCATCAAGACCTTGCGCAACTAAGCGTACCAACGGCACAGAATAAGTGGCAAACACAGCATGAACGAAGCAAAGATGACGCAGCACGATCCGGTCGCGGCGGACGCTGGCCAGAGCGGGCTGATCGATTTCGTGATCGTCCTGGCCAAGTCGAAACGGCTGATCGTCGGTCTCCCATTGTTGGTAGGCATTCTCGCGGTGTTGATCAGCCTGGCATTGCCGGACGTCTACAAGGCCAGTACCAAGCTGTTGCCGCCCAAGGCTGCCGAGTCCGGTGCGAGCGCGCTGCTGTCCCAGCTCGGCGGGATGGGGGGGCTGACCGGCATGGCGGGCCTGAAGAACCCGAACGAGGTCTATATCGGGATGCTCAACAGCCGTACCGTCGCCGACCGCCTGATCGCCCGCTTCAAGCTCAAAGAGCACTACGAGGTGACCTCGCAGGAAAGCGCGCGCCGCTTGCTCGACGCGAATACGCTGGTCAGTGTCGGCAAGGATGGCCTGATCACCATCGAGGTCGAGGATGAAAGCCGCGCGCTGGTCGCGCCGCTGGCCAACGCCTATGTCGAAGAATTGCTCAAGCTCACCAAGGTGCTGGCGGTGACCGAGGCGGGGCAGCGACGCATGTTTTACGAGCAGCAACTCGAGCAGGCCAAGCGCAACCTGGCCGCGGCCGAGGTCAAGCTCAAGGGCGCGCTCGACACCCGCGGCGTGATCAGCGTCGACGGTCAAAGCCGCGCGATCGTGGAAACCGTCGGCCGCTTGCGTGCCCAGGTGTCGGCCAAGGAAATCCAGATCAATTCGATGCAGGCCTTCGTTACCGAGAACAATCCGGAGTATCGCCGCGCTCGCGAGGAATTGATCAGTTTGCGCGCCGAGCTGTCGCGCCTGGAAAACGGCCGTCCGGCCGCGCAAGAGAGCACTGTCCGGCCGCAGGGTCTGGAAAACATCCAGTCCTTGCGCGACGTGAAGTATTACCAGATGTTGTACGAACTGCTCGCCAAGCAATACGAGGCGGCACGCCTGGATGAAGCCAAGGATGCGTCGGTGGTCCAGGTGCTCGATCCGGCGTTTGAACCTGAACGGAAATTCAAGCCGAGACGCCTGCTCATCGGAGCGATGGCGGCCCTGGTGGCGCTGCTGGGTGCGATCGCGATCGCGTTCATTCGCGAAACGAAGCGGCGCGTGCTGCAGACCGCCGCGGGTGCGGCAAACTGGCGCGCCTTGCAGGCGCAATTGCGTAGTCGTTAATCAGTCCCATTGATATTTGGAATGTCCATGAATCAGTCTTCGATGTCGCCGGCGCAGCCGCGTTGGTATGTTCTTCAGACCAAGCCGCAACAGGAAGCGCGCGTCTACGACGCCTTGCGGTGGCAGGATTTCGACTGTGTCCTGCCGCTGCTGGCCGGCACCGGCAATGAGCCGCTGTTCCCACGCTACATCTTCGTCAAGCTGGCCAATACCGACGTCGATGCTTCGGTCGTGCGCCGCATCCCCGGTGTGACCGGTTTGCTCAAGCTCGAGGAAGAATGTGCTCCGGTGCACGAAAGCATTGTCAGCGCATGCGGCAACACCGCCGTCGCGCGTTCGGGTGCGTTCTCCGTGCTGAGCGGCGTGCACGAGATCGCTTGCGGCGTCGAACGGACGCTCGAACTGATCCAGACCGTGTGCTGGCCGCGTCCGTCCACGTCCAGCCCCTTGCTGCGCGCTGCCTGACATCGCACCTTGTCTTGCCCGATCCACGGCGCGGGAATTGAATAAAGCGCGCATTACGGACGTGCAAACTGGAATGAGTATGAAACGTATTTTCGACATGCTGGTCGCCGCAGTGGCGCTGGTGATCCTGGCACTGCCTCTGGCGATATTAATCGTGCTGATCAGGCGCCGCCTCGGCAGCCCGGTGTTCTTCCGCCAGCTGCGGCCGGGACGCAATGGCCGTCCTTTCATGATGGTCAAGTTTCGCACCATGACCGATGCGCGCGACGCGAACGGCGCCTTGCTGTCGGATGGCGAACGGCTCACGCCGTTCGGCCGCTTCCTGCGCTCGTCCAGCCTGGATGAACTGCCTGAATTGTGGAACGTCCTGAAAGGCGAAATGAGCCTGGTCGGACCGCGGCCGCTGCTGATGTCCTATCTGCCGCTGTATTCGGCGACGCAGGCCCGGCGTCACGAGGCGCGGCCCGGCATTACCGGGTGGGCCCAGGTGAATGGCCGCAATGCCCTGAGTTGGGAAGAGAAGTTTCGGCTCGATGTCTGGTATGTCGATCACCGTTCGCTTTGGCTCGATATCAAGATCCTGTGGCTGACCGTGCGCAAGGTGCTGGTCCGGGACGGTATCAGCGCGGCCGGCGAGGCGACCATGCCTGGATTTACCGGATCGAACAGCCAGAAGCCGCAATAGAAAATACGCCCGCGAGGGATGGATCGAACCGCGGGGCCTGGCCGGTTCGGACCTGCGCGCAGCACTGGATGGCCGCCCCGCGCCTGACCGCCTTTGCCCGCCTCCCTACGCACCATGCTCTCCGGGAAGCCGAACGGGCTTCCCACATAATTTATCGCCTTTAAAAGTGTAAAGAACATCATGTTGAATACCCAATTCTCGCCTTGGCCCAGTTTCACCGCGGAAGAGGCCGATGCAGTCCACAAGGTGCTGTTGTCGAATAAAGTCAACTATTGGACCGGTACCGAATGCCGCGAGTTCGAAAAAGAATTCGCGCAGTGGAGCGGCACCTCCTACGCCGTCGCGCTCAGCAACGGCACCCTGGCGCTCGACGTCGCGCTCAAGGCCATGGGCATCGGTCCGGGCGACGAAGTCATCGTCACCCCGCGCACCTTCATCGCCAGTGTCTCGTGCGTCGTCAACGCCGGCGCCACGCCGGTGTTCGCCGACGTCGAAGCCGACAGCGGCAACATCAGCGCCGCGACGATCGCGCGTGTCTTGACGCCGCGCACCCGCGCCATCATTTGCGTGCACCTGGCCGGCTGGCCGTGCGATATGGACCCGATCATGGCGCTGGCGGCGGAAAACGGCTGCATGGTGATCGAGGATTGCGCCCAGGCGCACGGCGCGACCTACAAGGGCCGCAAGGTCGGCAGTATCGGCCATGTCGGCGCCTGGAGCTTCTGCCAGGACAAGATCATGACCACCGGCGGCGAGGGCGGCATGGTGACCACGAACGACGAAGCGCTGTGGCGCGCGATGTGGTCGTTCAAGGACCACGGCAAGAGCTACGCCGCCGTGTACGAGCGTGCCCACCCGCCGGGCTTCCGCTGGGTGCACGAAAGCTTCGGCACCAACTGGCGCATGCTCGAGATGCAAGCCGTCATCGGCCGCATCCAGCTGCGCTGCATGTCCGACTGGACCGCGCTGCGCACGCGCCACGCCACCCGTATCTGGGATACGTGCCGCAAGCATGCCGTGGTGACCGTGCCGGACGCGCCGAAAGGTCATGCCCACTACAAGTGCTATGTCTACGTGCGTCCCGAGCAGCTCGCTGATGGCTGGAGCCGCGACCGCATCGTCGACGAGATCATGGCCGCCGGCGTGCCTGCCTTCCAGGGCTCGTGCTCCGAGGTCTACCTCGAGGCGGCCTTCGAAGGCACCGGCTTGCGCCCGGCCGAGCGCTTGCCGGTGGCGCGCAGCCTGGGCGAAACCTCGCTGATGTTCCTTGTGCATCCGACGCTGACGGCGCAGGAAATGGACAAGACCTGCGCCACGATCGACCGGGTGCTGGGGCAGGCATGCCGGTAAACGCGTTAGGCGGCCGGCTGCTGGCGCTGCCGCGTTCCGCCAAGCGTCTGCTCGCCCTGAGCGTCGACGCGGCACTCTGCGCGCTGTCGGTCTGGCTCGCGTTCGGGCTACGCCTGGACCACTGGGCTCCCCTGGTCGGCGTGCGCTTCATTCCGGTCGTGGTCTCATGGATGCTGGCGCTGCCCCTGTTTATCGGCGCCGGCATGTACCGCGTCATCTTCCGCTATTCCGGATGGCGTGCGCTGGGCACCGTGGGCAAGGCGCTGATCGTCTACACGCTGCTGTTCAGTGCCTTGTTCAGCGTCTATCGCGTCGACGGCGTGCCGCGCACGCTGGGCCTGATCCAGCCTTTGCTGCTGATCCTGCTCGTCAGCGGTAGCCGCGTATTCGCCAGCTACTGGCTCGGCGGACTGAACTTTAATCGCGCCGACCAGGCTGCCACCTCGCTGGTGCTGATCTATGGGGCCGGTTCGGCCGGACGCCAGATCGCCGCCGTGCTGGCCAACACCCGCCAGATGAAGGCGGTCGGCTTCGTCGACGACAACCGGGGCCTGCAGGGACACACCGTCAACGGCTTGCGGGTCTACAGTCCGGAGGCGCTGCCGACCGTGGTGGCGCGACTTGGCGTGACCGACTTGCTGCTGGCGCTGCCGTCGGCAAGCCGCGGCCGCCGCAACGAGATCCTGGAAGCGGTCCAGCCGCTGTCGCTGAAGGTGCGCACCTTGCCGCGCCTGCTCGACATCGCGCACGGCCGGGTCAAGACCGCCGATATCCGCGATCTCGAGATCGAGGACTTGCTGGGACGCGATCCGGTGGCGCCGAATCCCCACCTGCTCAACAAGCATATCGTCGGCAAAGTGGTCATGGTGACCGGCGCCGGCGGATCGATCGGCAGCGAACTGTGCCGCCAGATCCAGAAGGTCGGACCCGCCACCCTGATCCTGGTCGAATCGTCCGAATTCGCACTCTATTCGGTGCACCAGAACCTGCTGGCGCTGCAGGCCGGCGCAACCGTCCCGACGGCGCAGATCATCCCGCTGCTGGCCTCGGTGCGCGACTACGATTCGATCGACGCCATCATGCGGACCTGGAGTCCGCACACGGTGTACCATGCGGCTGCGTACAAGCACGTTCCGCTTGTCGAGCACAACCCGGCCGAAGGCGTAAAGAACAATGTATTGGGTACCTTCCACACCGCGCGCGCAGCGGGCGAGAACAAGGTGGCCGACTTCGTACTGATCAGTACCGACAAAGCGGTGCGGCCGACCAACATCATGGGCGCGAGCAAACGCCTGGCCGAGATGGTGTTGCAGGGCCTGGCTTCGACGACCGAGCATGGCTATCCGACCCGTTACTCGATGGTCCGGTTCGGTAACGTGCTCGGCTCGTCCGGTTCGGTCGTGCCGCTGTTCCGGCGCCAGATCCAGGACGGCGGCCCGGTCACGATCACGCACGCGGACATCACGCGCTACTTCATGACCATCCCCGAAGCGGCGCAGCTGGTGATCCAGGCCGGGGCGATGGCCAGCGGCGGCGACGTATTCGTGCTCGACATGGGCGAACCGGTGCGCATCCTCGACCTCGCGCACCGCATCATCAACCTGTCGGGACTGACGGTACGCGACGCGGAGCGCCCGGATGGCGACATCGAAGTGACCGTGACGGGCATGCGTCCGGGCGAAAAGCTGTACGAGGAACTGCTCATCGGAGATAATCCGCAGCCGACCCAGCACCCCCGCATCATGAAGGCACAGGAACTGTACTTGCCATGGCCGGAGCTGGCGGCGAAGATCGCCACGCTCGAGGTGGTGCTGGCGCTGAACGACGTGGCGCTCCTGCGCAAGATGCTGGCCAATCTGGTGTCCGGCTACCAGCCGGCAGGCGATATCGTGGACTGGCTCCATCTGCAGTACCTCGAAGAAGTGCCCGACCTGGGTCCGGTAGGCAGCGATGCGCCGCCGGTCGTGCGCCAGTTAATATAGAACACGGGGCCTGGCCGGCGCATGGCTGCCTGGCCCGGACCAACCAAAGGATGTAATCAATGATCTTAGTGACTGGCGGCGCCGGTTTTATCGGCGGTAATTTCGTGCTCGACTGGCTCGCCGAAGCCGACGAGCCAGTCGTCAACCTCGACAAGTTGACCTACGCGGGCAACCTCGACACGCTGGCCGGCCTGGCGGGCAACCCGCAGCACATTTTCGTCCACGGCGACATCGGCGACCGCGCACTCCTGCGCCGCCTGCTGAGCGAGCACCGTCCGCGCGCGGTGGTCAACTTCGCCGCCGAATCGCACGTCGACCGCTCGATCAGCGGCCCGGGCGACTTCATCCAGACCAACGTGGTCGGCACCTTCAACCTGCTCGAATCGGTGCGCGAGTACTGGACTGGGCTGGACGAAGCCGAACGTGGCGCGTTCCGGTTCCTGCACGTGTCGACCGATGAAGTCTACGGCACGCTGGCCGAGGATGATCCCGCCTTCCGCGAGACCGACACCTACGAGCCGAACAGCCCTTACAGCGCCAGCAAGGCCGCCAGCGACCACCTGGTGCGCGCCTGGCACCATACCTACGGCCTGCCGGTCCTGACCACCAATTGCAGCAACAACTACGGGCCGTATCATTTCCCGGAAAAGCTGATCCCTTTGTGCATCCTGAACGCGCTCAACGGCAAGCCCTTGCCCATCTACGGCGACGGCAAGCAGGTGCGCGACTGGCTGTACGTGAAGGACCACTGCGCGGCCATCCGGCGCGTGCTGGCCGCCGGCACGATTGGCGAAACCTACAACGTCGGCGGCTGGAACGAAAAGGCCAACATCGACGTGGTGCGGACGATCTGCGCCATCCTCGACGACCTGCGCCCGCGCGCGGACGCCGAGTCGTACGCGACGCAAATCATGTACGTGACCGACCGCCCGGGGCACGACCGCCGCTACGCGATCGACGCCACCAAGATCGAACGCGAGCTCGGCTGGAAGCCGGCCGAAACCTTCGACAGCGGGATCCGCAAGACCGTCGCCTGGTACCTCGAGCAGACCGGCTGGGTCGAGAATGTGACGAGCGGCGCCTACCGCGAATGGGTCAGGAAGCAATATGCAAACTGAGCGCGCACGCCCACGGATCCTCCTGACGGGCAAGGATGGACAGGTTGGCTTCGCCCTGCTGCCATTGCTGAGCGAACTCGGCACTGTCATCGCGGTCGGCCGCGCCGAGTGCGACCTGGCCGATCCCGACGCGGTACGTGCGCTGGTGGCGCGCGCCGCACCCGATATCATCGTCAATCCGGCCGCCTACACCGCGGTCGACCGCGCCGAGGCCGAGCCCGAACTGGCGCATGCGGTCAATGCCGTGGCGCCCCGGGTGTTCGCCGAGGAAGCGGCGCGCCGCGACGCGCTGCTGGTGCATTACTCGACCGACTACGTATTCGCCGGCGACGCTTCCGGTCCGCAGGCGGAGGACACGCCGGTCGGGCCGAAGTCGGTGTACGGCCAGAGCAAGCTGGCCGGCGAAGAGGCGATTCGCCGTGCGGGCTGCCGGCACGTGATCCTGCGTACCAGCTGGGTATTCGGTGCCCATGGCGGCAACTTCTTGAAAACCATCCTGCGCCTGGCGCAGGAGCGCGACAGCCTGCGCATCGTCGCCGACCAGACCGGGGCGCCGACGTCGGCCGCCCTGATCGCCGCCGTGACCGCCGAGATCCTGCGCCAGTACGCCGTCGCGGCCGAGCCTGCCGCGCTGAGCGGCACCTACCACCTGGCGGCGGCCGGGGCGACGACCTGGCACGCCTACGCGCAGCACGTCGTGCTCGAGGCCGCAAACCGGGGCATGCGCTTCAAGCTGGCTGCGCACGACATCGCGCCGATCGCGACCGCCGACTATCCGCTGCCGGCCACGCGCCCGGCCAATTCGCTGCTCGACACACGCCGCCTGGAAGCGCGATTCGGCGTGGTCCTGCCCGCCTGGCAGGATGGCGTCAGCGATGTACTCGACCGGATTTCGACAGCATGACGACGAGCCCATCCGTCGGCCGCAAAGGCATCATCCTGGCGGGCGGCTCCGGCACCCGTCTCTATCCGGTCACCCAGGCCGTCTCGAAACAGTTGATGCCGGTGTACGACAAGCCGATGATCTACTATCCGCTCAGTACCCTGATGTTGTCGGGAATCCGCGACATCCTCGTCATCTCGACGCCGCACGATACGCCGCGCTTTGCCGAGTTGCTCGGCGACGGCAGCCAGTGGGGCCTGAATATCGAGTATGCGGTCCAGCCTACACCGGATGGCCTCGCGCAGGCCTTCCTGATCGGCCGCGATTTCGTCGGCGACAAGCCGAGCGCGCTCGTGCTGGGCGATAACATCTTCTATGGCCACGAATTGGTCTCCCAGCTTGGGGCCGCTAATGCCAGCACCACGGGGGCAACCGTATTCGCCTACCATGTGCAGGATCCGGAGCGCTACGGCGTCGTCGAATTCGACCAGAACCAGCGCGCCCTGTCGATCGAGGAAAAACCGGCCAAACCGCGCTCCAACTATGCGGTCACCGGCCTGTATTTCTACGACAAACAGGTATGCGACATCGCCGCCGACATCACCCCGTCGGCGCGCGGCGAACTCGAAATCACCGACCTCAACCTGCGCTACCTCCAGATGGGCCAGCTCGACGTCCAGGTCATGGGACGCGGCTATGCCTGGCTCGATACCGGCACCCACGACTCCCTGCTCGACGCTGCGCACTTCATCGCCACGCTGCAGAAGCGTCAGGGCTTGATGGTGGCCTGTCCCGAGGAAATCGCGTTCCGCAACAACTGGATCGGTGCCGAGCACGTGCTGCGCCTGGCCGAACCGCTGAAAAAGAACGGCTACGGCAAATACCTGATCGACATGCTGCGCCAGGCCGCGCTCTGACCAGCCACGAGCGGCGCCGCGCGACTGCGCGCGCTGCTTTTCCCTTTCCTGATTCTTACTCAATTCCTATGCCTTATCGCGCCACCGCCACCTCCCTCCCCGAAGTCCTGATGCTTGAACCGACGGCGTTCGGCGACGATCGCGGCTTCTTCTACGAAAGCTTCAACGCACGCGACTTTGCGAATGTGACTGGCCTCTCGGTCAATTTTGTCCAGGATAACCATTCGAAGTCGGCGCGCCATGTCCTGCGCGGCCTGCATTACCAGATCCAGCATCCGCAGGGCAAGCTGGTCCGGGTCGTCGCCGGTGAAGTGTTCGACGTCGCCGTCGACATGCGCCGCGATTCGCCGAATTTCGGCAAATGGGCCGGCGTGCACTTGTCGGCGGAAAACAAGCGCCAACTGTGGGTGCCCGAAGGATTCGCCCACGGCTTCGTCGTGTTGTCGGACAGCGCGGAGTTTCTCTACAAGACCACCGACTACTGGTACCCGGAGCACGAGCGCAGCGTTGCCTGGGACGACAAGGAGATCGGCATCGTCTGGCCGTTCGACGGTACGCCTTTGCTCTCGGCCAAGGACAGCGCCGCAGCCTCCCTGCGCGACGCCGCGGCGTTCTAAGCTTCCGCCTACTATTTTTAGCAAGCGCAATGCGCTTGCGGATTGGTTCACTGTGTTCACTGTATTACGCAAGTCCCTGCAATATTCCTGTTACGGCTGGCTGTTCGCGGGCGCCTCGAGCGTCCTGGCCGGCACACCGGCCCTCAATGGCCAGTCCGGCTACGTCAACATGCCGAGCGCGGTCATCGAGCAGGACGGCCTCTTCAGCGCCGGCTACAGCTACGACAGCCCGTACGGCAGCTACTGGGCCACCGCGGCGATCCTGCCCTGGATGCAGGTTACCGGCCGCTATGTCTCCATCACCGGCATTCGCGGGATTACGGACCGCGACGGGGTCTACGGCTCCGGCTATGGGCGCTACAAGGACAAGGTGTTCGACACCAAGCTCAGACTGTGGCAAGAGCAGTCCTGGCTGCCGTCGGTGGCGGTGGGCATGACCGACGTCTTCGGAACCGAGCTGTTCAAGGGAACCTATGTCGTGGCCACCAAGTCCTTCGGTGAACACCGGAATATCGAAGCGAGCGTCGGCGTCGGGCAAAAGCGTATGGATGGCGTCTTCGCCGGCGTGCGCTGGGCGCCGCTGGCGTTTCCCGGCTGGGCAGTGGTGGGCGAATACGACGCCAATAATTACCAGAACGATTATGGTGCCGAACAGACCGACGCGAGCAAGCGCCGCAAGGGACCGGCGCTCGGGCTCGAATACCGCTGGGGCTGGCTCGGCGCGCAGATCGCGCGTCACCGGGATCATTTCAGCGCGAACGCCTACGTCAGCATTCCTTTCTCGGAGCGCGAGTTCCTTCCGAAGCTGACCGAGCCGGCGCCGTTCCAGCCGAAGAATGCGCCGGTCCGCGTCAGCGCCGGCGAATGGCAGAAAGACAAGCGCCATGGCGCCCAGCTGGTGCAGGCGCTGGCCAGGCAAAACTTCAGGAATATCCGCGTTGAACTCGATGGCGACACGCTCAAGCTGACGCTGACCAACAACCGCATTTCGAACCTGGGCCGTGCGGTAGGGCGTGCCACGCGCACCGCGCTGGCTTTCGCACCACAGGGCACGCGGGCAATCCACGTGACCTACACCCGCCTCGAGCAGCCTGTCGCGACCTATGAATTTTTCGACCTGCAACGCCTGACGGACTACATGACGGGTCTCGTCAGCCGCGAGTCCTTCCTGCAGACGGCGCTGGTACGCTATTCGACGCCGGCCGACAAGCTCGACGACGATCAGGCCAGCCTGATGTCCGAAATCCGCGACGACGAGGCCGCGCTGAACGTGCGCTTCAACCAGGAAGGGGAGATGGTGCAGATCCGCTCGGAAGACCGCGAGTCGAACCGCTTCCGCGTCGCGCCGCGCGCGTCCTTCTTCTTCAACGATCCGAGCGGCGCGCTGCGCTATGAGCTGGCGGCGGTGTCGAACTTCGACAAGCGCCTCGGCAACGGCCTCTATTTCAACAGCGCGTTGAAGCTCAACATCATCGAGAACGTGTCCGGCGTGACGCAGCCTTCGAACAGCTTGCTGCCGCACGTGCGCACCGATATCGCCGATTACAAGCGAGGCAACCGCTTCAAGATCAACCGCGCGATGTTGAACAAATACATGACGCTCGACGAACGCCTTTATGCGCGCGTGTCGGGTGGTTTGTACGAAGAAATGTTCCGTGGCGTTGGCGGCCAGGTGCTGTACATGCCGAAAGATACCCGCTGGGCGGCGGACCTGAGCGTCGATGCACTCGAGCAGCGCGGCTTCAAGGGCTTGTTCGACAAGCGCGATTACCGCACGGTCACCGCCATCGGCGCCCTGCATTATCAGCTGCCCTACGACATTAGCGTGACGGCAAGGGCAGGGCGCTTCCTGGCCAGGGACGAAGGCGTGCGCCTGGAATTCAAACGCCGCTTCCGTTCCGGTGTCGAGATCGGCGCCTGGTACACCAAGACCAACGGCAACGACATCACGAACCCGGGTTCACCGACCGATCCGTACAGCGACAAAGGGGTGTTCCTGTCCATTCCGCTGAACATCATGCTGCTGGCCGACACCCAGTCGACCGTCGGTTTCGCCTTGTCGCCCTGGACGCGCGACGTCGGCCAGATGGTCGCCAGCCCGGGTGACCTGTACGAGCAGATGGAAGATGCGCGCCGCGACATGACGACGCTCGACGGGCTGGGTAATTTTGCCGAGCGCAAGGATGAGCAGAACCATCCGGCGGTCAATCCGGCGACGCGCGCGATGCCCAATCCGTGGCCGGAATTCCGCTGGCGCGTCGAGCAATCCGTGTCCACTTCCCCGACTTTGCCGCAGTGGGCAAAGGGGTCGCTGCTGGCCGGCGGCATGGTGCTCAGCAGCGCGCTGCTCGACAAGCCGGTCGACCGTTTCGTCAGCAAGCACCAGGGCGCGCAGGCGCTCGATAGCTTGGGCAATGTGGGCAAGGCGATGCCGGTCGTCCTGGCCGCCGGGGCAGGCGCCGCGCTCGCCTTCGGCGATTCGCGCATGCAAAACATGGGCATCATTTCGCTGCAATCGATCGCGGCCTCCGCCGGCGTTTCGATCCTCAGCAAACGCGTCGTGCAGCGCGCACGGCCGGGCGAGGGCGACGGGATCTGGAGCCGCACCTCGAACCGCGCCGATGCGTCGTTCCCGTCGAATCACGCGGCCGTGGCGTTTGCCGCAGTCACCCCGTTTGCCCAGGAATACGACGCGCCATGGCTGTACGGCCTGGCGGCGGTGGGCGCGATGGGTCGCGTGGCCGATCGTCAGCACTGGGTGTCCGACGTGGTCGCCGGTGGCGTGGTGGGCTATGCGATCGGCAGCTGGCTGTGGAAAGCGCAGCGCGACGATTCGAAATCGCAGTTCGCGGTGATGCCGGGGCCGAAGTCGATGAGCGTGAGCTGGAGCACGGCTTACTGACCGGGTAGGTACAGCGATAAAAAAATTGGCCGCGAAAGCGGCCAATTTTTTTTCCATCAAAAATCCAGGGCGTGACGCCCGCGCGGATTAGTGGTGGGTGGTGGTCGAGTGGGTCGTGGTCGAATCGTTATTGTTGTCAGCAACGACGGCTGCGGTTGCAGCGACAGTCACGCCGATAGCGACCAGCGCCGCGGTCGACAGGCCGGTAGCGGCCGACAGGCCAGCCAGAGGACCGGTAGCAGCTGGAGCGGCTGCAGCAGGAGCTGGAGCTGGTGCGGTGCTGGTGGCTTGGGTTTGCGCGGTTTGGGCGAAGGCTTGGACCGAGACCAGGCTCAGGGCGACGCTCAGGGCGAGAAGCTTTTTCATTTGATTATCCTTGTGTACGATTAACAGAGAATCTGTCGAGTGCAATGAATGCTCCCTAATTATATCAATTAAAACTTTCTTGCTCTTGGAAAAAAGAAACCTTCGTTGTTTCCAGCTCATAAGCAACAGTCCAAGTGCACAAAATACCCATACTTACGCGCCTCGGATAAACAGCGCTATCCGTGTGTGCTGACCGCAGCACTGATGGCGGTGCGATCCCCGCTTGCCGGCACCGGTTAAACGGGGGAATGTTAAAGAAATTACTAGATAATAATGAGAGGAAACCAACTTGAACGTGTGGAAAGATATCGAATAACGGCACGGATAAAGTGTAACCGGGTGTAAAAAGGACCGCCAAAAGCGTCGCGCAAATACGTCAAATTTTGTAATAAAGTGTCGTTAAGGTTTGGGGAAATTGCCGCGAATTCCTGGTTTGGTGCAGGAGCGAGCACCTGATGCTTAATAAATACTCTTTTAAATCAATGACTTGCGAAAAACTCGCGGCTACTTCGATGCGCTCGCGCGACTCGGTAGGCGTGCTAATCTTTTCTTAATAGAAATGCGTTAAAATTCGCGTCGTGGAAGTCTTACCTTGGACCTTGTGGAAACCCAATTCATCGCCTTTGAAATCGGCTTGGCCGTTTCGTTAGTCTGTTCTCTGCTTCTGGTAGCGACGACGCGCTGGCATGGCCGGTTCAGCCTGGACGCGACCCGAGGCATTCAAAAGTTTCACAGCGTACCGACGCCGCGCATTGGCGGGCTGGCGATCATGCTCGGATTACTCTTCGCATACGCCTTTTCCGACCCATCGCAGCAAGCCTTGCTCGGTCCCTTGTTGGCCGCGGCAGCGCCGGCGTTCCTGTTCGGTATTGCGGAGGACATGACGCGCCGCGTTTCGGTCGGCGCGCGCCTGGTCGCGACCATGGCCAGCGGGGTGACCTGCTGGGCCTTGACAGGCATCAGCATCGATGCGACCGGCATTTCTCTTCTCGACTTGGCCCTGGCCTGGCTGCCGCTGTCGGTCCTGTTCACGGCCTTTGCCGTGGGCGGCGTCGCCAATGCGGTCAACATCATCGATGGTTTTCACGGCCTCGCCAGCGGCACGGTCATCATCGGCCTGGTCGCGCTCGGCTTTATCGCGCTTGACAGCGACGACGTCGAACTGGCGCAACTGTGCTTTACCGTGTGCGCCGTGACGCTCGGCTTTTTCCTGGTCAATTTCCCGTTCGGTAAGCTGTTCCTGGGGGATGGCGGTGCCTACCTGCTTGGCTTCCTCCTGGCCTGGCTGTCGGTGATGCTGGTCCATCGCAATGCGCAGGTGTCGCCGTGGGCGCCGCTGCTGACCTGTGCCTATCCGATTTTCGAGACCGTCTTCACGATCGCGCGGCGCCTCTGGTGTCGGCGCCATCCCGGCCGCCCGGACAGCTGCCATCTGCACAGCCTGGTGAAGATCGCGATCGCGGGCCGCTATTTCCGCAAATTCAGTGCCCCCATGCGCAATTCGCTGGTGTCGCCGTTCTCCTGGTTCCTCGCTGCCGTGCCGGCCGTGCTCGCGGTGCGCTTCCCGCGCGATTCGGGCGCGCTGATCCAGGTCACCCTGGCCAGTTTCGGCCTGTACCTGGCGTTTTACTGGTACGTCGCCTCCGCTTCGCACGCACGCCGCCGCCGCGCCATCCGGCCGTCGGCGCGCAGTCCCGCGCTGGCCGATGTCGACGCCGACAATGCCTCGCTGCAGGCCTGACCCGACGCCCCCGGCACCCCGGCCCGCGCCGAACTGACGGCGATTTCCCTCCTTGTTCGCGATATAGCCGTACGGAAATTACTGCGATAATCCTGTTCTGCCTGCATGCACATGGGCAGGTCGATAGCGAACAGGGAAGCGGACTATGGCAGGTGACAGCGACGCGGAAAAGACAGAAGACGCATCCCCCAGAAGACTGGAGAAGGCGCGCGAGGACGGCGACGTTCCGCGCTCGCGCGAGCTGGCCACCTT
>Ga0213836_100620_pt1 | contig 27638 bp, 21 predicted proteins | sample SWPATP03_FD_160578 | JGI IMG/M metagenome (GOLD analysis project Ga0213836, IMG submission 160578) | Coastal seawater microbial communities from Marineland, Florida, United States - SWPA TP0 #3 | ecosystem: Environmental > Aquatic > Marine > Coastal | place: USA: Florida | collected 2016-08-05
TGGCGTCGCGCCGGGAGCGCAGGGCATGGACCGCGCCACCGCCGACTACATGGGCATGCTGGCCACCGTCATGAATGCGCTGGCGCTGGCCGACGCGATGCGCCATGTCGGCATCACCGCGCGCGTCATGTCGGCGATCGGCATCGACCAGGTGGTCGAGCCCTACGTGCGCCCGAAAGCGCTGCAATACCTCGAAGAAGGCAAGGTCGTCGTCTTCGCCGCCGGCACCGGCAACCCGTTCTTCACCACCGACACCGCGGCGGCCCTGCGCGGCGCCGAAGTGGGTGCGCAGATCGTCCTGAAGGCCACCAAGGTCGACGGCGTCTATACTGCCGATCCACAGAAAGACCCGACCGCCACCCGTTACGAGTCGATCTCGTTCGACGAGGCGATCTCGAAGCAGCTGCAAGTGATGGACGCGACCGCGTTCGCGCTGTGCCGTGACCAGAAACTCCCGATCAAGGTGTTTTCGATCGTCAAGCCAGGCGCCCTCAGGCGCGTGATCATGGGCGAAGACGAAGGTACACTGGTGCACGTTTAAACAATACCGAAACAACGAATAACAGGAGAGCAGCATGTCCTTAGCTGACGTAAAGAAGAATGCGCAAGAGCGCATGACGAAGTCGATCGAGACCCTGCGGTCCGATCTGGCCAAGGTGCGTACCGGCCGCGCCCACACCGGCATCCTCGACCACATCACGGTCGACTACTACGGCGCGCCGACGCCCCTCTCCGGCGTGGCGAACGTGACCCTGATCGACGCCCGCACCATCGGCGTCCAGCCGTATGAGAAGAAGATGCTGAGCACCATCGAAAAGGCGATCCGCGATTCCGACCTCGGCCTGAATCCATCGACCTTCGGCGAACTGGTGCGCGTGCCGACCCCGGCCCTGACCGAAGAGCGCCGCAAGGAAATGGTCAAGCTGGTCAAGTCGGAAGCGGAAGACGCGAAAATCGCGGTGCGCAACATCCGCCGCGACGCCAACGAGCAGCTGAAAAAGATGGTCAAGGACAAGACCGCTTCGGAAGACGACGAGCGCCGCTCCTCGGACGAAATCCAGAAGCTGACCGACAAGTTCGTCGCCGACATCGACAAGATGGTCGCGGAAAAGGAAAAAGAAGTCCTGACCGTGTAAGATGCCGGACTGCGCCGCTCGCTGCGGAGGCAGGCAACAAGTAAGCAGAAGTAACTGAAAGTAGTACGCGGGCCATTGCCGGGCACAATTTGGGCAGGGTCCGCTTTCTTACCGTATACGCCAGGATTTATGATCTTTAAGAGTTCCACGACCGTAGTTCCCGATGTGCCGGCCGTTCCGCGCCATATCGCCGTCATCATGGACGGCAACGGCCGCTGGGCCACGAAGCGCCTGCTGCCGCGCGTCGCCGGTCACGTCAAGGGTGTGGAGGCGGTGCGCGGCGTGGTCGAGGCCTGCGCGCTGCGCGGCGTCGAATACCTGACCCTGTTCGCCTTTTCGTCCGAAAACTGGCGCCGTCCCGAAGAAGAAGTCTCGCTCCTGATGCGCCTGTTCGTCACGGCGCTCGAGCGCGAAGTCTCGAAGATGCACGCCAATAACATCCGCCTGAAAGTCGTCGGCGACCTGTCGCGTTTCGACGCCAAGCTGCGCGAGATGATCGCCAATGCCGAGCGCCGCACGGCCGGCAACACCCGCCTGACGGTGTCGGTCTGCGCCAACTACGGCGGGCGCTGGGACATCATGCAGGCCACCTCGAAGATGGTCGCGGCCAATCCCGGCGTGACGGACTACACCGAAGACATGCTGGCGCCGCACCTGGCGATGGCCTACGCGCCGGAGCCCGACCTGTTCATCCGCACCGGCGGGGAAGAGCGCATTTCCAACTTCCTGCTCTGGCAGCTGGCGTATTCCGAACTGTATTTCACCGACACCTACTGGCCGGATTTCTCGGTCGAATCGCTGGACGCGGCAATCGCGTCGTACCAGCACCGCGAGCGCCGTTTCGGCCGCACCGGCGAACAAGTGGCCAAAAAAACCTGATGCTCAAAACCCGGATCCTCACCGCGCTCGTGCTGCTGGCAGTGCTCCTGCCAGTCTTGTATTCCAATAACTTCACGGCGTTCGCGGTGGTGGTCACCGCCTTCTTCGGCGCCGCGATCTGGGAGACCTTCCGCCTGTTCAATCCGAAGTCGAACAAGGCGCCTGTCGTGGCCGTGTTCTGGACCGCGGCCTTCGCCTGGACTTTCTTCTTCAGCGGCAATGGCGCCGGCCAGACCTTCTGGTTCGTCATCAGCCTGCTGGCCTGGGTGCTGCGCTTCGCGCCCTCGCTGAAAACCGGCCTGCCGGCGCTCGACAGCGTCAGCAACACCCTGCTCAGCCTGACCTATGCCGTGGCCCTGGTCGGCTGCTTCGCCGCCATCGTCGCCCTGTACGCCTACTCGCCGCTGTACCTGCTGTCGGTGCTGGCCATCGTCTGGAGCGCCGACATTTTCGCGTATTTCTGCGGCAAAGCCTTCGGCAAGCGTAAACTGGCCCCATCGATCTCCCCCGGCAAATCCTGGGAAGGCGCGATCGGCGGCGGCATCGTCACCCTGATCGTCGCCACGCTGGTGATCGTCTTCGGCGGCGAGCACCTGACGAACACCTTCCCGGTACGGGTCCAGGCCAGCCTCGGCTGGGCTGCGACCTGGCTGGTGCTGATCCTGATCGTCGCCGCCAGCATCGTCGGCGACCTGTTCGAATCGCAGCTCAAGCGCCGCGCCGGCATGAAAGACAGCAGCAACCTGTTGCCCGGCCATGGCGGGGTGCTTGACCGGATCGACGCCCTGGTTCCGGTATTGCCGCTGGCGGCACTGATCGGCACCTGGCTGTAAGGAGTTTTACATGCAACGCATTACTATCCTCGGCGCCACTGGTTCGATCGGCGTCTCGACCCTGGACGTGCTCGCACGCCACCCTGAGCAGTACCAGGTCCATGCGCTGTCCGCGCATAGCCGGGTCGAGGAGCTGGCCGCCCAATGCCGCCAGTTCCGTCCGGCGCGCGCCGTCGTCGGCACGCCCGAGGCCGCCGCCGAACTGGCGCGACTGTTGAAAGGCCTGCCGGTCGACGTGGCGTATGGCGAAGCCGCCCTGTGCGAGATCGCTTCCAGCGCCGACACCGACACCGTCATGGCCGCCATCGTGGGCGCCGCCGGACTGGCGCCGGCCCTGGCCGCAGCCCGTGCCGGCAAGAAAATCCTGCTCGCGAACAAGGAAGCGCTCGTCATGTCGGGCCAGCTGTTCATGGACGCCGTGCGCGAGCACAAGGCAACTTTGCTGCCGATCGACAGCGAGCACAACGCCATCTTCCAGTCCTTGCCGGGCGACTACGCACGCAAGCCGGGCAGGGCGGGGGTGGCGAAGATCCTGCTGACCGCTTCCGGCGGCCCCTTCCTGAACCGCGCCGTCGAGACGCTCGAAGCGGTGACCCCGGCAGAGGCCTGCAAGCATCCGAACTGGTCGATGGGACGCAAGATCTCGGTCGACTCGGCCACCATGATGAACAAGGGCCTGGAAGTGATCGAGGCGCATTGGCTGTTCGGCGCGCCGGCCGAGCTGATCGAGGTCGTGATCCACCCGCAAAGCGTGATCCACTCGATGGTGTCCTACGTCGACGGCTCGGTGCTGGCCCAGCTCGGCAACCCCGACATGCGCACCCCGATCGCGCATGCGCTGGCCTACCCGGAACGGATCGACTCGGGCGTGGCCCAGCTCGACCTCACCAGCATGGGCGCGCTGCAGTTCCACCAGCCCGACTATGCGCGTTTCCCTTGCCTGGCGCTGGCGTTCGACGCGCTGCGCGCCGGCGGCACGGCCCCGGCCCTGCTCAACGCCGCCAATGAAATCGCGGTCGAGGCCTTCCTCGACGGGCGCATCGGTTTTCGCGACATCGACCGCGTCGTGCGCCGCGTGATGGACGAAAATCCCCATGGCGCCGCCCACGACATCGGCGCCGTGATGGCGCAGGACGGGCGCGCCCGGCTGGCCGCTTCGGCCATCGTCGCCACGATCGCCCGGAACTGACCATGGGCTTTCTCTACACCGCGGCCGCCTTCCTGCTGGCGCTGGGGCCGCTCATCATCTTCCACGAACTCGGCCACTACTGGGTCGCGCGCGCCTGCGGCGTGAAAGTGCTGCGCTTCTCGGTCGGCATGGGCAAGGTGGTCTGGTCGCGCCGCTTCGGGAAGGACCAGACCGAGTGGGCGCTGTCCGCGCTGCCGCTGGGCGGCTACGTGCAGTTCCTCGACAGCCGCGATCCCGCCACCGCGCCAAAGGATGACCAGGAACGCGCGCGCGACTTCGTCAACCAGGGCGTCTGGAAGCGCATCGCCATCGTCGCGGCCGGCCCGGTCGCCAACTTCCTGCTGGCCATCGCCCTGTTCACCGCGCTGTTCATGCATGGCGTCGAGGAGCCGGGCACCAGGCTGCGCCCGATGGCGCCGGACACGCCGGCCTATGCCGCCGGCCTGCGCGGCGGCGACAGCATCGTCGCCGTGAATGGCGAACCGGTGGCCGGCTGGTCCGACCTGCGCTGGCAGATCACCCATATGGCGATCGAGAAAACCGATGCCAGACTGGACGTGCGCGGCGCCAACGGCAGCCAGTACAGCGCCACCATTCCCGCTGCCGCCGTGAAGGAGCCCGGCCCGGAAGAAGACGTCATGGCCGCACTCGGCATGGAAGTCTGGATCGGCATGCCGCTGATCGAAAAGGCGGTGCCGGGCGGCGCCGGCGCCCTGGCCGGCTTGCAGCCGGGCGACGTGGTGCTGGGCGCCGACGGCAAGCCTTTCGCGCACGCGGCCGCCTTCGTGCAGGCCGTGCGCGCCGCACCCGGGCGCCTGATGCAGCTGCAGGTCAAGCGCGGCAACGAGGTCGTCACGCTGCCATTGACGCCGGCGAAGGACGCCAAGGGGCAGGGCCTGGCCAGCGTCCAGCTCTCGCCCGCGGTCGAACGCGTGACGGTGCAGGCCGGCCCGCTCGAGGCGCTCGTGAAGGGCGCGCAGCGCACCTGGGAGATGACGGCGCTGACCTTCAAGATGATCGGCAAGATCGTCACGGGGCAGGCCTCGCTGAAGAACATCACCGGCCCGATCGCGATTGCCGACTATGCCGGACAGACCGCGCGCATGGGCCTGGCGACCTTTTTGGGCTTCATCGCGGTCGTCAGCGTGAGCCTGGGCGTCATGAATCTGTTACCAATCCCCGTGCTCGATGGGGGGCATTTGTTGTATTATTCGCTGGAAGTTTTAACCGGGCGTCCCCTGTCCGAGCGGATCCAAGGATTCGCGCAGCGCGCGGGGGTGGCCTTGCTGTTCATGCTGATGGCGCTCGCCATCTTCAATGACCTGTCGCAGCGGCTGTAGGGGTGTTGACCCAGCGCCAGCGGTAGCGCGCCGTTCGCACACAAGAATATGTACGTTGTCCACTGACTGATTAGCTAATGAAATCACAACCAGATCGTTTTGCCCTGCCGTTCATTCGCCGCAGCCTGATCGGCGCGGCCGTGCTGGCGCTGTGCGCCGCACCCGCGTTCGCCGTCAATCCGTTCGTCGTCAAGGACATCCGCATCGAAGGCATCCAGCGTACCGAAGCCGGCACGGTGTTCACCTACCTGCCGGTGCGCGTCGGCGAGACCTTCGACGACGACAAGAGCATCGCCGCGATCAAGGCCCTGTACGCGACCGGCTTCTTCAAGGACATCCGCCTCGAGGAAGACAACGGCGTGCTGGTCGTGCTGGTCGAAGAGCGTCCGGCCATCAACACGGTCGACTTCACCGGCACCAAGGAATTCGAGAAGGACATGCTGATCAAGGCGCTGAAGGACATCGGCGTCGGCGAAGCGAAGATCTACGACAAGGCCTCGGTCGACCGCGCCGAGCAGGAGCTCAAGCGCCAGTACCTGTCGCACGGCCTGTACGGCGTCAAGATCACGACCACCATCACCCCGATCGAGCGTAACCGCGTCAACGTGATGTTCAACGTCGACGAAGGCGACATCGCCCGCATCAAGGGCATCAACATCGTCGGCAACAAGGCCTTCTCGGACAAGGAACTGCGCGAAGTGCTGGCGCTGTCGACCTCCGGCTGGTTCACCTGGTACTCGAAGGCCGACCAGTATTCGAAGACCAAGCTGACCGGCGACCTCGAAGCCATCAAGTCCTACTACCTGGACCGCGGCTACCTGGAAGCGACCGTCGAATCGACGCAAGTGTCGATCACGCCGGACAAGAAGGACATCTACCTCACCATCAACATCACCGAAGGCGAGAAGTACACCGTCTCCGGCGTCAAGCTCGAAGGCGAGACCTTCGGCCGCGAAGAAGAACTGCGCCAGCTGATCGTCCTGCAGCCGGGCAAGACCTATTCCGGCGCGCTGCAGGAAGCGTCGAACAAGCGCATCGCCGCACGCCTCGGCCAGTTCGGCTACGCCTTCGCGAACGTCAACGCCGACCCGCAGATCGACCGCGAGAAGCGCGAAGTGGCCTTCACCTTCGTCGTCGATCCGGGCAAGCGCGCCTATGTGCGCCACGTGAACATCTCGGGCAACACCGTCACCCGCGACGAAGTGATCCGCCGCGAGTTCCGCCAGTTCGAAAGCAGCTGGTACGACGGCGACAAAGTGAAACTCTCGCGCGACCGCATCGACCGCCTCGGCTACTTCAAGGAAGTCAAGGTCGACACGCCGGAGTCGCCGGGCACCAGCGACCAGGTCGACATCAACCTGTCGGTCGAAGAACGGCCAACCGGTAACTTCACGGTCGGCGGCTCGTTCTCGCAGGCCGAGAAGTTCACCTTCACGGCCTCGGTGCAGCAGCAGAACTTCGCCGGCAGCGGCCAGACCGTCGGTATCGACCTCAATACCTCGAAGTACAGCCGCACGATCGCGTTCTCGAACACGAATCCCTACTTCACCGACGACGGCATCTCGCGCGCCTTCCAGGTCTACCTGCGCACCACGCGCCCGCCGCTGTCGAACATCGGTTCCTATACGGTGCGCCAGGCAGGCGGCAACACCACCTTCGGCGTGCCGTTCTCCGAAACCGACACCGTCTATTTCGGCGCCGGCCTGGAACGCACCACGCTGGAAACCGACAGCAGCAGCCCGCAGCTCTACCTCAACTACGTGGCCCAGAACGGCGGTCCGGCGGACGGTATCGGCAGGGGCAAGAGCCTCTCGATCCCGCTGACCGTGGCCTGGGGCCGCGACAGCCGCGACAGCCCGATCACGCCGAGCAGCGGCCGCTTCCAGCGCGCCAACCTCGAAATCGACGCCATCGGCGACGCGAAGTACTTCCGCATGGTCTACGAACAGCAGTGGTACCGTCCGGTCACTTCCTGGATGACGCTGGCCCTCCGCGGCGAGCTCGACTACGGCAAGGGTTTCGGCGGCAATTCGTACCCGGTGTTCAAGAACTTCTATGCCGGCGGCATCGGTTCGGTGCGCGGCTACGAAAGCTCGACCCTGGGCGTGGTCGATCCGCGCTTTGGCGACGCCCTCGGCGGCTCGAAGCGCATCATTGGCAATGCCGAACTGCAGTTCCCGTTCCCGGGCAATACCAAGGACCGCAGCCTGCGCTGGTTCACCTTCGTCGACGGCGGCCAGGTGTTCCAGGAGAAGTCCAAGATCTACCTCGGCGAGATGCGCTACTCGGCCGGTATCGGCCTGTCCTGGATTTCGCCGGTCGGTCCGCTGCGCTTGAGTTATGCTAAGCCCCTGAATGCGAAACCGGGCGACCAGCTCGAGCGCTTCCAGTTCCAGATGGGCACGGGCTTCTGACCGGCGCCCGTCGGACACCATCCTTTCATCGCGGAGAACCATGTTGAAAAATCCGATAGCCTTGTTGCCGCACGTCCTGGTGGCCGCCGCCCTGTGCGGCGCCGCCCCGCTGGCCGCGGCGCAGTCGGCGCCCAGCCGCATCGGCTTCGTGACCACCGAGCGCCTGATGACGGAATCGAAAATGGCCAAGGCGGCCGACGCCAAGATCCAGGCCGAGTTTTCGAAGCGTCAGAAGACGACCGAAGAGATGCTGGCGAAATTCAAGCAGATGAGCGAAAAGTTCGACGCCGATGCGCCGCGCCTGTCCGACATCGAGCGCACGCGCCGTGCGCGCGAACTGTTCGACATGGAGAAGGACGTGCAGCGCATGCAGCGCGAGTTCACCGAAGACCTCATGCAACGCAAGAGCGAGGAACGCGCGGCGATCGCCACCAAGGCGTATAAACTGATCGAACAGATCGCGGAGCAGGAAAAGCTCGACGCCGTCCTCCAGGAGGCGGCCTGGTCGAGCCCGCGCATCGACATCACCGACCGTATCCTGAAACTGCTGGACAAGTAATTTTGGAACAACGCGAACAAACACGCACCGGCGTACGCCTGGGCGACCTGGTCGAGCGTTTCGGCGGCCAGCTGGCCGGCGACCCCGGCCTGGTGGTCGCCTCGATTGCACCGCTCGACAGCGCCGGGCCAAGCCAGATCAGCTTCCTCAGCAACAGCAAGCTGCGCGCGCTGGCCGCGCAAAGCGAAGCCGCGGCGCTGATCCTGTCGCCGCTGGACGACCCGTCGGTGGCCGCCACCTACACCGGGGCGCGCATCGTCACCACCAACCCGTACGCTTATTTCGCCCGCGCCGCGCAGTATTTCGTGTCGCTGGAGGAAGCCGCGCCGGCGCCGGGCATCCACCCGAGCGCGGTGGTCGATCCGTCCGCACAGATCGACCCAACGGCGCACGTCGGCCCGCATGTCACGATCGAGGCCGGCGCCGTCGTCAAGGCCGGCGCCATCATCGACCACGGCTGCTTCGTCGGCCGCGAGGCCGTGGTGGGCGAGGGCACCCACCTGTTCGCCAACGTCACCTTCCACAGGAAATGCATCATCGGCGCGCGCGGCATCGTCCATTCGGGCGCGGTGATCGGCGGCGACGGCTTCGGTTTCGCCAACGAGGCCGGCGTCTACATCAAGATCCCGCAAACCGGGCGCGTGGTGATCGGCGACGACGTCGACATCGGCTCGAACACCTCGATCGACCGCGGCGCGCTGGCCGACACCGTCATCGAGAACGGCGTCAAGCTGGACAACCAGATCCAGATCGGCCACAACTGCCATATCGGCGCGCACACGGCCATGGCCGGCTGCGTCGGCGTGGCCGGCAGCGCGAAGATCGGCAGCCGCTGCACCTTCGGGGGCGCCGCCATGGTGCTGGGCCACCTGGAAATCGCCGACAACGTGCACATCTCCTCGGGCAGCATGGTCTCGCGCTCGGTGCTGGAGCCCGGCCAGTACACCGGCTTCTACCCGCTGGCGAAGAACGCCGAATGGGAAAAGTCGGCGGCCATCGTGCGCAACCTGAATACGATGCGCGACAAGATCCGCGCCCTCGAAAAAACAATTAAAACGCTGGCAGAACCAACATGACTACTGAAAAACGTACGCTGAACATCACCGAAATCAAGGAATACCTGCCGCACCGCTACCCGCTGCTGCTGGTCGACCGCGTGCTCGACGTCGAAGTCGGCAAGCGCATCACCGCGATCAAGAACGTCACCGTCAACGAAGAATTCTTCAACGGCCACTTCCCGCACCAGCCGGTGATGCCGGGCGTCTTGATGATCGAGGCGATGGCGCAGACCGCGGCCATCCTGTCCTTCATGACGATGGACGTGAAGCCGGACGAGAACTCGGTCGTGTATTTCGTCGGTATCGACAATGCGCGCTTCAAGCGTCCGGTCGGGCCTGGCGACCAGCTGGTGATGGACGTCGAGATCCTGCGCGTCTCGCGCGGCATCTGGAAGTACAAGGCCACCGCCAGCGTCGACGGCAAGGTCGCCGTCGAGGGCGAACTGATGTGCACCATCCGCGCCAACGAGAAGGCAACGGAGCAGTAATATGACGAAGATTCACGCGACCGCGATCGTCGATCCGAAGGCCGAACTCGATAGTTCGGTCGAGGTCGGCCCGTATTCGATCGTCGGCCCGCACGTGCGCATCGACGCCGGCACCGTGGTCGGGCCGCACGTGGTCATCGAAGGCCATACGACGATCGGCAAGAACAACAAGTTCTTCCAGTTCGGTTCGATCGGCGCCGCACCCCAGGACAAGAAGTGGAACGGCGAGCCGACCCGCCTGGAAATCGGCGACGGCAACACCGTGCGCGAGTTCGTCACCTTCAACCTCGGCACCGCCCAGGACGAAGGCGTGACCCGCCTGGGCGACGACAACTGGATCTCGGCCTACGTGCATCTGGCGCACGACTGCCAGGTCGGCAGCCACACCATCTTCTCGAACAATGCCCAGCTGGCCGGCCACGTGCACGTGGGCGACCACGCCATCCTGTCCGGCTACGCCGGGGTGCACCAGTTCTGCAAGATCGGCGCGCATGCCTTCATCGGCATGTACACCAGCCTGACCCAGGACGTGCCGCCATTCGTGCTGGTGTCGGGCAATCCGGCCGGCGCGCGCGGCGTGAACATCGAAGGCCTCAAGCGCCGCGGTTTCACCCGTGCTCAGATCGACGGCATCCGCGCCGCCTACAAGCACATCTACCGCTCGAACCTGACGCTGGAAGAAGCGAAGGCCGCGTTGGCGCGCGACGAAGAGACGATGCCTGATGCGGCCGCCGACATCCGCGCGATGCGCGACTTCCTCGGCGCGGCGACCCGTGGCATCGTCCGCTGAAGCGGTCGGATCGGACATCTCGCTGGCCCTGGTCGCCGGCGAGGTGTCCGGCGACATGCTCGCCGCCCGCCTGCTGGCGGGCCTGCGTCCAGCGCTGCCGGACGCGCGCTTCCACGGCATCGGCGGGCCGCGCATGATGGAGCAGGGGTTCGTCTCCGACCTGCCGATGGAAACCCTGACGGTACGCGGCATCTTCGAGATCATCCCGCGCTACCGCGAAATCAAGGGCATCCAGAACCGCCTGCGCGAGCGCTTGCTGGCCGAACGGCCGGCCGCCTTCATCGGCGCCGACTACCCCGGCTTCAACCTCGGCCTGGAAGAGCAGCTCAGGGCGGGCGGGATTCCGACCGTGCACTTCATCGGCCCGCAGATCTGGGCCTGGCGCGGCGGGCGGATCAAGAAGATCCAGCGCGCGGTCTCGCACATGCTGGTGATTTTCCCGTTCGAAGAACAGATCTACAAGGACGCCGGCGTGCCGGTGACCTATATCGGCCATCCGCTGGCGGAAACCATACCCATGGCGCCCGACGTGGCGGCGGCGCGCGCCGCGCTCGGCCTGGCGCCGGATGCGCGGGTCGTGACCGTCATGCCCGGCAGCCGCATGGGCGAACTGAAATACCTGGCCGAGCCCTTCGTGCGCGCGGCCGCCATCCTGGCGCGGCGCGACCCTGGCCTGCGCTTCGTGGTGCCGATGGCCGGCGCAAAGCAGCGCGCCTACTTCGGCGAGATCGTGGCGCAGGCCGACCTGGGCGGTATCGACCTGCAGCTGGTCGACGATTCGCACACGGCGATCGCCGCGGCCGACGCGGTGCTGGTCGCCTCCGGCACGGCGACGCTGGAAGTGGCGCTGTTCAAGAAGCCGATGGTGATCGCCTACAAGGTCATGCGCGCCTCCTGGGAACTCATGCGCCACATGGGCTACCAGCCCTGGATCGGCCTGCCGAACATCCTGGCGCGCGAATTCCTGGTGCCCGAGCTGCTGCAGCACGCCATGACGCCCGAGGCGATGGCCGATGCGGTGTGGCGCCAGTTGAACGACACGGCGCTGCGGGACAAGCTGGCGGCACGCTTCACGCAGATGCACCACAGCCTGCTGCGCGATAGTGCGCGCGAGAGTGCGGAGGCTGTACTTCGCGTCATTGGAAAATAAAGAATCAGGCACCATGAGTAAAAAACGCGTCAACTTCTACCCCGGCCTGCCGCCACGGCTGCGCCCGTTCACGGCGCTCGACATCGTCTGCGGCGTCGACGAGGCCGGCCGCGGTCCGCTGGCCGGGCCGGTGTACGCCGCCGCCGTCATCCTCGACCCGAAGCGCCCGATCGAGGGCTTGCGCGACTCGAAAAAGCTGACCGAGGCCAGGCGCGACGAGCTGGCGCCGCAAATCCGCGAGCACGCGCTGGCCTGGGCCATCGCCGAAGCCTCCTGCGAAGAGATCGACACCCTGAACATCCTGCACGCGACGATGCTGGCGATGCGGCGCGCGGTCGAGGCCCTGCAGACCATCCCGACCCTGGCCCTGATCGACGGCAACCGCTGCCCGCCGATGTCCATCCGCGCCCACGCCGTGATCGAAGGCGACGACAAGTGCCACGCCATCTCGGCCGCCTCGATCCTGGCCAAGACCGCGCGCGACGCCGAACTGGTGCGCCTGCATGCCCTGTATCCGGAATACTGCTTCGACCAGCACAAGGGCTATTCGACCGCGCTGCACCTGGAGCGCCTGCGCCTGCATGGGCCGTCGCCGGTGCACCGCCGTTCGTTCGCGCCGGTGCGCAACCTGCTGCAGGTCGACCTTTTCACGGCGTGCGCATGAAGCCGGTCACCTCGCGCGATAACCCCTTCTACAAGGACCTCAAGGCGCTCGCCGCCAGCTCGCAGGCGCGCCGCAAGGCCGGGCGCACGCTGCTCGACGGCGTGCACCTGTGCCAGTCCTGGCTCGATCTGCGCGGCGCCCCGGCCCATTGCGTGGTCTCCGAAGGCGCCCTGCAGAACCCGGAAGTGCTTGAGATCGTCGCCCGTTGCGAAAGCCTGCACGCCCATGTGACCTGCCTGCCGGACGCGCTGTTCGGCGCCGTCAGCCAGGTCGAGCATGGCGTCAACCTGCTGTTCGTGGTCGAGACCCCGGCGGCCGCGCAGCCGCAGGCCTTGACCGTCTCGGCGGTGCTGCTCGACGGCGTGCAGGACCCCGGCAACGTCGGCTCGATCCTGAGGAGCGCCGGCGCGGCCGGCATCACCCAGGTCTTCTGCAGCGCCGGCACGGCCTTCTGCTGGTCGCCCAAGGTGCTGCGTGCGGCGATGGGCGCCCACTTCGTGCTCGAGATCTTCGAGAACGTGGACCTGGCGGCCCTCGTCGACAACTCAGGCATCCCGGTGCTGGCGATGAGCGGCTATGCCGAACAAACGCTGTACGATGTCGACCTGCGCGGCCCGGTGGCCTGGCTGCTGGGCCACGAAGGGCAGGGCGTGGCAGCCGCGCTGATGGAACGCGCCACGCACCAGGTGGTGATTCCGCACGCGGGCCAGGTCGAGTCGCTGAACGTGGCGGCCGCCGCCGCGGTCTGCTTCTTCGAGCAGCTGCGCCAGCGGCGGTGATGGACGGCATTGGCACCCATAGGGTAAGCTCCGGCTAAGAACCCCGTGGAGCAAGAATGGACATCGCGCATTTGCATTTTCTGGTAGCCGAAGCCGACAGCGCGCAGCGCGCCGCGCTGGTCGAGATGCTGGGCCGCCTCGGCGCCAGCCGCGTCACCGAGGCGCCCGACGGCCACATGGCGCTGCGCACCTTCCAGGCCGGCTTCACGCCGCGCGTCCACGTCGCCATCATCGACCTCGCGCTGCCCGGCATGGACGGGCTGGAGCTGATCCGCAACCTGGCCAGCCTCGACTCCGGCATCAGCCTGATCGTCACCGGCGCCCAGCCGGCCAATTTGCTGTTCTCGGTCGAGACCCTGGCCCAGGTCTACGGCATCGACCTGCTCGGTTCGGTGAGCAAGCCGGTCACCGCCGCCAAGCTGAAACCGCTGATCGACAACTACGCCCCGGCGCCGGTGCCCCCTCGAATCGACAGCACGCCGCGCTTCAGCTTCGCCGAGATCGGCAACGGCCTGCAGAAGCGCCAGTTCGAACCCTTTCTTCAGCCCAAGATCGAGCTGGCCACCGGCCAGGTCAAGGGCCTGGAAGCCTTCGCGCGCTGGCGCCATCCGGAACACGGCCTGCTCGGCCCCTCGTCCTTCATCGACGCGCTGGAGCAGAACAACCGCATCGACTTCCTCGACTGGAGCATGATCGAGCTGTCGGTCGAGCGTTGCCGCTGGCTGCACGACCAGGGTACGCCGATCTCGATCTCGATCAACCTGGCGCCCGAGACGCTCGCGCACCCGGCCTTCCTGCGCCAGATCGCCGCCTGCCTGGGCCGCCACGCCGTGCTGCCCGACTACATCACCTTCGAGATGCCGGAATCCTCGGCCCTGAACTCCGACCCCAACTTCATCGAGCGCCTGGTGCGCCTGCGCATGATGGGCTTCGGCCTGGCGATCGACGACTACGGCACCGGCCGCTCGAATTTGCAACTGCTGGCGCGCATCCCGTTCACCGAGCTCAAGATCGACCGCAGCTTCGTCGACGGCGCCTCCAAGCGGCGCCCGCTGGGCACCGTGCTGCGCTCGTGTCTGAGCCTGGCGCACAGCCTGGACCGGATGTCGGTGGCGGTGGGCGTGGAGACGCGCCAGGACTGGGACTTCCTGCAGGGATTGGGCTGCACGTATGCGCAGGGTTATCACATCGCCAATCCGATGGAGGCATCGGCCTTCCCGGGATGGCTGGAAGACTGGCGCCATTTCTTCTGATGAGACCTTGATAAACCTGCTGCGCGTCGTATCCTGGTGGGGGCGCCTGGCCCTGTGGTGCTCGCTGTACCTTCGTACAGCTCCTCCTCGGCCAACGCTCCTTCGGCTCGCTACGGTTTTTCATGGTCTCGAAACGCCGCGTGGGCCTCGGCACCAAACCGTAATAATTTGCAGGAGGGGTAATGACTCTTCGATTGCGCTGCCGTTGCGGCAAGCTCCAGGGTGAAGTCGATACGACGCGCGTGGCGGCGCGCGCGATTTGCTATTGCAAGGACTGCCAGGCCTTCGCGCGCTACCTAGGGGCCGAGGATGCGGTGCTCGACGCTGCCGGCGGCACCGAGGTCGAGGCGGCCTTGCCGGCGGCCGTGCGCTTCACCGCCGGCCTCGAACACCTGGCCTGCATGTCGCTCAGTCCGCAAGGCATCTACCGCTGGTACGCGGCCTGCTGCAATACGCCGGTCGGGAACACGCCGCGCAACCCGGCCATGTCGTATGTCGGCCTGGTGCGCACCTGTCTCGACGCGCCGTCCGCCACGCTCGACCGCGCGCTCGGGCGCTCGCACATGACGGCCAATCGCGGCGCGGCCTACGGGCCGACCAGCGCAACGCCTGTGGCCACGCTGCTGGGCGTGGCCAGGATCGGCGGCGCGCTCGTCAAGGCGCGCCTCTCCGGCAGCTACCGCGACAATCCCTTCTTCGATGCAGCGGGCGCGCCGGTGCGCTCGCCGCGCGTGCTGACGAAGGAAGAGCGGGCCGCCATCACGCGTTGAGGCGGTATTTCGCCTATGTGGAGATCAATATTGCTAGGGTATAGCAATAAATATTTCCATATTATTTTTACTCATTGCCATTGTCTGGAATATAGTTATTCGCACAAGCCGAAAAACTAATTCTGGAGACTGGTCCATGCCCTTGCCGCACCCACGCGTCGTCACCCCTGCCTTTACCCTGATCGCCGCACTGTCCGTCCCGGCAAGCGCCCAGCAAGTCCCTGCCGATGGGGCCATCGCGCAGGTGGAAGTGAAGGGAGCGGCGTACGACCCGCGCCGCGACGACACCGCCGCGCGCATCGTCGTGCGGCGCGAGGAGATCGCCCGCTATGGCGACACCAGCCTGGCCGACGTCTTCAAGCGCATTCCCGGCGTGACCGTCAGCACCGGCGCCGGACGCAGCGTCGAAGTGCGGATGCGCGGCCTGGCCGGCGGCTATACGCAGATCCTCGTCAACGGCGAGCGCACCCCGAACGGCTTTTCGCTCGATTCCATCGCGCCCGAGCAGATCGAGCGGATCGAGGTGCTGCGCGTGGCCACGGCCGAGTTCTCGACCGAGGCGGTGGCCGGCACCATCAATCTCGTGCTGCGCAAAACGGCGAAGAAGCGCACGCGCGAGGCCAAGCTGGGCTACCTGGCCTCTAGCGACTTCCGCGGGCCGACCTTCAACCTCGACCTGGGAGAGACCGGCGGGCGCGCGTCGTATGCGCTCACCCTGAGCGGCAACCACGACAGCCTGTCGCGCGAGGCCAGCAGCCTGCAGGAGAACACCCGCCCCGACGGCGTGGTCGACCTGCGCCGCACCGTGCGCCTGCCCGAAGAGGGCCGCATGAACCGGCTCAACCTCGGCCCGCGTTTCAACTGGACGCTGGACGATGGCGACACCCTGGCCTGGGAAAGCCTGGCTACCAGCAGCAGCTTCCGCAACCACGGCCACGCCATGACGACCACCCTGATCGGCGCGCCGGCCACGTCGCCCGACCTGCATACCTACGGCGAATTCGACGACCGCATGCTCAAGTCCGACCTGCGCTGGCACCGCAAGACCGCGGCCGGCACGGAGCTCGATGCGAAGTTCGGGGTGGAGTGGTCGTCGCGCAAGATGTACGTGGGGCGTCTCGGCTTCGATGGCGCGGGCAAGCCGGAGAGCGACGGGCATACCCTCTCCGACACCCATGCGCGCGGCCTGAACACGACCGGCAAAGCCACGCGCACGATCGAAGGCGGCCACCTGCTGGCGCTGGGCTGGGACGTGGGAGCCAATGCCAGCGAGGACCTGCGGGTCGAGCGCGACCGGGTGCGGCGACCGGCGCCGGGCCAGCTGTTCGACGAACGCTTCCGCGCCCAGGTCAGCCGCGCGGCGCTCTACGTCCAGGACGAGTGGACGATCGACCCCCGCTGGTCGGTCTACCTGGGCGCGCGCTGGGAAGGCGTGCGCACGCATGTTTCCGGCACCGGCTTCGCGCAGGCGCGCGTCCGCTCGAACGTCCTCAGTCCGATCGTGCAGACGCTGTGGAAGCTGCCGGGCGAGAAGGGCGACCAGCTGCGCCTTGCGCTCTCGCGCACCTACAAGGCGCCCGACCTGTTCGCGCTGGTGCCGCGGCGCGCGGCCTGGGAAAACAACAGCCCGACCGAAGCCGACTACCAGGGCAACCCGAACCTGAAGCCCGAACTGGCCTGGGGCCTGGACGCCGCCTGGGAGCATTATTGGGACGAAGGGGCGATGGTGTCGCTCAGCGGGGCAGTGCGGCGCATCGAGGACTACACCAGCAACCGTATCTATTTCGACGGCGTGCGCTGGGTGTTCACGCCCGCCAACGAAGACCGCGCCAGCATGCGCAGCATCGACCTCGAGACCAAGTTCCCCCTCGCGTCCCTGCTGCCTGGCGCGCCGGCCATCGACCTGCGCGCGAGCGTCAGCCGCAACTGGTCGCGGGTGGCGTCGGTGCCGGGCCCGGACAACCGCATGGAGCGCCAGGCGCCGCTCACGGCCAACCTCGGCATCGATACCAAGGCCGGTGCGCTGACGACCGGCGCCAGCCTTGCGTACCGGCGCGGCGGGCCGGTGCGCGTGAGCGCGAACCGCGGCTTCTACACGCCCTCGCGCACCGACCTCGACGCCTATGCGCTGTGGGCCTTCACTCCGACCCTCCAGCTGCGCGTCGCCGCCGCCAACCTGCTCGGCGCCGACGATGAATTCGAGCCGAGCTATTCGGACCCGGTCAGGGGAGTGGAGACGCGCAGCTGGCGTTACCCGGGCGGCGTGAAGCTGCGCACGACGCTGGAAATGAAGTTCTGATCAGACCTCGATGACGAGGCCGGGGCGGAAGCCTTCCTGCTCGCCCTTGGAGAGGTAGCCCAGCGGATTGGCGACGACCCGGCACGACCAGGTGCGCCCGTCCGCGACGCCGCTTGCGACGTAATCGTTCAGGCAGTGCAGGTGGCCGTGCAGCCACAGGTCGGCCAGCGGCAAGAGGTCGTCCAGCGCATTGCAGAAGCCCGCCGTGCCGGGCGTGACGCCGTAGCGCGGGTCGGCGCTTTTCAGGCTCGGCGCGAAGTGGGTGACGGCCACCGTGACGCCGTCAAAGGGGACGGCCAGCGCCGCGCGCAGCCATTCCTGGCAGTCGAGCGACATCGCGCGCCAGCCGTCGGCCAGCACGGGCTCGCCGTTGCGCAGCGTGGTGTTCTTGCCCAGGTAGTAGTTGGCGGCGCGGATCGCCTTTTCGCGCAGCTGCAGCTGTTTCGTCAGCTCGTGGCCCGCGGCCAGGGCGTCGAAATCGGCCCACAGGGTGGTGCCGACGAAGCGTACCCGATCGATGGTCACGGTCTCGCGGTCGAGCCAGACGATGCCCAGGCGCGCGCAGGTGGCGCGCAGGCGGGCGTAGGTTTCGTCGAAATCGAGCCCATCGAATTCGTGGTTGCCGGGGATGAACAGCACCTGGGCGCCGGTGACGCCGAGCGCCGGCGCGAAGCGCTCGAGGCCGAAGTCGGCGCCGGTCAGGCGCGAGCCGCCCTGGTAGGAACCGATGTCGCCGGCGAGGACGATGACGTCGATGCCGGGCGCCAGTTCGGGCTGGAAGGCCGGGTAGCGTTCGAGGTGGAGGTCGGAAAACAGCTGTATGCGCATGGCGGCAGTATAGCCAGAATGAGCGCACGCTGCCTCGGCCCGTGCGGACCGCCTTCGAAGGCGGCGCGCCGGCCTGGCCAGGCCGGCGGCAAGGCCGGCTAGCGGCGCTGCGCCGCCGCCGTCTCCAGCAGCCGCTCGACGCTGTCGAGGTCCGCGGGTTTGGTGAGATGCGCGTCGAAGCCGGCCTCGCGCGCGCGCTCGCGGTCCTGTTCGGCGCCCCAGCCGGTCAGCGCGACCAGCATCGCGTCGGCCATGCCGTCGACCTGACGCAGCGCGGGCGCGACGCTGAAGCCGCTCTGGTCCGGCAGGCCGATGTCGAGGAAGACCACGTGCGGCTGGAAGCTGGCGGCCGCGGACAAACCGGTGGCGCCGTCGTGCTCCAGTTTCACCGTGTGGCCACGCATCTCGAGCACCGCACCGAGCATCTCGGCGGCGTCGACGTTGTCGTCGACCACCAGCACCCGCAGCGCGCCGGTATCGGCGCGCTGCGCCGGCGGCGCGCACGGGGCCGGCCGCACTGCCTCGCCCAACGGGAGGTAGACCGTGAAGCAGCTCCCTTGTCCGGTTCCGGCGCTGTGGACGGCGACCCGGCCGCCATGCAGTTCCACCAGTCGCTTGACGAGGTTCAGCCCGACCCCGAGGCCGCCCTGGGTCATGCTATGGATATTATGGGCCTGCGCATACATGTCGAACACAACGGCCAGCATGTCGGCGCCAATGCCGATCCCGTTGTCCGAGACCGCGAGCGCCATTTCGCGTCCCTCCACGCGCGCCTCGATGCGAATATCGCCGCCCGGAGGCGTGTACTTGGCCGCGTTGTTGACCAGGTTGCTCAAGACCTGGGCGATGCGATGGCGGTCGATGCACATGGCGACGGGCGCCGCGGGCAGGTGCAGCGCCAGCCGGTGGCGCCCGGCGTCGATCAAGGGCATGCTGATCTCGATCGCGTCCTGCACCACCTGGTCCAGCGCCACGTGCTCCAGGCGCAGCTCGACCTTGCCTTCCGACAGGCGCGCCATGTCGAGCAGGTCGTCGACCAGGTGCACCATATGGTCGACCTGGCGGCCCATCATCGACTGCATGTCGCGCGTGCGCTGGTCCGCGGCATGCATGCGCATCAGTTCGAGCCCGGTCCTGATCGGCGCCAGCGGATTGCGCAGTTCGTGGGCCAGGGTGTACAGGAATTCGCTCTGCATGCGGTTTTTCTCCGCAAGCTCGTCGGCCAGACGCCGCAGCTCGTGCTCGGCGTGCTTGTGGCGGCTGATATCGAAGGTGACGCCGTCGAAGCGTACCGGCCGGTCAAGGTCGTTCAGGTCGCACCAGCCGATCGCCCGCAGCCAGCGCTTGTCTTGCGCGCTGCGGAATTCGAGGTCGAATGGTGCGCCGTGCCGCAAGGCGGCCGATACGCTGGCATCGAAACGGGGACGGTCGGCCGGATCCACCGTTTCCGACAGACGGGCGAACGGCACGTGGCGTGCTTCACCCAGGCCAAGGTGGTGCGCCATCTCGTCGTTCAGCGCGTAGACGTCGAACGGCGTATCGGCATACCAGACGCCGATGTCGCCGACCCGGCCCACCTGCTCTTCGCGCTGCTGCAGCATGGTGCGCGCGTGCACGTCGACCACGGTGCCGACATAGCCCGCCATGCGACCGTTCTCGTCGACGCGTGGCGTGCCCGAATCGACAAACCAGCGGTACACGCCGTCGTGGCGGCGCAGGCGGTAGTCGAACGAGAAGGGCGCGTGGGCCGCGGCGGCGGCCAGGAAGGTGTCGCGCGAGCGGGACAGGTCGTCCGGATGGATATTTTCCAGCCAGCCCAGGCCCAGGTCCTGTTCGGCCGGACGTCCGGTGTAATCGGTCCAGCGCTTGCTGAGGTAGGTACAGGCGCCGCTCGCATCGGTGGTCCACAACATGACGGGCGCCTGGTCTACCAGGGAGCGGAAGTAGGCCTCGCGCATCTCCAGCGCCTGCTGCAGTTGCCGGCGTTCGCGTCCGAGGGCAATCTGGCGCCGCACCCTCGCCAGCAGTTCGTTGGCGGCGAAGGGCTTGACGAGGTAGTCGTCGGCGCCCGCTTGCAGGCCTTCCACCCTGGCTTCCGCGCCGGCGCGGGCGGAAAGCAGCACGACCGGCAGGTGGCGCAGCGATGCCTCGGCGCGAATCTTCGCGATCAGGCCGAAACCGTCCAGCTTCGGCATCATCACGTCGCTCAGCAACAGGTCGGGTGGATCGCGCAGCAGCATCGCAAAAGCGGCCTCGCCATCGGCGCATACGCTCACCTCGGCGTGCGAATCGAGCAGCGACGCCAGGTAGGCGCGCATGTCGTTGTTGTCGTCGGCGATCAGGATGCGCGGCGCCGGCGCCGGCTGCGTCAGCACGTTCGACGCGGCGGGAGCGGCCGGAGCGGCGCGCGCCGGCGCCGCTGCGTCCGGCAGCCAGCGCAGGGCTTCCTCTACGAACGCTGCGCCCATCCGGTGCGCATCGCCAGCGTGCGCGGCCGCAAGCTGCGGGCGCGTGATCCGCTCCTCGGGCAAGTGTGCATGGCCGAACGGAATGTCGACCTCGAAGCAGCTGCCTTCGCCCAATACGCTGTGGACGCCGACCACGCCGCCGTGCAGGCGCACCAGTTCCTGGATCAATGCCAGGCCGATGCCTGTGCCTTCATAGGTGCGGCCCGGGGCGCCCTCGATGCGGTGGAACCGTTCGAATACACGTGACAGCTCCGCTTTTGGAATGCCGGCGCCGGTGTCGCGCACCGACAGGCGCGCCATCTCCCCGTGGCGCGCCAGGGTGATGCTGACGCGCCCCTGCAGCGTAAACTTGAAGGCGTTCGAGAGAAGGTTGAAGACAATCTGTTCCCACATGTCGCGGTCGACATACAGCGGCTGGCCCAGGTCCTGCAATTCGATCCGGTATTCCAGTCCGCCCTTCGCCATTGCCGATTCGAAGACGGACGCCAGGTCGCCGGTCAAGCGCGCCAGGTCGAGCGGCACGTAGCTCGCCTTCACGCGCCCGGCCTCGGTGCGGGAAAAGTCGAGCAGCGAGTTCACCAGCTTGAGCAGGCGCAGCGCGTTGCGGTGGGTGACATCGAGGCGCCGGCGCTGGGACGGCGGCAGCGGATCGGACTGGCTGGAGAGCGCATCGTCGAGCTGACCGAGGATCAGCGTCAGCGGCGTGCGGAATTCGTGCGATACGTTCGAAAAGAAGGTCGTCTTGGCGCGGTCGATCTCGGCCAGCTCCTGCGCCCGGCGCTGTTCCTTTTCGTAGGCGACGACGTTGCCGACGGCCGTATTGACGGCGGCGCCGAGCAGTTCGTAGAAGTTCAGGTAGTCCGAATCGAGCGCGCGCGCGGCGCTGACCCCGGCCACGACGAAACCGTACAGCTCCTGCTGGCCAGGCACCGTGATCGGCAGCACCATGGCCGACTCCGAGGCCTTCTCGTAGGGGCCGCAGCGGGCCCCGGCCAGGCGCGCGCGCAGTCCGTCGACCTGCTGCGCGCCGCGTGCCTGCGCGGTGCGCGCGAACGGCCAGCAGGCATCGTCCAGCTCCATCACGGTCGGCGCCATGCTGCAATGCGCGTCCAGGCCGGCGCCGCCGCGCAGCAGCAGCTTGCCGCCGGCCGCATCGATCTGGTAAAGGAGCACGAACGGCAGGTCGAGCGCCATCTGCTCGTATTGCGCCTCGATGTCGCGTGCGATGTCGCCGATCGAACGCGCATCGGCGATGGCCGCGTTCAGGTCCCGCAGGCCCTTGGTGCGGCGGGCATTGAGCACCGACGCCGTCGCTTCCGAAATCGGATGGAAGATGCCGCCCACCTGGCCCGACTCGTCGCGGATCGGCGAGAACGAAAACGTCATGAACGCTTCTTCCAGATAACCGTAGCGGTCAAGGAGCATGCGTTGGTCGCGGATATAGGTTCCTTCTCCCTGGTGCGCCCGTTCGAACGCATCGCCGACCACCGGCAGCGCGCTGGCCCAGATTTCCTTGAACGGCGCGCCCATCGACTGTGGATGAAGGTCGCCGCAAATGGGACGGTAGGCGTCGTTATAGAGTTGAATATCGTCCGGCCCCCAGGCCACCAGGATCGGGAAGGTCGACGACAGGCACAGGCTGACCGAGGTGCGCAGGCTTTGCGGCCAGCCGGCCAGGGGGCCCAGCGGCGTCTTCGACCAGTCCATCGAACGGATCAGGGCCCCCATCTCGCCCCCGCCGGCTAGCCAGGTCAGGTCGTCGTTGGCGGGGGAGAGGGCGAGCGATTGAGGCATGGGCGTAAGCGGGCGGGGAATTGGCGAATTTGACGAAAAACGCAATATTCTAGCGCAAGGCCGCGCCAACCCTGCAAACCCGCGAATCAGGGCCCGCCTTACGTCATGGCGCTCGCAGGGGCGGACAGGGCCAGGGTGGCGTCGGCCGCGTCGAGCGGACGGAAATAGAAGTAGCCCTGCACGAAGTCGCTGCCCATCTCGCGCAGGATGTCGAGTTCGGCGCGCGTTTCCACGCCCTCGGCCACGACGTCCAGGCCCAGCGTGCGCGCCAGCATGACCACGACTTCGGCGATCTGGCGCTTGTCGCCGTGGCTGTCCATGGCGCTGACAAACGAGCGGTCGATTTTCAGCGTATCGATCGGCAGGCGCCGCAAGTGGCTCAGCGAGGAGTAGCCGGTGCCGAAATCGTCGAGGGAGAGGCGCACCCCGAGTCCCTTGAGTTCCTTGAAGACGGCCAGCGCGTGTTCGGCGTCCGCCATCACGGCGCTTTCGGTCAGTTCCAGTTTCAGGCTGCCGTGCGCAATGCCCGATTCGGCCAGGACGCGCGTGACGACGTCGACCAGCTCGCCGCCGGCCAGCTGGGTGGCCGAGACGTTCACGCTCATCGAGAGCGGCAGGGCGCGTTCCTGCTGCCAGAGGCGCAGCTGGCGGCAGGCTTGCTCGAGCACCCAGCCGCCGATCCGGACGATCAGTCCCACTTCTTCGGCCACCGGAATGAACTCGACCGGCGAGATCATGCCGAGCACCGGATGGCGCCAGCGCAGCAGCGCTTCGAAGCCGCGGATCACGCCGTCCTGCGGCGTGATGATCGGCTGGTACTGCAGGTAGAGCTGGCCGCTGTCGACGGCGGCGCGCAGCTCCGCTTCCAGGGTCAGGCGGCGCAGCGCGCCTTCCTGCATGGTCTGGTCGAACATCATCCAGCGCGCACGCCCGTGCTGCTTGGCGTGGTACATCGCGATGTCGGCGTCGCGCAGCATGTCCTGGACATCCTGGTAGCCGCTCGAACTGAGCGCGATGCCGATGCTGGCGGTGACGTAGACTTGCTGCTGGCCGACCAGCAGGGGCGCGGCGAGCGCCTTGAGCAGGCGTTCGGCGACCCGGATCGGGCCGGCGGCGCCGTTCACGTTGTCGAGCAGGACGGTGAATTCGTCGCCGCCCAGGCGCGACACGATGTGGTCGTTCTCGGCGGCTTCGCGCGTGACCAGGTCGGTCTGGCGCAGGCAGGCCGAGAGGCGCTGCGCGGTGGCGACGATCACCTGGTCGCCTGCCAGGTGGCCGAGGCCGTCGTTGATGGCCTTGAAGCGGTCGAGGTCGACGAACAGCACCGCGAACTGGTAGTCCGGCATGCGCTGCGAGCGCACCAGGAAATGCTCGAGGCGGTCGAGGAAGAGCTTGCGGTTGCCGAGCTGGGTGAGCGGATCGTGCAGCGCGTCGTGCAGCAGGCGCTCCTGGGACCGGCGCCGTTCGATCACGCGCCCGAGCTGGGTGCCGATTTGCGCCATCAGGCGCAGCATCGAATCGTCCGGCGTCTGCAGCTCGCGGCTGAAGAACTCCAGCACGGCGACCACCTCGTGCCCGATCACGACCGGGAAGGCGAACAGCGAGGACAGGCCGAGCTGCACCAGCAGCGGCATGCGCGGGTAATCGCCGGCGTTCGGCGCGCCGGCATTCGCCCAGGCGGGCGAAGCGCTGCGCAGCACCTGGCCGGGCAAGCCGATGTCGTCGCCGAAGCCGGTGGCCTCGGTCAGCGCGCGCAGGGCGCCGTAGCGGCCATCGCTTTCGTCGTGCCAGACGGCGGTGGAGTCGAGCATGTCCGCGCGCGCACCGTCGCGCAGCAGGAGCAGGTGGCCGAGCGGCCAGCCCGTGTAGCGGCAGACGGCGTCGAGCGCGCGGCGCATGGCATCGTCGACGCTGGCCGCTTCGTTGGCGGCCACGGCGATGTGTTCGAGCAGGCTGATTTCCTGCTGGCGCTGGAACAGGTCGCGCAGGCCGCGCTCGGCGATCGCTTCGGCCTCCTGGCGCGCCGCCGTCTCGCGGCGCAGGCGCCGCTGCAGGCGTGCGATCTCGGGATCCGGCGCGCCGGCCGCTGGCGCTTCGATCACGGGCGGAAGCGGACGTGGAAGCTGCACTTGGCCGCCCCGTGGTGCATGCACTCGGGCTGGGTGATGTCGGCCTGCTCGCCGAAGTGCTCGGCCGCGCCCTGCATGAAGCCTTCTGCCAGTGCGCACAGGCGGCGCGCCGAGTTGTAGCCGATCACCAGCTGCTCGCTGTCGCCGGTGTCGAAATCGAAGACCGGCGGACTGGCGCCAGGATACAGCTTGCGTACTTCCGGATGGATGATGCTGTTCAGCGTCAGCAGGAAGCTGCGCGCGTTCGGATGGTTCGCGAAGAAAGAGGGATAGCGCTTCGCCAGCAGCGGCATGGCGCGCCGCCCGAACCAGCGCAGCACATCCTGTTCGGGAATATTCAGCGCCTTCGACGCGACGCCGACCAGGCGGAAGATTTCCGCATCGTCGTAGCTGCCGAGCGAGGTGTAGGCGCCGTCGAGGCCGGCGTCGTCGAGCAGGCGATCCCAGGTGGCGTCGCCGAAATCGGCGCTGACTGCTTCTTCCAGCAGATTGAAGACGATGCCCTTCATATAATTCTTCCCGGTAATTTTAAAGTGTGGTGTGCAACACGGATTTTACACTCGGTTTGTTGTGTGCAAGCAAGTTGTGGCGAATTTGCTGGGTCAAAGCAGGGGCCGCCACGGTATTTCGTCGCCAGTGCGGTCTTTATGCCACATCCGGCCTGGCTGCCGGCTTACTCGTCGTCTTCCAGTTTCGCGAACGCGGCCAGCGCCGCCTCGCTCAGGCCGTCGATCACAAAAGGGTCGTCCGGCGCGCATTGCGCCGCGTCGACCAGCATGCGCAGCTTGCCCAGCCGCCCGCCCAGCGCCAGCGCCTGCGCCAGGGGCGGCGCGTCGTCCAGTGCGGCCTGGCCGATCGCCTCGACCACCGTGGGCGGAAATTCCCACAAGGCCGCGATCTGCCCCGACAGGATGCGCGCATGCTGGAACAAGCCGGCGATGAAGGCGTCGGAATGCGGCAGCGCTTCGTCGGCGCAGTGCTGGTCGACGATGCGCATCGCCACCACCAGCCCGACGTTTTCCATCAGCCCGGCCAGATAGGCCTCGAAGGCGTTCGCGCGCATGGCGGGGGCCAGCAGGCTCGCGGCGAGCGCGCTTTTTTCGGACTGGCGCCAGATGAGGGGGGCGGTGCGCCTGGCCAGGCGCCCGCTTTGCATGCTGACGATCGGGCGGAACGCCACGCGCGCGAGCAGCATGCGCATGCCGTTTTGCCCGAGCAGCATGATCGCGGCCGGGATGCTGTTGACCGGCGGGCCGGAGTGATAACGGGGCAGGTAGGCGGGGCGGTTCGCCTCGCGGTAGACCTCGGCCACCAGCACCAGGTCGGCGCTGAGCTGGCGCGACAGGTCGGCGGCGTTCATTTCGTCGCTGCGCAGGGTGCGCATCAGCTGGGGGATGATTTCCGGGACGCGCGGCACGAGAGCGGCGCCGGCGCCGGGCGAGCGGGCCAGGCGCGCCAGCTCGTCGAGGATCTGGACTTCGCGCTGCGGCGCGGCGCGCGGTGGACGTGCGGCCGCCAGCGAGCGGTAATACGCGGCGTCGATCTCGAACGCGGTGGCGGGCGACGCTTCGCCCGCAGGCGCGCTCCCGGCCTGCGCCTTGACGCCGGCGTCGCCGCCGATCAGTTTGTCCAGCCAACCCATTCCACGCTGCCAGTTAAAGTCCTCGATGGAGGGATTTTACCCGAGCCGCGCCCCAACGCCGCTGCGCCGGCCTGCGCCGACGCCGCCAGCCGAGGCGTCGGCGCCCATCCATGCGACAATCGCGCGCATGATGACCCTCGACGACTTCCAGGCGCTGTTTCGCGCCACGCCCTATCCTTACCTCGTGATGGCGCCCGACCTGACGATCGTCGGGGCCAGCGCCGCCTACCTGCGCTCGGTGCAGCGCAGCGAGGAAGAGATCGTCGGACGGTATGTCTTCGACGCCTTCCCGGCCGGGCCGGACGATCCGGATGCGACCAATATCGCCGAGGTCAAGGCGTCGATGCTGCGCGCGCTGGCCAAGGGCCAGCCGGATACCACGGCCTTCGTCCGCTACGCGGTCGAGGTGCCTACGCCGGAAGGGAAGAAATACGAGGAACGTTACTGGAGCACGGTGCACACGCCGGTGCTGGGCCCCGACGGCCGGCCGATCCTGCTGTTCCAGAACCCGGTCGACGTCACCGAGCTGTATCGCTACGACCAGAATTCCGAGGTGGCCACGCTCCAGCTGACGGCGCCGGGCGACAGCCATGCCGAAAGCTTCAACCGCGCCCAGATGCACGAGGCGCTCTCACGCATCCTGAACAACGAGCGCGAGCACCTGCGCAGCCTGTTCAACCAGGCGCCCGGCTTCGTCGCGGTGCTGATGGGGCCGAAGCACGTGTTCGAGATGGTCAACGAAGCCTATTACCAGCTGGTCGGGCACCGCGAGCTGGTCGGCAAGGCGGTGTGGGAAGCGCTGCCCGAAGTCGCCGGCCAGGGCTACGAGGAATTCCTCGACCGCGTCTACCGCACCGGCGAGGCCTGGACCACGCGCGCCATGCCGATCGCGGTGCAGCGCGAGCGCGACGGCCCCATCAGCCAGCGCTACATCGACCTCGTCTACGAGCCCTACAAGGACCAGTACGGCACCACGATCGGTATCTTTGCCCAGGGTTACGACGTCACCGATTCGGTCGAGGCGCAAGCGGCCAAGCGCGAGAGCGAAGAGCGCCTGCGCGACGGCATGGACGCGGCCAGGATGGCGGTCTGGGACTGGGATTTCGCCACCGGCGACCTGGTCTACTCGGACAACATCGGCCTGGTGCTGGGCTTTACGCCGGACCACATGAGCAC
>Ga0213836_100621_pt1 | contig 27629 bp, 33 predicted proteins | sample SWPATP03_FD_160578 | JGI IMG/M metagenome (GOLD analysis project Ga0213836, IMG submission 160578) | Coastal seawater microbial communities from Marineland, Florida, United States - SWPA TP0 #3 | ecosystem: Environmental > Aquatic > Marine > Coastal | place: USA: Florida | collected 2016-08-05
AGCTTTAGGTAATACCCTGCAAAATTGAACCCATACCCTCCCCCTAACCGAAACAAGCACTATTGGGGAAACGACCGATGTGATAGCAGTCAATGGTGAGGAACGAACCGATAGGCTTGCCATTGACTGCTATCACGAGAGAGTTACCCTATCGGTGTTTGGTTAGGGGGAGATAGTAGGCATTTGACAGATTGATTAAGTTGTGCTTATTGACTGAGTAATCAACCTATTGACAGAATTATTTTCCTATGCTAGGACTAGATTGTGAGTAACATTTGAGTAACTAGGCATAGTTATTGGGTTGAGTAATAACCCGCTATCGCTGTTAGGATAAGGGTTTATAGTTAACACGTTGTGGCGCAATCAAAGCGTCTATATAGCCTACAACCCCTATTCTACCGTTACTTAGGTGTTACTCAAAGCCATAACAGGATCCATCAATTTGTAGCCATAAAATAACCCCTAGGGGTTTAGTCTAGGGGTGTTAATTTATGAAAGGTTGACGATTAGATTAATCTATCTGATAGATAACTCTGAGAAATGCCTTAGCTTCTGGAGTGTCAACATCAAACCCTAACGCTGTTAACCGTTCTATGGCTACATCCAATGGTATAGGTAACTTAGAGCATCCATCGAGAACTTCTAAGGTAGCGTCAATGCCTTCTGTTGTATAGTCATTAGCATTAACGATTGTGCTATGACCCATAAGTCTCGCTCTCAACTCGATAGGTAGTCCATACTTTTCACCTAACAGGTTGTACAGCCTACGAAAAGCATATTTTTGGGTTACCGGGCATTTCATGAATTGAAGTCGTTGACTAAACGTTGTCTCAAAGCCTGTAACTATGCTTTTGGGTTTACTGCCTTTTTTAGGGGTGTATTGAGGCAATAAAGGTTTTTTCAATTCCAGAAACTCAAACATTTCAGGGCTGGGAATTGGAGCTACAATCCTTCCCCCTGTTTTGATACTCACTTTTCGACCTTCTGAGTCAGTAAAGTAAGTGTAATCTCCTAATACCAAGTAATTGTCTTGATTATCAGGGTCTGATAGTGCTTTGATAGTGATACCATCATCCGTTACAAATGGCTTAGTTAGATTAACGGCGGCGGCTATCTCAGTAGGTCTTAACCCGTACATTACCGCCATACCAGTCACCCATAACCAATTATGCCTTGTTAATTGATGTTGGTGACCTTTAACAGTATAGGCTTCTTGTTTGGCGCTATACCACCAATCCTTAAAGGCATCGATGCCTATCCGTTGTTTCTTTTTGAATTGTGTTTGTTTGGCGTTAATAGGTTCAAGCTGTTTGAGTAAATGGTCTTTGTTAGGTGATTTCTCAGCTATGGCTTTTAAGATGTAGTAACGTTCCCTGAAGGTTTTGGAGCCTACTAATTGTTCTCCATTCTGCAAGGGAATATATAGCATAGCCTTGAAACTCTCCCAGCTAGGATATTCATCCCAATTAGGAAACAACTTGAAATATGTCCCTTTAGTAGACTCGTAAGATGCTAAGTCGCTAGCGATATCGCGGGAACGTTTCCTTCCTGTGTTGCGGTTGTACCCCGCAAAATACTCATCCTCAATTTGTTTAAAGATGTCCCGGTAAGTTATCAGATTATCCTCAATCTGGTTCTTTCCTAAGATAGTCGCATCGTACCAATCCCAAAATTCACTAGCGCTAGTGATAGTCCCTAGGGCTTATGATACCAACTTAGCTTTCCTAACGCCGTCTATCACCCCTTCTGGAGTACACTCAAGGTTAGCCGTTTTGGGTAGTCGTTTTCCGGTAGGTGGTTGCTTAAACTGCAATAGTAGATTGTACCTAGCCCCGGACTTTTGTAGTTTGAGTGTCACTCCTTTGGGACATTCCCCTTGAAAGTCTTGATAGGCTTTCAAGAATCTAGCGTAACTCTCATCGTAGTTGCCCTTTCCCCCTACTGTAGGGGTATCAGTAGCGTTACTCATTTTTTACTCACTTGTTACTCTGTTATGGCTTTGAGTAACACCTAAGTAACGGTAGAATAGGGGTTGTAGGCTATATAGACGCTTAACAACCATCTAGCGATCGCTAATAAGCCAAAGGCTGATTTGTTTGAGGTGGCGAAGACCAGGGAGGATTGACAATCGAGGAAAGTTCTCGCCCCGTAGCCGGACGCGGCTCTGCCGGTTGTACATATATAATATTATCTGGCGTAGGAATTTCCAAACCCGCATCAGGATCTTGAGCTGATTCTACAATAGTATGTTTGAGTATTTCCTTAGCCAGCCGCAGTTGTTGCTCTTGTTGTCGCAGATGTTCTAGTCTCGGATATTCTCCTGTCCAGCGAGACTCCCCATAAACCTTCAGCCCATAGAAAGTCATAGCACCTCCCATCAACACACAGGCTGCCACCGATGATATTTGTTTCACCGTAATTAAGCCCTTCAACCATAGCGGTAGTTCCTGCCGCCTAGGCAGCACTTCCACCACTGTTGTAGTTTTAGCCTCTATCGTCCTAATGGGAGATTCCTCCCGGGAGTAGGGAGTCGGTTTGACCATCCGGTTCTGACGAATGCGATCGAGAGGAATCACATTGTGAGACTTTCGGACCTGTACAAAAGGATTCACCTCGACCCGTTTACTGGGGCGGCGGGGTTTAAAGGCAACAGTCATCACTTACACCTGATCACAATGTTAGTTAGTTAGTTTTGCTCAGACCTTTCAGGCAACCACAAAAACATTAGGGTTATTGTACCACAGATGATATGCTCTGGTGTATCTTGAACCATGAATTTTGGCCGATAAATGTCCCAAGTTTCACCCAACTTTGTATACTTGTGTTAAATTAGCCCCTAATCCAAATGCCCGATTCTGTAACGGCAATACTTAGGCGGAAACTCCTAGGACGCGATCGCGGCTCAAATTCACCGAGCAATTAGCCAATTGGCGATCGAGGAATTAAGGCTGATTGGAACCGATGATCTAGCTTACAGTTGACCAATGTGGTTGTGTGCTGCCTCCAGAACACACACCGAAAGCTGGCTGGCTACCCCATAGCCTAAATGCCTTTTTCGATCTAGGGACTGTAGGTTCAGAACCGCGTTTCTGTGCTGGCAGTCGAAGAAATCCCATTAAATTGAATTTGTGGGAGTGTTAACTCTAGTAATCTTTTTGTTGTAGAGCGTTTGATATCCATGACCATAGCATTAGATCAGATTGACAAGATTGTTTGGAACCATCACCACGACCCCTTTGAAGTCCTAGGCCCCCATCAAATTGAGAAAGATGGAAAAAGCCTATGGGCCGTGCGAGCCTATCTCCCCACCGCTGATGCAGCATGGGTTGTACTACCCGAAGAACGGAAAGAGTACCCCATGTACTCCGTTCATAACCCCCACTTCTTCGAGTGTGTTATTGATATTCCCGAACTGAAAAACTATAAACTGCGCTTCAAGGAAGGAGAACACGAGCGCGTCACCCACGACCCCTATGCTTTCCGTTCCCCCAAATTAACCGATTTTGATATTCACCTATTCACCGAAGGTAATCACCATCGTATTTACGAAAAACTCGGCGCTCACCCCATGAACCTAAATGGCGTGGATGGCGTCTACTTTGCCGTTTGGGCTCCCAACGCTCGCAACGTCTCAATTCTGGGGAACTTTAACCACTGGGATGGTCGCAAACACCAAATGCGGAAATTTGGTAACGGAGTCTGGGAACTCTTTATTCCTGAAATTGGCGCAGGAGAAGCCTACAAATACGAAATCAAAAACTTCGAGGGTCACATTTACGAAAAATCCGACCCCTACGGCTTCCAACAGGAAGTCCGACCCAAAACCGCTTCAATTGTAGCTGAGTTAAATAACTACAAGTGGAACGATGACGAATGGATGGAAAAGCGGCGGAACACCGACCCCCTCGACCACCCCGTCTCCGTTTATGAATGTCACCTAGGTTCTTGGAATCGCGCTCCCTTTTCTGAACCCCACACATTACCCGATGGAACCGTTGAGCCTCCAGTCCAAGCCGTAGAACTTGATCCTGGTAGTCGGTTCTTTACCTATCGGGAAATGGCCGATCAAATGATTCCCTACGTCAAAGAACTAGGTTTTACCCATATCGAAATTCTACCAGTTGCCGAACACCCCTTTGATGGCTCCTGGGGTTATCAGGTTACAGGCTACTATGCTCCCACTTCCCGATTTGGCACCCCCGAAGATTTTATGTACTTCGTAGATAAGTGTCACCAAAACGGTATTGGGATAATCGTGGACTGGGTACCTGGTCACTTCCCCAAAGACGGTCACGGGTTAGCATTCTTTGACGGAACCCACCTTTACGAACACGGAGACCCCCGCAAAGGTGAACACAAAGGATGGGGAACCCTAGTATTTAATTACTCCCGCAATGAAGTCCGTAACTTCCTGGTAGCTAATGCTCTGTTCTGGTTTGAGAAGTATCACATCGATGGCATTCGCGTTGATGCTGTCGCTTCCATGCTTTACCTCAACTATTGTCGCGAAGATGGGGAATGGGTCGCTAACGATTATGGCGGGTGCGAAAATATCGAAGCTGCTGACTTCATTCGCCAGACTAACCATGTCATTTTTAGCTACTTCCCTGGTATCCTCTCCATTGCTGAAGAATCCACTTCCTGGCCAATGGTTTCCTGGCCTACCTATGTCGGTGGCTTAGGCTTTAACCTCAAGTGGAACATGGGTTGGATGCACGATATGTTGGATTATTTCCACATGGACCCCTGGTTCCGCCAGTTCCACCAAAATAACATTACCTTTAGTATGTGGTATCACCACAGCGAGAATTTCATGTTAGCCTTGTCCCATGATGAGGTCGTACATGGTAAAAGCAATATCCTCGGTAAAATGCCAGGGGATGATTGGCAAAAATTTGCTAATGTCCGGGCTTTATTTACCTATATGTTTGCTCACCCTGGTAAGAAAACTATCTTTATGGGGATGGAGTTTGCTCAATGGAAGGAGTGGAATGCTTGGGGAACCTTGGAATGGGAAATGTTGCAGTTTGATGCACACAAAGGGATTCAGCGCTTTTTTAAAGATATAAATACTCTCTACCGCAGTGAACCCGCCCTCTATGACCAGGATTTTGCGGAAGCCGGGTTCCAGTGGGTTGATTGTACCGATAATCGCCATAGCGTGGTCTCTTTTATCCGCCGCTCTAAAGATACCGATGAGTTCGTAGTGGTGGTTTGTAATTTCACCCCCCAACCCCATAGCCATTACCGCGTCGGCGTTCCCGAAGTCGGTTTCTATACGGAATTGTTTAATAGCGATTCTGGCGAATACGGCGGCAGCAATATGGGTAATTTGGGCGGAAAATGGACTGATGAGTGGTGGTTCCATAATTATCCCCAATCCCTTGATTTGTGTCTGCCTCCTCTCGGCGTGCTGATTCTCAAGTTGGATAAAGAGAAAACTGCTAAGGCTTTTCAGCAGTCGGAAACTGATGATGGTGAATAAGTCTAATTAAGACATTGTGACAACAGAAAACCTGGTTTCTTTGCCGAAGCCGGGTTTTCAGTTTTTGGTCATCAAATATCAACCAGTGCGTCGGTCTGTCTTTCCTGCTCAACCATACTCTCAACCCTCACCCCCAACTCCTTTCCCATACCGGGACAGGGGAGTTCAAAAATTGCTCAATTATTTCTCCCACCAGAAAAAAGGAGAGTAGTTCATGAATCCTTATTTATGATATCATAGCCAGAAAGTTTTTATTATCCATAAAGAAACAGTCTCTAGTATGAACCTATGCGTCAATGTCTCAACCCCGACTGTCTCCAGCCTAACCTTGATACTTCCCAATTTTGCCAAAAGTGCGGTAACAAGTTACTCCTGCGAGAAAGGTATGCGCCCCAGTCAATTTTAGGACAAGGCGGTTTTGGTCGGACATTTCTGGCTATTGACGAAGATAAACCCTCAAAACCCTATTGTGTAATTAAGCAATTCCTCCCCCAAGCTCAAGGAACAGACAGTACCGAAAAGGCTTCTCAATTATTTGCACAAGAAGCACAACGTTTAGAACAACTGGGCAAACATCCCCAAATTCCCGAATTAATGGCTTATTTCACCACAGATAATCGTCAATATTTGGTTCAGGAGTTTGTCGAAGGGGAAACCCTAAAATCTGAGTTAGATCAAAACGGTTTTTTTTCACCAACCCAGGTGAGAGGATTATTAATAGGACTGTTGAAAATCTTAAAGTTTGTTCATGGTCAGCAGGTAATTCACAGAGATATTAAACCAGAGAATATCATTCGCCGCCGTAGTGATAATAAGTTATTTTTAGTAGATTTTGGGGCAGCTAAGGTCGTCCAACAACAGCAGCGCACAGCTACTGGAACAATTATCGGTTCGGCGGAATATTGCGCCCCGGAGCAGTCTATGGGGAAAGCTGTATTTATGAGTGATTTATATAGTTTAGGGGTAACTTGTCTGCATTTATTAACAGGAGTTAGCCCCTTTGATTTATATGACCCGATGAATGGAAAATGGGTGTGGCGAGATTCATTGAATGGGAATGTTGTCAGTGATGAATTGGGTAATATTTTGGATAAGTTAGCAAATCCTATACCAAAACACCGTTATCAGTCTGTGGAAGAGGTGATGAATGTTGTTAGTCCGCCTCTTCCTCCTAAGCCTGTAGGGGAAGGGGGGGAATTAAAGTCCGCCGTGGGGATGGACTACAGAAGGTTGCGTGACTTACTCGCTGGGGGGAAGTGGAAAGAAGCAGACGAGGAAACAAGGCGCGTTATCTTAGTTGTGGGTAAGCGGGAAGACAAAGGTTGGTTAGATAGTACAACTACTGAGAAATTTCCCTGTAAAGACCTCCGCACTATTGACCAATTATGGCTCAAATATAGCCATGGGCGCTTTGGTTTTTCTGTGCAGCAACGCATCTATAAAAGTTTGGGGGGAACCAAAGAGTGTAACTCAACAATTTGGGAATCTTTTGGAGAAAGGGTAGGATGGAAAAAATCCCAAAATTGGTTGGGTTGGAAAGATATTATTTTTGATATTACTGCACCAGAAGGACACCTTCCTTTGGGTGTTGTTGGTTCATGGAGTATTGGAAATGTGGGTGGTGGATGGGTAGGACATCTTTTATCTCGTGTGGATGGTTGTCAACTCTCTGTTCCACAAGTTATAAATACTGTCCGTCCTGTTTTTCCCCCTAACAATTCTTGTCTACAAAAAACTCTCATGGGGCATTCTAACTCGGTTTATTCCGTAGCATTCAGCCCGGATAATCAAACCCTGGCTAGTGGGAGTTCTGACAAGACTATCAAACTTTGGGATGTGACGACAGGTAAGCTACGCGAGACGCTGACTGGACATTCTGACTGGGTTAGTTCTGTGGCATTCAGCCGGGATGGTCAAACCCTATGTAGTGGGAGTGGGGACAATACTATCAAACTTTGGGATGTGACGACAGGTAAGCTACGCGAGACGCTGACTGGACATCCTGACTGGGTTAGGTCTGTGGCATTCAGTCGGGATGGTCACACTCTGGCTAGTGGGAGTTTTGACAAGACTATCAAACTGTGGGATGTGAGGACAGGTAAGGTTCGCCACACTCTGACTGGGCATTCTGACAGGGTTTATTCTGTGGCATTCAGCCGGGATGGTCAAACTCTGGCTAGTGGGAGTTCTGACAAGACTATTAAACTGTGGGAGGTGAAGACAGGTAAGCTACGCGAGACGCTGACTGGACATTCTGACTGGGTTAGGTCTGTAGCATTCAGCCGGGATGGTAAAACCCTGGCTAGTGCCAGTTTTGACAAGACTGTCAAACTTTGGGATGTGAGAACAGGCCAGCTCCGACACACGCTAACTGGACATTATGGCTGGGTTTGGTCTGTAGCATTCAGCCGGGATGGTCAAACTCTGGCTAGTGGGAGTCTTGACAACACTATCAAACTTTGGGATGTGAGGACAGGTAAGCTGCGACACACGCTGACTGGACATTCTGACCCGGTTAATTCTGTGGCATTTAGCCAAGATGGTCAAACGCTGGCTAGTGGCAGTGGTGACAACACTATCAAACTTTGGTGGTCATTGTGATATGACTAACTCCAATGGGTAGCATGGAAGGGGGATATATTTGTTGATCAAACCCATTCCTAATCAAACCCATGGAGTTTATGAATCTCCCGTTAAGATCCTATAGTGGCGGTAACGGGATGAGTTATCAAAAGGCGAGGGGTTGTTCTATCCAATATTGAAGACTCTGCATTTTCATTTGGGATTTAATTAAGACCCCAGGTTGGCTTTGGATGGGCAGGACAGTTACAATGTCTGTGTCAGCGCAATATTTCAGGTCGTCGTAGGATTCCAGACGTACTAGACGTTGACCATGGCTGGCGGTATTCATGAGTTTATATAGTTGATTTTGCCACTGGTAATAAAGGGCTACAGCACCAAAAACTTCATCATTGCCCCCTAGGTGATCTATGGGATAACCCATTTCTGAACACAAGCTATGAATAATGGCCCCGGCACAGGCTGTGTCTTCTAGGGAAAAGCTACCTTCCCAACCTGATGCGACTATCCAGATGGTTTCTGGTTTGGTGGTCATTAGATATTCTACGACGGTTCGGCGATTGACTAAAGCTGATGTGATGACTACGGGGGCATTCTGAACTGTCTGGAGGGCGCGGGTCCCGTTAGTGGTGGTCATAAAGAGTCGTTTACCTTCAACTACTTCTGGGGTACAGTTGAGGGGAGAATTACCTAGGTCGCAACCTGGGACTTTTTGCCCGCCCCTTTCTCCAACTCGTAGGCGTTTGTCGGCGGGCCATTTTTCGCTAACTTCCATGAGTTCATCGATATCGCTGAAGACTTGCACTGCTTCGGCACCGGCGTTGAGGGCTGTGGCTATGGTGGTGGTGGCCCGGAGTACATCAACGACGATCGCACAATCGGGAATGCTGTCTGTAGGAGTTAATTCGGGGGTATGGTAAACAAAAATTTTCACGACAGTTATATGTATTAAATTAATACTGACAGTTTATATATTTCCACATCTTTGCTGCAATTTTCCAAGATAAGGACTATGAAATCAATTGCGATCGCTCTCATTTCGACTCTGCTTAGTTTCTCAGGGCCAGTTATGGCGATCGAACCTAGGTCTATATGTCCAGCGGTACTTGAAGCTGAAATTAATGCGATCGCCCTTGACCCCAAATTTTCTCGTTCCCGCTGGGGAATTCTGATTGAGTCCCTAGACTCTGGCCAAGTCTTATATAGTCTGGACTCGGAGCGTTTTTTTCTCCCCGCCTCGACTATTAAACTGTTAACTACTGTAGCGAGTATGGAAACACTAGGGCCGGATTTTCGCATCCGTACTTCTGTTTATAGTAGTGGCAATGGCAATGTTTATATTGTGGGAAGAGGCGACCCTACGATTACTAATACTGAATTGGAAAGTTTAGCCCAACAATTGCGCGATCGTGGCATTTCCCAAATTGATACGTTGGTGGCTAAGGACGGATATTTTCCGGGGATGACTGTCAACCCTAACTGGGAATGGGAAGATGTGCAAGCGGGTTATGGAGCCCCGGTTAATAGCCTGATTTTACATCAAAATTCCCTAGATTTGAAACTATGGCCGACTGAAAATGTGGGTCAACCTTTAAGAGTGACCTGGGTTAGACCTGAACAAGGTATCGGCTGGCAAGTTGATAATCAAACCCGGACTGTTAGCACTACAGAACCGGAATTTGTAGCGATTGGTCGCTCTTTTACGGAACCGATTATTCGGGTGTCTGGGCAGTTGCATATTGGGGCGGAACCAGAAAATGTTTTTGCGGCTGTTATTAATCCCGGTCAAAACTTTTTAGATGGGTTCAAAACTATACTATCACAACAGGAAATATCTGTCAATCGGGGGATACTGGCTAATTATTCTCAGGGTTCGGAACCGGAAGTTGCCTGGGTGGAATCACCGCCATTGTCGGAATTGGTGAGGACTTTAAATATGCAAAGTAATAATGTATTTGCTGAGGCAATTGTCAGGACTTTGGGAGTCCAAAGACGTAGTTCAGATGCGGCCAGTTCGGGATTAAATATGATAGCGGAAGTGCTAGATAATTTAGGGGTGAGTCGGTCAGGATATGTGCTGCGAGATGGTTCTGGTTTGTCTCGTCATAACCTGGCTACTCCGGAAGTTTTAGTGGAAACTTTGCGGGTAATGTGGAACTCTCCCCACTGGGAAATTTATCAAGATGCTATCCCGGTAGCGGGGGTCAGTGGCACTCTGGAAAGACGCTTTCAAGATACGCCTGCACAGGGTCGGGTTTGGGCAAAAACTGGCACTATGAGAGGTATGTCTTCTCTGGCGGGTTATGTAAAATCTGAGAGTTATTCGCCTTTGGCTTTTGCTATTATAGTGAATCAGTCGAATTTATCGACTCAGGAATTACGAGAGGCTATTGATAGGATAGTAGTGGTTTTAACTGGTTTACAATCATGTGATTAGTCCATCAAATTAGAGGTAAAGTTATGGGTAAAAGTCTGGGGGAACTTCAACAGGAATTCCACGGAATTCAGCAGAGATTAAAGGAGGCGATCGCTGAATATCATGCCGTCCGCCTTATCCGGTCAGCTTTTCAGGTAAAATTGATATTTCCTGAAGATAAATCAGCGGCAGCTATCAGCGAATTTCATCGCCAAGAACAACAAGCGATCGCTGACCTGCCAGTTAACTTACAGCATATTGACCAAGATATTAAAGTGGCTGTAATGAAGGTTAAAAATCTGCAAGCAACTCTGTCGGTGAAGCAATCTCAAATCTATCAAGCCCAAGCTCAAATTATCTGGGAAAAATTAATCAAGCAATCAGCTAAAATAAACGAATTATCAGATACCCTAGAGACAGAAATTAAAGCATTGATGGCGATTACAAATGAGTGGGAACCTAGTGACGAATACCTACTTCCTACACCTCCGGTATTGCTGAAGATTTCATCTAGGAGAGTTCCTTATATTTATCAGCATCAAAACTATGTAGAAATTGGTGAAAAATTGCTCGATATACAGCCCGATGAAAGCCCGTAAAACTTTGAGAATATGGGGCTCCCGATATGCTACAATATTATAGGTGCATAACTGTCTGTTCTAATCAATGGACAGCTATCGGTTGTCAGCCTGGCCATCCCCAATTAATTAGGACTGCCAATTTAAGCCTAAGTCATATCTATTTTAACGGTCAATTTTTCCCATGAATAGTAAACAGTATCTGCATCAAAAATTACTAGACCTCGACAACCGAGGCTATAAAGCCTATAAAGATATCTCCGGTGAATATCAATTTCCCGACTTTACTCTAATTATTGATTATGTCCAGGGCGATCCCTTTGCTTCCCCCAGTAAATTGCGGGTGCAAATTCCACCAGCGATCGCTAATTTTCCGCCGCAACTATACCAAAACCCGATCCGAGAAGTGGCGCTAAGAGACTATCTTACCCGACAGTTTGACCGGGCGGCTTATGAAATTAGCAGTCGTCGGGGTACAGGTAAAAGTGGTATGATTGCGATTACCAGGGTTGGTCAGGAAGTGCTGGCGCGGACTTCGGTCTACCTAGTCCAAGTCGCTAACCCGACCCCGAAAACGATAGGAGGGAACCCGGCGCTACAACGGGGGAAACCGATAGCCGCCACCTCGGAAAAAGGCATCGAAATTCGCTTTTTTGTAGGACTCCCAGCCAGGGGTCGCAATATTCTGGGTCGCCAAGCGGCGGCTATGTTATGTGAGGATATTCCGGCTATTGTTGATCGCGCTCTCAAATACGAAAACCTAGACGAAGCCGCCTGTCAGCGTCATGTGGAAACGGTGGAAGATACGGAAAGTCTGCGACAACAATTAGGCGATCGTTCCCTGGTGGCTTTTATTGCTAATGATGCCATTTTACCGCGCCAAAGTGGGGTGAATGACCGCCCATTATCGAGGGAAAATGCGATCGCTTTTCAGTCTCCCCCTTCCTTAGAAGTTGAACTAAACCGACCCAACGGGGGACCGATTAGGGGCTTGGGTATTCCTAGGGGAATTACGCTAATTGTAGGGGGTGGATATCATGGAAAATCGACTCTTCTTAAAGCTATTGAGAGGGGCGTTTATAACCATATTCCTGATGATGGCAGAGAATTTGTGGTGACGGACTCGGCTGCTGTGAAAGTGCGGGCGGAAGATGGTCGCAGTGTGGCGGGGGTGGATATTTCACCTTTTATTAATCAGCTTCCGCAAGGGCGATCGACTACTGATTTTTCGACGGAAAATGCTAGTGGTAGTACATCCCAAGCTGCTAATATTATGGAAGCCTTGGAAGCATTAATTTTGGGAGAAAAACCGACTCCTCCGGTGTTACTGGTAGATGAGGATACGGCGGCGACTAATTTTATGATTCGCGACCGCCGAATGCAGGCTTTAATTGCGAAGGAACAGGAACCGATTACGCCTTTTATTGATAAGGTTAAACAACTTTATGATGATTATGGGGTGTCTACTATTCTGGTGATGGGAGGAAGTGGCGATTATTTTGATGTGGCTGATAGGGTGATAGCTATGGATAATTTTCAGCCAGTGGAATTGACGGAAAAAGCTAAGGCGATCGCGGCTGAATATAGGACGGGTCGCACCTCAGAAGGCGGTCAAAAGTTTGGTAAGATTAAGCCACGGGTTCCCCTAGCCGAAAGTCTTGATCCTAGTCGTGGAAAGCGAGATGTGCGGGTGAAAGTGCGAGATGTGGATGAGGTAACTTTTGGGTCGGAGGATGTGGATTTATCGGCGGTGGAACAGTTGGTTTCTAAAGACCAATTAAGGGCGATCGCTGAGGCGATGGTCTACGCTAAAAACAGATATATTGATGGGGTAAAAACTCTCCCAGAAATTCTTGATGAGATTATGGCAGATATTCAGGAAAAGGGTTTGGATATCATCAGTCCTTTTCCCCAGGGAGATTTAGCTATGTTCCGACGTTTTGAATTGGCGGCAGCTATTAACCGCCTACGAAGTTTGGAGGTGAAATCAGACCAGTGAGCATGACATTAACTATGAAACCCGGTTTCTAGTTGATATCTTGGTGAAGATACAGAAACCCTCACAGAAACCGGGTTTATTTGTTTCTGAGGCGATATGGCATCCGCCACCCGGAAGCGATCGCATCTTTGGGGACTGGCGGAAACCTCACAGAGCGATCGACTTATACGGACAAAATCGGATAAATTAAGGAATTACGCTTAACTAATAGTTAATTGACTTCCTCGTGTCAGGAAACTACTGGAAAGATGACCTTGAAACGATTGTTGCTAACCCTTTTTATGGGTGGCTGTTCCCTGTTGCTAACCTTAAACCTTTCAACCACGGCGATCGCAGATCGTCACCTTACCGATAACCAACACTCCTTTGCTGAAGCCATGACCTGGACTGCCGAAAACTCAGACCCCAAAACCCTAGGATGGATGCAGGGAGCGCCACCGCCTGCCGATAAAATCATCAGGTTTGACGACAGCAGCTATGCCCAATTTCCCCAGTGGCGCTGGACTGTGTGCAATTTCCAACAGTTGATGCCCACCAAAGCCGTTAGCCGTAGACTGTCACAGGTAGCTCCCCTAGAACCTGCTGAAATAAGGGGAATTGACCAGGTTACCTTTATGCCGTTGGGTTCCACTGAGCCCATGACCTGGAAAGAATCCCTGGCCGCGAATTTCACTGACGGTATGCTGGTCATGCACCATGGCAAGGTCGTCTACGAAAGCTATGCTGGCTGCCTAGACCCAGCTAAACGTCATGGAGCCATGTCTATGACCAAGTCCTTTGTTGCCACCCTAGGGGAAATCTTAGTATCTGAAGGGCAACTCGACGAAAACAAGCTGGTGGGAGAATACATCCCGGAACTTACCCAGAGCGCCTTTGGCGATGCCACAGTCCGCCAGGTGATGGATATGACCACTGGGCTCGTGTACCGGGAAGACTATGCCGATCCTGATTCGGAAATCTGGCAACACGCGGCCGCTGGCAATCCCCTGCCAAAACCAGCCGACTATACTGGCCCGAGAACTTATTTTGAATTTTTGCAAACCGTCCAAAAGCAGGGCAACCATGGGGTCAGCTTTGGCTATAAAACCATCAACACGGATGTTTTGGGTTGGTTAATCAGCCGCGTCACCGGAAAACCCGTGACCGAAGTGCTGTCGGAGAAAGTTTGGGGCAAACTGGGCGCTGATCTCGATGCCTACATATCTGTTGATTCTATTGGCACTCCCTTCGCCGGGGGTGGCATGAGTCTCGGACTTCGAGATCTGGCTCGCTTTGGGCAAATGATGCTGAATAATGGCAAAGTCGGCGATGAACAGATTGTACCTACAGAAGCTATTGAGAGTATCCGCAAAGGGGGCGATCGCCGCGCTTTTGCTGATGGCGGTCACGCCTTACTCGACGGGTGGAGTTATCGCAGTATGTGGTGGATTACCCACAATGACCACGGCGCATTCATGGCCAGAGGGGTATATGGTCAGGCTATTTATGTTGACCCTACGGCGGATATGGTCATTGCTCGGTTTGCCTCTTTCCCGGTTGCCAGCAATGCCAAACTTGACCCGACTTCTCTACCGGCCTACGAAGCATTAGCAAATTACCTCATGCAGGTTGACCCAAGCTAGTCAACTACTAAATTGGGGCGAAGTCTCTCAATTGTAGGTTGGGTGAAACCCAACATTAATCAGAGACAGTGGTGTTGGGTTTCGTAACTCCACCCAACCTACTCAACTCCTCTCTCGGCTTGAGCCGCGTCATCAAGATGTGCATTTAGAACTCATTGATCTGAGTGACTTGTTAGCGGCGATCGCCGAGCAGATTCAACCGTTGCAGATTCAACCGTTAGCCGATCTCCAGCAACTTCAGTTCTCAACTCACATCGTCCCCAATCTTCAGATTCAAGGTAGTCCAGACCATCTGATTCGTCTGTTTCTGAATCTGTTGGACAATGCGGTGAAATATACTTCCGCTCAGGGCGAGGTCAATTTAACCGCAGTGGTTCAAGAACATTGTATTGAGATCAGGGTGGGTGATACCGGAATAGGTATCTCGCCAGAGCATTTGCCCCATCTATTTGAGCGCTTTTATCGAGTAGACAAGTCACGTTCTCGCACAATGGGGGGTACGGGGTTAGGACTGGCGATCGCCCAGGAAATTGTCCACCGCCACCAAGGGGCGATCGCAGTCCAGAGCCAACTTGGTCATGGCACAACCTTTACAGTCACCTTTCCCAACTAAAACCCTAGTCAGATGGGCTAAGGGAACTCCAACAAATAAAACCGCCAAAAACCCCACAGGCTCAAGCCTGGGGCTACACGGACAAAGCCTGTCCTGCGCGGGCTCAGGACAGGCCTGCGCGGAGTCAGAGTGTTTTGTTAGGTGCGATCGCATCGGATATGGATGATTTATTTGTGGGAATACCCTAAGACAAAAGAATCACGGCAGAGCGAAGCCCCAGACATGGCATCGTAAGAGCTTTCTTACCCTTTTCTTACGGTTCTCTTACGATTCAAGTACAATAAGTTTAGTTCACCGAAACAGGCTGAACCGGCTGGAACGGTTATTTGCTTTCAGGTGTTGCCCTCAAGCAACGCCGTCAGGAAGGAATGGCGTTTGATGTTCAACCCTAACCAACATAAAAAATGGAGGATGATCACAATGAAATTATGGAAAGCGGCATTGATAACGTTAAGTGGTTTGATCGCTGTCAGTGTGATATCCAATGCTCACGCGCAACAAGACAATTCTTTTACCGGAACAGTGGAGAGGGTGTGGGAAGATGGCTTTCGGTTGAATACAGGCGATCGCTCCGTCCGGGTTGATGCCTGGGAGCTTTGTGGGGACTCTACAGCAAGCCATATCAGTGTAGAGGATCAACTGACGGTCACAGGTGAATTTGAGTTGGGTGAATTTGATGCCTTTTCCATCACCCGTCCTGATGACACAGCGGTTTGCTCCCAGGAAAAGTGATGTGCGGTTGAAATGTGGCAGGTTGATTCGCCGATGGAGGGGAGCAATTTCCCAGAGGGGAATTAAACCAGCCGACTGGAGGAGCAATTGCCCTTCATCAGTCCGGAGAACATCGGCGAAAGCCTCCCCGATGGGGACGCGACGATTATCCCGGGGATAGATTAGTGTAATCGTTTAGGTGAGGGGATAGCGACCCGTTATCTGAAAAAATCGGAGACTTAATTGGGGCGATCGATAGTCAAATGGAACCTCATCATCAAGTTCATTCAACTGATTTTGCCGAACAGATTGATAAGAAAAACAGGGTTTCTGACTGACCGAATGTAGGGGTTTTGCCTGATCACCCTTTTCAGGCGATCGCATTGTTTCCCTACAAATACACCTTGACAGATCTAGAGAAAAAGCACCAAGCCCCTACTACAGGGAACGGACTACAGTTAATACAGTCTGCTCAAAATTGGCGGCAAGGGTACAAAGTCCTTTGACTTTTGTCCAATGCTGGGTAATGTGTGGCGCATGGGCTTGGTAATCTCGCTTGTTTTTCTTGATGCGCTTTCCCTTGGGTAGGTTTGCCAGTCTATTCTCTAGGTTGACATCGCACTCGCCCTTGGCTAGGAGGGTATGCCCTGGAGCGAGTACCGCTGCGGCTAACCAAGTGCCGGAGGACTGGGCAGGCAGGCAAAACAGTGTCCGATCGCCTGGTGTAGCTTGTCCTAACCAGCTTTGAATCACGCTCATTAGAGCAGCCACCGTATCGGCTACGGGAGGACAGGTCTCAGAGCAGGGGAGAGTTCCCCAGTTGTTCTGCTGCGCTAGTTCTGTCACCCCTGCTCCACAGTTGTCATATTGAAAAGTCGATACATCCACATCTACATGAATGATCAGCAAGTCAAAGCCACTCAAAGTGGGGTCAGTATCCAGTGAGCCATTATACCTCTGTTGCGCCGCGTGACACCATTTCAGCACACCGCCCCAACCGCCTCCCATTTGTGGTTGAGTCGCTTCCGGTTGCAGGAGCGTGATGATAAATGGATGGGGTAACACGGCTTTGAGGGCAGCTTGAATCACTTCAAAATCCGTTGGCCCTTCGGCTACTAGGGCAATTTTTAACGGATCAGACATTGGGTAGCGCTCCTAGATGCCCCATGACCCAGAGGCGTGATAGGGGATATTGCTGGTTCAGTTGAGTGAGTTCAGGGGTGAGTGTGAGGCGACGGATACAGGTTTGACCGTTGCTATTGCGCTCTACCACAAATAGGCGCACCTCAGAATCAAGTAAATTCAGACCATCAAGGGCGGCGGGATTATGGGCGGTAAACAGGAGTTGGCGATCGCTCTCATTATCCTGAAGCCAGCCCGAAAGACGGGAAATCAGCCGTGCCAGCAGCCGGGGATTCAGGGCTTGATCCAGATTGTCGATCGCCAGCAGTCGGGGAGCTTGGGGTAAGAGGCACAGCACCGCCGCCAAAATGACATAAAGTGAGCCTTCGCTGGCATCGTAGGCGGTGAGTTCATTGCGGCTTTGGTTCATAAAGCGATCGCTGAATTTCAGGAGGAGCTTAGTCCGAGGCACCTTGGGTGAGAGCAGATTCGTTCCATAGCTGGTGGTTTGGATATCAGCCACCCAGTCAATCAACTCTAGCACTTGCTCCAGAATCTCCTCACCCTCTTCCCCTCTACCCTCTAAATGTTGGCGCAGGGTGGCAAACCCTTCGGCGAGTAGTCCACCGCTCACACCCAGGGGGAGGCGCGATTGTTGGTCCGGGACAATGCCACGCAGAGTGGGAGTGTTAGGGCAGTAAATGGCAAATTCCTGGAGGCGCTGCATCAGTTGAGCCGCCGGATTCTTGGGGTCTATATCCACCAACTGCAAGGCAGCCAAACCAGCTTTGGGGTTGAGGTTTTTCTTGTTGCGAATTCCATCAGAAAGGATTTCCTCATAGCCGTCACTGAGGACTTCGGTTTTATACGACCAAGCGGGTTCCGGGGAATCCAGGGGGTTAAGCAAAGAAACGCGATACGCTTCGTTACCCGAGCCGGTGACCTCAATGGCAATATGGGCAGGAGTGCGATCGCTCGCAAAGGAGCTTTTATACAGCCTGGGTAAGCCCGCCCGCACCCCACGACGCAGCAGGCTTTCATCATCAACCACCCCATTGGCTGCGGCTCCTAAGACTCCCAGGGCTTCTAGGAGGTTACTTTTGCCCGATCCATTAGCACCGATGAAGCAATTCACTCTGCCGAGTTCTAGGGTGGCGGAGTAAATGGACTTGAAGCCTCGGATTTTCACCTCGCGGATCATCGTCATAGTATGTTATTCCATCCTCCCCAATGGGGCAGTAACCCCTACTTCACTGGTTAAAATAAAACTATTATGCCACGGGAGACGCCATGATGATTGGTGGTTAATTGAGTTTGAGGAAGTAGGAGCATTTTTCTGAATTTCAAGAGGAGGGTGTTCCCCAAAAACTATTAGTTACAACGTTTTATTTCTCATCTTTATGCTCAGGCGATCGCTTTTACTTGTGCCGAGAAACCCGGTTTCTAGGGAAATATTAGTAAAGATGCAGAATCCCTAAAAGAAACCCGGTTTCTGAGTCTCAGGCGATATGGTATCCGCAACTAGCAGCGATCGCTCCCCAGGCTGCTAATATTTAAGGCTATGTAGGGTGTGTTAACCTCTCCCACAAATGATGGGAATAACCCAAATCTGCCGTGACACATTAACATTGAGCGGTGTTAACATAGGAGCAAGCAAACTGAGTCAAATTATGTCATCACATACCATTACCCTATCTGAACACACTTACCAAGCTCTTTTAGCCGTTGCCGAAAAACAAGGTTTAACTCCTGAAAATTGGATTTTGTCTCAACTTGATCTGCCCCAGTCTGAAGCCGAACCTTTATCTGAAAAAATCGGCGATTTAATTGGGGCTATTGATAGTCAAGCTGAACCATTACATCAGTTTCAGTCAACTGATTTTGGCGAACAGATTGCCACAAAATTATCTAAACAAGGACTGCAACGACCATGATTTTAGTTGACACTGGTCCTCTCATTGCTCTGATTGACAAAGGTCAGGGAGAAGCCCATGTTAAATGCGGCGTTCAAACTTACAAAACACTGACGGGTTCTCTTTTAACAACCTGGCCTTGTTTTACGGAAGCGATGTACTTCTTATCAGAATTGCGAGGTTGGTCAGCACAGGCAATTTTATGGGAGTTTATCAATAGAAAAGCCTTGGATATTCATACAGCAAATGAAGCAGAATGTCAACGGATGAAAGTTTTGATGGAAAAATATCAAGATATCCCGATGGATTTAGCAGATGCTTCTCTGGTGGCTGTGGCAGAAAGTCAAAAAATTAAGCGAATCTTTACATTAGATAGTGATTTTTATGTTGATCGACTATATGATAAAGAGGCTTTTGAAGTTATCCCAAACTAAGAGACTCTGACAGAAGCTTTCTGAGTGTAGGTAATATATCCGCAAGGCGCGATCGCTCTTACTTATGCAGAGAAACCGGGTTTCTAGTCAAATCTTAGTCAAGATATAGAAACCCTGAAAGTAACCCGGTTTCTGAGTCTCAGGCGCGATCGCTCCCCCGGCTGCTAAAAAGAGGTACTAGAGTTTGAGTAACGCTCGAAATCCTGCTTATTGAAAATGAGCATCAGCGGTTAGTGCGTCCGTTATCCCTCGATTTTGCATTACAATAAATGACACACAATCTACTAACCCCCATTCTTGATCAGGGCGTTGTTTAAACAACCGAAAAGCCGCCAAATATAAGTCTTTAGTTAAAGGGATAATTTTAACATTCGCATCGCTTTCTAGGGATTCCAAGAGTTGAATGGCTGCCCTTCTATATTTTGATTTAGACAAGGCATTCCCAATTTCCAATAAAATAGCATCAGTCGTTACTAGCCCGGTTTGATGAGTTTCTAGTTGAGTGGCTAATTCAACGGCTTTACCATGATGTTGGTCTGTAATGGAAGATTAAGCAATGGCAAAAGAGGTATCTAAGAAGACTTCATTCATGGTCAGCCAGATACTGGTCAATATTCTCGGACCAATCTGGAGCGCCTTGTAACTTTAAGGACTGGGCTGTTTGTAGAAAGGTCTTGGGGGTGTATTTAGGGGGCGATAGGGTTTCTACGGTAATTTTCACTCTTGTTCCTACTTCTAGGTTTAAGGGCGACTCTAATTTCAAGGATTGACCATCAAATATGGCAGTGATTTCTTGACTGTTCATGGTTATATTGCCTGGAAAAGTAGGGTTGAGAGTTTCGGTTTACAGCGATTGTACCTCGGAAACCGATTTTTGGGCAAAATCTCTGTGGGGATGCAGAAACTCCGGTAGAAGCCTGGTTAGAGTAAGTGATATGGCATCTGTCACCCTGGGCGATCGCTCTCAACTTTGTAGGTTGGGTGAAACGCAGTGAAACCCAACAGCAGTTAAAGATGGTGGTGTTGGGGTTGGTTTCAGACCCCTAACTACTACTCTATGAGGATGTTTTGATGGCGGTGGATGAGTCGATTACTTAATGATGTGGCGATCGCTTTTACTTATGCAGAGAAACCTTCTAGCAAAATCTTGGTGAGGATGCAGAAACCCTGAAATAAACCCGGTTTCTGAGTCTATGCAGCGGCAAATATTCTCAGTCCTTAGCATTTGCAGATCCTTTCAGCCCGCTATAAGAGAATTGTTAGACATGACTTCATCGAATTGGCAGCTTACGAATACGCACAGAATCATCATTAATTGTCACCGCCGCACCTTCTGTCAGTTCTGTTTTCACATTCGGTAAAACATCTAGGAGTTTTTGTGTAACCAAATCGGGTTTTACAGAAGACAACCGTAATGTTATCAAACTGGGCAGTCCATAATTGCTGAGAGCTACCAGCATGGAAAAATCTAGGTCTTGGGTTAAAACAACCCTACCTTGTACTCTCGCAAGTTCCAAAATCTCCGCATCACCAGCAGTCGCAGGTAATAAATCTGTAGTGCGTAATCGTAGCCCTGTGCCTTTAAATCCGCAACTGTCAAAGGAGAAATATGAACGTCGGCAATTAAACGCAGAGGACTCATACTGAAGTAAAGCTAACAATCCGATCGGATACCGCCCAGGCTGCATAATTGAGAGCCTGACGAATGTCTTCTTCCTCCAACTCTGGATACGAGTCTAAAATTTGTTAAACCGATAACTGACTAGCGAGTAGCTTCAGGACAAATTCTACCGTAAGCAGCATTCCCCGGATTGTTGGTTGTCCAAGGCACACCGCTGGGTTGATGATAATACGATCTAGTTCGGCGATCGCCATAAGACTCCTTGAAGTATCCTGACTTTTCTCCATTATGACATAAGGGCGATCGCTCTGTACCCAGAAACCTTCTAGGGAAATCTTGGTAAAGATGCAGAATCCCTGAAATAAACCCGGTTTCTGCGTGCCATTCGCGTTTTTTTCACAAGTCATCCTCTGTGAGATTGGCGATTTTCATTAATGCCTTTAAAGTGCCAATTTTTAAGTCCTGATTACTATGAACCGGAATAGAGAGAATTTTTTGTTCTTGGGGATTCTCGTAAATCTAGTGGCTTCCGGTAATTCTCTGTAAAATCCAGCCTTTCTTCTCCACAATTTTGATTTTTTTTCGAGTAGGGGCGAAGCATGACCGCAGATATGCGATTAATTAAAAACAGTAATTTATTACGGTCATGCTTCGCGCTTCCACAATTTCGTCTGTTGCCTCTGTTTTCTTCAAGTTATTATTAGCAAGACTCAGCCACCCTTCAACGGCGTCTTGTAAATTATGCGTAACCTCTTCCCAGGTATCGCCTTCGGTAATGCAACCGGGAAGGGCTGGAACTTCTGCCCAATAACCCCCTTCTTCGGCTGGATGAATAATGGCTTTAATTTTCATAAACTTAGCTTAATAAATTCCTTAAGTTCAGTCTAGCAGGATTCAGGGATTGACATGATGTGCCAAAACTAGCATAATTGAAGCATGAGTGAATTACTAAAACCAGTTGAGTGGGTTGGCAGTTCTCTTGAGGATTTAAAGGAGTTCCCGGAGGAGGTTCGGCAAGGTGTTGGTTATGCGCTATATCTAGCTCAATGCGGTGAAAAGCACCCGTCTGCGAAACCACTCAAAGGCTTTAATGGGGCTGGGGTGCTTGAAGTTGTCGAAGATTTTGACGGAGACACTTATCGAGCGGTTTATACTTTCAAGTTAGCTGGTGTGGTCTATGTCCTACACGCTTTTCAGAAGAAGTCAAAAAAAGCAATTGCAACGCCTAAGCAGGATATTGAGCTAATCGAGGCAAGGCTTAAACGTGCCAAAGAACATTACGAGCGAAAATTACATCAATCAGTAGGAAAAATATGAATGAACCCATTAAAGTACAAGCAGGCAGTGGCAATGTCTTCGCAGATTTAGAGTTAGAAAATTCTGATGAATTACTGGTCAAGGCAGAACTTGCCCGGAGAATTAGTGGTATTATCGCCGACCAAAATATGACTCAAACTGAGGCGGCAGAAATGTTAGGAATTGACCAGCCTAAAGTGTCGGCATTAGTGAATGGGAAGCTATCGGGGTTTTCCACTACTCGGTTGTTTCGTTTTTTAAATGCGTTGGGTCGGGATGTGGAAATCGTAGTCAAACCGAAGTCTTTCAGACAAGCTGAAACACGAGTGGTGGCGTTGTAATGGAAGTAATAGAAGATTAAAGGCGATCGCTTTTACTTATGCAGAGAAACCTTCTAGCAAAATCTTGGTGAGGATGCAGAAACCCTGAAATAAACCCGGTTTCTGAGTCTATGCGATCGCCTTTTTCGTTCTTTGGCGAGGGAATTTAAGGAGGGCAGACATTCACACCAATGATATAATTAGGTAATATCCCGAAGTTTCATTATGCACGTTATCACACGCAAACGACGAAGATGAATTTGCAGCCAAGTACCCGGACACAGAAAGCGCATTGGCCCGTTGGTATCAACTGGTGAAATCAGGAAAATTTAATTCCTTTGTTGAACTTCGTAGCGAGTTTCCCAGTGCTGACCAAGTTGATAATCTCACAGTGTTTAATATTGGTGGGAACAAAGTCCGGTTAATAGCCGCAATTCACTATAATCGACAAAAACTTTATATTCGGGCAGTTTTGACCCATGCAGAGTATGATCAAGGAAAATGGAGAGAGTAAAAATGTTGAGCATTGATGAAACTCAAAAATTGTGGCAGCCCCTAGCAACTAAATTAGTCATTCCCCGCGATGAAGCTAGTTATCAATATTTGGTTGACTGGCTCGATCAATTAATTGATGAGGTGGGAGAAAATGAAGCCCATCCCTTGGCTTCACTGATGGATATTCTCGGTGTTTTAATTGAACAATATGAAACCGATCGGGTTCCTGAACTTCAAGACTGATGGTTTCATTTCTGGTAATCGATCGCGCTTACTTTTGCCGAGAAACCGGGTTTATAGTTAAATCTTGGTAAAAATGCAGAATCACTAAAAGAAACCCGGTTTCTGAGTCTCGGCTAAGTTGATTTGTGGCTGGGTTTCTTTGTTTATCCACCCAAATATCCTCCACTCCAACGGGTTTTTACACCGGGTTGGCGCGATAACGTAACAACTTCTCTGCCGCTTTCTGCTTGCTTTTTGCGGAGGTCTTCAAAAATGGCATTTAAATCGTAGTTGAAAGACTTGGCATATGCTTCGCGAATTTGGTGGATTTCTTCGACAATTTCATCTTTCCACATAGACTAATCTCCCATGAGTTCGTTTGGCGTACAGAGAACAGGCAAAACATAGCCATAATCGAGACTAATTTCGGCGAGTTTTCCTTGAATCTGGGCATTGGCGATATGCTTGCAGTTCCATGTTAACAAATAATCCATGCCGTGAACAGTGGCGGCAGCGATGTGGATCGCGTCTATCTTGGCTTTAGGGGGCAAATTGCTTTGGGCTAAAAATTGTGCTGCCAAACCTTCTACCGCTTGATTCAAAGCCAGCAAAGGAAAATCCCTTAAAATCTCTAATCGTTGGGCGGCGATCGCTGGATCTCCTTGTGCCACTTCGTCTAAAATGGCTTCTGATGTATAGAGAGTGAAAGCATTCCGGCGTAGTTCCCACCAGTCCCTTGTAATCTCCATGTTGGCAGCGATAATCAAGTTTTTGGTCGATCTAGCGGTGAGATACCCTAAAATACTGGTTTCGATGTAAACAGTTTCATTCATATAGATAAAAGTCAAGTCACTCTATTTTATGCTCAGGCGATCGGGTTGTGCCGAGAAACCGGGTTTTTAGGGAAATCTTCGTAAAGATGCAGAATCCCATCAGAGAAACCCGGTTTCTGTATTCCGCGTCGCTCCCCCGGCTGGTAAGATTTAAGCAGGAGATTTCAGCCTAGGAGAGTTACCCATGAGTTTAGTAATTTCCGATGACCTAGTAAAGGCGAGTGGCTTTTTATGAAAATGAGCTATTGTTGGAAATTGTGCTGATGTTGTTTCAGCAAGATCAAATCAGTTTGGGGAAAGCCAGTGAGTTATTGGGGCTACATCGGATGCAGTTTCAAAATCTCTGTTAGGATAGAGAATCCCTAAAAGAACCCAGGTTTCTGCTTTCCCCCACTTCAAATTGTCCAATCTTCTATTGCTAATCCTGTCACTTTGCTAAAGTCTCGATGATTACGGGTTAACAAAATCAGTTCCCGAGAAAGTGCGATCGCTGCAATTCTCGCATCCATCTGAGCCAGTTGAATCCGTTGGGAGTTCAACTGTTCTAAGGTTTGGGCTGCGATCGCATCAAAAGAGAGAAGGGGTAATCGCTGAAAATCAGCTACTAGCCTTACCATTATCTCATAGCCCTTAACCAATTCATTGGGATAACGAGCGCGGTTAATATAGGCATGACAGCCCAGCATTTGTTCCTGAATTGTGATAATTGAAATGGCAAAATCAGAGAGGGGATATTGAGCCATTCGTGCCATCAGATTGTGATAATCTGCCCCAGATTGACGTTGAAGAATGCTTAGGTGATCTGTATCTAATAAATATCTCATTCCATTTCTGGTGCGTTTAATACAGACTCATCGCCTCGGCGAATGGCTTCCCCTAATGCGAGGATCTCTTCAAAAGCTGGTTCATCCTTAAAAGAACCGCTAATTTGCTCTAACCAGTTGCTCGATTTCGGAGGGGCAATCTGTTGTTGAATTTGAGTAATGGCTGCTTCCACTGCTGCCATGCGTTCTTCTAGTGAAGTGTGGGTTGTCATGGATTTCAAAAAGTGGGTAGGGTTGCATTTCTATTGTATCGCAAGGCTTGAAGTGCAGAAAAACCTTCTGACCCTCTGTGACCATATAGAAATCCATCAGAGAAGGTTTCTGAGTCTAGCCGAGATGGCATCCGCAATTGGAGGGCGATCGCTCCCCCGGCTGCTAAGATTTAAGCAGGAGATTTCAGCTTAGGAGAGTTTACTATGAGTTTAGTGATTTCCGATGACCTAGTAAAGGCCAGTGGCTTTTCTGAAAATGAGCTATTGTTGGAAATTGTGCTGATGTTGTTTCAGCAAGATAAAATCAGTTTAGGCAAAGCCAGTGAGTTAGTGGGTCTGCATCGGATGCAGTTTCAAAAACTGATTTCTGAGCGTGGTATTTGCGTCCATTATGATAGTGATGAGTTTCAGGAAGACCTCAAAACCTTAGAGGAAACGGAGTGGCCATGATTGTTGTCAGCAACACTTCACCCATTTCCAATTTAGCAAAGGTCGAGCAACTTAGCCTAATGCCTCAGCTTTATGGTAGGATTTTAATTCCCTGTGCGGTGCATGAGGAATTATTGGATTCCAGGGCGGGGGAAACTGTGATTACAGCAGTGCGATCGGCAACTTGGCTGGATATTCAATCCGTACAAAATCAAAGGTTAGTTAATGATTTAAAAACCCGTGTCAATGTGGGAGAGGCTGAAGCCATTGCACTGGCGATCGAAATGAAAGCAGCCCGCTTAATTATTGATGAACGGTTGGGTAGACAAACTGCCAGAGAGTTTGGGGTAAAGATTACTGGAGTTTTAGGAATTCTTCTCTTAGCAAAGCGCCAAAAAATAATTACGCAAGTTCAGCCTATTATGGATAGTTTAATGCAACAAGCAAATTTCCGCATTAGTAGCCAACTGTATGCAGATGTTTTGATGGCTGCGGATGAGTTGGTCACTTAACAATGTGGTGATTCCTTTTACATCTGATAGAGAATCGTTAGCTACCAGTTCCGGGGCGGTGCGTAAGCGTGCCATCGGTGTGCCGGTGCGCTCATTGAACCGTTTGCCACAATTACGACACTTGTAGCGCTGTTGGCGTTGGCCGCTACGGATGGCGCTGCCGTTTTTCACGGTCTGTTCACTCTGGCAATGGGGACATTTCATCGATTATACCTCATGCATTGCCACCCTTCTAAACGATCACCTTCTAAGACACCAGTGCCGGCACTAAGGAAACAGCGATCGCACCTCTAGGATACAGTCTGGGAAGGCTAGGGGGGCGATCGCGCCACCGTTGAGAACTTGGCGATCGCGGTAATGTGTTGGACTCGGTTGGCGATCGCGTTCGAGTTGTCGTTCCTTGAGGTTGATAATCCAGTATTCGGCGATGCCTTCAGCGGCGTAGAGAGGGGCTTTGACGGTGCGATCAAATGCTAGAGTGGGGCGGGATATTTCGATGAGCCAGAAAATATCATCGGCGCTGGGATGGCGATCGATGTAGCGTTCCCAGGTTCCGGTGACAATGGCGATGTCGGGTTCGGGTTCCGACTGACTTAGGGTAATCGGTGCGGGGGGACGCACTAGGGCGCGATCGCCAAGCATCTGACTGAGGCGAGTGACGAGGGACCCCCAGCTATAGGTGTGATCGGCGGATTCAGGAGCCATTTCCAGGATTTCTCCGGCGAGTTCGACACGCCGTTGGGCGAGGATGCCGGTGTTGACGATTTGGTGGTAATCCTCGATCGACCACTGTAGGTGACGTTTTAGGGGGGTGGTTGGCATGGGCGATCGCGCTTTTTTTACAAGTCATTCTCTGTGAGATTGACTATTTTTATCAATGCTTTTAACGTGCCGATTTTTAAGTCCTGATTACGGTGGACAGGAATAGAGATGATTTTGGGTTCTTAGGGATTCTTGTAAATATAGTGACTTCCGGTAATTCGTTCTAAAATCTAGCCCTTCTTTTCCACAATTTTACAAAGTTGTTTTCCGGAAATGGACTTCATACAGCAATTTCGACGATTTTGTTGGTTGGCTCTATATTTTTCGAGCTATTATTTGCAACATTCAGCCAACCTTCAACAGCGTCTTTTAAGTTCTGCGTTACCTCTTCCAAGGTATCGCCTTCAGTAATGCAACCCGGCAAGGCTGGGACTTCGGCCCAATACCCCCCTTCTTCTGCGGGATGAATAATGGCGTTAATTTTCATACACTTAACTTCATCAGGAGTAGGGGTCGAGAGAGATGTCGCCATCTCCCCCTCCCATACAAAACCGTACATGAGACTTTCACCTCATACGGCTCCTAGTTTGACCGTCTCCTTGTTAAGAGTACAGCATCATCTCTTCATCA
>Ga0213836_100628_pt1 | contig 27505 bp, 24 predicted proteins | sample SWPATP03_FD_160578 | JGI IMG/M metagenome (GOLD analysis project Ga0213836, IMG submission 160578) | Coastal seawater microbial communities from Marineland, Florida, United States - SWPA TP0 #3 | ecosystem: Environmental > Aquatic > Marine > Coastal | place: USA: Florida | collected 2016-08-05
CCATCAACCTGGGCTCGAGCACGTCCCGCAAGCGCGCTCGCTTCCACGAGCTCGAGGTCGCCGCGGTTCGACCGCTCACCGAGAGCGCCGTCGAGGTGACGTTCGCCGTGCCGGAGGCGCTGCACGACGACTTCGGCTACGTCGCCGGCCAGCACCTCGCGCTCCGCGCGACGATCGACGGCCACGAGGTGCGCCGCTCCTACTCGATCTGCCGCCCGCCGACCCCCGGCTCGATCTCGGTCGCGATCAAGCGCGACCTCGGCGGCCGCTTCTCGACCTGGGCGAACGCCGAGCTGCAGCCGGGCGCGCGCATCGACGTGATGGTGCCGCAGGGCACGTTCACCTCGGCGCTCGACGAGGTCGACGGCGCGCACGTCGTCGGCATCGCGGCCGGCAGCGGCATCACGCCGATGATGGCGCTCGCGCACGAGGTGCTGTCGCGCTCGGCGACGTCGACCTTCTCGCTGCTGTTCTCGAACCGGTCGACCCTCGACGTCATGTTCATCGAGGAGCTCGCCGACCTCAAGGACCGCTACCCCTCGCGCCTCGCGCTGCACCACGTGCTCTCACGCGAGCAGCGTGCCGCGCCGCTCATGTCGGGCCGCATCGACGAGGAGCGGCTCGAACGCATCCTGACCGACCTCATCCGCCCCGACACCGTCGACGAGTGGTTCCTCTGCGGGCCGTTCGAGCTCGTGCAGCTCTGCCGCGACGTGCTCGCCGAGAAGGGCGTCGACCCGTCGCACGTGCGCTTCGAGCTGTTCACGACGGGCAAGCCGGATGCGGCGGGCGGCGACCGCGGACGCCCCGTGCAGGTCGATGCCGGCGAGGACACCTGGACGCTCGACTTCACGCTCGACGGGCAGTCGACGCAGGTCGAGTCGCCGCTCTCGGCGCGCGAGTCGATCCTCAACGCCGCGCTGCGCGTGCGCCCCGACGTGCCCTTCGCGTGCGCCGGCGGCGTGTGCGGCACGTGCCGCGCGAAGGTCGTCTCGGGCAGCGTGACGATGACCGAGAACTACGCGCTCGAGCCCGACGAGCTCGCCCGCGGCTACGTGCTCACCTGCCAGTCGCACCCGAAGGCCGACACGGCCAAGGTCGTCGTCGACTACGACGTGTAGCGGCATGGAGCAGGAGATCGACGCGACCGCCGGCGTGCCCAGCGGTGTGCCCGGCGTCGACATCCCCGACCGCCGCGGCCGCACGGGCCTCGACCGCGCCGGCCGCGACCTCGACCGCAACCCGCGCGTCGTCGTCACGGACGTGCGCCTCCTGACCTCGAACTGGTTCGTCACGCGGGCGACGACGCTCGAGCTGCAGCACTCGGACGGCAGCTGGTCGACGCAGGAGCGCGAGACCTACGACCGCGGCGACGGCGCCTGCATCCTGCTCTACGACGAGCGGGCACGGACCGTGCTCCTCACCCGACAGTTCCGCTACCCGGCCTACGTGAACGAGCACCCGGACGGCATGCTCATCGAGGCCGCCGCGGGGCTCCTCGACGCCGACGAGCCCGAGGCGGCGATCCGGCGCGAGACCGAGGAGGAGCTCGGGCACCGCGTCGGCCCGGTCGAGCACGTCTTCGACGTCTACATGAGTCCAGGCTCCGTCACCGAGCGGCTCCACTGCTTCGCCGCGCCGTACGACCGCGCATCCGTGATCGCCGGCTCGCGGCACGGCGTCGCGGCGGAGGGCGAGGACACCGAGGTGGTCGAGCTCGACATCGACGACGCGCTCGCGCGGATCGGGACCGACATCGTCGACGCCAAGACGATCATGCTGCTGCAGTGGGCCGCGATCCGCGGTCCCTTCGCCACCGGTGCGCGCGCCGAGGCGGCCGAGTGACGGCGGGCCCGGCAGCCGGTCGCGACCGTAGGCTTCCGACGACGAAGGAGTCCCGATGATCGACCTCACCATCACCGACGACATCGCCGAGGTCGTGCTGGACGCGCCCGAACGGCGCAACGCGCTCGACGCATCCGCGCTGCAGGAGCTGTCGGATGCCTACGCGGCGGCCGAGCGCGCCGGCGTGCGTGCGCTCGTGGTGCGCGGCGAGGGCAGGGCGTTCTGCGCGGGGCGCGACATCTCGCAGGTCGACCCTCGCACCGACGACGCGATCGGCTTCCTGCGCGGCTCCCTGCAGCCGCTGCTGCAGCGGATGGCGGCGTTCCCCGCTCCGACGTTCGCCGTCGCGCACGGCGCGTGCCTCGGCATCGGGCTCGGGCTGCTCATCGCGACCGACGTCGTCTACGTCGCCGACTCCGCGAAGGTCGGCAGCCCGTTCGCGGCGCTCGGCGCCACGCTCGACTCGGGCGGCCACGCCCTCTTCTACGAGCGGCTCGGCGCGCACCGCACGCTCGACCTCATCTACTCCGGCCGGCTCATGAGCGGCGCCGAGGCGGTCGCGCTCGGGCTCTTCTCGCAGTCGTTCCCCGACGACGAGGTGCTGGCGGCGACCCGCGCCGCGGCGGCGCACGCCGCCGCCGGACCGACGCTCGCCTACCTCGCCTCGAAGGAGATCATCCGCGGGCTCCGCGACGAGCGGATGGGCCTGTGGCAGGCCGTCGACGCCGAGAACATCGCGCAGGCGGCGCTCGCCCAGACGCCTGACTTCCGCGAGGGCTTCGCCGCCTTCCAGCAGAAGCGCGCCCCCGCCTTCACCGGCCGGATCGGGGTCGGCGACCGGGAGTAGCGTTCGCGGCATGGACCACCTCGCCGTGCTCGCCGACCTGCAGGCGCGCTTCCTCGAGACCACGCGTCGCGCCGATCCGGCCGTGCGCATCCCGTGGCTCGGGCGGTGGACGGTGCAGTCGCTCGTCGTGCACCTCGCGCGCATCCACCACTGGGCCGCAGGGCAGGCACGGCGGCAGCAGGAGTCGCCGCTCGGCCGCGGCCCCTTCGACCTGCCGGTGCTCTACGAGTCATGCGCGCGCGAGCTGCGCGAGACGCTCGCCGAGCTCGACCCCGCCGCCCGCGCGTGGGCGCTCATCGACGAAGGCGTGCCGCGCGCGCAGCGGACCGGCACCGTCGCGTTCTGGCACCGGCGGCAGGTGCACGAGACGCTCGTGCACCTGTGGGATCTGCGCACCGCCGTCAGCGAGGATCTCGACGTCGACGACCGCGTCTGGCTCGACTGCCTCGACGAGGTGGTGACGGTCATGCATCCGCGGCAGGTGCGGCTCGACCGCATCGCCCCGCCGCGCGTGCGCGTCGTGTTCGCGCCCGTCGATGCGGATGCGCGGCTCGAGCTCGTGGGTGCGCCCGCCGACGCGCCGATGGCGGTCGTGCGCGGGTCCGCGCGCTCGCTCGCGCTGCTCGCGTGGGGTCGCGGCGTGCTCGACGACGACCGGCTGGCAGCCGACGGCGTGACCGTGGAGGGCGAACGGGCGCTCGCCGAGGCGACGGTGCGCGCGGGCCTCACGCCCTGATCCCCAAGCGTCGGTCCGAGCGTCGCCATCCGAGTCCGACGTACCCCACACTGGAGGGGTGAGCATCTCCTCCGCCGTCCCCGTCGGCCAGCCGCTGCCCGGGGCGTCGTTCCGGCAGGCGATCGGCCGCTTCTTCCGCGGCTACGTCGCGTTCTCCGGGCGGGCGAGCCTCAGCGAGTTCTGGTGGGCGATGCTCTTCACGTTCCTCGTCTCGCTCGTCGTGCAGATCCCGTTCTGGGCGGTGTGGGCGGCGTTCATGACGCAGGTCATCGCGGCCGCCACCAGCACCGGCACCGGGATGGGGACCTCGATCGATCCCCTCACGTTCGCGCTGTCCGGTGGGATGCTCGGGACCATCGGCATCATGCTGGTCGTCTCGCTCGCGCTGGCGCTCCCCACCTACGCGGTGATGTGGCGACGACTCCAGGACGCGAGCTTCCACGGCGCGTTCGCGCTGCTCTCCCTCATCGGCGCGAGCATCGTGCCGCTCGTCATGTGCGTGTTCCCGTCGAACCCCGTGGGCATCCGCTTCGACCCGGCCTACCGCGCGCAGATGGCGCCCTACGGTTCTGCGCAGCACCCCGCGTACCGCTCGCCGGCATACGGCTCGCCGGCATACGGCTCGCCCGCATACGGCCCGCCTGCGTACGGCCCGCCGGCGTACGGACCGCCGACCGACGGTCCTGTCAGCGGCACCTGAGACCCTCGGACCCGTGACGAGCACGCACGACGACGCCCTCGGGATCCTGCGCACCCTCGTCGGGTCGCCCGACGCCGTCTTCCACGAGGGGCAGTTCGAGGCGATCGAGACGCTCGTCGAGGGCCGGCAGCGCGCGCTCGTCGTGCAGCGCACCGGCTGGGGCAAGTCGGCGGTGTACTTCGTCGCGACGCTGCTGCTCCGCGCGCGAGGCGCGGGCCCGACGCTGCTCGTCTCGCCGCTCCTCGCGCTCATGCGCGACCAGGTCGAGGCCGCCGCCCGCGCCGGCGTGCGCGCCGTCGCGATCAACTCCGCGAACCCGCACGAGTGGGGCGACGTGCTGCAGCAGCTCGACGCCGACGAGGTCGACGTGCTGCTCGTCTCGCCCGAGCGCCTCAACAACCCCCGCTTCCGCGAGGAGCAGCTGCCGAAGCTCATCCCGCGCACCGGGCTGCTCGTCGTCGACGAGGCGCACTGCATCTCCGACTGGGGCCACGACTTCCGCCCCGACTACCGCCGCCTCCGTGACCTCATCGCCGAGATGCCGCACGGCGTCCCCGTGCTCGCCACGACCGCGACCGCCAACTCGCGCGTCGTCACCGACGTCGCCGAGCAGCTCGAGCACGCCGGCGGCGAGCCGGTCGTGACGATCCGCGGCCCGCTGGCTCGAGCATCCCTCCGCCTGGGCGTGCTGCGGCTCCCGGATGCCGGCGCGCGGCTCGGGTGGCTGCTCAGCCACCTCGGCGAGCTGCCGGGCTCGGGCATCATCTACGCGCTCACCGTCTCCGCGGCCGAGGACACCGCCCGGCTGCTGCGCGAGGCCGGCCACGAGGTGCAGGCGTACACGGGGCGGACGGATGCCGGCGAGCGCGAGGGGCTCGAGCAGGCGCTCAAGCAGAACCGCGTGAAGGCGCTCGTCGCGACGAGCGCGCTCGGGATGGGCTTCGACAAGCCCGACCTGGGCTTCGTCATCCACCTCGGAGCGCCATCGTCGCCGGTCGCCTACTACCAGCAGGTCGGTCGCGCCGGTCGTGCCGCGATGATCGCCGGCAGGGCGGCGAGCGCCGACGTGCTGCTGCTGCCCGGCACCGAGGACGAGGCCATCTGGCAGTACTTCGCGACCTCGTCGATGCCCGACGAGCGGAAGGCGCTCGCCGTGATCGACGAGCTCGCGTTCGAGGGCGCGCCGCTGTCCACGCCCGCCCTCGAGGCGCGCGTCAACCTCAAGCGCACGCCGCTCGAGCTGCTGCTCAAGGTGCTCGACGTCGACGGCGCCGTGCGGCGCGTCACGGGCGGTTGGGTCGCCACGGGCGAGCCGTGGGTCTACGACGCCGAGCGCTACGCGCGCATCGCCGCCGCGCGCGTGCAGGAGCAGCAGTCGATGCTCGAGTACGAGCGCACGACCGGTTGCCGCATGGAGTTCCTGCAGCGCGCGCTCGACGACGACACTGCCGTGCCGTGCGGCCGCTGCGACAACTGCGCGGCCGCGGCGGGGCAGCCGGCCTGGTACCCGCGCGACGTGCGCGAGGAGGCGTCCGGCCAGGCGCAGCAGTCGCTCAGCCGTGTCGGCGTCGCCATCGAGCCGCGCGCGCAGTGGCCGACCGGCGCCGGCTCGCTCGGCGTGCCCGTCAAGGGCAACATCCCGCCGGCGGATCGGCTCGAGGCAGGGCGAGCGCTCGCGCGGCTCACCGACCTCGGCTGGGGCGGCGCTCTCCGCGACCTCTTCTCGCCCGGCACGCCCGACGCGCCGGCGAGCCCGGCGCTCGTCCAGGCGTGCGTGCGGGTGCTGGCCGAGTGGGGCTGGGACGAGCGCCCGGCAGCGATCGTGAGCGTGCCGTCGCGGCGCCGGCCGCAGCTGGTCGACTCGGTCGCCCGTGCACTGTCCGAGGTGGGTCGCCTGCCGTACCTCGGCGCGCTCGGCCTCGTCGACGGCGGCCCGTCGGGCGAGCCGGGCGGCAACAGCGCCTACCGCCTGGCCAGCGTCTGGGACCGCTTCGACGTCGGACCGGAGCTGGCGACCGCGCTCGAGGGCGTCCAGGGGCGGCCGATCCTGCTCGTCGACGACCTGGTCGACGGCCGGTGGACGATCACGGTCGCGGGCCGCCTGCTCCGCGGCGCCGGCGCATCCGCGGTGCTGCCCTTCAGCCTCGCCCTGCAGGCGTAAGCGGTCAGTCCCCGACGTACCGGAGGTCGGCGACGTCGCGCGGGGCGAAGCGCGCGTCGAACGCGCGCTCGGTCGGGGCCCACACCTCGCGCCAGAGCGCGTCGTGGTCGTTCCCGGCCTCGCGGTCGCGACGCATCCCGCGCTCCGTCGCCAGCTCGAGCGGCACATCGACCCAGACGGTGAGGTCGAACCGGGGCAGCAGCTGCGGATGCAGCAGGCCGACCGCGTCGACGAGCTGCACGCGTGCCGCCGGCGCGATGCGCGCGGGCTGCCGGCCTCCCGACGCCCAGTCGACGGGCCGGTGCTCGGCCGGCTCGCCCGCCCGGAGCGCGTCGAGCACGGCGCCGAGCTCGTCGCGCAGCAGCGCGGCCCAGTCGTCGCTGGGGTCGCGGCTGCTGCGCGGGTCGAGGAAGTCGTCGCCACGCACCCGCTCGGCCGGCAGCCGCGCCGCGAGCGCCCGCGCGAGCGTCGTCTTGCCGGCGCCGCCGTAGCCCGCGAGACCCACGATCACGACGTCCCGCTCCGCCATCAGGGCGCGGATGCGCGCGGCGACCTCGTCGACGGAGGTCGCGATTCGGGCGTCGGCCGCGTCAGGCCGCATCGGCCCGCTCGGGTGCGACGGCGCCGACCTCCGGCCGGATCCGCAGGCTCGAGAGCAGCCCGACGACGAGGGCGCTCGCCGCGATCCAGGCCGCGAGCGACGTGCCGTCCGTCATCGCGTCGCGCGCCGCATCCGCCACGAACGCCGTCTGCGGGTTGGCCGCGAGCGCGGCGATGCTGCCGCCGGAGCTCGCGTTCACCGAGTCGACGAGGCCCTGCAGCGTCGGGTCGCCGGCGACCGCATCCGCGAGCCGGTCCTCGGTGCCGACCTGCAGGGTCGTGAAGAAGGCGGTGCCCAGCACCGCGATGCCGAGCGCCGAGCCGGTCTGGCGCGCCGTGCTCTGCGTGGCCGAGCCCTGGCCGCTCCGCTCGACCGGCACGTCCGCGAGCACGACGCTCGTCAGCTGCGCGGTCGCGAGCCCGACGCCCATCCCGTAGACGAAGAGCACCGGCGAGGTCAGCCAGGCGGTGCTGTCGGGGCGGATGAGCAGGGCGAGCGCCGCGATCGCGGCGATCTCGAGCACCATGCCGATGCGCACGACGGCGATCGGGCTCAACCGGCGCGAGAGCGCCGCGACCCCACCGCTCGCGAGGAAGGACCCGGCGGCGAGCGGCACGAGCGCCAGACCGGCCTCGAACGCCGAGAAGCCGAGCACGTTCTGGAACCACAGCGGCAGCGACAGGATGAGCCCGAACTCGCCGAAGCTCACGATGAGCGCGGTGATGTTGCCGTTCGCGAACGACGGGATGCGGAAGAGCGACAGGTCGAGGATCACGCCCTTGCCGGCCCTGCTCCTGGCCCGCTCGAGCAGCACGAAGGCGGTGAGCGCGACGACCGCGACGAGGAACGCGACCGGCACGGGCGAGAGCCCCGCGACGTCGAAGGGCGCATCCTCCGAGGCGCTCCACCAGCCGTAGCTCCGCCCCTCGATGAGGCCGAAGACGAGCGCGCCGAAGCCGAGGATCGACAGCAGCGCGCCCCCGAGGTCGAGCCGCTGCACCGCACCGGTCACCGCCTCCGACGACTCCGCGACGAACAGCAGCAGGCCCGCGATGATGAGCAGACCCACCGGCACGTTGATGCCGAACGCCCAGCGCCAGCTCGCGTTCTCGGTCAGCCAGCCGCCCGCGAGCGGGCCGATCGCCGCCATGCCGCCGATCGTCGAGCCCCAGACCGCGAAGGCGATGCCGCGCTCGCGGCCGTGGAAGTTGGCGTTCAGCAGGGCGAGCGAGGTCGGCAGGATCATCGAGCCGCCGAGGCCCTGCAGCGCCCGGCCGCCGATGAGCAGGGCGCCGCTCTCGGCGATCGCGCAGAGCACGCTCGCGCCGATGAAGATGACGACGCCGATGAGCATCATCCGGCGCCGGCCGATGCGGTCGGCGAGCCGACCCCAGGTGAGCAGCAGCGCCGCGAAGAGGAGCGTGTAGATCTCCTGCACCCACTGGATCTCGGTGCTCGAGATGCCGAGGTCGTCGACGATCGACGGGATCGCGACCGAGACGATCGTCGAGTCCATGATGATGAGCGCGACGCCGAGGCTGATGGCGAGCAGTCCCCACCAGCGGTACCGGACGAAGCGATCGGCGCGGGCGGTCGGGTCGGGGGTCTGGCTCACGAGTGCTCCTCAAGGACGGATGCGCGGGCCGCTCATGCAGTCCGGAGGCACCTCGGTCGAAGCATGGTAGCCAGGCTTCCTATGTGCCTGGCGAAGGGATCGACGCCGAGTCCGTCACCGTTCCGCGAGCAGGGAGGCCACGCGCTCGGCGGTGCCCCACGACAGCGTCATCCCGGACCCGCCGTGGCCGTAGGCGGCGATCGTGCGCAGCGCCCTGTCATGCACCTCCTCGACCCGCAGCCGCTCCCGGCCCGGCCGCAGCCCGACCGCGCGCGACAGGATGCGCTGCCCGGCGACGGCGGGCACGAGGGCCGCGCAGCGCTCGAGGATGCCGGCCTCGATCGCGGGGTCGGGCTCGAGCGACGTGGCGCCCGCCTCGTGCGTGCCGCCGAGCACGAGGCAGTCGCGCCGCGGCAGCACGTACGCGAGCCCCGCCGGGTTCTCGTCGTCGACGACGAACTCCGTCACGCCAGGGTCCTCGATGCGAACGACCTGGCCGCGGATCGGCACGACGCTCGCGTCGTCGCCGAGCAGCGTGCCGCCGCACGCCCCGGCGGCGACGATGACGGCGTCGAAGTCGGGGGCGAGCGCATCCACGTCGTCGACGGCGCGGCGCTCGAACCGCACGCCGAGCGCCTCGCACCGCCGCCGCAGCCACGGCAGGTAGAGCGACATCGTCGCGAGCGGCACGGTGGTGCGCATGCCGGTCGCACCGGTCCCGTGCAGCGTGGAGGGCAGCTCGGCCGCGTCGACCTCGGTCGCGGGCACGAGCGCCGTCCACGAGCGGTCCGGCTGCGGCGACCGCTCGACGATGACGCCGGTGCGGAGGTCGATGCCCGCCTCCGGGTGCTCGGTGGCGATCCCCATGAACCGCTCGAGCGTCGAGGCGAGCATCGCGTCGACGACGGCGGACCGCTCGGCGGCGTAGGGGAACCAGACGGCACCGGCGACCGCCGAGGTCGACTCGAGCGGGTCCTGGTCGTGCAGCACCGCGATCTCCCGGCCGCCGCGCTGGGCGAGCTCGAGCGCGACCGACAGCCCGATCACGCCCGCCCCGATGACGGCGACCCGCTCCCCCATCGAATCCTCCTCAACGTCGCCGGTGGTCACACAAGCGCATTATCGCGCTCAGCTACCACTGGCGACGTTGAGATCAGGGAAGGGGGACCGCCTCGAGGGAGCGCCGCGATGGCGAGCGGGGAGCGGTCGCGCATCCCCGGACGCAGCGGCAGCGCCTTCAGCACCGCCGCGAGCCGCGGCGAGAGATCGGCAGCCATGTCGCCTCCAGGGCATCGAGCATGGCGGTGCGGAGCGAGCGCCGCAAGGGATGTCGGCGAGACGCGCGACGCGGCCGCCCCGATCGGGGCGGCCTCGTCGTGCCGTGCTGGAACCGCGACTACATCGCGGCGGTCACCGGCTCGTCGCCCGTCGCGACCACGGACAGCTCGTCGCCCGCGACGTCGACGCGCACCGTGCCCGACTCGAGGCCGCCGACGATGAGGTCGGCCACCCTGTCCTCGACCTCGCGCTGGATGAGCCTGCGCAGCGGTCGGGCGCCGAACTCGGGCTCGTACCCGCGCTGGGCGAGCCACGTGAGCGCCGCATCCGTCACGTCGAGCCGCAGCTCCTGCGCCGCGAGGCGGTCGGCGACGCGGTCGAGCAGCAGCGTGACGATCTGCCGCAGCTGCTCGGGCTCGAGCTTCTGGAACAGCACGATCTCGTCGATGCGGTTGATGAGCTCCGGGCGCATCTGCTCGCGCAGCCGGCCCATGACCTTCGCCCGCAGCTCGTCGGCCGAGCCGGTGCCGTCGCCGGCCTGGAAGCCGATCGGCCCCGACTTCGACGCGAGGAACTCGCCGCCGAGGTTCGACGTCATGATCACGACGGTGTTGCGGAAGTCGACCGTGCGCCCCTGGCCGTCGGTGAGCCGGCCGTCCTCGAGCACCTGCAGCAGCAGGTTGAAGACATCCGGGTGCGCCTTCTCGATCTCGTCGAGCAGCACGACGGAGTAGGGCTGGCGCCGCACCTTCTCGGTGAGCTGGCCCGCCTCGTCGTAGCCGACGTATCCCGGAGGGGCCCCGATGAGGCGCGCGACCGTGTGCTTCTCGCCGAACTCCGACATGTCGAAGCGCACGAGCGCGCCCTCCGAGCCGAAGAGGCTCGAGGCGAGCGACTTCGCGAGCTCGGTCTTGCCGACACCGGTGGGGCCGAGGAACAGGAACGAGCCGATCGGGCGACCGGAGTCGCCGAGCCCGGACCGCGAGCGCCGCACGGCCTTGGCGACCGCGGTGACCGCGTCCTCCTGGCCGATGACGCGCACGTGCAGCTCCTCCTCGAGACGGGCGAGCCGGGAGCGGTCGCCCTCGGTGAGGCGTGCGGCCGGGATGCCCGTCGCGCGGGCGACGACCTCGGCGATCTCCTCCTCGCCGACCTCGCCGTCCTCACCGGATCCGGAGTCGATCGCCGACTGGATCGCCGCGATGCGGTCGCGCAGGCGGGTCGCCTCCTCGAACTCCTCCGCCTCGACCGCCTGCCGCTTCTCGTCCTCGAGGTGCTCGCGCTCCTTCGTCAGCGCATCCACGTCGACCTTCGCACCGAGCCGCAGCCGCAGCCGCGCACCGGCCTGGTCGATGAGGTCGATCGCCTTGTCGGGCAGGAAGCGGTCGCTGATGTAGCGGTGCGAGAGCTCGACCGCGGCGCGGAGCGCCTCCGGCGTGTACGAGACGCGGTGGTGCTCCTCGTAGGCCGACGCCAGTCCCTCGAGGATGCGCACGGCGTCCTCCACGCTCGGCTCGGCGACGAGCACCGGCTGGAAGCGGCGGGTGAGCGCCGCGTCCTTCTCGATGCGGCGGAACTCCGCGAGCGTCGTCGCGCCGATCATGTGCAGGTCGCCGCGCGCGAGCCGTGGCTTCAGGATGTTGGCAGCATCCATGCCGCCCTCCCCGCCGCCACCGGCGCCGAGGATCGTGTGCAGCTCGTCGATGAAGACGACGAGCTCATCGCGGTGGGCGGTGATCTCGTCCATCGCCTTCGTGATGCGCTCCTCGAAGTCGCCGCGGTAGCGGGTCCCGGCGACCATCGCGGTGAGGTCGAGCGCGACGACCCGCTTGCCCATCAGCGACTTCGGCACGTCGCCCTCGGCGATCGCGCGGGCGAGCCCCTCGACGATGGCGGTCTTGCCGACGCCGGCCTCGCCGATCAGCACGGGGTTGTTCTTCGTGCGGCGGGAGAGGATCTCGATCGTCTGCTCGATCTCGTCGGCGCGGCCGATGACCGGGTCGACCTTGCCTTCGCGAGCGCGCTCGGTGAGGTCGATGCCGAACTCGTCGAGCGTGGGCGTCGTCGAGCTGGGGTCGACCGCCCTGCTCGGCGTGCGGCCCTGCTGCGACTCGATCGCCTCGCGCTGCGCCTGCGTCGCCGCGCGCTGCAGCGCCTCGGGCGTGATGCCGGCCTCCTGCAGCAGGCCGCCCGCGGCGGTGTCGCCCGCGACGAGGAACGCGAAGAAGAGGTGCTCGGGGTCGATGTAGCTCGAGCCGTTGGCGCGGGCGATCTGGTACGCGTCGCGCAGCGCCCGCTGGGCGGACGGCGTGAGGCTCGGCGGTCCGTCGACCTCGCGCTCGCCGTCGGCGGGCATGCGCCCCTCGATCGCCGCGCGCAGCGCGTCGACCTCTGCGCCGGTGCCCTGCACGGCCGTCGCGACCTCGCGCAGCTCGAGCAGCGCCCGCAGCAGGTGGAGCGCGTCGACCTCCGCGTGCCGGTGCTCGCGCGCGTACTCGACCGCGCTCGCCATGACCGAGCTCGTGCGCCGCGAGACGAGTCGGGACAGGTCGATCGCGCGCTGCGCGGGCACGCGCTGTCCCTGGAGGATCCGGGCGATGAAGTCGTCGAACGATCCGTCGCCGATGGGTCCGTAGATGGCTGCCATGTGCATCCCCTCGAAGTCTGTTCGTCGAACTTGAGTCTGCTCGACTCAAGTTAGAACGGGCTGTGAGCGGATGCATTCCCGATCCGTGCGCGCGTGTTCGAGAGGCGGGTCTGCGGCGCTGTTCGGTCAGCCGGCCGCCCGGCGGACGAGCTCGGCGACGCGCTCGCGCACGGCCGGGGTGTCGGCGACGACCGCGTACGACGTCGGCCACATGTCGCCGTCGTCGAGCGCGGCGATGTCCTGGAAGCCGAGGGTGCCGTAGCGCGAGTCGAACTTCGACGCCTGCTGGAAGAAGACGACGACCTTGCCGTCCTTCGCGTACGAGGGGAAGCCGTACCAGGTCTTCGGATCCAGCTGCGGCGCGACCTCGGTGACGACCTCGTGCACCATCTGCGCGATCGACCTGTCGGGCTCCGGGAGCCCGTCGATCGCCTCGAGCGCATCCTGCAGCTCGCGCTCCTTCTTCGTGCCGCCCTTGCGGCTCGCCTGCTTCTTGAGCTCCGCGGCGCGCTGCTTGACCGCCGCGCGCTCGACGTCGGAGAGGGTGTCCTCGGCCATAGGTTCCTCCGTGCTGGTCCGGTGCGGGATGGGATGCGTCCACTCGGGTCCCGCTGGTTCCGATCATGGCCGCTTTGCGCGACGGCCGCTTCTCCGATCCTGCGCGGGAATCGCGCCACGGGCCCACGGGTTCCCTCCGACATGCGCAAGCGGATCGGGTTCCTCTCCTTCGGCCACTACCGCGACGTGCCCGGCTCGCGCGTGCCGACCGCCGGCGACAGCCTGCGGATGCACGTCGAGCTCGCGGTCGCGGCGGAGGAGGCCGGCTTCGACGGCGCCTGGCTGCGCGTGCATCACTTCGACCAGTCGCTCGCCACGCCCTACCCGCTGCTCGCCGCGATGGCGGCGCGCACGAGCACGCTCGAGCTCGGCACCGGCGTCATCGACCTGCGCTACGAGCAGCCGCTCGCCATGACCGAGCTCGCGTCGGCGACCGACCTGCTCTCGGGCGGCCGCCTGCAGCTCGGCATCTCGCGCGGCTCCCCCGAGCGCGCCACCGACGGCCAGGAGCGATTCGGCCTCGGCCTCGCGCCCGGCGGGAGCTGGTCGGACGAGGCGCGAGCGCGCGCCGACCGCTTCCGCCGCGCACTGCGCGGTGAAGCGGTGGCGCGATCCGAGCGCGCGGTCGAGCTCGCACAGGGGCCGGACCTGCCGGTCGAGCCGCGCTCTCCCGGGCTCGCCGACCGGCTGTGGTGGGGCGCCGGGAACCACGCGTCGGGGCTCTGGGCGGCCGAGCACGGCTACCACCTGCTCTCCTCGACCCTGCTGACCCAGGACGACGGGCGCCCCTTCCACGTGCAGCAGGCCGACCAGGTGCGCGCCTACCTCGACGTGCACGCGGGCGCGGGCCACGGCATCCGCCCGCGCACCGCCGTGACGCGCAGCGCCTTCCCGATCGTGTCGGACGACGACCGGCGCTACTTCGGCCTCGCCGACGAGCAGCGCGACGGCACCGGGCGCATCGAGGGCGGCGCCGTGCGCGGCGGACCGACGTACGCGGGCGACCCCGAGCACGTCGCCCGGCGCCTGCTCGCCGACGAGGCCGTGCAGGCGGCCGACACCGTGCTGTTCGCGCTGCCGAGCCAGCTCGGCCTCGACTACAACGCGCACCTCTTCACGTCGCTCGCGGCCGTCGCGCGCGAGCTCGGCTGGCTCGAGGACTGACGCCCGGCTCAGTCGACGGCTTCCCCCGCCAGCGCCTTCGCGGCGAGCCGCTCCTCGCCCGCTGCCTCCCACACCTCCCATGCCGCGTGCGCGGCGAGCACGGTGATGACCGCGCCGAGGACGATATCCGGCCAGCCGCTCGCGGTCCAGGCCGTGACGAGCCCCATCGCGATGATCAGCACGTTGACGAACACGTCGTTCCTGGCGGAGAGGAAGGCGGCCTTCGACAGCGAGCCGCTCATGCGCCGCACGCGGGCGAGCACGAGCGCGCTCACGAGGTTGACGATCGCGGCGCCCCCGGCCGTGATCACGAGCAGCGGCACATCTGGCGGTGTCGGATCCGTCGCCTTCACCACCACCTGCCAGGCCGCGACCGCCGCCGGCACGAGGATGATGCCGGCCATCACGCGACCGGCGATCGCCTGCGCACCGAGCGACCAGCCCAGTGCGATGACGATGAGCAGGTTGATCGCGGTGTCCTCGAGGAAGTCCGCGCTGTCGGCGAGCAGCGACACCGAGCCGATCGCGAGGGCGACGCCCATCTCGACGAAGCAGTACGCCAGGTTGAGCGCCGCGACGACGAGGGAGGCGCGTCGCAGCGCGCGCACGCGTTCTCCGTCGGTCACGGGGCGAGCATGCCATCCGCGCCGGGCCGGCGCACGCCAGCCTCGACTACGGGATCCAGACGGTGATCGGCCGGGCGGTGATGCGGCGCGCGCGGCCGAGCATCGACGCCCAGAGCTTGACCTCGTCGCCGGGCTGCCGGGCGTACCGCGTGCCGCGCCCGTCGGTGATCTCGGTCGTGACCTGCACCTCGAACGACACGCCGATCGCGTAGGTGCGGCCGCCCTGCAGCTGCACATCGACGGTCAGGTCGGCGAACGCGTACTCGTCCCGATCCACGGGGGAGTACCCGGCCCCTGTGATGCGCTGCTGCACCAGCACGCGCGACCCGTAGGGGCGCAGGAGCTCCCAGCTGCCGTCCGCGGGGTTCACCTGCCACGCCACGAGGTACACCTGGCAGCGATACGCGACGCTGCCGTAGCCGTTGCCCGTCGGCAGGAACCACCAGCGCCACTCGGTCGTCACGTCGATGTCCGCGCCCAGCCGGTAGGTCGCGAGCGACTCCGTCGGGCGGAGGTAGATGCCCGTGCGCGCGATGCCGAGGTCCGGCGGCCCGAGGTGCGACGTGTTGCCCCACGCGAAGAGCTCGCCGGTGCTGCTGGACGCCTGGCTGCCCGCCGGCTGCCCGCCGATCGTGTTCTGCGCCGCCCAGTCGTACCGGTTGTCGATCGGCGGCGCGACCGGCCAGAACTCGCGGTGGTCCACGTCGGTGGGGATGAACCAGGACGGCGGCCACGAGAGCGTGAAGACGGGGCCGGGACGGAACGTCTTCGAGAGCAGCGATCGATAGCCGTCGAGCGCACGCAGCTGCGACTCCCCCACCTCGGCGTCGGCCGCGTCGATGGCCAGCTCGAGCGCCGCGTGCGCATCGGCCAGCCCCTCGATGGCCGGCGGGCGAATGCCCTCCCGCGGCGGCTCGAAGCGGTCGAGCGGGATGTCGTGGCGAGCGGTGGACGTGTCGAGCGGATCCGTCACGGTGCGTCCTCATGTCGGGTCGGTCGGCGCCGCGCGCCGAGCCCCCGCCGGGCTCTTCGCGCTCAGCATGGCCGCCCGCTGTGCGCGCGTCGAGATCCCAATCCGCCGAGGTCGCGGTGTGCCGCCTCCGGCTGCCGTCAGCGTGCGACGTCCCCGCGCACGGCGCCTCGGTGCTCGGCGACCTCCCGGTAGTAGTCGATGAGCTCGAGCCCCGCGGCCGCCGCGTCGTCGAGGACGACGAGCGCGTTCGGGTGCAGCTGCAGCGCCGTGCAGGGCCAGCGCGCGGAGACGGCGCCCTCGACCATCTCGCGCACCGCGGGCGCCTTCGCGGCGCCGGTCGCGATGACGATCGCCTGCCGCGACTCCAGGATCGTGCCGAGTCCCTGCGTCAGGCAGTGGCGGGGCACGGCGTCGACGTCGCCGGCGAAGAAGCGCGCGTTGTCGCGCCGCGTCTGCGCGGTGAGCGTCTTGACGCGCGTGCGCGACGCGAACGACGAGGCCGGCTCGTTGAACGCGATGTGGCCGGTCGTGCCCACGCCGAGCAGCTGCAGGTCGATGCCGCCGGCGGCCTGGATCGCGCGCTCGAAGGCGGCGCACGCGGCGACCAGGTCGCTGGCGCCGCCATCCGGGCCCAGCACGGCACCGGGCGCGAAGTCGACGCGCGAGACGAGTTCGTCGTGGATGACGGCGCGGTACGACCTCGGGTCGCCGGGCGCCAGGCCGACGTACTCGTCGAGCGTGAAGCCCCGCGCGCCGGCGAAGGTCACCCGCCCATCCCGCACGCGCGCCGCGAGCTCGTCGTACACGCGCAGCGGGCTCGATCCCGTCGCGAGGCCGAGCACCGCATCCGGCCGGCGGGCGAGCAGCGCCTGCACCTCGTCGGCGACCAGCGCGCCGATCGCGTCGGCATCGGTGACGATGATCTCCATCGGGCTCCCTGCGGTCGTCGGCGGCGCGTCGAAGAAGCATCCCGTGCCCTGCTGAGGGATGCCTCCCCGACGCGCCAGCGCTGACGACGGACGCGGATCAGCGCGGGTGCACGCCCTCGGCGAACTCCTCGATGATCTTCGCGTTGAAGGCAGGCAGGTCGTCGGGCGTGCGGCTCGACACGAGGCCCTGATCGGTCACGACCTCCTCGTCGACCCACGTCGCGCCCGCGTTCTGCAGGTCGGTCCGCAGCGTCGGGTAGCTCGTGATGGTGCGGCCGGAGACGCCGCCGGCCTCGATGAGGATCCAGGCGCCGTGGCAGATCACGCCGATCGGCTTGCCGGACTCGACGAAGCGCTGCACGAGCTGCACCGACGGCTGGTCGATGCGCAGGTGGTCGGCGTTCACGACGCCGCCGGGGAGGACGAGCGCGTCGAAGTCGTCGGCGCTCGCATCGGCCGAGACCGCGTCGACCGCCTGCGTGTGACCGTTCTTGCCCTCGACCTGGCCACCCTTCGGCGCGATCAGGGTCGGCAGGGCGCCAGCGCCCTGCACGGCCTCCCAGGGGCTGGTGAGCTCCGAGTCCTCGAAGCCGTCCGTGAGGATGAACGCGACCTTCTTGCCGGTGATGTCAGCCATGGCTGTGCTCCTTCCAGTTGGGGTACGCCGGGGACGATACCCCCGGCGCATCCGCGCCGCGTGTGAGTCCGCAGCGAGCGCGATGATCGCGCCGGATCGTGTGGGTGGCCGGTCGTAGCGTGGCCTCGGCGGGGCGATCGGCGACCCGTCGGACGGCTCTGGCGACGGCAGGGAGGGCATGATGCGTGGCTCGAACGACACCGCTGTAGTTCCCTCCCGGCGTGTCGCGGATCGAGTTTCCGGGTCGTGCACAGGCCGCCGCCGCCGCTCTCCACAGGCTTTTCCGCGTCGTTCCGCGGCGGGAATCCCAACCTGGGGACGGTTGTTGAAACAGGTGTGGAGAAACACACCATCTTGTGTCGTTGCTCCGCCGCAGACCCCACATATAGTGGGAGCCCGGCAACGGCCGGACTGCTTCCCAGCACACGCACCACACCAGAACACACACGAGGAGTGCCGCTCATGACCGTCACCGTCTACTCCAAGCCGGCTTGCGTCCAGTGCACGATGACCACCCGCGCGCTCGACGCGCAGGGCATCGAGTACCAGATCTTCGACGTCACCGCCGATGACAAGGCGCTCCAGACCGTCAAGGACCTCGGCTACATGCAGGCGCCCGTCGTCATCGCCGACGAGCAGCACTGGTCGGGCTTCCAGCCCGACCGCATCAAGGCGATCCTCGCGGCCTGAGCCGCACCGCCGTCGTGGAGGCTGTCGTGAGCGAGGTCGTCTACTTCTCGAGCGTCTCGGGCAACACCGCCCGGTTCGTCGAGAAGCTCGGACGGCCCGCCTCGCGCATCCCCCTCTACGCCACCGAGCCGCCCCTCGAGCAGCGTGAGCCCTACGTGCTCATCGTGCCGACGTACGGCGGCGGCGACGGCAAGGGCGCTGTGCCCAAGCAGGTCATCCGGTTCCTCAACGACGAGCAGAACCGACAGCACCTGCGCGGCGTGATCAGCGCCGGCAACACGAACTTCGGTGCGGGCTACGGACTGGCGGGCGACATCATCGCCAAGAAGTGCCACGTGCCCCACCTCTACCGCTTCGAGCTCTTCGGAACCCCCGACGACGTGCGCGTCGTGAACGATGGATTGGATGCACTATGGCAACGGTGACGCCAGAGATGACGACGGGCAAGACGTCCGTGATGGACTACCACTCGCTGAACGCGATGCTCAACCTCTACGGACCGGACGGCAAGATCCAGTTCGAGAAGGACCGCGAGGCTGCGAACCAGTACTTCCTGCAGCACGTCAACCAGAACACGGTCTTCTTCCACTCGCTGAAGGAGAAGCTCGACTACCTGGTCGAGAACGAGTACTACGAGCAGGAGGTGCTCGACCAGTACTCCTTCGAGTTCATCAAGTCGCTCATGAAGCGCGCCTACGGCTACAAGTTCCGCTTCCCGACGTTCCTCGGGGCGTTCAAGTACTACACCTCGTACACGCTCAAGACGTTCGACGGCAAGCGCTACCTCGAGCGCTACGAGGACCGCGTCGTCAACGTCGCGCTCGCGCTCGCCGAGGGCAGCGAGCCGCTCGCCGAGGCCTACGTCGACGAGATGGTGAACGGCCGCTTCCAGCCGGCCACCCCGACGTTCCTCAACGCTGGCAAGAAGCAGCGCGGCGAGCTCGTCTCGTGCTTCCTCCTCCGCATCGAGGACAACATGGAGTCGATCGGCCGCTCGATCAACTCGGCGCTGCAGCTCTCGAAGCGCGGCGGCGGCGTGGCGTTCAACCTCACGAACATCCGTGAGTACGGCGCCCCGATCAAGCAGATCCAGAACCAGTCCTCCGGCGTCATCCCCGTGATGAAGCTGTTCGAAGACAGCTTCTCGTACGCGAACCAGCTCGGTGCCCGTCAGGGTGCGGGCGCGGTGTACCTGCAGGCGCACCACCCCGACATCATGCGGTTCCTCGACACGAAGCGTGAGAACGCCGACGAGAAGATCCGCATCAAGACGCTGTCGCTCGGCGTCGTCGTGCCCGACATCACGTTCGACCTCGCGAAGAAGGGCGAGGACATGTACCTCTTCTCGCCCTACGACGTCGAGCGCGTCTACGGCGTGCCCTTCAGCGACATCTCGGTGACCGAGAAGTACCACGAGATGGTCGACGACGCCCGGATCACGAAGACGAAGATCAACGCGCGCGAGTTCTTCCAGACGCTCGCCGAGATCCAGTTCGAGTCGGGCTACCCGTACATCATGTTCGAAGACACGGTGAACCGGGCCAACCCGATCCACGGCCGCATCAACATGTCGAACCTGTGCAGCGAGATCCTGCAGGTCAACACGCCTTCGACCTACGACGACGACCTCGACTACGAGTCCGTCGGCAAGGACATCTCCTGCAACCTCGGCTCGATGAACATCGCACTGTCGATGGACTCGCCCGACTTCGGCAAGACGGTCGAGACGGCCATCCGCGCGCTGACGGCGGTCTCCGACCAGTCGAACATCGGCTCGGTGCCCTCGATCGCCCGCGGCAACTCGATGAGCCACGCCATCGGCCTCGGCCAGATGAACCTGCACGGCTACCTCGGACGCGAGCGCATCCACTACGGCTCCGAGGAGGGGCTGGACTTCACGAACATCTACTTCTACACGGTGCTGTTCCACGCCCTCCGGGCGTCGAACCTGCTCGCGCAGGAGAAGGGCCAGACGTTCGAGGGCTTCGAGCGCTCGAAGTACGCGTCGGGCGAGTTCTTCGAGAAGTACACGCAGCAGGAGTGGAAGCCGGCGACGGCTCGGGTGCAGGAGCTGTTCGACACGTCGAACATCCACATCCCGACGCAGGACGACTGGCGCGCGCTGCAGGCGCTCGTGCAGCAGCACGGCATCTACAACCAGAACCTGCAGGCGGTGCCCCCGACCGGCTCGATCTCGTACATCAACAACTCGACGTCGTCGATCCACCCGATCGCGTCGAAGATCGAGATCCGCAAGGAGGGCAAGCTCGGGCGCGTCTACTACCCGGCGCCGTTCATGACGAACGACAACCTCGAGTACTTCCAGGACGCCTACGAGATCGGCGCCGAGAAGATCATCGACACCTACGCCGCGGCCACGCAGCACGTCGACCAGGGCCTGTCGCTCACGCTGTTCTTTAAGGACACCGCGACGACCCGCGACATCAACAAGGCGCAGATCTACGCATGGCGCAAGGGCATCAAGACCATCTACTACATCCGTCTCCGCCAGCTCGCGCTGGAAGGGACTGAGGTGGATGGCTGCGTTTCTTGCATGCTGTAGCGCCCGCGCCGACTACAGATAACTGAACATCGAAAGAAGTGGGGCCGTGAGTTACAGCTCACGACCCCATGAGTCCCAGGGGGACTCAACCTCGACGGTTCGAGGAAGTCTACCGAGACGTCTCCGAGCCACAAGGGATCGGACTCACCCTGGGCGCACCTTCGAAGGGAGGTGAAACGTGGCACGAGGACGTAGCGTCTCGCGGAGCGCGAAGACCGGCCGGTTTGTTAGCAAGTCGGCAGCGAAGCGCTCCCCTTCACGCACGACGACTGAGCGCGTCGGCGCAGGAACCGGAAATGCTCGGACGGTACACCGTTCAGCAGCAACAGGCCGGTTCGTGAAGGCAGCCACTGCCCAGCGTTCGCCGGGCACCACGATCTCTCAGCGAGTCTGAGGATCGTCAACCGGGTGGGGGAGGTCCTGAACCTCCCCCACCCCATCGACAGACATCGGTTCCGAGCGGATCAAGGACTTGAACGACATGGAAATTCAAGACAAGCGGGCGGTTTCCGCTTTCGACGAGATCGCCGAGGCCCCGGTCGCGCCCGAGGCGCGCGAGGCGATCGCCGCCGAGCGCGACGAGGTCGAGGCGGCGCTCGGCGCCGGCAAGCCGCAGACCGAGGCGCAGCAGCGCCAGCACCGCCACAACCAGCTCGTGCGGGCGATCAACTGGAACCGCATCGAGGACGACAAGGACCTCGAGGTCTGGAACCGGCTCGTCAACAACTTCTGGCTGCCCGAGAAGGTGCCGCTGTCGAACGACGTGCAGTCGTGGGGCACGCTGACGGCCGACGAGAAGACGCTCACGATGCGCGTCTTCACGGGCCTGACGCTGCTCGACACGATCCAGGGCACCGTCGGCGCGGTGTCGCTCATCCCCGACGCGATCACGCCGCACGAGGAGGCCGTCTACACGAACATCGCGTTCATGGAGTCGGTCCACGCCAAGTCGTACTCGTCCATCTTCTCGACGCTCGCGTCGACGCCCGAGATCGACGACGCCTTCCGCTGGTCGACCGAGAATCCCTACCTGCAGCGCAAGGCAGAGATCATCATCGATTACTACGAGGGCGACGACCCGCTGAAGCGCAAGGTCGCCTCGACGCTGCTCGAGTCGTTCCTGTTCTACTCGGGCTTCTATCTGCCGATGTACTGGTCGAGCCGCGCGAAGCTCACGAACACGGCCGACCTCATCCGCCTCATCATCCGCGACGAGGCCGTGCACGGGTACTACATCGGCTACAAGTTCCAGAAGGGCTACGAGAAGCTGAGCCCCGCGGAGCAGGCCGAGATCAAGGACTACACGTACTCGCTGCTCTACGAGCTCTACGAGAACGAGTCGAAGTACACGGCCGACCTCTACGACGCCGTCGGCCTCACCGAGGACGTCAAGAAGTTCCTCCACTACAACGCGAACAAGGCGCTCATGAACCTCGGGTTCGAGCCGCTGTTCCCGTCGACGGTGACCGACGTCAGCCCGGCGATCCTGTCGGCGCTCTCGCCGAATGCCGACGAGAACCACGACTTCTTCTCGGGGTCGGGCTCGTCGTACGTGATCGGCAAGGCCGAGGCGACCTCGGACGACGACTGGGACTTCTGAGCCGCGTTGACCTCCGCTCCAGTCCATTACATCGGGAACAAATCCCGCCTGCTTGAACCCATAGCAGAGGCTGTTGCTGCGCTCCTCACGGATGTAGGGGAAGTCGTCGATCTCTTCTCGGGCTCGGGCGTCGTAACCGCGCGGCTTTCGAACCTTGCGCCCGTCGTGTCAATTGATATACAGCACTACTCGGGGACGCTCGCCCGCGCGCAGACCTCGGCGTTCGAGCTTGACGTCGATGCATGGATTAGCGCCGCTGAAAGCCTCAGCGGCGAATACTCGAGAAGGCCGGGCGTGTCAGCGATCCTCGCGCATGAGGCCCGCGCGCTGCAAGGCGACGACGCGCTGTTGATAGAGATGCTCGAAAGCGGTTCGGGCATGGCGCGCATGCATGCACCTCGTGAGCTCGACACCGCCCTCGGAAGTTCGCTACGAGAAGCAGCACGGCACCGGCGTCTGGGAGAAGGCGTGCTGTTTCACTACTACTCAGGCCCCTATTTCGGTTACGCACAAGGCATCGCTCTCGATGCTCTCTCGGTCGCGGCTAGAGCACTCCCTTCGTCCGGCGCTCGGGACACCGCCACGGCCATAATCCTCGGGATCGCGAGTGAGCTGGCCACATCCGTGGGCAATCACTTCGCTCAACCGCTGAAGGTGCGCGATCGCTCTGGCGCGGTAAAGACGAGTCACATCCGCCGCGCGGCCTCGAAGAGAGAAGTAGACCTCTGGGCTCGTGTTAGAAAGCAAGCCCTCAGATACAGCAACGCAAAGGAGTCACCTCACCCGATTTCTACGTTCACTGGCGACTTCCGAGCCGCTCTCGACACGCGAGTGCGAGCTGGCTCGGTCATCTATGCCGATCCGCCGTACACCAGGGATCACTACAGCCGCTTCTATCATGTGCTCGAGACGATTGTGCTCGGGGACGAACCAGGCTTCGCCCTACTACCGGGGCGCGGCGTCCCTCGCGGCCTCTACCGTCAAGAGCGCCACCAGTCCGACTTCTCCATCGTCAGCCGGGCGCCCAAAGCATTCGAGTCGCTGTTTGCACAGGCTCATCGATTGGCCGCGCCGGTCGTACTTTCGTATTCGCCGGTCGATCACCAATCTTCCAAGCCGCGGTCACGGGCCGCAGCCCTAGCATCAATCGTCGACATCGCGCAACGCACCGGCTACTCGGTTGAGGTGCGGCCCGTCGAGGGAGTTCAGCATTCCCGGTTCAATTCCGCTCGGCACAGCGTGCCGGCGCCGGTGGCGGCCGAAAGCCTGATCATCGCGAGCCCTCTTTGACAGGGCTTGCCTCCCGTACTAAATAGGAGCGGACGGCCATTCCTCCCGGATATCGGCATCCTCGAGCACGACCCGCATCTTCAAGCCAGCCAGCACGCCAAACGCGCGGCGGTCGATTATCGCTTCGAGGGTTTCGTGATGGGCACCCCCAGGCATTGATACTAGGTATTCAAATCTATCTGGCATGACTCGATGGAACGCCGCGATAGGATTGCCTATATTGGGGTAGGGCACACCCTGCACCGAGGCAAGCTCAAGGTAAGGGTTCGTGGAGTTCGGCTTAAACCGCATCGTGCCAATTCGAACATCGATCACTTCTCCCGACTCGGCATCGATCGCTACCAGTTGCAAGTCGCGGTTGTCACCTGTCCAGCCGAAGAAGTCCCGCGCTACGGAAACTGGAAAGGACGACTGACTAAACAACGACCGACCCCGACGATCTTTGCGACTCTTTGACAGCTCGCTGATCAGCCAGTCGGCCGAGGATGCGGCTCCCACAGTGGGGTCGTCAGCAAGAGCATCTAGACCGAGCACCGGGAGCGCTGCCTCAGCCGCTTCAGGCAGGCGGGCACGGACTACCCTGTTGAGCGCTACTCGGTCGCGCACTTCGTCGTCCTCCGCCGTGAAAAGCAGAGCCCTGTGCTGCGCGAGGAATGCGTCAATGCGTTGCAGGAGCGCCACCATTTCGCCGGCGCTCGCGGGCAACGCCGCAGACGCTTCCCAGTTCGACGTCAAGCCCGCCCGGGTTAGATTGCCCGAGCCGACGACAATAACCCCCGACCCATCGGCGTACTGAAACCAGTACAGCTTGGGGTGGAATAACTCGTTGTACGGATTTACGAAGAACGTCGCGCCGAACGCTTCGTGCTCACTCTGGATGTGCTTCAAGGTGCTGAGCGAGCGCAAATTTGTCACGGCGTCCGTGCCGATGACAAGATGCATCCCCTGACGTCCCACTACCTCCGCTATCGACTCGGTTTCGATCAAAGCACGCAGACCCTCAGCCGTTGCCCACGCGACGAGAGCACCACCTCTGATCGCACCCGACGCTGAAGAGCCCAGTCTCTCGAGAAGGTTGGGACCCGGGAACCCAGCGCCTTGAAGACTCAACATTGGCCCTCCGACCACTTTGTGCGCGGCGCGTGGGCGCCCTGAAGTAGTCTAGGTCCATGTCGTCAAGGTCATCAACTAGTGCGCCCGGACGCACGGATCCGGGAACGGCTCGCGCAAGCAATCCTCCTGCGAGTGCCACCGTGTTCGTCGGCGACAATCTGGAGTGGCTGCACAACCTTGCCGGCCGAGGGCTAGACGATATCGCACTCTGCTACCTGGATCCGCCGTATAACACGGGCAGTGATTTCGACCACTACAACGACAACATCGATTCGGTCAGCTGGTTCGAGAATCTTCGTGACCGACTGGAAGCCCTGCGGCCACTGATGCGTCCAACTGGTAGCGTGTGGCTCCAACTGGACGATCGCGAACAGCACAACGGCCGGCGAGCACTCGAGTCCGTTTTCGGCGTAGACGCATTTGTTGCGACCATTATCTGGCAGAAGCGGACCACCAGGGACAGTCGGCGCGCTTTCAGCTCGGCCCATGAGTATATTCATGTATTCAGTCCCGCGGGCGCGAAGGCCTGGCGTAGAGTCCGAAATGGCGACGTTAATAACGTGGTCTTGCGAAATCCCGACAATGACCCTCGCGGTCCTTGGCGATCTGTACCACTTACAGCCCAGGCCGGCAATTCTGTCGCGAGCCAGCACTACGAAGTGCTGTCTCCGTCCGGGGACCTGCTCGCGCCGCCACGCGGTCGGTGCTGGACGTATACAGAAGAGAAGTTTGCGGAGCTGGTCAGACAGGGTCGTGTCTACTGGCCCCGGGCTGGTGCCGGGCGACCCCGACTCAAAATGTACGGCGACCAGGTCGCGGATCTCGCCCCATCGACGCTCTGGCTTGCTGAAGAGGTGGGAGACACCACTGAGGCGAAGCGGTCGCTCCTTGACCTCCCTAGCGCATCGCCTATCTTCGACACCCCAAAGCCAGTCCGCCTGATGGAGCGAATCATTCGGATCGCCACGAACCCCGGCGACGTCGTTCTCGATCCATATTTCGGTTCTGGCACGACCGCGCTCGTATCGAACCTGCATGGCGTCGATTGCATCGGCATCGAGCAGTCGGACCGTACCGTAAGTGAGGTCACGTTGCCGAGGCTCCGCGCCTCCGGGATCGAACCGGCAGTCGAGCGGCGGGAGGTCCGCCGTCTAGCGGTTTAACCCGACGCCGAATGGAGTCTCGAGTCGTACCGTTCCCCCGAGCGGCGATGTGCTCGCTGCGGAACCCCTTTGTGTTCGGGCGGAATTAACCCTCGAGCAGGCCGTCCGGGTCCTCGACGCGCACCTCGTGCCCGTCGCGCTCCAGGCGCCGGATGCCCTCGCGCAGCATCCGCCGGCCGACCTTGTTCGTCGAGGCGACGCGCGAGAGGTCGAGTACGACCGGCTCGCCGTCCTGCGGCACGCGCTCGAGCTCGCGCAGCGCCACCTCGGCGGCCGCGAAGTGCATCGTGCCCTGCAGCTGCACCTCGCGCACGCCGTCGGCATCGGCGTCCGGCTCGACCACGCCGTAGAGCACGTGGGAGGCGACCTCTGGGGCCTGCATGAGGTGCAGGCCCATGTCGCGCGAGAGCCGCTCGCACACGCGCACGCCCCGCACGCTGTTGCCGTACTCGTCGAGCCGCGGCGAGAAGGCGCCGATGCCGACCTGGCCGGGCAGCGCACCGAGCACGCCGCCCGCGACGCCGCTCTTCGCCGGGATGCCGACGTGGCTCATCCAGTCGCCGGCCGCGTCATACATGCCGCACGTCGCCATCACGCTGAGCACCTGCCGGCACACCCACGCTGGCACGACCTGCTCGCGCGTCACCGGGTTGCGGCCGCCGGCGGCGAGCGTCATCGCCATCACCGCGAGGTCGCGCACGTCGACGAGCAGCGAGCACTGCTTCGTGTAGCCGTCGACGGCGTCGTGCGGCTCGCCCTCGAGCTTGCCCTGCGCGTGCACGAGGTAGGCGAGCGCCATGTTGCGGCTCGAGGTCGAGCGCTCCGACTCGTAGACCTGCTCGTCGATCTCGAGCCCGCGGCCGGCGAAGGCGGAGAGGCCCGACCGGATGCGCTCGACGCGCTCGGCCGGGCTGGCGTCCGCCTCGCCGACGAGCGTGTGCGTGGTGATCGCGCCGATGTTGATCATGGCGTTCCGCGGGCGACCGTTGCGCTCGAGCGAGATCTCGTTGAACGCGTCGCCGGACGGCTCGACGCCCACGTGCTCCAGCACCGTCTCGAGCCCTCGGTCGGCGAGCGCGAGCGCATAGGCGAAGGGCTTCGAGATCGACTGGATCGTGAAGCGGTGCTCGTCGTCCCCTGCGCCGTAGAGCGTGCCGTCGATCGTGCAGATCGCGACGCCGAAGCGCTCGGGATCGGCATCGGCGAGCTCCGGGATGTAGCTCGCGACCTCGCCCTCGTCGCCGTCGTCGGCGCACGACCGGCGCACCTCGTCCAGGTAGTCGGGTACGGGGCTGCGCATCCGCCGAGGCTATCGAGCGCCCCTGGACGGGCCGGCGCGAGCCGGCGAGGTCGGGGCTGTTGCGGCTCGTGGCGCGGTGCCATCCTCGGATCGTCCCGACGCGCGGCGTCATGCGGACGCCGCGCGGATCGGGGCGGTGCTGCGAAGGGGTGGCGGCGATGGCCGACGGCGGCGAGCGCGAGGACCACATCGGCGACGACGAGATCGAGATGCTCGTCGGCTCGCTCGGCAGGACCGCGCTCCGGCGCCGCGCGATCATCGCGGCGGCGTCCGGGCCTGCCGTCGAGGAGCAGCTGCTCGACGACCGGCCGGTGCCGGATGCCGTGGCCGAGCGGCTCGACCGCTTCCGCCAGACGCTCGTGCCGCTGACGCACCTCGACCTGCGCGGTGCCGTCATGCACAAGGTCTCCGACGGCCTCGACCTCACCATGAGCGGATGGTTCGAGGCGATGGCCCGGCCGGAGCCGCG
>Ga0213836_100634_pt1 | contig 27346 bp, 28 predicted proteins | sample SWPATP03_FD_160578 | JGI IMG/M metagenome (GOLD analysis project Ga0213836, IMG submission 160578) | Coastal seawater microbial communities from Marineland, Florida, United States - SWPA TP0 #3 | ecosystem: Environmental > Aquatic > Marine > Coastal | place: USA: Florida | collected 2016-08-05
TGACCGTGTCGTAGGCCGCTTCCGAGACGCGCGTCACCAGCACGCACTGCATGGCCGGCGCCTGGCCAATGATGGCGGCGATGCGGCCACCGACTTTCAGCTGTTTCAGGAAAGTCTCCGGCATGTTTTCGAGGGCGCCCGAGATGACGATCACGTCATACGGTGCATCCTTTTCCCAGCCGTTGGCGCCATTGCCCTCGACCACGGTGACGTTCTGGATGCCGGCGCGCGCGATGTTCTGTTCGGCCAGCGCCTTGATTTCCGGCGAGATCTCGACGGTGGTCACGTGACGCGCCTTGTGCGCCATCAGGGCCGCCATGTAGCCCGAGCCGGCGCCAACTTCCAGCACGGTCTCGTGGCTCTTGATGTTCAGTTCCTGCAGGATGCGCGCTTCAATCTTCGGGTTGAACATCGATTCGCCGCCCGGCAACGGGATTTCCACGTCGGCGAAGGCCAGGTTCGCATACGACGGCGGCACGAACTGTTCGCGCTTGACCACATGCAGCAGGTCGAGCACGTCCTGGTCCAGCACGTTCCAGGGGCGGATCTGCTGTTCGATCATGTTAAAGCGGGCTTGTTCGATATTCATCTTAATACCTGGTGGGAAAGAAATAATCCGATATTTTATCGTTGAACTGCCTCAGGACGCATATCTTATCGAGGCGACGCGCGGATCGCCTGAAATTGCGACAGTCTGCAGTTTGGAGGGGGTGAACGCCGGGAAACCGGCGCTATGGCGAAGCCAACCGTTACACAGGCGCTGGCTCAGCCGTATTCCTGGCCGGCAGCAGGCCGTGCAAGGCCATGTCGAGAAAGGTGGCGAGGAAGGCCTCGGGCTCGAGGGCGCCGCGCTCGCAGGGACCGATGGAATGCTTCCAGGTGACGAGCATGAGCATCGGCGCGATCAGCACCTGCGTCATCTGGGTGACGTTCACCGGGCGGAATTCGCCGCGCGTAATCCCGCGCTCGAGCATGCTGGAAATCATGCGCGTGCCGCGGTTGATGACTTCATCCTGGTAGAACTTGGCCAGCTCGGGGAAGTTACCGGCCTCGGCCGTGACAAGCTTGGCGATGCCCGACACCTTGGTCGCGCCGATCCGCTCCCACCAGTCCAGCATGACCTTGCGCAGCAGGTCGGCGCTGTGGCCCTCGAATTCGGCCACCTTGACTTCCGCCTCGGCCACGACCGGGACGATGCTGGTGCGCACCACGGCCTTGAACAGCTCTTCCTTGTTCTCGAAATACAGGTACAGCGTGCCCTTCGAGACGCCGGCGCGGCGCGCCACGTCTTCCAGGCGGGTCGAAGCAAAGCCGCGCTCGACAAACAAGTCGATCGCCGCCGCCAGCAACTCCTGCGGACGAGCATCCTTGCGGCGCTCCCAGCGCGGCTTGGTGTCAAAGGAACATTCCATGCTTCTGTCCGACAACTTAGTATTAAGTCATCGAATATAGACCCGGGCTCGGGGGTAGTCAAGCACGCCGCGCTTTGCCTGCCCTGCGCTGCGCACTTGTGTTTACGGTCTGCCAGGACAGCCTGGCGGCGGCCTGGTGCGCGCGTTATACTGCGCGATCCCTTGTCCCTCCTCGCCCGATGAACTGCCGCGACCACTGTGGTGCCTGCTGCACCGCTCCTTCTATCACCAGCCCGATACCCGGCATGCCCAACGGCAAGCCAGCCGGCGTGCGCTGCGTGCAGCTCGATGAGGACAATCGCTGCCGCGTGTTCGGCAAACCCGAGCGGCCGGCGTTTTGCGGCGGCTTGCAGCCGTCGGCGGAAATGTGTGGGGACAACCGCGAGTACGCAATTGCCTGGCTCGATGCACTGGAACGGGCAACGGCGCCAGGCTGAACGGGTTTATTCATCATCGTGCCGCGTCGCCAGGCCGCGCAGGCGCGCACGCTTCTTCTTTTTCACGGTCGTCGAGATCTCCTGCCCCGGCTTGATGGCCGGCGGCGGCGCCACCGGCAGCGGAAAGCCGAGGAACACCATGATCAGGAGGATCGGCAGCAGCAGGAAGAAGAGCGGCCGGCGCCAGTTGAGCTTTTGTTTCAGCATTGCCAATAGATGAGTATTGACAATGCCGGTTCAAGACGCCAGCGCTTGTTTATTCGATCTGTATATCAGGCAGCGCCGTGATGAGCCACGTTGTGCTTCTTCTGCTGCACATGGGCAAACAGCGCGCCCAGGGTGATGCGTTCATCCCAGATGTCCGCCAGCGCGATGTCGTAGCGCTTGCGCAATTCCTTGGCCAGGCGCTCGACTTCCTTCGATTCTGGAATCCATTTGGCAGGATTCAGTGCGCGATAGACGCCCAGCAACTGGTCGTCGGGACGGAACTTCAGGGTTTCGGTGTCGCGGAAGGAAAAGACGTCGGCGAACAGGCCGAGGAACTCGCCGATCTGGCGCTTGGATGCAGAGGGAAAGGCGCGGCGCCAGAGTCGGGCCTGCGAAGGACGTGCACGGAGAGGATTGGGGATCTGTCCGATGGCAAGGGCGGACCATGCAACCGCCAGCAAGACCAGGATTGCAACAATACTCATCGTTGAGTGGCAGAGTGAATCATGGATTGAGTCTAGCACGCGTTTGGCGCGATGGGCAGCTCGCTTGCGATTTCATGCACGCCCTGCCGACCTGCTAAAACTGCAATATTTCCGCCATAAAATTAGGCGTCGACGGCACCCCGGCTCAGCGGTAGAGGCCTTGCTCGTGGTAAGCTTCGACCCCGCGCAATTGTGCCGCCTTGCACTCCCACCTTTCACAGATAAAGCAATTCATGGACATTCTTCTCGCCATCAAAGCGATCATCATGGGCCTGGTCGAGGGCTTCACCGAGTTCCTCCCGATTTCCTCCACCGGCCACCTGATCCTGGCGGGCAGCCTGCTCGATTTCACGGGTGACAAAGTCAAGGTGTTCGAGATTGCGATCCAGGCCGGCGCGATTCTCGCCGTGATGTGGGAGTACCGCGAGCGCATCGCACGCGTGCTGTCCGGCATGTTCACCGAGCGCCGCCAGCAAAAGTTTGTCATCAACCTGATCGTCGCCTTCCTGCCGGCCGCCCTGCTGGGCCTGGTGTTCGCCAAGGCGATCAAGGCAGAGCTGTTCAAGCCGGTGCCGGTCGCGCTGGCCTTCATCATCGGCGGCCTGGTGATCCTGTGGGTCGAGCGTAAACCAAAGGGCGTGCAGACCGGGCTGCCGCATGCTTCCCGCGTCGAGACCGTCGACGAGATGACCGTGCTCGATGCGCTGAAAATTGGCTGCGCCCAGGCCTTCGCCCTGATCCCGGGCACCAGCCGTTCCGGCGCGACCATTATCGGCGGCATGCTGTTCGGCCTGTCGCGCAAGGCCGCTACCGAATTCTCGTTCTTCCTCGCCATTCCGACCCTGCTGGCGGCGACCGTGTATTCGGTCTACAAGGATCGCGCCCTGCTGTCGGTTGCCGATTTGCCGATGTTCGGCATCGGCGGCCTGGCCGCGTTCGTCTCGGCCTTCCTGTGCGTGCGCTGGCTCCTGCGCTACATCAGTTCGCACGACTTCACGATCTTCGCCTGGTACCGTATTGTGTTCGGCGTGATCGTCCTTATCACCGCCCATTACGGACTGGTGAACTGGGCGGAATGAGCCCGAAAGCAATCCAATGACCACCGAACTCGAGGCGCGCGCGCTTCACCTGCTGGAAACCGTTTTCGGTTACCCCGCCTTCCGCGGGCAGCAGGCCGACATCGTCAATCACGTCGCCAGCGGCGGCGACGCCCTGGTCCTGATGCCGACCGGCGGCGGCAAGTCGCTGTGCTACCAGATCCCCGCGCTGCTGCGCGAGGGCGTGGGCGTGGTCGTCTCGCCGCTGATTGCGCTGATGCAGGACCAGGTCGATGCCCTGGAAGAAGTTGGCGTGCGCGCAGCCTTCCTGAATTCGACCCAGACCTTCGAAGAAACGCTGCGCATCGAACGGCTGGTGCGCACCGGCGAAATCGACCTCGTCTACGTGGCGCCCGAGCGCCTGATGACGCAGCGCTGCCTCGACCTGTTCCACGATTCGCGCATCTCGCTGTTCGCGATCGACGAGGCGCACTGCGTCTCGCAATGGGGCCACGATTTCCGCCCCGAATACATCCGCCTGTCGATCCTGCACGAGCAGTTTCCCGACGTGCCGCGCATCGCGCTCACGGCCACGGCCGACCAGCAGACCCGCGACGAAATCGCACACCGCCTGCAACTCGACGACGCCCGTAAATTCGTCTCCTCCTTCGACCGCCCCAACATCCGCTATTCGATCGTCGAAAAAACCACCGGCCGCAAGCAGTTGCTCGATTTCATCAGCACCGAGCATCCGGGCGACTCCGGCATCGTGTATTGCCTGTCGCGTAAAAAGGTCGAGGAGACCGCCGAGTTCCTGAACGAAAACGGCATCCGTTCGCTGCCCTATCACGCCGGCATGGAATACGCCAAGCGCGCCGACCACCAGGCGCGTTTCTTGCGCGAAGAAAACATCGTGATGGTGGCGACCATCGCCTTCGGCATGGGCATCGACAAGCCGGACGTGCGCTTCGTCTGCCACCTCGACCTGCCGAAAAGTATCGAGGGCTATTACCAGGAAACGGGCCGCGCCGGCCGCGACGGCGGGCCGGCCAGCGCCTGGATGGCCTACGGTTTGCAGGACGTGGTGCTGCAGCGCCGGATGATCGACGAATCCGAAGCCGACGAAACGTTTAAACGCGTGCTCGGGGTCAAGCTGGACGCCATGCTCGGCCTGTGCGAAACGCTCAGTTGCCGGCGCATGCGCCTGCTTGATTATTTCGGCGAAGCATCCGGTCCTTGCGGCAATTGCGATACCTGCCTGATCCCGCCCGTATCGTTCGATGCGACCGTGCCGGTGCAAAAGCTGCTGTCGACCATTTACCGGGTCGACCAGCGCTTTGCCGCGGGCCACGTAATCGACGTGTTGCGCGGCATCCAGACCGACCGCATCAGCCAGTGGCACCACGATTCGCTGTCCGTGTATGGCGTCGGCAACGACCGCGGCGAGCAGGAATGGCGCGCCATCGTGCGCCAGACCATCGCGCTCGGCCTGATCACGGTCGACCACGAATCCTATAGCTCGCTGAAACTTACCGATGCCGCGCGCCCCGTACTCAAAGGCGGGCAAAAGGTGCAGCTGCGCCAGTACCAGAAACCGGTCAAGCCGAAGCGCGCCTTCGCCGCCTCGAAGGGTTACGAGGAAACGGAACTGTCGAAGTCCGAACAGGCGATCTTCGACAAGCTGCGCTGGTGGCGCGTCGAGACCGCGCGCGCGCATGGCGTACCTGCGTACGTCGTGTTCCAGGATGCGACCCTGCGCGAAATCGCCAAGGTCAAGCCGACCTCGCTCGATCAATTGCGCGGCGTAACCGGCGTGGGTGAAAAGAAACTTGTTTCCTACGGCGATGCAATCGTCGGTATCATCAACGAGATGCTGTAGCGCCCTTGCCGCGGCACACTTCCTTCTACATCATGCACATCGATACCCCCGCGGCCGCGGCCCCCCACAGCGTGCCGGCAAATGCCGCCAGCCTGCAGACCTTTGTCTTCGCCCTGTTCTTCATTTTCGGCGGCATTACGAGCCTGAACGACGTCATCATCCCGAAGCTGAAGGATTTGTTCACCCTCAGCTATGCCCAGGCGATGCTGGTGCAGTCGGCCTTCTTCGCCGCCTATTTCATCGTCTCGATTCCGGCCGCCGCCATCGTGCGCCGCATCGGCTACATGCGCACCGCCGTCGTCGGCCTGCTCACCATGACGGCCGGTTGCCTGCTGTTCATCCCGGCTTCTTCGTCGGGCGTGTTCGCGACCTTCCTGGTTGCCCTGTTCGTGCTGGCCTCGGGCATCACCATCGTGCAGGTGGTGGCCAATCCCCTGATTTCGCTGCTGGGCGCGCCGCAGACCGCGCACAGCCGCCTGACCTTTGCCCAGGCCTTCAATTCGCTGGGCACGACGGTCTTCCCGTATGTGGGCGCGATCCTGATCCTCGGTTCGCTGGCGACCATCGACCCGACGACGCTCTCGGGCGCCGCGCTCGACGCTTACCGCGCTGCGGAAACGCAGGTCGTGGTGAAGACCTATATCGGCCTGGCAATCGCGTTGACGGTGGTGGCGGCGCTGGTCTGGCACAACCGCAGCAAGCTGGTGGAGGCCAAGGCGCCGAAGGTGAGCATGCTGCGTGCGTTCGAACTGCTGGGCCAGCCGCGCTTCGCCTTTGGCGCGCTGTGCATCTTCCTGTACGTGGGTGCGGAAGTGGCGGTCGGTTCGGTGATCGTCAACTACCTGATGGAAGCGAACGTGCTGGGCCTGTCCGCGGAAGAAGCCGGCAAGCACGTGCCGCTGTACTGGGGTGGCGCGATGGTCGGCCGCTTCATTGGCGCAGCCCTGCTGCGCATGTTCTCGCCGGGTAAAGTGCTGGCCTGCGCGGCCGGCATGACGATTACCCTGCTGCTGGTTTCGGCGAATACGTCGGGCATGGTCTCGGGCTGGGCGCTGCTGGCGGTGGGCCTGTTCAATTCGATCATGTTCCCGACCATTTTCTCGCTGGCCTGCGAGGGTCTCGGCGAGCGCGCTGCCGAGGGCTCGGGCTTGATCTGCATGGCGATCGTCGGCGGCGCGATCGTACCGCTGCTGACGGGGCATGCGGCGGATATTGTCGGACTGAAGATGGCGCTGCTGGTGCCGGTGGTGTGCTATGCACTGATTCTGTGTTTCGGCATTTTTGCACGCCGGCCAAGGGCTGTATGAATACTCGAAACATCTCTGGCATACCGTAGGGTGGGCGGGTTCCCCGCCCACGCGTTCAGCGCACGTTCGCGTATTCGGCAAGCGTTCTATCGCGATTGATCGAGCACTGGTTGAACGCGTGGGCGGCAGAGCCGCCCACCTTACTCCTGCTGCTTACTTTTTCGTGAACACCAGGTCCCACACCCCGTGCCCCAACTTCAGGCCACGGTTTTCGAACTTGGTCAGCGGCCGGTACGCCGGCTGCGGCGCATAGCCTTCGGCCGTGTTCGCCAGCGCAGGCTCGGCGCCCAGCACCTCGAGCATCTGCACCGCGTAATCTTCCCAATCCGTCGCCAGGTGGATATAGCCGCCGGCCATCAACTTCTCGCACAGCAGCTTCACGAAGGCCGGCTGGATCAGGCGGCGCTTGTTGTGGCGCGCCTTGTGCCACGGGTCGGGAAAGTAAATGTGCACGCCGGCCAGCGAGCCATCCGGAATCATGTGGTTCAGCACTTCGAAGGCGTCGTGCTGGATCAGGCGCAGGTTCGTGATCTCCTGCTCGCCGATCTGTTTCAACAAGCTGCCGACGCCCGGCGTGTGCACTTCCACACCAATAAAATTTTTCTCGGGCATCTGGCGCGCGATGTGCGCCGTGGTGTCGCCCATGCCGAAGCCGATCTCGAGGACGGTCGGCGCCGCTCGCCCGAAGGCGGCGGCGTAGTCGAGCATCTCTTTCTTGTAGGCGACCAGGAATTGCGGCCCGAATTCTTCGAGCGCGCGCGCCTGCCCCGTCGACAGGCGGCCGGCGCGGGTGACGAAACTGCGGATGCGGTGTTCAGTCGGGTCGTAAAGCATCGTACGGGCCGGGCCGTTGTCGGGGGTGTCTGCGGACATGGGGAAGTAGAGTGAGGAAAGAACGGCGGACATTATAGCCTACCCTCCCTGCGCCATTGCCCCACCCGTGTGTGGTCAAGAAGGCAATCTGCGCCATAATCGACGCTTCGACCCATCCCGCCGAGGCCCAGCCGTGCATTCGACCAAACACCCGATCGCGATCGAAGACAACGTCGCCACTTTTCAATTGACCTCTTTCCACTACGGCAGGCCCGGACGCGGCAAGAAGGTCTACATCCAGGCCTCGCTGCATGCCGATGAGGTGCCGGCCATGCTGGTCGCCCATTTCCTGCGCCAGGAACTGGACCGGCTCGATGCCGAGGGCCGGATCACCGGCGAGATCATCCTGGTGCCGGCCGCCAACCCGATCGGCCTGTCGCAGACGATCCACGGCACGCCCTTCGGCCGCTACGATCTGTCGACCGGCGTGAATTTCAACCGCGCCTATAAACACGTGGCGACCGACCTGAAAAAATCGCTCGAAGGCAAGCTCGGCCAGGATGCCGAGGCCAACGTCGCCCTGATCCGCACGCATGCGCTCGCCTCGCTGGCAAGCTGGGAGCCGAACACGAGCGCCGGCCTGCTCAAGAAAATCCTGCTCTCGATGGCGATCGACGCCGACATCATGCTCGACCTGCATTGCGATAACGAAGCGGTGCTGCACATGTATTGCGGCGAACCGCTGGCCGAAGCCGTGCAGCCGCTGGCGGACCTGATGGGCGCGCACGCCCTGCTGCTGGCGCGCGAGTCGGGCGGCGAGCCGTTCGATGAAGCGTGCAGCCGCCTGTGGTGGGACCTGGCCGAACACTTCGGCCCCGAAGTCGCGATTCCGCCGGCCGGCGTGGCGATCACAGTGGAATTACGCGGCGAGAACGACGTGCGCTACGAACTGGCCAAGCCCGATGCCCAAGCCCTGCTGCAATATCTCGCGCGAAATGGCGTGATCGACCTGCCGATCACGCCCCTGCCCGCGCCGGTGTGCGCCCCCACGCCATTGGAAGCGGTGGAACCACTGTTCGCGCCCCATTCCGGCGTGTTGGTCTTCCGGAAAAAACTCGGCGACAAGGTCGATGCCGAGGAAACCGTGGCCGAGATCGTCAACCCGGTGACCGGGGAAGTGACGCCGATTGCGCCCAAGCACGCGGGCGTGTTCTTCGCCAGCACGGCGCACCGCCACCTGCTGCGCGGCATGCACGTTTGCAAGATCGCAGGCGCCACCGCTTTCCGCGCCGGCGACCTGCTCGGTTCGTAAATGTCATGAATGCGCGCGCGTGGCGGCCAGCCAGCGCGCACCAAGGGCCGGCAAGGCCAGCACCAGCAACACCCAGGCCTGGGCTGAATGCAATTCCATCAGCGTCGCGCTGCTGATGAAGCACCACAGCAGCGGCACGATCCACAACGTCCAATGCGCCCGCCACAACAGCAAGGCGGCCAGGGTGAATGCCACCGTCGGGTCGGGCGCCAGGGCAAACAGCTCATACTGCGTCCACGGCCGTCCGCCCAGCGGCGCCAGCATTGGATACCCGATCAATGCCAGCAGCGCGATGCCCAGTGCCAGCTTGCCGAGCGACCCGATGGGGCGAATCAGCCGCGCCCCCTGAGGCCGGCATGCCAGCCAGAATAGCAGCACCGACTGCAGCGCAAAGCCGATCGCAAAATACGGGGCGCCGGTATGGATCGTCGCATAGCGCTGGGCAAAATAGCGCCAGGCCACATGCAGCCAGGCCAGTGCCAGCAAGACCGCCGCCGTGCGTCCCGCCTTCGCGCCGCCATGCCACAGGCAGGCCAACAGCGCGCTGCCGACGGCCAGCGCCAGCACCTGAATCGGCCAGAGCGCCAGGTTCTGCAATTCGAACAGGCGAAAATAGGTCGCTGTTGAAAACATCAGCAGGTCCGACAGGGTATAGGTCCACCACTCGCTCATGTGCGCCGCTCGACGTCCGCGACAATGCGCCGGCGCAAGGCGGTGTCCGGCAGCGGGCCGCGCGCGGCCAGCATGTTGTCAAGCGCATGCGCCGGCTTCGAGGTGGCAGGAATTGCGCAGGTCACGTCCGGATGCGACGCGATGAATTTCAACAAGACCTGGGCCCAGCTGCTGCAGCCGATCTCCGCCGCCCAGCCGGGCAAAGCTTGACCGGCCAGCGCCTGCGTCAGCTCGCCCTGGCGAAACGGCCGGTTGACGATGACGGCAATCTTTCTCTCGCGCGCCAGCGGCAGGATGCGGCGCTCCACTTCGCGGTCGAGCACGTTGTAGCTGACCTGGATGAAATCGAGCGGCTGCGTCTGCATGATCCTGACGAGCTCGTCGTGGCGCCGGCCCTCGGAGGTGGTGATGCCGACATAGCGCAGGCGCCCCGCTGCCTTCATGCCCTGCAAGGTGCGCAGGTGCGCTTCCCAGGCCAGTAAATTGTGCACCTGAAGCAGGTCGAAGCGCGGCACGCCCCACAGCGCGCGCGACGCATCGACCTGGGCCGGGCCACGGGCGCCGGAACCAATCCAGACTTTATCGGCCGCGAACAGGCCGGGCGGATGCTTCAATTGCGCGAGCGCGTGGCCGATGACGGCCTGGGCCGAGCCGTACATGGGAGAAGAATCGATCAGGCGCCCACCGCCCGCGAAAAACGCCCGCACGACCTCGGTGCAGTGGGCGCGCGCGGCCGGGTCGTCGCCGACATTGAAGGTGATCCAGCTGCCGAGGCCGACGACGGGCAGACGTTCGCCCGACGATGGGATCGGGCGCGTGAGGAGTGCGCCCGGCGCGGCAAGCAAGGGCTTGGAAAAGGCATAGCCGCCGCTCGCCAGCACGGCGCCTGCCAGCATCCTGCGTTTGTTGGAAATGCCGTCCATGCGCTCTCCCGCCTTGTTTTGCTGACCAGCTGTCACGCCATGTCATCACAGTTTGGCGCAGGATTCAATCGCGGCACGCTACCCGGGGCGGATTTGGCCACCATTCCCAGCGCCGCCAGCCGGGCCTCGGCTTCGCGGATTGCCAGCTCGGCCTGGCGCTGCTCGCGCGCATCTTTGCGCAGCATATAGAACACATTCAGGGCGCAGGTCGTCAAACCGGTGACGAGGCCGAAGACGACGCCCGCCCGGTCGAGCGTGATCGCCGCCCCGATCGAGGTGAAGGCGCCAATCATGCTCGAGATTTCCAACATCTTCAGTTTCATCACTCGTCTCCTTGTTCATCGCGGCATTGAGATAGATCAACACAGTATAGATATCCTATACTTTTTCGTAAATTTTTTCTATACTTGTGCGTCTAGATTTCCTATACAATTTCACAATGGAACTTAAGACGATGATCGCGAACTGGATCAAGGAGGCCAGGCTCCATGCCGGCCTGTCGGGCGAAGCATTGGGTACGAAACTGGCCTTCGAGCTCGGCACGGTGCGTGGTCACACCAAGGCGAATATTTCGCATTGGGAGACGGAAAAGCACAGCCCGAACCTGCAGCAAATGCTGGCGATCGCCAAGGTCACCGGCAAAAGCCTGCCGCCCGCCATCATCGACGGCTTGCGCGGCAGCGATCCGGTCGTGCTCTTCCCCGGCACCTTGCGCGTGGTCGTGTCCGACAATGACGACACCTTTGTCCAGGTGCCGATGGTCAAGCTGCGCCTGTCCGCCGGCGTCACCGGTTTCCAGACCGAGCCGGAGCATCACGATGGCGGCACGGTCGGGATGCGCCGCGACTGGGTCGAACGCAAGCGCCTCAACCCGGCCAGCCTGATCGCCATCCTCGTCAAGGGCGAGAGCATGGAACCGACCCTGTACGAGGACGACATCGTCGTCATCAATACCGCCGACAAGAAGCCTGCGGCCGGCGAAGTGTTTGCCGTCAATTTCGAAGGCGAGCCCGTCGTCAAGCGCATGCAGAAGGATGGGGGGCGCTGGTGGCTGGCCTCCGACAATCCGGACCAGCGCACCTATTACCGCCGTGCCTGCGAGGGCGACGACTGCCTGATCATCGGCCGCGTGGTGCGCAAGGAAAGCGACCGCATCTGATGAAAATCCAGGTGATGGAATTCGCGCCGCACGGCTCGCCCATCGTCGTGGCGATCGTCGATTCCAAGTTCACGCTCAAGGGCGCTGCCGAGCCGGTGCTGAAGAAAGTCGCGGAGCACGTGCCGTTTCGGCCGGTCATGCTGGTGTCGATCGAGCCGAACGGATTCCGGGCGTATGCGCCGTTTCAGACGGGAGAATTGCTGGCATTGCTGCAGCTGGAGGAATTGGCGTTCGAGGAGATCGACATCTCGCTGCCGGTGCCGGAAAGCGATGCGCCCCTGCCGTTTTAGGCTAAGACTGGAGCGGGTGAAGGGAATCGAACCCTCGTCGTAAGCTTGGGAAGCTAGTAGAAGAATGGGTTAACCATGCGGGTTTGCGCCCACATCCCGCACCACAAAATTCAGGATTTGGATAGGCCAAGAGCCAGCATCCATGCGGCACCTAAATTTTTTGTGGAGCGGATCAACGCTTAGAAATCTACAGCTTGCTACTAAAGCAATTCACCTTGTAGACTGAGCCATCCTGGACGCCCGCCATTGCCGATTGCAAACGCATTGGATCTGCTCGCGCCTGCGACTCACTTGAAAGCATGGATAAAAACTAAAATGAAGAGACAGACAACAGCAGTTCTATTCGTTTTGTGCGGATTATTAGGTTGCAGCAAATCAGCTGAAAGTGATCCGATGTCGAATGCCAGATCTAATCTGGTGCGTAATTACACCTTGTCCAATGGGTCCATGGTTGAGTTATCACAATACGATTGCTTTACGCCGATGCGGAAAGCGAAGAATGGCGAAGGCTATGTTGAATGCCGAGCAATGCTAAAGGGTTTCGCCCACAATGAAGTTCACTTTTGCACTACAACTGAACGCGGGAGCTGTAGCACCACTCGGCCGGAAGAATAGGTCTAGGAGACTACGTAATCTCCCATAGTACGTTAGGAAGGGTTTCATGCCGCATAATCTACCGAAGACGCATCGCCTGTATCGAGCTGCTGAGGAATTCGAATTCGCATCGAAAGCATGGCAAGGAATGGGCAAAGTCGGAGTCCGGCCAATCAAGGAACTTGAAGATTCTTGGTCCCTATTTCTTATGCATGTCGAAAGGCTATGGAATAAGCTTCTCGCTGCAGGGCGCGGGTTGCCGGGATGGCAGAATATTGAGTCCGAAGCAAGCAAACTTCGCAAGAATGATCCTGCCCTTGTGTATGCACATCACGCGAGAAACGCTACTGAGCATACCATCCAAGAATTTGCAATTGACTGGAACGGGCCACTGGTAGCAGTGGCGACGCATGACGAGGTAACTATTAGTTGGCCGGCCTGGGATCGGCCACTACTACCGGTCAAAGACAGAGGCCAGGTATACCAGCCACCTAGAGAACACTTAGCTATCGACATTTCGAAAGAGTTTGGGAAGGGCATGCCTCAAGCGTACGTTGTTGGAGAACATGTGTTGCGGTACTACTTCGAACTCCTCAATAGGGCAGCGCGGGAGGTTCAGTGGCCTACCAACTGATCTGCCGCTATAGGGCCTCGTGACGAAGCAAGTTCGCAGTGCAGCTTTAACGCGAACTATCTAAGACGGACTCAGGGTCGAAAGCGACCATCGAAGCAGCTGGTTCTTAGTCCATACAAGGACGAGGTAGGGGGCTATATCGAGTCTGGAGCCCCTCGATCCCCGGACACCGCATAGTCTCTCACGCGCAAAAAAGTCCCCTGATTTCAAATGGAATTCAAATGTGCCCAAGACGTCCTCACGCTGTTGTCACGCCTACAAAACGGTCATACACTAATCCATCCAATGGAGGGAATGATAATGTGCGACGCTGACAACAGGCCCGAGACGAAACGCCGGGTGGAAAAAAGTACCGGCGTGGAGGAGCGGCCGGAAGCAAAGGTTACCAGGGACGCTTATGTACTGGAGCAGACCGCTGAGCCCGCCCCTGCGCCAGAACCGGCAGAGCGGCAAGCTCCCCCTCAAGGGGGAGCGCCTCGTCTCTAACCCGCTCCGGCTTTCAAGCTTGGCTTGTTAAAGCCTTTAACAGGCTCGCATCGTCGAAAAGGGCACCTGGCGCGGCTCCCTCATAGGAGAAGACAGCGCAAACCGGCGATCTGCAGGTCTTCCACGCTTGTTAAAGGCTTTAACAAAATCCTCAAAGGGGGATTTTTTCTGCGCGTGGGAGACATGGTGGTGTCCGCCGTCCCCAGCTTCTACACTTTGAAGGCCGCCGGGGGCATGCTGAAAATTCAGCAGGTTGCCGCGCTCCCTCAACTTGAGGAAGTCCAGGAAGACGCATCCGAACTTGGATACATCTACCTCGGCACGATATAGCCAGTAACCGGACCCGGTGTGGAACTGGCCGGCGCCACAAGGCGTTGGCTGGGCGGCGCGCCGTGCATGAGTGTGAGTACCGGCGAAGTCCCGCAACGGTCACGCTATGGCAGAGGGTCCAGGCCGCGGCTCTTCCGCGCCGCATTAATCCGTTTCTTTTTGGCTTCCTGCTGCGCTTTCCTTTGTGCGGCCGACGCCTGCTCCTCCGCTTCAAAGGTCGCCCAGTCCGGCTCCCAAGTGCTTCTCGGCTTTTGCTCCGTGACCTGGCCGCCCAGCAGCTGCTCAACATGGGTTTTGAGAACGACCAGTGAACCATCAGGCCGGACCTTATAGACGATCCCGAGCGCGTTGAGTACCGCCCTCTGTGACGATAGCCGGCGCTTATTCGTAAGCGCCTGTAGTTCTTCCCTAGTCACGCAGCGGCAAGGTCTACTATTACATGTACAAGAAGGCCGCGGACGGCAGCGCCACGAGATCGCCTTGGGCGACGACTTCATCCTGGCGCTGAAAAAGTATGCCGAGTTAAACGTGGTGGTGGCCCCAACTGCCGGCGCCACGTTTGCCGACCTGCAGCAGCGCTACTTGGTCGACGCGGTACCGAAGCTGGCCGCTAGCTCGGCCAGAATGTATCGATCGGATATCAAACACCTTTTGACTTCATTCGCTGCGGCGCCCCTCAGCCAGATTAAGCCGATGCATATCAAGCAGCTTCTGGACGACCATGCGGACAAGCCGACCACTGCGAATCGGTGCAAGCGTGTGTTCTCGGTCATGTGGAACAAGGCGCGCGGCTGGGGCTATACGGACCTGCCTAACCCATGCGAGGGTATTCAGGGACACTCACTTGAGAAGCGAATGCTGTACATCAGCGATGCAGTCTACCAAGCCGTATGGGCCAGCGCGAGTGTGCCGCTGCGCGATGCGATGGACCTGGCATACCTGACGGGCCAGCGGCCGGCTGACGCGCTGAAGATGACCGAGCACGACATCATCGACGGACACTTGATCGTAACCCAGGAGAAAACCAAGCAGCCGCTGCGGATCCAGATCATTGGTGAGCTGGCAGAGTTACTGACGCGGATTAGGACGCGCGAAGCTGGACACAAGGTTACGAGCGCGGCGCTGCTGGTGAACCAGCACGGCAAGCGCCTGACAACGCCAGCACTTCGATCGCAGTTCTACAAAGCGCGCGATGCGGCTGCCGCTGCAACGCTAGCGCTGGCAGATGACATCAGAAAATTCCGCTTCTACGACTTGCGAGCAAAGGCTGCGGACGATACGGCAGATGGGCGGGGAGAGGAAGCGGCGCGTGATTTGCTGGGGCATGACAGCGTGAAGACAACGCAGCGGCACTACCTTAGACGAGGAAAAATCGTAACGCCAACAAAGTAGGTCAGACGAACCGTGATCGACACTGTCGACAGGCGATCATTCCTTCGGTGGCTTGGGGCTACTCCGACGAGCGAAAAACGCTTGGATCACAGCAGCAGAGGGAACGACGGTAAGCGCAATCGCAACTTTTTCGTGATCATTAATACCACACCAAATGGCGCCGCTGATGCAAGAAACCGCCACAATCACCCCGGCAATCTGACCAAACAAGTCACTCCGAGCAATTGCATCGGTTTTGCGTGCCTCGATGTCCAAGGCCTTCTGTTGAGCAAGGATGTTGGCATCGTTTGTACGCTCTTCCAAAGTCCGGCGGTGCACTGATTCTTGTTCAGCTTGGTCGAACATCTTCTTGGCTGTGCCAGGCACCAATAATTCAAAGCGCTCAAGAATCTCAGGAGGTGGGACCGGGCCTTGATAGGCCTCCCGCCGCTCAACAAATCGCTCCTGAGGGATTCGTTGTGGCTCTTGGAGGTCGTCGCGTGTAATTTGGTTACTAGGCCTCTTGGCCGATGAACTGCTGGATTTTTGGCGATTCATTCTCGATTACGCTGTAGAGGTCTCCACCCACACGATACCAATCTTCCGCCAAAGCTTGAGCCGTGCCGCGGCCAGTAGGAGGCTTCACATACTCCACCTTAACCTGCGGAAGAACCTCCCCATGGTACAGGCAAACCGGGGCAGCAAGACCTTTGACCAGGCCATGCAAGAAGGCACGCTTACGATCGCTGTTGAAGTCAATGATGAACATGGCAGTCACTATACACGACAATTTTGCGGCATGCTAAGTTACCTCAGGGAAACTATGATCTTTTTTGACCTGCCGCAACAGTTCAAAAATCGCTGCAGTTGAAGGTCATCGATCAACAGCACATGAGGCCATCAAGTCCTGCTTCAAGTGATTTTTTGTGGAGCGCTCTCCACTTTGTGGAGCAGAAAATACGAATGATTGTAGATTTTTCATTGGAGCGGGTGAAGGGAATCGAACCCTCGTCGTAAGCTTGGGAAGCTTCTGCTCTACCATTGAGCTACACCCGCGTCGCCTGCATTCTACGCGGGTTTGCCTGCTGTTGACAACGTTGCAGTTGTCGTCACGAATCGGATGCCATGCACTGTCGATTCATCGGATCAACACGTTCCGCTTCACACCCATCCCCTGCCTCCACCACGCTTCGCATGCCACCAAATCGTGCAAATGAAGCAACACATGTGAAAATTTAGCAACTATATGCGTCATTTTTTTGACGTGGCGCAATGATAATTATCAAATGTGATCAAATTGTTGTACTATAAAAACTAAATATTCTTCAAAGAAATAAATCAACCACAAGGGGTCCAGGATGAAACTCAACAAATTCAGCGCATTCGCTTTTGCATTTGCAGTTACTGCAACCCAAGGCTCGGCCCATGCCGGCGCAATTACCTTCAATGAAGCGACCTGCCAGAACGGAACGGTCACCGCCGCGTCGGTTACCTGCTCGACCAGCGTGGCAGGAACCAGCTACACTGCAGCACTTTCGGGATGGTCGGCGCCAAGCGCCAGCAAGTTCGCTAGCGCCTCGATTGGCTATTACCCTTCCTCCGGGATGGGCATCAGTGGCGTGGGCGAAACCACCACCAGCCCACAGCACGCGACCGACAATAATGGCAATACCGAAGCGTTCCTGATCAATTTCGGCTCGGACAATTTCGCGCTGAACCAGCTGTCGATCGGCTGGCTGAGCGGTGACTCCGATGTCAGTATTCTGCGCTATACCGGCGCCACGGCGCCGACGCTCGGTAGCCGCACGGTGGCCGACCTGAAAAACGCGGCGGGCTGGGACTTCGTCGGCAACTATGCCAACCTGAGCACCTCGACTCCGCTGAATTTCAATACCACCGGCACCGTCAAGACTGCCTCGTGGTGGCTGGTCAGCGCCTATAACTCCAGCTATTCGGGCCTGGCGCCTACCGGGAACCTGAGCAACAGCGATGACTACTTCAAGCTGTCCGGCTTTGGTGGCAGTATCGTTACGCCGGCTCCAGTGCCGGGCAACACGGTGCCGGAACCTGGCACCTTCGCCCTGCTCGGCGTTGCCGTGCTCGGTCTGGCCGCAGCCCGCCGCCGCTCGAAAGCCAAATAACACCAGCCGGCCCTGGCCGGCATCACCAGGAAAAGCGAAGCCATCGATGGCTTCGCTTTTTTTATTCGCGCAGCTTATTTTGGCGGCTCGACCGTATAGCCCTTGGCCTCCAACGTGGCAATCACGCCTCTCGGATTCAGGATCTCCTTGAGCTGCACGACCGTAAAGGTGCTTGCATTGGTGGCGAGCGCCTTCTCGGCCGCGGCGACCCATTGCGCGAGCGCTGTCTCATGAGCGGTTTTCAATTCCGGCTGATTTTTTCCGAGCGAGCCCGTGCCTAGTGCGCTGGCGCAGGATTGGGCCCGGTCGTCGAACTTCAGCTTGCGGATCTCGTCCAGTTCACCGTTCGCCCAGGCATTCGCGTGGGCGCGCATCACGTCGACGTCGGTGTCGAGGCTGTCCATGGTTTTCAGCAGACACGGAACATCGTCCATCGCCGACTTTTTAAAATCGCGCGCCGCCTTGCCGGGATCCTTGATGGCGACGCGGTAGGTCGCATCCGTGACCTTGAGCTGGTATTTTTCCGCCAGCTTGCCGACCTTGACGCGCACCTCGTCGCCTGCCGTGAGTCCGGTCTGCTGGAGCGCACGGCTGTACAGTTCGCTGGCGACGAAACTGGGGCGCTCGCGTTCGATGCCGCTGGCGTTATTAAAATATTTTTCCTTCAACGGCAGCCAGCGCGCGTACGCCTCTGGCGGCAACAGGTCTTTGAGCTCGGCGCCGTCCGGATTCTTCTTGATGCCGATCAGGAAGGGCAGCGCGGTCACGGCGCCCCAGCCGACTTCGATCGAAACGCCCGGCGGCTTCAGGTATTCCTGGGAGGAAGCGATCACCTTTTCCACTTTGCTCGAGCGCCATTCCATTTTTGCAGGAAGCGGCGTATAGATGCCGAAGACCCACATGACGTGGTCTCCCTTCGACACCTTCCACAGCCCCGGCCCCGGGCGGCTGCCGGAGACGAGGATGGTTTGCGGAACGGCCTCGCCATTCTCCATCGTCGGCGCGGCTGCCGCGGCTGGCGGTGCGGCCGGGGCCTCGGTTTGTGCCCAGGCGGGCACACTCAAGAGACAGAGGGTGAGGACTGGCACTACGCGCTTGAACATCGGCATTCCTTGTTGCGGTGAGTAGAGATAGCCCCGGCCATCATGACAGGCGCCTCGGCGCAGGGGCGCTCGTCTTACTTCGGCGGCTCGACCGTATAGCCCTTGGCCTGCAGCGTCGCGATCACGCCTTTCGGGTCGAGGATCTCCGTGATAGGCACAACGGCAAACGTGCTCGCGTTGGTGGCGAGTGCCTTCTCCGCCGCGCTGACCCAGGAGCTGGCCCCCTTTTCCTTCACGGTCAGGAGCTCAGGCTGGTTTTTCGCCAGTGAACCGCTGCTCACGCCGTCGAAACAGGCATCGCGCTCACCGTAGTTCAGCTTGCGAATTTCGCCCAGGTCGCCGACGGCCCAGGCATTCGCACGGGCGCGCATTTGGGTGAGTTCGGTTTCCAGCCGCTCGATTGTTTTTGCCAGGCAGGGAGCATCGTTCAGCGCCGACTTCTTGAATTCGCGCGCGGTCTTGCCGGGATCCTTGACGGTAAAGGTATAGGTGGCATCGACCACCTTGAGACCATGCTTCTCGACCAGTTCGTTGATTTTCTTTCCAATCTCGCGCCCGCCGTCCAGGCCGGCCGCCTTTTTGGCGCGGCTGGACAGTTGCGAGGCCACGAACATCGGGCGTTCGCGCTCGATGCTGTCGTCGCCGGCGAAATAGACTTCCTTCAAGGGCCGCCAACGGGCATATAAATCCGGCGGCAGGACGTCTTTCAAGGTCGCGCCGTCCGGGTTTTTCGTGATGCCGAACAGGAAGGGCAAGACGCTGATGCCGCCCAACACGCTGACGCCGGCACCGGACCCAGGTGGCTTCAGGTATTGCTGGGATGCGGCAATCACCTTTTCGATATCGCGCGAGCGCCATTCCATTTTTGTCGGCAAGGGGTCATAGGTGCCAAACACCCACATCACATGGTCATCCTTCGAAATCTTCCACAGGCCCGGGCCCGGACGGCTGCCGGACACGAGCACCGTTTGCGTCGCCTCTTCGACCGCTTCCGGCGCGGTGGCGTCAGCAGGAGCCTCGGTCTGCGCCCAAACAGGCAGGCTTATGAAGCAAAGGGCCAGGGCGGCTACGACGGGTTTCAACATGAAACATCCTTCTGGTTGTTAGCTGAAGGATATTGTGTTGCCGTTAAGCGATATAAGCAAGAAACAAGATGTTACAAGAGCCATATGCATGCCTGATATCTCATGCACTTTGGGTAGCAGAGACAAATATTTCCGTACGTCCATCAAGATCCGGCGCCAGTGGCCGTTATCCAGTCTGATAGCGCGCTTTGGGCGCGCCCGCATTGATTACCGGATCCGTCATGAAACTCGTCGCTGCCCTCGCCTTTGCCGCCGCCTCGCTGCTGTCCGCCTGCGGCAGCATGCACATTTCCACCACGCCCGCGCCAAAAGCTCAGCCGGCGATCGTCACCCTGAACGCCACCGGCTACGGCGCCGTCAACATGGCTGCCTGCGACGGCCAGTGCGACCGCGTCGGGCCGGCCCAGCGCAAGCTGCTCGCGATGCGCGCCGCGCGCCTCGACGCCTACCGCGCGATGGCCGAACAGGTGTATGGCCTGCGCGTCGAGGGCGGCAGCACGGTTGGCTCGCTCGCGCTCAAGGACGACAGTTTCAAGGTGTATATTGACGCCTTCATCCGTGGCGCGCGCGTGACCAATGTGGCCCAGCGCGAAGACGGCACCTACGAGACGACCGTGGAGATGGATTTCGACACCAATGCGGCCAAGTCCCCCGCGCCTTCTCCGCACGCTGCCCCCGCAGTGGCCAGGAACACCCACAGCCTGGTGGGCAACGCCGGTCCCGGCGCTGCCTACGGCGCGTCGTTCTACCATGCCCAGTAAGTTCGGATTGGCGTGCAGCGCCGTGCTGGCGCTGCTGCTGAACCTCTCCCTTCCCGCCGCTGCTGCCCCCATCGCCGCCTCCATCGAGGCCGAAGGCGTCGCCGGGATTGCCGAGGGCGGCCTGGCGCGTGCACGCCAGAGCGCCATTCGCGACGCCCTCGAGCAGCTCGGTCTGCGCAGCGGCGCCCGCGTCGATGTCGCCGCCGGCGCTTCCAGCCGCGGCAAGGCCGTCGAGAGCAGCCGCGTCCAGCCGGCCTTCGATTTCGAGCGCTATACCGTGCTGCGCGAATGGCAGACCGGCCAGCAGCTGCACGTGCGCATCGCAGTGAAGGAAGAAGACGCGCGCCCGCGCGGCAGCGTCAACCTCGGCTACAAGAAGAAAATCGTCGTCACCCCGTTTCGGGTACGCCGCTCGCCCCAGCTCGACGACGTCGACGACATCGCCACCCGCCTGCCGCAGGAACTCCTGCGCCGCATGGGCGCGGGCGGCAAATTCCTCGGCAAGGAAAGCGCATACGTGATCTCTCCCGGCGCCAATGGCCCGAGCATCGACACGGCGGCCGTGCGCCGCATCGCCTCGCTGTACGAGAGCCAGTTCGTCGTCTCCGGCGAGATCCTCGACGCCGGCAATTACGAGCAGCCGGCCTATTATGGTTTGATCAAGAAAGACGCGCGCCGCATCGAGATCGCCTTCTACGTGCACGACGGCCTGACCGGGGTGCTGCTCGCGCGGCGCACGGCGCTGGTCGAGCAGGTGGGCGAGCGCCGCGTCGGGCGCGACAAGCCTTTCGGCAGCGCCAGCTTCGCCGCCACGCCGTTTGGCGGCGCGATCCTGCGCGCGCTCGACGAGGGCATCGCCGGCATCGCGGCCGATATCGCAGCGCTGCCCTTCATGGCGAAGGTGGTGCAGGTGCAGGGCGAGCGCATTTTCATCGACGCCGGCAGCACCTCGTCGGTGGCGCCCGGCGACCAGCTGGTGATCTACCGGCTCGATCCGCGCCAGCAGGTGTATGGCGCCGATCCGCTGGCGCCGCTCGGGACCGTGGAGTCGCCGGTCGGCACGCTGTCGATCGTGCAGGTGCAGCCGGGGTTTGCGATCGGGACCGTGACGCCGCCAAGCGCCGCGCGCCAGGTCAGTGCGGGCGATATGGTGCGCTTCGATGTGGCGGTGATGCCGGCGCGGTAGTTCAGGCCGGCGGTTCGTGCGGCGGCCGTTCCAGCAATTGCTGCGCCAGTTTGAAGCCTTCGACCATGACGCTAAAAGCCTCGCGCTTGGTTTTTTCATCCGGCACGCGCAGGATGTACGAGGGGTGGTAGACCGTCACCACCCAGTGCTCCCCGTGCCGGAGCGCCTTGCCGATCGAATCGCCCAGCTTCGCACCGCCATTGCCCAGCACGGCCTTTAACGCCGTCGCGCCGAGCGCCACGATCACCTTCGGTTGGACGGACGCCAGTTCCTTGTCGAGCCAGTAGGCGCAGGCCTCGACTTCCTTTTGCGCCGGCGTCTTGTGCAGGCGCCGCTTGCCGCGCGGCTCCCATTTGAAATGTTTAACGGCGTTGGTCAGGTAAATGGCGCGCCGTTCAAGGCCGGCGGACGCGAATACCCGGTCCAGCAGCTGGCCGGCCGGTCCGATAAACGCCTTGCCCGCCAAATCCTCCTGGTCGCCCGGCTGCTCGCCCACCAGCATGATCTGCGCCTGCTTCGGCCCTTCGCCGCCCACCGCCTGGGTTGCATGCTGCCACAGGTCGCAGCGCCGGCATTCGTCGAGTTTCGACGGTTGCTGGCGATCCGGCTGGGCGTCGGCAGGGGCGATGGGAATCGTAAAGCCGCTCTTGCGGCCGACCGCTTGCGCCTGGCCGGTGCTGCGCGCACCCAGCTCGGCATTGCTGACCATGCCCGGCACGATCGCCCCTTCGGGCAAATTCTTCCAGAAGCGCGACGGGATATGGCTTTGCATTAGCTGGGCGTTCACGCGGGCGGGATTGAAGATGCTGCGGTAATAGGTCAGCCAGAGCGCTTCGCCGGCATCGTCGAGGTCGGCCGCACTGGTCATCAAGGGACCGGTGTGGTGCAGCGTGGCGCCGTCCCACATGACGCTGGCCTCGGGCGTGCCGATCATCCAGGTGACGCCGCCCATACGCTTGACGAAATGGTCGGCCACCTGCGGCAGCACGTCGTGGCGCGGCTCGAACCAGGCGGCGAAGCGCGGCGGACCGAGCGCCTCGGGACGCTCGCGAAACCGGATATAGGCATGCATGTCGTGCTCCTCGCGGCGCACCGCCTTCACCATCGCGTGCAGCTTGACGCCGTCGACATCGGCCGGCGACTGCACGTCGTGCTCGCCCTTCTGCCAGCGCCAGATCACCCGGTACAGGAAGGCCCAGCGGTCGGGCACGCGGCAGCAGGCAGCCGATTGCAGCATGTCCATCAGCGCGCGAGGAATGTGCGGTGCGGGTTTTACCGGGGCCGGCCCGGCAGGGACATTATCGGTGGAAGGATCGGCCGCCGGCGCACCCGAAAACAGGTCGGCCTCGAGCGTGGCGGCCTCGTTCCAGGTCACCAGTTCCGGCGCCATGTCGTGCATCAGGAGGTCGCGCGCGGCAGTGCGCCATTCAGGAAAGCCGGACACCACCAGCGGCCGGCCGGCGGCAACGATCGCTGCAGCACCAGCCGCCATGTTCACGCCGCCTGCAATTCGGGCCAGAGGTTCATCTGCTCGGCCGGCGCCCCCAGATGGCGCCGCAGCAGGTCGGAACTGGCCAGGCCTTGCGCCGGCTTGTAATCGGCCGTGACGACGAAGGGAGCGATCTTCTTCATGCTGCAGCGCAGGCGCGATAAATCTTCCCAGCGCACGCGGCGCAGGCGGCGCAGGTCGACGATGCGCTTGGCGTTGCGCAGGCCAATGCCGGGCACGCGCGCGATCATCTCGGCGTCGGCGCGGTTCAGGTCCATCGGAAAATGGTCGCGGTTGGCCAGCGCCCAGGCCAGCTTGGGGTCGATGTCGAGCGCCAGGTTGCCGGCGTCCGGCATCAGTTCACCCGCCGTGAAGCCGTAGCTGCGCAGCAGGAAGTCGGCCTGGTACAGGCGGTGCTCGCGCAGCAGGGGCGGCGGCGCGAGCGGCACGCTGTCGGGGCTTTGGGGGATCGGGCTGAAGGCCGAGTAGTACACGCGCTTGAGTTTATAGCTGCCGTACAGGGTCTCGGCCGTGTTCAGGATGGTCTGGTCGTCGCTGGCGTCGGCGCCGACGATCATTTGCGTGCTCTGGCCGGCCGGGGCGAAGCTTGGCGCCTTCGGCTCCTCCGCCTTCTCATCGAGCTTGCGCCGGATGGAACCCATCGCCAGTTTGATGGTGTGGACGTTCTTTTCGGGCGCCAGGCGCGTCACGCTGTCGTGGGTCGGCAGCTCGATGTTCACGGACAGGCGGTCGGCATAGCGGCCGGCTTCGGCAATGAGCAGCGGATCGGCGTCGGGAATCGTCTTGAGGTGGATGTAGCCCTTGAAATGGTGGACTTCGCGCAGCGTGCGCGCCACCGCCACCAGCTGCTCCATCGTGTAGTCGCTCGACTGGATGATGCCGGAACTGAGGAACAGGCCGTCGATGTAATTACGCAGGTAAAAGTCGTGGGTCAGTTTCACCACTTCGGCCACCGAGAAGCGCGCGCGCGGGACATTCGAGGTACGGCGATTGACGCAGTACTGGCAATCGTAGACGCAGAAATTGGTGAGCAGGATTTTCAGCAGCGAGACGCAACGGCCGTCCGGCGTATAGCTGTGGCAAATGCCCATGCCGGTAGTGGCGCCGATGCCGCCATCGGCGCCGCTTGATGCGCGCTTGGGCGCCCCGCTGCTGGCGCAGGAGGCGTCGTATTTGGCGGCGTCCGCCAGGATTTCGAGCTTGTCGGAAAGTTTCATCGGAGTGGAGAAACTGTATGGGTGTACAGTATATCTCCTCTCCGCCAGGGTCAGCGTGCGCGCGACGCGAGCGGCGGGACAAAGCCGGTTCGCTGTGGCGGATTTACCTGACCGGCTTGCCATCCTGGTCCAGCACCACGACCTCGCCCCAGCCCAGCGCACGGATCCCGGCTTCCACCTTGCGCAGGTCGCCGATCACCACCCAGACGACGTTATCCGGCTGGACGAACTTGCCTGCGGCCTGGCCCAGTTGCGGCGCCGTGAGGGCTTTCAGGTTGGCCGAATACCCGCTCCAGTAGTTCTCCGGCAGGTTCAGGTTGACGCTGGCCAGCGCCGCCGCTTCCAGCGCGCCCAGGGTCTCGAAGCGGCCGGCCAGGCGCGAGGTCATGTTGCGCATGATGCTCTCGTATTCCGCGCCGACCAGCGGACGCTCACCCGCCACGCCCTTCACTTCCCTGGCCACTTCGCGCATCGCCTCGACGGTTTTATCCGTCTGCACGGGCGCCAGCGTGATGAAGCTGCGCTGGCCGCGCACGTCGGAGAGGCGCGCGCTGGTGCCGTAGCTCCAGTGTTTATCCAGGCGCAGGTTGCGGTTCAGGCGCGAGGTCGCGATGCCGCCGAAGTTGTTCATCACCGGCTCGATCGCGAGGTCTTCCGGCTGGCCGTAGGGCAGCGACAGGTGGGCCGCGACGATGGTCGACTGCGGCGCGTCCGGCTTGTCGATCAGGTAGATCTTCTTGCCGGTGGTGCTGGTGGCATTCCCTGCCGCTTTGGCCGGCGCACTGCCGGGCGCCCAGCGGCCGAACGAGGCTTCCAATGCCGGCAGCAGCTTGTCCATGGTGGTGTCGCCGGCGACGATCAGGGTCGCGCTGCCCGGACGGAACCAGCTGGCGTGCCACTTGGCGAGATCGTCGCGCGTGATGCCTTCGACGCTGCCGGTGGTGCCGCTGGCGGGCTTGCCGTAGGCGTGCTCCTGGCCATACAGCAGGCCGGGGACCACGCGCATGGCCAGGCTGTTCGGCTGCGCCTTCTCTTGCGCGATCTGGGCGATGCGGCGCGTCTTCTGCAGCGCGAACTGGTCTTGCGGGAAGCTTGGCGCCAGCGCGGCATCGGCCATGATGGCCAGCGACGGCGCCAGGTTCGCGGAGGTGGCTTGCAGGCGCACCAGCGACTGGTCGGCGCTGGTACCCGTTGCCAGGTTCGCACCCAGGTTGTCCAGTGCGTCCGACAGGGCGAACGCGTCGCGCGTCCTGGTGCCCTTGTCGAGCAGGTCGAGCGCGAGCGAAGCGGCGCCGGCCTTGGCATTGCTGTCGGAAGCCACGCCGGCGTCCACGGCCAGGGTCGCGTTCACGATCGGCGCCGTATGGCGTTCGAGCAGGATCACTTTCAGGCCGTTCTTCAGCTGGGCGCGCTGCATCGCCGGGAATTTCACGTCGGGCGTCTCGCCCAGCGACGGCAGCACCTTGCGGTCGATGGTCGATTTCAGCGCCGCCAGTTTGGCGAACGGCCGCACCGTCATCGTGTAGTGGTGCGCGCGCAGCCAGCGGTTGCCGGCGGCTTTGACTTCAAGCGGCGTCGCAGTCGCCAGCTGCTCCAGGCGCGTCAGGTAAGCATCGGGCGAGCCGCCATAGGTCATGCTCTCGGCCAGCACGTCCGAACGGCCGCCGAAGCCGCCCAGGCGCTCGATGCTGCGCGAGAAGCCAGCCAGGCCGCGTGTTTTTACGCGCGCCAGTTCGGCGCTAGTCGGGCCCTTGTTCAACATGTCGGCGACGATGGCGTCGATCTCGCGTTCGACTTCGAGCGGATCGGCGCCGGGCTTGACGGTGGCGACAATCGTAAACGTGCCGCCCAGTTCCGCGTCGTCGACGGAGGCGTTGACGCTGGTGGCCAGGCCCTTGTCGTAGACCAGGCGCTTATCCAGGCGTGCGCTCTTCGAGCCGGCCAGTACGTCGGCCAGCAGCGTCAGGCGCGGGGTGTCGGCGTCCTTCCAGTTCGCCACGTGCCAGCTGCGGTAGATGCGCACCTGCGGCACGTGGTCTTCCATCTCGTCGCGCAGGTTGCGGTCCAGGACCGGGATCCAGGTGTCGGTGCGCGGCAGCGGTGGACCCGGCGGGATCGCACCGAAGTATTTGGTCACCAGTTCGAGCGCCTTCTCCGGCGTGATGTCGCCGGCCAGCGAGATCACCGCATTGTTCGGGCCATAATACGTGCGGTACCACTCGCGGATGTCTTCGAGCGAAGCGGCCTGCAAGTCGTCCATGCTGCCGATGGTCGACCACGAATACGGGTGCGAGTACGGATACATCTTGGCGCCGATTTCGTTGCGCACGCGGCCATACGGCTGGTTCTCGCCCTGGCGCTTTTCGTTTTGCACCACGCCGCGCTCGCGCTCCAGCATCTCCTTCGAGATGTAGTTGCCGAGGAAGCCCATGCGGTCCGACTCCAGGAACAAGGTGCGCTCGAGCGCCGACACCGGCACGTCTTCGAAGAAGTTGGTGCGGTCGGTGTTGGTGGTGCCGTTGCGGTTGTTCGCGCCCAGGTCGTCCATCGCCTCGCGAAAGCCTCGCGGGTAGTTTTCGGAGCCGTTGAAGAAGAAGTGTTCGAACAGGTGCGCGAAACCGGTCTTGCCGCGCTTCTCGTTGCGCGAACCGACGTGGTACCACATGTTCACGCCGACCACCGGCACGCTGTGGTCTTCATGCACGACCAGGGTGAGGCCGTTGGGCAGCACGAATTTTTTGTAGGCGATCGTGTAAGCCTTGCGGTCGAACGATGGGGATTTAGCGGCAACGGTGGTCGCGGGCGCGGCGTGCAGCGGCAGCGCGGCGGTCGATGCGAAGGCGAGCGCCAGCGCGGCGAGAAGGGGTCTGTTCATGGGTCTCCGTGGGGCGGTGTCGTTGTTGTGGGCGGTATTTTAACCGTGGCTACGCCGCTTCCTGCGACAACCCCTGCACCATCTCCAGCTGCTGCGCATCCATGCGCGCCGACACCCGCT